>Ga0255094_1000648_pt1 | contig 17610 bp, 10 predicted proteins | sample Colum_Law_RepB_8_2_FD_188434 | JGI IMG/M metagenome (GOLD analysis project Ga0255094, IMG submission 188434) | Freshwater microbial communities from Columbia River, Oregon, United States - Colum_Law_RepB_8d | ecosystem: Environmental > Aquatic > Freshwater > River | place: USA: Oregon...
GGAATTGGTCCAGTGGCCACTGAGCAAGCACGCCGTGCTGGTGGTGGGTCATCAACCCTATTTGGGACGAACTGCCGCCAAGCTGCTCAATGTGGCTGAAGACGAGGTGACGATTCGAAAGGGTGCTGTCTGGTGGTTTCGTACCCGTGTGCGGGAAAGTGAACCTCGAACGGTTCTGATGTCTGTCCAAAATCCCGACATGCTTTGAACCTCTCAACCGAGCGAAACAAACCACCATGACCGCCAAAGTTGAAATCGATGCTGTGCAGATGGAAAAACTGCGCATGGACTTGCTCGACAGCCTCGACGAGGAAATCGAAACTGAACTCGAGGACCGCGATGACGTGGCGGCCTTGCTGATGCGTCAGGCGCACCGCTCTGAGCGGCTCACTTATTTCCGTGAACTGCTGCGCCTGCAAAGTGAATTGGTGAAGCTGCAGGACTGGGTGGTGGCCCACAAGCACCGGGTGGTGGTGCTGTTTGAGGGTCGGGACGCCGCCGGCAAGGGCGGGGTTATCAAGCGAATCACCCAGCGTCTGAATCCCCGTATCTGCCGCGTCGCTGCCTTACCGGCCCCCAACGATCGCGAAAAGACGCAGTGGTATTTCCAGCGCTATGTGGCCCACCTGCCCGCCGCCGGTGAAATCGTGCTGTTTGATCGCAGTTGGTACAACCGGGCCGGTGTAGAACGGGTCATGGGATTTTGTTCGGATGACGAGTATGAGGAGTTCTTCCGCTCGGTGCCCGAGTTTGAAAAAATGTTGGTGCGCAGCGGCATCCAATTGGTGAAGTACTGGTTTTCCATCACCGATGATGAGCAGCACGCCCGGTTTCTGGCACGCATTCACGACCCCCTCAAGCAGTGGAAACTCAGCCCTATGGACCTGGAGAGCCGTCGTCGTTGGGAGGACTACACGCGTGCCAAGGAGTCGATGATCGAGCGAACGCATATTCCTGAAGCACCCTGGTGGATTGTGCAAGCCGTCGACAAGAAGCGCGCCCGACTGAATTGCATTGATCACCTGCTCTCACTGGTGCCCTATCACGAAATCGAACACCCGAATGTTCTGCTGCCCGCCCGGGTGCGCAACCCTGAGTACATCCGCAACCCGGTGCCGGCGGACATGATCATTCCCGAAAAATATTGAGCACGCCCTTTTTGAAACAAAACTGTCACGATTGGCGCCGTCATTTAAAAGACAATCGATGTCCTTTCCCCCTTTTATTGCCCACCTCTTGATCGGACTCTAGCCATGCGTGCCATCAAAAAAGCCCGTCGACTCATACTCAGCCAGCCGCAAACCCTGGCCGCGCAAACACTGTCCAAATTAATCCTGTCGTTAGAAAACGAAACAGAGTTTTCAATTGCTGATCTTTATCGACTCAATCTCAAAGAGTTCGAGATGGCCATCAGCTTGCTGGAAGAGTGGCGCCTGGATCGCTACTATGAAGGCAAAGCCAAGCTGTTTGATGTCTCCGTGCATTACCACCAGCTCGTGGCCGAGGCAGCCAAGGCAGGCGCCAGCAAATAAAGCGACAGCAGCCTGTTACTGGCACCGTCGACGAGCTGTGACGCCTTCGTCGTCATGGTATTGACTCATATCCGTCATCACACTTTCATGCAATCGCCTCAGACTTCAGAAGTACTCAAACTCTGGAGCTCTGATGAAAGAAATTCCGACCCCCACCCTGGATCTCTCCCTGATTGCACTGCCTCGGGGGTCGCTTCATCAACAACGCGCTGCGACTGAGCCGCCGAATCAAGGCATGGCTCCCCGGGGGGGCATCACGGTCCAATGGGCCCGGCATCTCGACGAAGTCCGTGCCGCGCAGAAACTGAGACACAAGGTTTTTGTCCATGAAATGGGCGCCAAGCTTCCCGTGATCGTCGAAGGCCACGACATCGACCTGTTTGACGACTACTGTGAGCACCTGCTGGTCAAGGACGACCTGAGCGGCGAGGTCATTGGTACCTACCGACTGCTGACGCCCACCCAGGCCCGCCGCCTCGGCTCCACCTACACCGATACCGAGTTCGACCTGACCCGCCTGCGCAGCATCCGCGAGCGCATGGTGGAGCTCGGTCGCAGCTGCGTGCACCCCGACCATCGCCAGGGCAGCGTCATTTTGGCTTTGTGGGGAGCCTTGGCCGAATTCATGCACCAGAACTCGCTGGACATCATGATCGGCTGCGCCAGCATACCCATGATGGTGCATGGCGTGGCCAGCCCGCAAACAGCCGCCAGCATCTGGCACCAGCTGCGTCAAACACACCTGGCGGGCATCGAGTGGCAAGTGCGCCCTCGTCTGCCCTTGCCCGTGGACATGCCGCTCGATGGTGTGACGGCCGATCCCCCTGCCCTGATCAAAGGGTATTTGCGCCTGGGCGCCAAGGTATTGGGCGCGCCCGCTTGGGATCCTGACTTCAACACCGCAGACTTGCCGATGATGATGCGTCTACAGGATTTGCCCAGCCGTTATCGGCGACATTTCTTGAAGGGCGGCTGATTGGCCGTGTGTGGGCAACGACGGGTGGGGCCCCCAACGGCTACCCGTCCACCCCTTGCATTGTCTTCAAGGGGTGTAACGAATTCCCAATGACAACCAGCGGCTGTCACCGCTGCCGTGCTGTTGCTTGCCCACGGTCATATCCACCTGAAACAAATCGGGGCGTATGGCATAGCGAAATCCCGTCTGGAAAAACGGTGATGCCGAGTTATCTCCAAAGGCCTCGACTATCCCAAGGAGTCGCGGGCTGAGCTTCAACTCACTGCCCACGCCCCAGGTCGTTTTGTGGTTGCCCGTCGCCCTGTCCTTGAGCACGCCCACATTCATATGCATGATGATGGCGTCTTGCTTGAACGAGCGCGAGATGGGGATGTAGGCGTAGGTGTTGCCGAATAGATTAGGGCCTGGGTTGACCGCGGGATGCTGGATATGCCCCACGGCAACCCCCCACCCCCAGTCGTCCGTGCTGAGTTTTCTCATCAGGGTTTTGCCCTGAACAATGTAATCCTGTGTGCGAACGCCTTGTGCATCATGGGCCACCCCAGTTCCCAGGCTGACTTCAAAATTGCCGAAAGGATTGCAAGCGGGTAGAGCCCAGGACTCGGTGCTGTTGTTGTAGCGACGGGTCCAGCTTTCTAGCTGACACTTCCCCTCATTGGTCAGGCGGGCATCATCCGTCACGAAAGGTCGTGCTGCCATGCTGGCGTCATGCATGCCCAGTAGCAACACGAATAACCGGATTTTCTTCACAGCATCTGGGAGCGCGTTATCAGAATTCGATGAGTTTCACGAACGACTCAGCTTGATGTTCAACGTGCTGAAATTAGGGAACGCTTGAGCCAGATTTATGAAAAAACTTTCTGCTCACACCAAGTATACCGAGCCATCAATGCTTCAGGATTCAGTCGTACTTGTCTTCCCCAGTCGCCACGAAACCTGACTCAGGTCCCCACCACACCCCCATCCAGCTTGCGAATCGCCAGGGTGGCCGAGCGAGGACGACCATCGGCGCGGAAGTCGGGCCAGTTGGAGTATTGGCGCGGCCTGTTCGGGTCACTGCGCTCACTGGGGGTCTCGCCAGGGTGCTGAATGTTCACAAACACCGTGGTGCCATCAGTCGTGCCGGTCATACCGGTGATTTCACAACCTGCAGGGCCCACCAGGAAACGCCGGATCTCACCTGAGCGGGGATCCACAGCCAACAGTGCGTTGTGCCCCAATCCGCTCATCTCGCCCTTGGCGATGGTGTTGCTGGAGATATCTGTCTGGATCCACAACACGCCGCGGGTGTCCACCCACAACCCGTCGGGGCAGGCAAACACATCGCCCTGGATGGTGCCCTTGGCTTGGGGGCGCGCTTGCTGGGGGTCGCCGGCCAGCACAAGATGGTTCCACTCGAAGCTCGTGGCATCAAAGTCACCGGACTCTTTCCATCGGATGATGTGACCCATGTTGTTGTTGGCACGGGGATTGGCCGCGTCCACACCAGGCGAATTACCCACGCCACGGTTGCTGTTGTTGGTGAGGGTGACATAGACCCAGCCTTGCGGATCCACTTCAATCCATTCAGGGCGGTCCATCTTGGTGGCGCCCAACACGTCGGAGGCTTGACGCGTCTTGATCAGCACATCACCGGCATCCTGGAAGCCACGGGCGGCATCGAGTTGGTGACTGCCATGCGTCAAAGGCATCCATTGACCACGCCCGTTGGCATCAAAGCGCGCCACGTACAAGGTGCCGTGGTCGAGCAAATGCTGGTTGGCCTTGGCCCCCCCCGGTTGCATGCGGTCCCGGCTGACAAATTTGTAGATGTACTCAAAACGTGCGTCTTCGCCCGAGTACACCACCGCGCGCCCCTCACGGGTGAGCACAATACGCGCGGCCTCATGGGAACCCCGTCCCAGGGCAGTGCGCTTGACAGGTACCGAGCTCGGGTCCTGAGGATCAATTTCCACGATCCAGCCAAAGCGGTTGGGTTCGTTGGGATGTCGGGTGGCATCAAAACGAGCATCGTGTTCGTGCCAGCGATAGCCTGCCCCGCCACTCCTGAGTCCCCAGCGCTTGCCATGGGCGTCCGGCTGGGCGGGGCCATTGAAGTAGCCGATGAAGTTTTCCTCGGTGGTCAGAACGGTGCCCCAGGGCGTGAGGCCGTTGCCGCAGTTGTTCAGGGTGCCCATTGGCGACATGCCCTGCGGATCGGCGGCGGTTCGCAGCAAGGGATGTCCCGCTGCGGGGCCGGAAAACCGCATCGGCGTGTTGGCGGTGATGCGGCGTGCAAAGGGCGATGGGCGTACCGCTTTCCAGCGGCCTTTTTCTTGTGTCACCTCGACAATGCTCAGTCCATGAGCTGCCTGCGACTTGCGAACCTTCTCCGCCGTCCAGGTCGTCATGCCGTCGCGGTGTAACAAGCCGTCGTCGGTGTATTCGTGGTTGATTACCAGCAAACCCGTGCCCAAAGCCGGCAACGGCAGGTACTGGATGCCATCATGGTGCATGCCCAGTTGTACAGCCTGTTCTGCTGCCGTGTTGGAAGCGTCCCATTTGAAGGCGGGATCCTCGCCAGACAGGCCCACGGGCTCGCCCCAAGGCACCAGCACCTGAGCTTCATAGCCCTCGGGTACGGTGACCTGATCAAGCGTATTGACCGCGACCGATGCAAAGCCCAAAGCCGGACGCGAACCTTGCCCTGGCGTGGCACAGGCACTCAAACCTAGGGCAACAAACCATTGAGCGCCCATTACCCCCAAACCTCCTCGCAGCACCTGTCGACGCGAGGGCGCAGACAGGTGATGGATGTAGGGGTTGGCAGAATCGTTGCTGTCTTCAGGTGAGGGATAGGGCAAATACATGGTTTCAAATGAAACAGGGTTACTTATGTGCAATTACTCTAGAGGTCGGAATTGACATGCGTGTGACAACGATGACCTGGTATTAACAGGCGTCTTGACATCTTATTGTCATATTTACGTCACAAAATTAAATGTGCAGTACAGACACAATTCATCATTCTCTCGTTGCCTCCTGCTTTGAAAACCCCCCTCATCGATCGCGACCACAGCACCCTGAATTTCAACGAGCGCGTGTTGTCATGGGCGCGCCGGGCGGATGTGCCACTGCTGGAGCGCTTGCGCTACTTGTGCATCGTCTCGTCCAACCTCGATGAATTTTTTGAGGTCCGGATGGCCTTGCACTTGCGGGCGCTTCAGGACCATCACCGCCAGGCAGGATTTTCCCGCGAGACCTACCAGACCATTTCCAAACAGGCGCAAGAGCTGGTGCAAAGCCAGTATGAGGTCTACAACGATGACTTGATTCCCGCTCTGGCCAAAGCTGGTATTCGCATCGTGTCGCATGCCGACCGCAACGAAGCCCAGCACCGATGGGTCAAGCGGTACTTTGACCAGGAAGTCAAGCCTCTGTTGACGCCGGTGGGTCTTGACCCGGCCCATCCTTTTCCGCAAGTCGCCAACAAGTCGCTGAACTTCATCGTGCGGCTCAGCGGCGCGGACGCCTTTGGCCGGCACAACGAAATCGCCATCGTCAAGGTGCCGCGGGTATTGCCACGGCTGATCCGAATGCCCGATCGTGTGTCAGGGGGCGAAACCCTGGTGGTGTCCCTCTCAAGCATGATCCGTGCGCACCTGAAGGATTTGTTTCCTGGCCGACGCGTGGGAGACTTTTCTCAATTTCGCCTGACCCGAGATTCGGAACTGTCCGTGGATGAGGAGGATGCCAGCAATCTTCGCAAGGCCTTGCGACAAGGGTTGGCGCAGCGTCACTACGGGCGCGCCGTGCGACTGGAGGTCTCTTCGGGATGTGATGAATACCTCTCAAATTTTTTGCTCAAGCAATTCAATTTGCCCACTGCGGCGCTGTTTCGGGTGCACGGCCCTGTCAACCTTGTGCGTTTGAGTCAGTTGATCGACCTCGTCAACCAACCTGCCTTGTTGTTCCCACCCTACCGCGCGGCGTATCCCACGCAGTTGGTCAAAGGGCAGTCGATTTTTGAGCGCTTGCAGCAAGGGGATGTGCTGATGCATCACCCGTTTGAAAGCTTCGATGGCGTGCTCGACTTTCTCCGCGAGGCTGTGCAAGACCCGAAGGTCCTCGCCATCAAGCAAACCATCTACCGCACCGGCGTCAATTCCGAGGTGATGGACTTGCTGCGCGAGGGGGTTCTGCGCGGCAAAGAGGTGACCGTGATCGTGGAATTGAAAGCCCGCTTTGATGAAGAGGCCAATATTGGTTCGGCAGAACAACTCGAAGCAGTAGGGGCCCAAGTGGTGTATGGCGTGGTGGGGTTGAAAACCCATGCCAAGATGCTGTTGGTGACACGACGAGAAGGTCGGCGCCTGCGACGCTACGTGCATCTGTCCACGGGCAACTACAACAGCCGAACAGCCAAAGCCTACACCGACCTGGGGTACATGACCTGTGATGCCGACATCACTCGCGAAGTGGATCAGCTGTTCATGCATGTCGCCAGCCAGAACCGGTTGCCGCCTTTGCGGCATTTGTGGGTGGCGCCCTTCAAATTGCACGACCGGTTCCTGGAAGCCATTGAGCGGGTGGGCAAGGCTGCACAGGCGGGGCAACCCGCACGCATCGTGGCCAAGATGAATTCACTCACGGATGAGCGTCTGGTGCAGGCCTTGATGACCGCGGGTCAGCAAGGGGCTCAAATCGACTTGATCGTCAGAGGCTCATGCATATTGCCGGCTCGGGTACCTGGGCTGACCGACCGCATTCGGGTCCGCTCCATCATTGGCCGCATGTTAGAGCACACCCGTGTCTTTCTGTTTCAAGCAGGCTCCCACACGGAGTTGTATTTGTCGAGCGCCGACTGGATGAACCGCAATATGGTGCGCAGGATTGAAATTGCCTGGCCTGTGAAGGACCCCTCCTTGCGCGACCGAATCATGGCGGAGTGTCTGGGAAATTATTTGGCCGATACCCAGGATGCCTGGGTGTTGCAACCCGATGGACGTTACAAGTCTGTGGCAATTGCCCCCACCGGCAAAGCTGGCGGCAAGCGGGGGGTTAGCGCGCAGACCACCCTGATGAAGCTGTACGCGGCGCCCTGAGCCGTCAAAGCCCTAGTCCAACTGTAACACCAGATTCCAGGTGGTTTTTTGCCAGGCCTGAACTTCTTCGTTCAGCAAATGGGTGGACTGCGGATATTGCTTCGCCCAATCCGCAGGCAGCTCCAGTTTGAACTGACGGTCAGGTGTCCCTGAACAACTCAGCTTCAGAGGTTGGCTCTCGGGATCACGTCGCGCGTGGCACAAAATGACTGACAGTCGCAAGCACATGAGTTGCATGGCAAAGGCATCATCATCAAAGTCCACGTTCAACTTGCGCAATTTTCCTCGGTGACCCAACACCAGCAAACTCAAGCGATGCAACTCTGAAACGGCAAATCCTGTGGCGTCGGAGTTGTCGAGAATGTAGGCGCCATGCTTGTGATAGTCACTGTGAGAAATGAGTGCGCCCATTTCATGCAATTGGGCGGCCCATTCCAGCTTGCGACGGATACGCGTCGGTTCATGCTCGGGAACATTGGGTGACAATTGCGTCAAGAGTTCCAGGGCCACGCGACGAACTCGGTCGGCTTGCGTCAGATCGACGCCGAAATTCTTTTGCAAGCGCCGCACAGTGGTCGCACGAATATCCTCATGCTCGTCTTCACGCTCCAGCATGTCAAACAAGACCCCATGGCGCAGCGCTCCGTCGGCAACGTGCAGAACGTCAATGTCCAGCAAATCAAACAAGGCCATCAGCACGCTGACCCCGCCTCCGATCACAGCGCGGCGGTCCTCTTTGAGCCCTTCGAGTCGCAGCTTGTCCACATGCTGGGCGCGCAGCATGCAACGCTTGAGCCATGCCAACCCTTCGCGGTCAATGATGCCCTGGCTCCAACCCGCCACCGACAGGATATCGCCCACCGCCCCCACCGTTCCCGAGGAACCATACGCCACATCCCAGGCGTTGCGGGGGCACAGGCTCAAGGCTTCATCCAGTATGGCCTTGGCGGCAATTTCGGCCCGATCAAAAGCGCTTTCATCCAGTTGGCCGTGGCGGAAATACTTCATGCTCCAGGCGACGCTTCCCACCCGGTAGGACTCGGTCACGCTGGCTTCCAGGCCCTGACCCACAATCAACTCGGTGGACCGTCCACCGATGTCAATCACCAGCCGTCGATCCTCGGTTTGTGGCAACAGATGGGCGACACCCTGATAAATCAGGCGGGCCTCTTCTCGGCCAGAAATCACCTCGATCGGAAAACCCAGTATCTGCTTGGCGCGTGAGAGGAAGTCCTCTCGGTTGCGAGCTTCACGCAGGGTCTGGGTGGCCACGGCCCTGACCTGTTGCTTTTTGAATCCCGAGAGACGCTCGGCAAAGCGCGCCAGGCAATCCCAACCGCGCTGCATGGCTTCATCACTGAGCAGTCGTTCGCTGTCCAACCCATTGCCTTGGCGGACCGTTTCCTTGAGATATTCAACCCGATGGATTTGTCCCAGTGAGAGGCGGCCTATTTCGAGGCGAAAACTGTTTGACCCCAAATCGATAGCGGCCAAAAGGGTGTCATTTTTCATTCTGTGAAAAGCCAGGTGTTCGATCAGGCATCGTCCATGCCCTGAAGCCCTGTAGGTTATGACAGGATGATGTCATGGCTATGACAACGGGTGGACAAGCCACAAATACCCGAGCTCTGCAGGTTGTAGGGGGTTAGACACCCTGCATCTTAGTCGACGCCGAGTTCAAATGACGAGAGCGATGGCTGCAGGCTATCGTTCATCTGACAGTATCACTCAATTGCCATGACAGCGCCCTGGAGGCCCCAAGCAAAGCCGGTGATACGGCTGCATCAATCAACCAAGTCGGAATGTCCGCCAGATACGCCTGATATCGTCCCTTGGCTTCAAATCGATGCCTGAATTGTGATTGGCTGTTGGTGGTTCAGCGCTTCGTCGTCATCGAAACTGCTGCGAAACAGTTGGCCTCGATAACCTGGGTGATGGAGTGAATCAATGCCAGCTCTGACGGCGTGAGAGCAAAGTCGGCCGTTGCCTGCGCAGTGACAGAAACCCAAGCCTTGGCCACATCGTTGGCCATCTTCCTGAATAACCTCAAGGTCGGTTTGACACCGAAACCGCAGTCTTCGCAGAAGGCTTCCCATGAGTGGGCGCCAATGCTCGTATATTGGTCTTCGTCACCGATGTACAGTGCGAGACGGTCATCGCCGTAGACCTGCACGCACAGCAGGTCATAAAAAGGGGCCAGCGCATAGCCTGTCTCATCAATCAGCACCGAGATGTTCTTGGCGTGAGCGTCACTGTTTCCAATCAAGTAATTGAACATGACCCAGCGCTGAAAATTCAGCAGATCTTTGGCCGGCAACTGTAAGTCACGCATTGCTTCAACTATGCGCTTGAGGCTGACCAGCCCTTGACGTTCGTATTTCCAGTCTGGCCCCAAGTCCAGCAACTGACAGCCATCGACCTGATGCAGGCACTTGACAGTGTCACCCGACACGATGCGGTCATAGCGTTGGACAATGTACACCGTCTCGGGCACTTGGATGAGGTGGACCGGCGGAACTGGCAGCTTGATGGCTGCAGCCAATCGCATGCACAGGTATTCATTGATGGCGCTGGGCTGGAACTTCATCAGCCGCGTGTCTGGCTTAACGATGTGAGTAGTTGGCGTGCTTGCGACACTGTCATAAAGCCGGTCTCTTCGCCCGTCATAGCGCAGTCCAAGTTTGTCCTGAGCCCCCGGCAGTGACATGCTGCTTTGATCATTGGAGGTAAGCAGCGGTTTTTGCTGATCGCGGTCTTTGATGCGCTGGCTCAACGTCTCTTTGGTCAATAGGCTGTACTGCTGCCGTCCAGAAGGCAACTTGCCTTGCGCACGCACAGACAACACACCGGGCAACTCTTCACCCAACTGGCCAATGACTTCGAATGGGTTGGCATCGCGCATGCGTATCGCGCTCAAGATCTCTTCGAGCGCGGCCCCCTCAGGCAGTAAGTTTGCAAAGAAAATCTTGACTGACTCACCCCAGTGAGGTTCTGGGCGCAAAACAAATTGCGGGGCCAGTACATAGGCATGCCCGGAATTCAGCCAGTCATCGTGGTACTGAAAGAAGTACTGGCCCGCTTCGTGTCCGAACCAGCCCATGGGCAACTCATTCGCCCACACCTGCAACCGGATCATGATGGCTGACCCTTCGATTTGACCTTGACACCCTGCTGGGCAACCAGTGAAGCCAGCCCCGACCCAGAAGTGGGTTGACTCGGCCCTTGAGGGATCAGGTCTGATAGCCCCCGCTTGGCACGCTCGACAAGCTGCGAATCAGGAACACCAAAGTCGGCTTGACCCAGCCCCCCCATAGCAGCAGCTATCCGCCCTCGGGGACCTGTCTTGGCTGGCGGGGTAAGCCCCAACCCTAACCCTCGCTCTAACTTTGGCAATTCAGATCGCGTCACCTCAAGACCTGGAACCTCAAGGCTCAGCCCCAAGCCATTAATGAGCTTCGCAAGTTTGCCCAACGAGCAATTTTCTGGGTTCGACTCGGCATCGCGAATAAAAGACGTGCTGACTCCACAGACAGCTGCAGCGTCTTCGCGAGAGAGTTTTTGGCGCTTACGCTCAGCAGTCAGCGCCAATGCCAACTCAGCCAGCGTCATATCATTGATCTTCATAAATTGTCCCTAAAGGAGCAAATTTTAGCGCACTACATCGCTGAAGTCAATTTTTTGATTCTATAAGAGCAATTTAAGTAGAAGCTGGGAGATAGGCTTTAATATGACCCCATGAGATCAAAATCTGAATGGTCGCAAGTCGCAAGAAGACGCCAAAAACTGCAGCACCACTATAAAGGGATTTTTGTTTTACGAAATCTACACACTTTGAGATATCAGAATGACCAAGGCAACCTTAGAACTGATGTCCCCAATGGCCAACAAGAGGTGCCAGGTTTGGATGGACAAACTCCCCATCCAAGACCCCGAGCAGTGGACGGATTGAATTCAATAAATTTCAATCGGCACACAGAGTTGGTAGCCGACATGGCGAATGTTGATGATGCAATTTTTATCCGCCCCGACTGACCTGCCAATGCGCACTATCTCCCCTGTCGCCACAACGGCCACCAGTGCACGCTGACTTGTGGTGGTGGGGTGCGAAGCCAGTGCATCCCGTAACAATCAGGCCAAGGCGGTCTAGGATGTGTGCGCCTGCGCCCATAAAGGGGCGCAGGCTAGACAGGCCAACTGCTGAGCAGTGTTAATTTACAAGACTTGGAGGGCGACGTTCATGGCCCAATTGGCGTGGTTGAAGACCAAGCCGTCGTAAACCCGCAAAGCAGCATATTCGTTGCCGGCCGGCCAGGGCGTCGCCGAGACGTAAGAGTCGTTGACCCAAGTCGATGGAGCACCACTGGTGATGTTGCCCGAGCCCCTGTTGGTGCTGTTAAGGCCCTGACCCGCGTACGACTCGACCAGCGTGCCGTTGTAGGCATCCCAGATGGCGCTCAAGTCATCGTAGCTGGGGTTCGTCTGGGTCGCGTTGTTCAGCGCCGTGCCGAACATCAAACCCTCGTTGGGGCTGGTTCCCAGCGTAGGAAGCGCCAGCTTGACGCCATTGACCGTGGCGTAGCGGTAGGTATCGTTCGTCGATGACCCCGAAACATCATTGACGTCTTGCTTGAAGAGGTCGTAGATCTCGCTGAGCGGGTAAGTGTTTGCATCACTCATGGTGTACGCATCACCGGCTATCGTCCCGTCGCCATTGCGGTCCAAGTGGTAGTACCACTTGCCCTCAACCTGTACCGGTGCGATCAGCTGGCCCAGGCTGCCCAGGTCGATGACAGACTTGTCTTCAATGGTGCCCGTAGTCGATGACGCCGTGCCTACCTTGTAACCCTGACCCTCAAGAAGAGTCACGATTGCGGTCTCGTCGATGTCAGTCTCTGAATCTACGATAGTCTTGAGCCTGAGAGTTGCAGTGTCACTGCCGGGTGCGAAAGTGACTTTGGAGTAAAGAGATGGTGTTGAAAAACTGGTGATGAAACCGTCCGATTGGCCTAAGCCGGGCAGACCGTCATAGCCATATGTCGAGATGTAAGTGTCCCAATCAAAACTCCCCCCCGAATAGCCACCGATCAGGATTTCGTCATTCGGGCGCGCTGCGATAGCCCACGTCCTTTCGTCGCCAGCGTTGGCAACAATCTGGGTGTGGGTTACTGCGCCGTTGCTGGGGTTGATACGGCTGATGAACGCATCTCCCGCCCCCAAGCTATCACCACCCGAGACTTGTTGCCCATCAAGATCTTCTGTTGTGATACCCGAGAGGTAAACAAATCCGTCTGATCCGATTGCCAGCGCGGCTTGGAAATTCCCAATTGAAGCGCCAACGCCATTTTCGATCGACTGGCTCCATCCAGGTGTGCCATCAGCGTCGAATTTGTTGACGAAAATAGTTGAAACCCTGGGACTTCCCTGGACGTCGACATTTTTTGCACCTGCAACGTAAACTGCGCCGTCAGGTCCTACAACCACCGAAAACCCGAGTTCTTCATTTGCATCACCGATAAGGCGCGTCCAAAGCCTTTCACCTGTCTCACTGAATTGGGTGATGAATGCATCGTTGCGACCGCTATGGGTTTGCTCATCAAACAATGCGTTTTCACGTGGTTCTTCGCAGTAGCCCGTCAGATACACCAGACCATCACTCGTCGTGGCCATTGCCGTTGCCACCCGGTCTGTGTAGTGTGCAAATGAAGCGGATGAGCCAAAGCCATCTGACTCGATCGGCACCTTGGTGATGTAAGTCTCAGGACCATTTCCACCTAGGCCTCCAGCCAAAATCAAGAGAGCGGATTCATCGGGTGTCAAAATCACCGAGCGTCCGCCATAGCCCGCTGGTGCCAAATTTGTCAATTCCGCCGCTAAATCCCCTTCAGAAGAATACTTGACCACAAAGGTGGTGTTGGCGCCAAGCTCGGTGCTGGTTCCCATGCCATACCCGGCAATGTACGAGGCCCCGGCAGAATCAACAGCCATAGAGTAGCTATATTCCTCCCCCGTCCCACCGTAGATTCGAGTCCATTCTTCAACACCTAAAGCATCGTATTTGCGCATAAAGACGTCGTAACTGCCAAAGTGATCCAGGTCAGTTCCATCGGCCGAAGTGATGGGGGGGTAGGAGCTGTAGCCACTGACTGCTCCCAGTACGTAAAAACCGCCATCAGGTGTGCTCGCTATCGAGAACAACTCGTCGGGGCCCTCGCCACCGACCATTTGGCTCCATTTTTTGCTGAGAGTGGTCGGATAGTCTGCAGCCGTTGCCGTTCCTGCGGTTTCAATATTGACGGTCAATGCACCGGAGGTATCACCCACTCGGGTGAAGGTATAGACCAAATCTTCGCCTTCGGTCACAGAGGCCGTAGACAGCCCCACTTCGATCACAGGTGGGTCTTTAATGATCCCGGTGGCCGATGACGCTGCTGGGTCGACTGAGTAACCATTGCCCGAAGCCACCGTCACGGTGACGGCTTCATTGCTTTCGGTCAGGTCGTCTGCCTTGGTCTTGAGTGTGAGCGTCGCAGTGGCACTGTCAGCCGCAAAGGTGACTGTGGTGGGTGGGGGCGGTGGCGCGAACTGGGTGACGAAGCCGTCCGAGCTGCCCAAGCCTGTCAAGTTGTCGTAAACATAGCTGTACGCCGTACCACCGATCAGAACTGCCCCATTGGGGCCTGCGGCAATGGTCGTGGCCCGATCATCACCAACGCTGCCCACAATATGGGTAAAGGTGCTTTGGCCGTTCTCAGGATCGATGCGGGTGACAAATGCGTCATAACCACCCAGAACGTCCTGATCATCGATGGCAAGTGTGGTGACCCCAGACAGGTAGAGAAATCCGTCTGAACCAATCGCCAGAGAGCCTGGGTAACTGGGAAGAAACTCGTAAGAGAGAGTAGAACCAGTTGGTAATGTTATGTTCCATAATGGATTGCCATCAGCGTCGAATTTGTGTATGAGATTATCAAAGTACCAAACATCTGAATCTAAATAGACCGAACTTGCAGATACGTAGACAGCTCCATCAGGCCCCACAACCACCCTGGACTCATTCTCCTCGTCTGCTCCACCGATAAGGCGTGTCCATTCCACCGCACCTCCGGCGTTTAGCTTGCTGATGAATCCATCTGCGCCACCGCCATTTGTTTGTTGATCAATGCTGAATTGTGTGGTGCCCGCCAGATAAACGACTCCATTGCCTGCGGCAGCAATAGCTTGAGTTGTTCGCTGCGTCAGATACACAGTGGATAACGTATCGGGTGGACTACTGTCATCCAGTGTTATCTTGGTCAGAAAAGTTGAGTCTCCGTTACCGGCGAAGTAGGATCCACCAAGAATGAGAGTCGACTCATCATCAGGCGCCAACGCCAGTGAGGCCTTGGAGGTTCCTTGGGGCAAAACATCACTGCCAAACGTCCAGTCCTGAATCCCCGCCGATGTGAACTTGGTGATGAATTTTTTGTAATACCCACCGTCGTAGTAATAGCCCGTCACATAGGCTGAACCATCAGCGCCGACGGTCACCGATGTCACATTGTCTGCTGTGCTTCCGCCATAAAGACGGGTCCATTCTTCGGTGCCGTCCGAGGCGAATTTTCGAATGTATCCGTCTGAATCGCCAAGTGGTCGCAATTCCGCCCCATCGGCTGAAAGCAGGGGGTTGTTGTCGCTGTAGTAACTGGCTTGACCCACTGCGTAAAACCCGCCATCTGCTGTGATTGCGATGGAGGACAAATTGTCAGAGCTTGAGCCGCCTACCAAACGGCTCCAGCTTTTGCTGAAGGGGCCATCGATGCCGTAATCGGCATTTGCACTGGCCGTGCCTGCATAGTCGATATTGACGGTCAATGCACCGGAGGTATCACCCACGCGGGTGAAGGTATAGACCAAATCTTCGCCTTCGGTCACAGAGGCCGTAGACAGCTCCACTTCAATCACTGGTGGGTCTTTAATGATCCCGGTGGCCGATGACGCTGCTGGGTCGACTGAGTACCCATCACCCGAAGCCACCGTGACGATGACTTCTTCATTGCCTTCGAGCAGATCATCGGCGCTGGCCTTGAGCTCCAGCGTCGCGGTGGTACTGCCTGCTGCAAATGTGATTTCCGACAAAATGGGCGGTGAATACTTGGTCAGGAAGCTGTCCCAGTAGCCACCTTGGTGGTTCTGGCCGTCGATAGAGCCGCCCGCTGCTCCCGCCATATAAACCACGCCTCCCGGTGCGATGGCCGCTGAAAAAGCCCAATCATCCCCCGTGCCCCCAAAAAATTGGGTCCCTTGCCAACTACCACTTGCGTCGAACTTAGCAAGAAAGGCGTCACTGCCACCTAGGTTGGTCTGACCGCCGAAGCTGCCGTCGCTTCGTCCCGCGACGTAAACCGAGTCATCGGCGCTCACGGCAACTGAGTATGCCTCGTCATATCCAGAGCCTCCGAGCAGCCGGGTCCACTGTCTCACGCCACTTGCGTTGAACTTGGTGACAAAGGCGTCATCATTGCCTTGGTGGGTCTGACCGTCGAAGCTGCCGGTGGTGACTCCAGCAACATAAACCGAGCCATCGGTGCCTAGGGCGACTGATCTGGCCGTATCCGACCCGGAGCCTCCAGCGAATCGGGTCCACTGCTGGACGCCAGCTTCGTTGAACTTGGTAAGAAAGGCGTCACTTCCGCCTAGGTTGGTCTGACCGTCGAAACTACCGGTGGTGCCTCCAGCAACATAGACCGACCCATCGGCATCGGTGGTGACTGCATAGGCCGAATCATTCCCCGAGCCACCCCAAAGGAGGGTCAGCTGCTTGACGCCATCTGCGTCGAACTTGGTAACAAAGGCATCACTTCCGCCTAGGCTGGCCTGGTTGTCGAAATCGGTGCTGTGAGTGTCCCCTACCACATAGACCGAGCCGCTGGTGTCCACAGCGACTGAGTAGGCAAAATCTTGTCCGCTGCCCCCGAGAAGTTGGGTCCCCTGTTTAACGCCATTTGCGTTGAACCTGGTGACAAAGGCGTCATAGTTGCCACTATTATCTTGATCTTCGAACAGGGAGCTGTAAGTCTCGCCAACCACATAGACCGAGCCATCGGCGCTTGGGGCGACCGATCTGGCCTTATCCGAATTAGTGCCTCCAAAGAGTTGAGTCCACTGCTTCTCCCCGGATGCGTTGTACTGGGTGACAAAGGCGTCATAACCGCCTGAGAAGCTTTGGCCGTCAAGCGTGCTCTCTGCGAGGCCAGCCACAAAGACCGAGCCATCGGCAGCGGCCGAGACTGAATAGGCATGATCAACTTGCGAACTTCCCAGCAGCCGAGTCCACGAACGCAGTGAAGGAAGGCCCGTGGTGAAGTCCTCAGCCGTCGCCGTACCGGCTATTTCAATGTTGACCGTGAGCTCACCACCTGCGTTGCCACTGCGGGTGAAGGTATAAACAAGGTTGGCGGGATCGCCCTCAGCCACCTCGGCCGGTGACACGGTCACATTGATGACCGGCGGCAGCACGAATTCCAGATTGATCTTCTTTACGGTTCTGTTTCCGGCAACATCCTGGACTGCCAAGTTGAAGCTCAAGTCTGATCTTCCATCCCAGCTGCTGAGATCACCCACATAAGTCACTTCCCCCGTGATGGGGTTGATAGCAAAATCACCTGATTCGCTCGATAAGGGCATCTCATTGATGATGGCGATGTCAGAACCCTCATTCACACCATCATTAAAAACAATTTCGCTGCGCTCATAGGCCACGCCGCCGCCGCCGCGCTGCTGCCAGTGGGTCACATCCACCTTGTAATATTTGCCGGTCGAGAGGTCCTGCATGACCCACTCTGTGCCTTCAAATTCGCTCCCCACGCCATTTGTTTCGCCCAGTGCGCTTTCCATTGAAGCATGGAAACTTCGGCTTGAAAAATCCCCCAGGTTATCCCAGCCATCGGCATTCCAACGAATCGGGGAACTGTCCAAAGGCTTAGACAATCCTCTGGTGACAACGACGCCAGGGGCGATGACATCAACGGTGTCGCTGTAG
>Ga0255094_1000656_pt1 | contig 17525 bp, 11 predicted proteins | sample Colum_Law_RepB_8_2_FD_188434 | JGI IMG/M metagenome (GOLD analysis project Ga0255094, IMG submission 188434) | Freshwater microbial communities from Columbia River, Oregon, United States - Colum_Law_RepB_8d | ecosystem: Environmental > Aquatic > Freshwater > River | place: USA: Oregon...
ATGCCTGTCCGGCAGACTCGGACACTGTCGCACAGCCAGCTCTGCGTTTTTTCGACACCTACGGCACCGCCGATGCTGACCTGACCCTCCTCGCACGGCAGGCCGGCTGGGGCTCACGGTTCCGGCTCGACCACGGTTTCGCTCCGGAAGTCTGTGACGAAATGTACCGGATCTGGCTGCAGCGCAGTTGCTTCAGGGAGATTGCCGATCAGGTGCTGATTGCGAAGCTGGGAAGTGTGCTGGCAGGCATGATCACGGTTCGGTTCAGCCAACCCGTGGCACGGATCGGTCTGGTCTCGGTGACACCGCACCTGCAGGGGCACGGGATCGGACGTCAGTTGCTGCTGCAGGTGCTGCGGGCAGCGTCGCTGGCTGGCTGCACAGAGCTCGCCGTGGTGACACAGGTGCAGAACCTCGCGGCGGTACGCTTGTACCAGTCGGCCGGGTTTCGTCCGTTTGAAATGCTGCACTGGTATCACATTCGCGTACAGGAGCAGTCAGTTTGACACAGCCCATTGAAATGCCGCTCGCCGGCAGGATTTCCGTGGTGATCCCTGTGTACGGCTCCGGCAATTGTCTGGCCGAACTCATCCGCCGCGCGGATACGGCCTGCCAGACTCTCAGCCACGCTCCAATCCAGTTCGTGCTGGTGGACGACAATGGTCCCGGCGATGCATGGGCCGAGATCTGCAGACTGGCTGCCGCCCGAGACCAGACTTTGGGGATCCAGTTGATGCGCAACTTCGGGCAGCACAATGCCATCATGTGCGGCTTCAGGTACTGCAGCGGAGACGTCATCATCACCATGGATGACGACCTGCAGCACCCTCCGGAATCTCTGCCAGCCCTGATGGAATCACTCCGGCTGCAGAACGCCGATCTGGTGTATGGGAATTACGACAGCAAGAAGCACGCCGCCGGCAGAAATCTGGGATCCGCGGTGATCAACTGGTTCTTCCGGCTGGTGTTTCGAGTTCCGGTCACACTCACTTCGTTTCGCTGCATGCGGCGTGAACTGGTGCAGGCCGTACTGCGTTACGATCTCAACTTCACCTTCATTGACGGGTTGCTGGCCTGGAATACCAGCCGCATCGGCTCTGTCATCGTACCGCATTCGGCCCGCCACGACGGCCGTTCAGGCTACACGCTGCGGAAACTGTTTGTGCTGGCGATGAACATGTTCACCAACTTTTCGCTGCTGCCGCTGCAGATGGTGTCTCTGCTGGGATTGGTGGCCGCCGGTGGTGGACTGTTTCTCGGCTTCTGGTACCTGATTGCAGCCCTCATGAATTGGCTGGTGGTTCCCGGTTACGCGTCCATCATCGTAGCGGTGCTGGTGCTGGGCGGACTGCAATTGCTCAGTCTGGGGGTCATCGGCGAGTACATTGGTCGACTGCACCTGAACGTCAATCGCAAGCCGCAATATGTCGTTCGTAAGTCGACCGGTTGTACGGAAACGGTTCAGGTTAAGTGATCCGGATCGAAGCCGTATGTGCCGCCGTACATGCGTTTGTGAGCCGCATGGTGCCAGCCAGCGGGTAGCTGTTTTCACTGTGCCGCGAGGGGCTTGAGCGACCCACCGCCGGGTATCGCCGTTCCGCTCACGAGGCCTCAAAAACCCGCCGCTGCCGCTCACTCGCCGTAACCAACCTGCCAGTCGATCGATTACACCGGATTTGACCTCCGGGCAGTCTGTAACGGCACGAGTTGTGCGGACTTTCCCCCACACAACGGAATTCAATTGCACGTTTCGAATCTGCAGGGCATGGATAGTTCTGAATTCCCTCCACCCGCTGCTGCGTCGAGCCAGTGGTCAGCGTTTTATGACTGCACCTCAATTCACTGTCGTCACACCCTGCTACAGGACTGCAGCCTGCATCCCGGAGCTGTATCGGCGACTGGTGTCGGTGTTTGCCCAACTGGAAGCGTCGTTTGAACTGATCTTTGTGGACGACGGCAGCCCGCAGAACGACTGGCAGCAGATCGTGACGCTGGCTCACACAGATGCTCGAATTCGCGGCCTGCAGCTCAGCCGCAACTACGGACAGCACTTCGCTATTCAGGCGGGACTGCGGCATGCCACCGGTGACTGGGTGATCGTGATGGATTGTGACCTGCAGGACCCGCCGGAGGCGATTCCGGACCTGTTTCGCGCCGCAGCACAGGGAGCTGATCTGGTTCAGGCACGTCGCAGTCTGCGACAGGACACGTGGCTGCGTCGAACGGCATCCCGCTGGTATTGCCGGGTGTTCAATTTTCTCAGCGAACGCAGTATGGATTCCGGCGTAGCAAATTTCTGCCTGATGAAACGGGATGTGGCAGCCGCCGTAAGTCTTTTCTGCGAACGCAATCAGAATCTGCCCATGTTTCTGGAACTGGTGGGGTTTCAAAAGCAGGTGGTCGACGTGCCGCACAGCAGCCGGTTTGCGGGCCACAGCGCCTATTCGCTGGCCCGCCTGTATCGGCTGGGGCTTGGGGTCATGGTGGCACATTCCAACCGCCCTCTCAGGCTGTCCATCCAGTTTGGCCTGCTGTTGTCGGCCGGGGCGGTGCTGTTCGGTCTGTTTACCCTCGGCCGTTACTTCTGGCTCAGTTCTGTCCCGGAAGGCTGGACAACACTGGCCTTGCTGCTGTGTTTTCTCGGAGGCCTCGGGTTTGCCAACCTCGGGATCATCGGGTTGTATCTCGGCATGGTTTTCGAAGAAGTCAAACGCCGTCCGCTGTACGTGGTACGGCAGACGCTGCGCCCTGGCGACTCGCAACTGGCGCATGGGATTTCGGCAGGAGATATGCTGTGAAGTCGCCTTTGCCACTCGCGCTCATCGGCGGTTCTCTGCAGTCGGCTGTGGGGCGAACACACCACATTGCCACCCGCATGGACAACCGCTGGAGAATTGTCTGCGGCTCCTTCAGTCGGTCTCCGCAGCTCTGCAGTGAAACAGCCGATGCGCTGTCGCTGCCGCCATCGGCTGCATTCACAGACTACCACGCCATGCTGGACAACTTTGCCGGTCGGCTGGCAGCCGTCTGTGTGCTGGTGCCCACGCCGCAGCACGCGGATATCATCTGTGACGTGCTGCGGGCCGGTATTCCGGTGATCAGTGAAAAATCGCTGGCCTGCTCGCCTGCGGAAGTGGAACGCATTATCGCCGTCCGCGATGCCACTCAGGGAAAACTGGCTGTTACCTTCAACTACTCAGGTTACCCCGCCATTCGCGAGCTGCGACAGATGGTCGCCGAAGGTCGCCTCGGGAATCTGGTGCACGTCGCCGCAGAAATGCCCCAGGAAGGGTTCATTCGCTGGGCCGGCAGACCCTTCCAGTTGCCGCAGCCCCAGGCGTGGCGACTGACGGATGGCCACCTGCCCACCGTATCCCTCGATCTGGGCGTGCACCTGCATCACCTGATTGGATTTGTGACCGGTCAGCACCCGATCAGCGTCACCGCCTGTCAGTACTCAAAGGGACACTTCACGGAAGTGGTGGACAGCGTGCATGCCATGGCTCGTTACACCGATTCACTGTCCGTGGACCTGTGGTATGGGAAGTGCTTCCTTGGTTGTGCCAACGGTCTGCGAATTCGTGTCTTCGGGACGGAAGGCAGTGCGGAATGGCTGCAGATGCAGCCCGAGGTACTGCAGCTCAGTGATCGCTGCGGCCGCATTCAGTTGCTGACTCGCAGCTCCATGGATGCCGAAGTCTGCGGACAGGACCGCTATGCCCGCTTCAAGCCCGGACATCCCGACGGTTTCCTTGAGGCCTTTGCAAATTATTACTCCGACATCGCAGACTGGCTCCGGCCCCGCTCCGAACTCGATGGACGTATTGCTCAGGACAGTATTGCCAGTGCCGAAATGGCCCTCGAGGGCCTGCAGATGATGGAAGCCATCGCCGAATCTGCACGCTGCGGTCTGTGGGTCGAACTGGGTCGGCATGCCTATGCAGTCTGACTCTGCGACAGCATCAGTCGGCCGAATGCGGTTCCACGGAGTACCGTCATGGAGCACTGTGCAGGACTTCCTGCAGCACCCGGAACGCCGATACCTGTTCGGCGCGACTGCCGCTGCGGCCGCGATTTGCCGCGAACTGCCCATTGCCGCGATCGTGGACGACCACTGTTCACACTCCGTGCTCGGCAATGTCCCCGTGATCAGGCTCTCGCAGGCACCCCCGGACAGCCTCGTGGTCGCCACGCAACTGGGGCGGCCAGCATCGGCTGCCACAGCCCTGACCGCCGCCGGACTGCAGCACTGTGACTTTTTCAGCTTTAGCCGCTACTCCGGACTGCTATTGCCGGCAGTTCGCTTCTGGTCCGGATTTACGGACCAGACTGCGGCACATCTGAGGGAACTGGCCGCGCTGCGGTCTCGCCTCGCTGATTCACTGTCTGTGGAGGTGCTTGATCGACTGGTCCAGTTCCGCCTGCACGCCGACGTATCCGCTCTGCAGGGTTTTACTGATCGGCAGGCACAGCAGTATTTTGAGGATTTCCTTGAACTGCGTCAGAATGGTGAAGTCTTTGCCGATGTCGGTGGGTACGACGGTGCCACCACGGCTCAGTTTCTGCAGGTTTGTCCCGGAGCGGCACACTCGTGGTGTTTTGAACCGCACCCGCAGAATCTGCAGCAGATCGAAGCACGATTTCACAATGACCACCGGGTCCATGTCGTTGGCTGCGCCCTTGGCGAACACGCAGCGACAGCGACGCTGGAAGGCCACGGCAGTGTGGCTGCCATCTCGGCCCACGGCACGCTGACAATTCCCGTCCGCACACTGGACTCCATGCAGTTGCCGGATCTGACATGGGTGAAGATGGATATCGAAGGCAGTGAAGTCAGCGCTTTGCAGGGCAGTGTGGGGACCATTTCCCGATACCGGCCGCGCCTGGCGATTTGTGTCTATCACCTCGCCAGCGATCTCTGGCAGATTCCCCGTCTCGTCCTGAATATCGATTCTCGTTACGCTATCTATCTGCGGCATTACACCGAGGGTGTTGTCGAAACCGTTATGTATTTTGTGCCACTGAAATGACTCGACTGCTGATCGCCGGTGGCGGACATTCGGACGTGCCTCTGATACAGGCCGCCAGAAATCTTGGCTGGACTGTGGCCACAGCCGGGAATCGCCCGAATGAACCCGGTCACCGCTACAGCCATTTGTTTCTGCACTGCGATTACTCTGATCCGCAGGCCGTGCTGGCTGCAGCGCGTCAGTTTCGCGCAGATGCCGTCTGCGCGTGCTGCAACGACTTTTCCGCAGTCTCCTGTGCCTTTGTCGCAGCCCAACTGCAACTGCCAGGTCACGATTCGCCTGAGATCTGCGGTATCATTCATCACAAGGATCGCTGGCGGCAGTTTTCCAGGCAGGTCGGGTTACCCGGTCCGCGGGCCGTCGGCTGCACCGATGTGTCAGGTGTCACGGCAGCCGTCACAGAGCTGGGTCTGCCCGTGATCGTCAAACCTGTTGATCTCACCGGCGGCAAGGGCATCCAGACCGCACACACGCTTGATGCGGCCATCGCTGCGGCTCAGGCAGCGCTGGCCGCATCACGAGCAGGACGGATTGTGGTCGAAGAATTTGTGACGGGGACTCGGCACGGCCTGACCTGCATGCTGCAGGGACAGCAGGTTGTGTTCAGCTTCGCCGATGACGAGTATTACCACCTGAGTCCCTACCGGGTGTCGGCGGCCAGTTCCATCACGTCCTGCACACCGGAAACGCTGGCCGAAGTGCTGCAGGCAGTTCAGCACACGGCGACGCAGCTGCAACTGCAGGACGGGATCTTTCATCTGCAGTTCATTCGACGATCGGACGGGCGCCCCGCCATCCTCGACGTCTGCCGACGGGCTCCCGGAGACCTCTACGTGGATCTGGTGCGACATGCAACCACAGTGCCTTATGCTGAGTTGATTGTCAAAGCAGCAGCCGGGTTGCCATTCTACATACCTCGGACGCTGCCGCCACAGCGGTGTATCACGCGGCACTGCCTGATGGCGGATCACTGTGGCATACTGCAGGAAATCCAGTTTGACGCCGAAATCGAGCCCCGCATTTTTGATCGCACGATCTGGGGGAAACCCGGGGAACCTGTGACGGACCCCGGACTGCAGAAATTCGGCATTGTTTTTGTCGACCACGGCAGTGTCCAGCAGCTGCGCAGCGAAGCACCACGACTGCAGCAATTGCTGCGGTGCCACGTGACCTGATCATCCACCCCGACGGACATCAACAGCCCGCCTCACCCCGGAAATCACATGACTCAACCTGTTACCATTCCCGTCATTCGACCGCGCAGGCTGTTTCAGGCAGTCGAGCAGCAGTGGCCCGGACAAAATGTTGAAATCTCGATGCTGATGCCATCCAGTGGTATCGGCAGTCTGTTCACACTGGAAAGTGCCCTCGTGGCCGCCCTGCTGAAAATCACCAGTGCAGAGAACATCTTTGAATTCGGCACATTTCATGGCTCCACCACCGTGATGCTGGCTGCCAACAGCGGGCCCCGTGCTCGCATCACCTCACTGGATCTGCCGCAGCAGCAGATTGTCGCAGACAATCCTGCCGGGCTGAATCTGGCCGATGCCGATCAGAATGACCAGTTTCTCAGACTGATGTATCGCGATCGCGGGCCCTTTTGTGTCAGTCAGGCACGTCCGGAACTGCAGCAGAAGATTCGGCTGATCGTCGCGGACAGTCGTGCATTCTGCCCCGTAACAGCCGGGCTGGCAGGCTCGCAGGACCTCGTCCTCGTCGATGGTGGTCACGATTTTGAAACGGAAATGAATGATTCACTCAAAGCCTTTCAACTGGCCAAACCGGACAGTGTGATCATCTGGCACGACTACGGGTCGGCCATCCATACCGACGTAGCCCGCTGTCTGCAGGAACTTGCCATCGACCATCAACTGGTGGCGATCGGCAGCACGATGCTGTGCCTGTGCCTGCAGGGGCGATTTGCCCGGCTCGGCCTCGCTGACGGCTGATTCGAAAAAGGTGCACTGTGCAGCAGCCAACCCATGATCAGTGGTATCGCAGTCCGATACCGTCTGAGGAACTGAAGTTACTGCATCGCCGCAGTGACGTGCAGGCGTGGTGCCGCATGATTGGACACCTGACAGCGCTGGTGATCAGTGGTGCGGCGTTCTGGTTCTGTACGCTGGAACACCGCTGGATTCCGGCATGCATCATACTGCTGTGGCACGGCATGGTGTTTTCGTTTCTGGGATATGCCGGCGCGTGTCACGAGCTGTCTCACGGTACCGTGTTTCGCAGTCGTCGCCTGAATCAGTTCTGGCTGAATCTGCTGTCGTTCCTGGTCTGGACAAATCAATCGTGGTTTGTGCGATCACATCGGCTGCACCATCGGCACACACTGCAGTCGGGGCTGGATTGTGAAGTGCCGACGACACACTGTCTGACAGCCAGACAACTGGTACTGCGTGGTGTACTGGACCCGCGACGATTGTGGCGGACCGTACGAACGCAATGGCTCAATGCACGTGGCGTATTTCCACGTGTTGCCTGCACCCACGTGCTGCCCGAGCATGATCTGGCGGGGCGACTGGAAGTACAAAGCACGGCCCGCGTCATACTGGGCGGGCATGCGGCACTGCTGGCCGTGTTTCTGCTGACCGGATCGTGGCAACTGGTGCTGCTGATCAGTCTGGCATCCTTTATCGGGAATGGGCCTTCGATCCTGCTGGCCTCTGCACAACACTGCGGTCGATCCACAGCCACGCTGGACTTTCGAGACAACAGCCGCACAGTACTGTTACCGGCGTGGCTCTCATTTTTCTACTGGAACATGAATTACCATGTCGAGCACCACATGTACCCTGGCGTACCGTGCTACCGCCTGCCAGCACTGCGGACCCTGCTGGCGGACGATCTGCCCGCGGCCACAGTGGGAGTCACCGGAGTACTGGAGGAATTTCGTCGCGACCAAACCCGCAGCTGCTGACACGCAGGCAAGAACGCAGCCCGGGCATTCCTGACGCCGAGGACAAAAGGTAGCCCGAGCATTCCTGCTCGGCCCCATCCCCTGAAAAACACTGGGGATTTCAAGGATGACGAGAAGTTCGTGCCCGGGCTAAAGCCCAGACTACGGTTTTTGTCCTCGGCGTCATTCGTGCCCGGCCCATCCCCCCAAAAAACACCGCGTTCTTTGACCGTGGGAGCCGTTTTGATGCCGCCGACCCCTTTTTACCCCGGTCGTACTCATACTCGAGAACGACTCCGTGGACGTGGGCGGAGTCCTGCATGATGCTGCAACAATGGAAGCGAGGAACGCAAACGGTGACCTGCAATCCATTACGATTACAAATCGGGCATGAAGCAGAACGGTTAGAAGTTTTTTTGGCGAATCATTTCCGCCCGAAATCGGTCCTCTTGCCCCGATGACTGACCAATTACGACCGTTCCATTCGAGGTTCAAATAACGTTCCCCCGGACGTGCCTGTTGGGAAGACTCAATGAATATGGATCTGTATTTTTCTGCGGACCAGTATGGGGGCATGAATTGTGGGATCAGAGCATTTAATTCTGCGGTGAGGCCGTCATCGCGTCCCGGCTCGCCGGAAGTGTCGTGCTGTCAGCGACACGGACACCCGGAATCGAAAAATGTGGGATTGCGGTTATCCCTGCTTCGTCCGTATTCATCAACTGTTCTCAGATGCAACTGACTATTTTGCTTTGGCTGTACCCTCTACGGTCTCTCTGGACTTGGACTGATTCATGATTGCCCTCATCACCGGCATCACCGGGCAGGACGGTTCCTACCTTGCCGAACTGCTGCTGAACAAAGGATATCAGGTCCACGGAATCGTGCGTCGCAGCAGTTCGCTGGAACGCATTCGGCTCAGCAGTCTGTATCAGGACCCGCAGATTTACGGTTCAAGACTGCATCTGCACTATGCCGACCTGACGGATACCACCACAATTCGGCGGGTTGTGATGCAGGTTCAGCCGACAGAATTCTATCATCTGGCCGGTCAGAGCCATGTAGGGTTGAGCTTCGAGATTCCGGAAAGTACCTGCGAACTGACGGCCATGGCCACTCTGCGAATTATGGAGATTCTGCGCGACCTGCCGCAGCCGCCGCGATTTCTGCACGCCAGCAGCCGTGAAATCTTCGGCACTCCGACCGTTTCTCCTCAGGATGAACAGACCCCCGTGAATCCCAACTCCCCCTACGGGTGTGCCAAGGCCTTTGCCACTCAGATGACTCGCATTTATCGTGAAAGTCACGGACTGTTCTTCTGCAATGCCATCTGTTACAACCATGAGAGCCCGCGTCGCGGAGAAAACTTTGTGACTCGGAAAGTCACTCTGGCCGCCGCCCGGATCAAAGCCGGGCTGCAGAAGTCACTCACATTGGGTGATCTGGACGCCCAGCGTGACTGGGGATATGCGGCCGATTTTGTTGCCGGCATGTGGCAGATTCTGCAGCATCCGGTACCTGACGATTATGTTCTGGCCACCGGCCAATCGCATTCCATCAGGCAACTGCTGCAGATTGCCTTTTCGCATGTCGGCCTTGACTGGCAGCGGCATGTCGAGGTTGACCAGCGTTTTCTTCGCCCGGCAGATCCTCAGGCGCTGTTGGGGAATCCGCAGAAGGCACGCCAGGTGCTCGACTGGCAGCCGAGTATTTCGTTTGAGCAGATGGTCAGAGTGATGGTGGATTGCGATCTGCGAACTGTAATGCAGAATCGCTCACGACCCGGTGAAACGGCAGATTAAGGACCCCGTGATGGACGCTTCGGAACCGGCCGCGAGCCGAAAAAAACGTGAACCGAGAATGTTTGTGGTGCTGAGTGTGATGTTGCTGACCATGATTGCCAGCAAGTATCTGCTGCCATCCGGTCGAGTTGGCCAGATACCCGGGCCATCACGCGGTGATATCGTGCTGACAGCGGATGACCTGCCAGACAGCCTCGCCGGTTGGGAAAAACAGGCCTTCTTTCCGGCTGCCGATCCAATGCTGGTGGCGAATGTGGAATCGTGGTGGGTGCACTCCTGGAATTATTCAAAGAATGGCCGCAATTGCCTCGTCACCATGGATCAGGCACAGTGGGTCGCATGGCATGAACTGTCTGCCTGCTATGTGGCAAATGGCTGGGCTCAGGGTGATCGACATGTTTACGAGGTACGGGACAGGCACGGGGAAATCTGGCACATCGTGACCGTGGATTATCAGAAAGTCGGCGTTGGTCGTGGTTTGCTGATCTTTTCTGAATTTGGCTCCGATGGAACGCCCATGGAGGCTCAGTATCTTGGGCAGCCGTTTGAACCTTATGATCTGGAAAAGGGTGCGGTCAGCAACGGTCAGTCCTCGATCAAGCCGGCGGATCGCTGGCGCCGTCAGGAACATCCTCGCGTGCACCAATGCCAGGTCTTCTACAGTTATTCGGGGGATCTGGACCCGGTAACACGAGCCGATCTGATTCGTCTGCATGCTGCCAGTCGCGAAGTCTTTCGAGACCGCTGGAACGAGCATTCGAAGAAGTCTGCAGGGTAGCTTTCTTACACGGTGTGAAGAGTGCCGGTCGCGATCCCCTGTAAAGCAGCAATACCAACGAGCTACAGCACCCATTGATGATGAGTCCGCCTCGCAGAAGTTTCTGCCGGGTCATGCCGGGCCCGCCCGGTGGCACGGTGTACTTTGGTCCGGGCTGTATTGGTCCTTGTTCCTGAATGAACTGATCTCAGGCCACGCTGGGTTTCCAATGGTTCAAAGACTGTCGCTGCGAAGTCTGTTGCTGCCTGCAGTGATGCCATTGCTGCTGGTCGTCCTGTTCTGGCCGCGACTGCGCGCGATGACTGGCGGAACGATCGATCAGGCATGGTACGGCCAGCACACGGCAAGGTTGCTGAACGATTCTTTGCTGCGATATTACATGCTTGATGGTCTGGCCCCGGAAGCAGCAGTGCTGAATTCCGCCGGCTGGGCAGACCCGCTCACCGCCGGCACAGCACCCGATCGTCGAGCTCCGCGACGGGCTGCCGGGCCACTGCGAGGTCAGTTTTCCGTGCAATTGGATGATCAGTCACTGCTGGCACCTGTGGCGCGACTTGAGCAGTCCTTCACGATTGAGTTCCTGATGCGGCATCATGGTCAGGGGTTTGTCACCGGGGGAAATGCCACACATAGTGGCAGCCTGATTTCCATGGGTGATGGTGTCTACTCAGGCTTCGTCTTCGCCCTCGACTTTCCCTCAAATGTCCTCTGGTTTCAGGTTGGTCAGCCTAAGCCGCAACCTGCGCTGGCAACGCGATCCATTCAGCGTATTCCTCAGTCCGTTTGGACTCATGTGGCAGGAACGTGGCAGGATGGCGAACTTTCTCTGTATGTGAACGGAATGCTCTGCGGACGCACTCGGTCATCGCTTAAATACCACGAAGTGGCCCGCAGTTCTCGACTGCGAGCCGGTTACGTAGGAAATGGTCTCGGTTCAGCCCGTTTTGATCTGCAGTATCTGGCTGTTTACCGCCGAGCGTTTTCTTCCGCGGAAGTGCTCGCTGCAGTTTATGGCCCGGAAAGTTCACAATTGACTGAGTTTTCAGAATTGCTTAAGGCCGGAGACCTGCTGACTGCAGGTCGACCGCGGCGGGCGCTGGATGTCATCAGTCGGCACCCTCGGGATGCAGAGCCGAGGATACTGGGTTCAGCAATCCGTTATCGTCGGGCCGAGTGTTTGCGGGAACTCGGGCAGCACCAGCAGGCGGAAGAAGCCTTTGGCAGTCTGGCGTGGCAGGACAGTCCGATTGCGATTGGTGAGCAGGCGGCATCAGAACAACTGGCCCTGCAGGCCGGGGTCATTCAGCCGTCTATGGCGGAGTCAGACGAGTTGCCTTCCGCGCCCCGGAACACCAGTACGACAACCCTGACGCCAGTGGACGTGACTCGCCGGTTTCTGCGGCAGTTGGAGCTGCGTCGTGTGCTTGTCTGGAAGGAGCAGTATTGCTCGCAGATTTTACCGAAGCTGCAATCTGCCTGTAGTTCCTGCCACACCGCTCGTCAGTCATTCGGTCTGCCACTGACGATTCTGACAGACGGTGACGAAGCCGCGTTCGCCGGGATCGACTTTTGGCAATCCGTCAGCCAAAAGCTGGATCAGCGAAGGCACGATCCGTCGCACTGCGAACTCCCGGAGGAACTCTGTCAGTCGCTGCAGCACTGGATTGCAGCCGCGCCCGTGGCCGGACTTGGAGAACAGTTTTCCGAAGATGCTGATGGGACGCGATATTTCGACCTCGGCTGGACTGCAGGGTCTGGAAACGGTCGCAGGTTGACGCGATTGGAACTGCAGCATGCCGTGCGCGACCTGCTGGGCATTGAACTGACGGACGATCAGTTACCACCATCTGATGGCTCCGGGGGGGAAGGCTTTGATACAAATGCATCCACTCTGATCACTTCAGGTCCATGGCTGAATCTCTGGCTGAGGACATTGCAGAAGGTCAGCCTGCAGTTCGTGCTGCAGCAGTTGGAACGGTCTGAAAACGATCCGTCGCCGGCTCTGTTCGATGCGGAAAGACTGCAGGGCGCTGCGACCTTGGATCAGCAGTTGGCGCTGATCCGACCCGGGCTGGCACAATTCCTGCGTCAGGCGTGGCGACGTCCTCCACAGTCTGCAGAAATCGAGCAGATTCTGGGGTATTTCCGGGAGTGTCGGCAGTCTGATTCGTCGCTGGAGGACTCCCTCGCACAATGCCTGACTCGAATACTGCTGTCACCGCGGTTTTTGCTGGTGCTCGAACCGGAACCCGATCAGCCCGGGAGGTACCGGCTTGATGATTTCCAGTACGCCACTCGCCTCGCTTTGTTTTTGTGGTCTTCAATTCCCGACCACGCCCTGCTGGAGGCCGCGGCTGCTGGTGAGTTGCGATCTCGGGCGGGAGTCCTGCGTCAGGTTCGTCGCATGCTGGCCGATTCCCGATCGCTTGCTCTCGGACGCAGTTTCGCAATTCAGTGGCTGGGATTGCAGCAGATGGAAGTGCAGCATCCCGATCAGTCACTGTATCCTGACTTCAATCCGCAGATTTCTGCACTGATGAAGGAACAGGCCGCTCGCACAGTGTGGCGAGTTTTCTCGGAACGACGGTCGCTTGGAGAGTTGCTGGCCTCCGATGCTGTACTTGTCAATGGCAGGCTGGCGCAATGGTATGGACTGCCGTTACCCCACGATGCGGATTGGCAGCCGGTCAGGATCACCGCCGATAGCGGGGCTGGTATACTGGCCCTCGGGGCCGTGCATGTTCTTACCTCATATCCTCGTCGAACAAGTCCGGTACTGCGAGGACGATGGTTGCTGGAAACACTGCTGGGGGAAACTGTTGAGCCACCACCTCCCGGCGTACCGACACTGAGGGAGAGTTCGTCACAACACGGGTCATTAAAGGAGCAGATGGAGCAGCATCGGGAAGATCCCGACTGCATCGGTTGCCATCGTTTAATGGACCCGCTGGGGTTTGCCCTCGAAAACTACGATCCAGTGGGCCGATTCCGGACCATGGATGGTGAGTTCCCGGTCGATGCCAGTGGTGAACTTCCCGATGGAACTCGCGTGACAGGGCTGCCGGGACTGATCTCTGTGCTGCAGCAATCGCAGCGGCACCAGCAGTTTGTGCGGCTGTTCAGCCGGCGAATGCTCGGGTATGCTCTGGGAAGAGAGCTGGATCACTTTGACGACAGCGTGATCGACTACTGTGTTGAGCGTCTGGGGCAGTCCGGCGATTCCGCTGCGGTGCTGCTGGAAGAAATCTCAGTCAGTGCACCGTTTCGCAGTCGCTATGCGGTCGGTGATGGTCGCACACTTCTGAAGAACTCCGCATTATGAATACTCGCAGAAGGTTCCTGCAGGGCACCGGGGTCAGTCTTTCACTGCCGTGGTTCGAATCACTGGTCTGTGGCTCGAGCCCCCGTCAGTCGCGTCCGCCACTGCGTGCTGCGTTCCTGCACTTTCCCAACGGTGCGTGGATGGATGACTGGACGCCTGCACAAACAGGTCCTGACTATACGCTCAGCCCAATCCTGCAGCCATTGGCCGCAGTGCAGAATGAAGTACTGGTGCTGACCGGTCTGGACAAGGCAAATAGTCGTCCGGGTGAGGCACACCTGGCGTCGACAGCCAATTTTCTTACCGGAATGTCAGTACGGCCAACGACGGGACGTGATATCGGTGTCGGGGGCGTGTCACTGGATCAATACCTTGCAGGAAGCTTCGTCGGAAAAACACTTGTGCCATCGCTTGTGCTTTCCTGCGAACCGGTTCGCACTGGTGTCGATCGGATCGTGAATTGGACGCTGCTTTACAGCTCACTCATTTCGTGGGAGACTGCTGAACGTCCGGTGATGCCGGAGACCAATCCCCGATCGGCCTTCGATGGACTCTTCAATCTGAGTGCCGCCGATGCTGGCCGGTCCGTGGGAAAGCAACGACTGCTGGATCTTGTGCTCGAAGATGCTCGCAGCCTGCGGCCGCGTCTGGGACGCGACGATCGCACACGCCTCGATCAATACCTTGATTCCGTCGAGTCGATTGAAAATCGCGTGCGTTACAGCGAATCTGCGATTGGCTCTGCGGATCAGGCTTCACTCTGGATGCCCTCAATTCAGGATCGTGAACGTTTTCTGCAGAAAGGTCCATTGTCATACCCGGAGAGACTCAGATTAATGCTTGATCTGCTGGTACTTGCATTTCGGGGCGATGCCACTCGAGTTGTCTCAATGATGCTCGCAAATGATGCGACAATCCAGACATTCGAATTCATTGGTGTTCCGTATGCAGCACACCAGGTCTCTCATCATCAGGGCAATGCAGAACTGATCGACCGATACCGTCGCATCACCATCTGGTATGTACAGCAGTTTGCTGCTCTGGTGACCGCGTTGCGCGAGATTCCTGAGGGTGACGGGAACCTGCTGGATCACTGCCTGCTGCTGTTCGGCTCCGGGCTTTCTGATGGGAATCGTCACGACCACATGAACCTTCCTGTTCTGATGGCCGGGCGTGGTGGCGGTACTGTCCCCGTCGGCCAACACCTGCGGTTTACCGGTGATAACACGCCTCTGTGCAACCTGCACTGCTCTGTCCTGAATGCGATGGGTATCCCGGCCGAACATTTTGGTGACAGCAACGGACGCATTTTCTGAAGCCCGGCCCCCGAAATCGTGTTTTTCAATCATTCGAGTGTCGTTTTTTACCTCGGCATCATTGATGTTACTGAGATTTCGTGATTCCCAAGCACTGCTGCTCCTGCTGCCACTTTTGACAGTGGCAGTCTGGATCGGCAGCCGCGTATCCCGAATTCCCGCAGGACTGCTTGAACGGAATTCCACTGCGTGGCAGCAGGCTGCCCGCTTCCGCAGCACCCATCCGCATCTGGTGCGCTGGTCATTGCTGACGACCGAAATGGATCGCAGTGGCCCGGTGAATGTGGCCGACACCCCGGCCACCATCACGTGGAACTCGACAGCCACGGCACTGCAGACGGTGGCTGCCCACGAGCCCGCACTGGCGGCTGTGTCCATAGATCAGCAACCGCTGGAATCTCGCCCTTTCAGTGCAACCGCCGGATTCACCTTCGAGATGTGGTTTCGCTGGCACGATCGCGGTTCTGTCGTCGGGGCAAACAACAGCGGCGCGGGAACACTCGTGGCACTCGGAGACGGTGTCCATGACGGATTTGCTCTCTCGATTGCGTTCCCGGCCGGTATCATCAGTTACAGTCTGGGTCGGCCCGTACCCAAAGGGGGTGTCAGCATTGTCAGCATGACTCGTACACCGCCCTCCATCTGGACACACCTCGCGGTCGTTCAACACTCCGAAGGTATGCTGCTGTACGTAAATGGCGCACTGGCTGCATCCGCCAGATCGCCCGTCGCAGTCACTCAGCCAGCCGGCTTCCGCAAACTGCGGATCGGCTATGCGGGCAATGGAGACAGTTCTGTGCGGATGGACGTTGCGGAATGGGCTGCCTATACGCAACCACTCTCGGCCAGCCAGATCAGTCTGCTCGCTCAATCCGAGGTTCATCCTCTGTCTGAGGTCTTTTCAAAGGCCCGCGCAGCCCTGTGTGCCGGTGACGCAGAACAGTGCCTCGCATTACTGCAGCAGATTCCCGAGGAGAGTTCCCTTGCCGTTGCAGCCCGCTTCACTGCAGCAGAGTGCTTCCGCGAACTGCAGAAATGGGACGATGCTCTGCAGATGTTCCTGCAGGTCCGGCAGTTGCCTGTTCCCGACGCACAGCCATGGCAGAAACTGGCGGAGCTGGAAGCTCTTGCCCTGCAGGCCGGCGAACGCCGCAGTTCGTCACTGCTGGCCCGCCGTTCGCAGCAGGTCAACGCAGTGGATGTATCCGCCGGTGCCGGTGCCAACTCGGGCTTCGCCGCGGCACTGCAGCGCTGGCAGCAGGCCGCGACAGTCCAGCAGCGACAACCCCTGACACTGCAGTACGTGCAGTCCATTGCACCTGTACTGCAGGCGCATTGTCGAGACTGTCATGAGCAGTCACCGTGGCTGTCCCCCACCATCCACACTCAGCCCCTCCAACTGCTCGCCCGGAAGCTCTGGCTGCCCGTCCGCAGTGAGCTGGAATCCCGTCGCATGCCACCCGCGGGCTGCCCCGAACTGCTGATCGCCCACCGTCGGCGAATTCTCCACTGGATCAGTGAACTGCCTGCACCTGATCCCTGTGATCAGCAACTGACGGACGCACGACGACACTCGATCTCACCGATCGCGGCTGTCGGACGTCGTCTGACACGGACGGAATTCTGTAATGCCATTCAGCAACTGCTGGGGGTCATACCACGCGCCGATCTGCTGCCACCCCCGGAAGCCGCTGGCGGGGAGGGATTCGACACGGCGGCGGGAACATTGATTATGTCCTCGTCCACAGCAGAATTGTTTCAAGCGTGCGTCGAAGATTGCGTCCAGCGCTGCCTGCAACCGGACTCTGACAACCCAGTTTCACCCGAATCCACAGCGGATCAGCCCGCCGAACTGATCCGCCAAATGCAGATGCCACCGCGCGCCGGCAACCCGGCGCTCCAGAAATGGATCCGACTCGCATGGCGACGAACTCCCACGGCAGCAGAATTGCAGCGACTGGAAACACTGCAGCAGGATGCCCTGAATGATGGTGTTTCCCCGGCGGAAACGCTGACAGAGGTGCTGACCGCCGTACTGCTGTCACCCTCTTTTCTCTATGTGCTGGAAATTCCTCCGCACTCGCAGACCGGCTTTCGCATCTCGCAGCACGAACTGGCAACTCGCCTCGCGTTGTTTCTCTGGTCGGCACTGCCTGATCAACAGTTGCTGGATGCCGCCGATCAGGGGGGGCTGTTAAATGACAGACAATTGACGCTGCAGATCCGACGCATGCTGCAGCATCCCAGGGCTTCCAGTCTGGGAACCAGCTTCGGCCTGCAGTGGCTGGGGCTGGATCAGCTTCCCAGAGCTCAAAAAGACCCCACTGTTTATCCCCGGTATTCCCCGCAGATTGCATCGCTGATGCAGCAAG
>Ga0255094_1000658_pt1 | contig 17514 bp, 13 predicted proteins | sample Colum_Law_RepB_8_2_FD_188434 | JGI IMG/M metagenome (GOLD analysis project Ga0255094, IMG submission 188434) | Freshwater microbial communities from Columbia River, Oregon, United States - Colum_Law_RepB_8d | ecosystem: Environmental > Aquatic > Freshwater > River | place: USA: Oregon...
GCACCGGTACGGCCTGCATTTGAGATGGTTTGGCTGCCGTGGGAACCGGCACTTCGATGGATCCCTTACAGTCCGGGCAACGGACTTTTTTGCCGGCCAGTTCGTCTTTGACATTTCCTTCCCACGCACAGAGGCAGCGAATCTTGATGGACATGGCGAAGCAGTTTTCAGGCAGTGAGGATGAGTGCAGGCTGAGACGTTCAGAGAGTGCAATTCAGGCGAGGGACGGAATTGCTTTGGCGCGGATTACTGTGGGGCAGCGGGAGTTTCGCCAGCGGGTGCCGGCGCGGAAGCGGCTGCGGCCGGGTTGGCTGCGGCATCAGTCGGCGCTGCTGCTGGCGGACTGGGGGCGTCACCGGGAGCCGCCCCGGGGCCACCACCGCCGGGCGGGCCCTGCAGCGCCGGGGGGGCCTCGACCTCACCCTCGAGTTCCAGCACGATCGTATTCTGCGACGGATCACTGGTCACATTGATTGTCAGTGGGGTGGTGTTCTGATTCAGGTATTTGCTGGGGACCAGTGGTCGCGGCGGAATTCCGGGGGCCATGCTGCTGACGGCGACGCGGTGAGTTCCGGCGGTAACACCGTCCACATCATTTGATCTCAGCCTGAAGCGTCCTTCCTTGTCCAGCTCACCAATCCCTACACCATATTCGTCATCGATACTTTGTGTCATCACGGCTCCCACTGTCACGGGCTTGCCGTTCAGCAGAACCTGACCTGAGAATGGATACAGCGGTTTTGGTCCGCGTTCCATGAAGAGTGCCAGATACACGCCACCGGTGACTGTGGCAGCCACCAGCAGGAGAATCAGGACGCGAGCGATACTGAATGAATTGCCGCTTTGGGCTGCAGTGCTGGAACCAGCGTTTTCGGACACCGTGGCATTCCCGGAAAACAGGGTGGAGGATTTACGTGGGATCAGGGTTGCAGGTAGAGTCGTGGTTCCTGAGTCCCGTCAGCAGTTTGAACGATAGTATAAGTTTCCCCGGGAGACAATCCGTCGACGGTTGTTTCACTGCCATCGGGCCAGTGAATCAGCAGGGGGGGCATTTTTTCGGCGGTTGTATCTTCCAGCACCATGGTGGCCAGCGGCTGCGACGACGACTGATAGCTGCCGCCGGCATGCAGAACGAAGGTTTGCGGTGGTGTTGTCTGCAGTTGCAGTGTTGCGGGCAGGGCACCGCGGTGGCTGTGGCTGCCGATCAGGCGAAGTGACAGGGTCTTTGTCAGCAGCGCGGCTGTGGGGGTGTCATTGCAGAGCAGGGCGGGGGCGGCATCCTGGTGGCAGATCACCACGTCGGTATCGCCATCCTGATCGAAATCGGCGGTGGCAAGACCGCGTCCGACATGGGGAGTCAGGAAGTATTCTCCGGCTGGTCCGGCCAGCACAAAACTGCCGGACTGATTTTTCCAGAGCCCGGCGGGCTGAGCGTAATCACCTTCCTTGCCGAGCTGAGCGAGGGTGTCGTCGGTGTGGCCGTTTGTGACGATCAGATCGGGCCAGCCATCCAGATCGAAGTCGGTCAGCGACGTGCCCCAGCCGACCCATGGCAGGGATCCTTCCGGAACCACGCTGAGTCCCATTTCCAGAAAGGCGCGTTTGCCGAGGTTGGAGTAGAGGGCGTTGTGTTCGTTCTGGTAGTTGGTGACGAACAGGTCGAGCGTTCCGCTGCGATCGACATCCGCGATGGCCAGCCCCATTCCGGCCTGAGCCTGTCCGAGGTGGTCGAAGGCGGTGCCGGAGATTTCACCGATTTCGGTGAACGCGGTGCCTTCGCGCACAAACAGGAAGTTCGGGTGAATGTCGTTGGCCACGTAGATGTCGGGTTGCGAATCAGCGTCGATGTCTGCAATCAGGACGCCCTGTCCGCGTCCCTGGCGGACTCGAATCCCTGATTCTTCCGAGGCATCGATGAAGCCGCTGCCGGAATTCCTGAACAGGATGTGTGGTTGTGGGGGGACGTGTGTGGGGCTGCAGAACATGCGGATGTTCCGCACGGGGTCACCGCAGAACGCGCTGTTGTCCCATGTCCACAGCCCGTAGTTGCAGACGTAGATATCGGCGAGTCCATCATCGTTGAGGTCGGCAATGGCAGCGCTGGTGCCCCAGTCCGTGCTGTTGATTCCGAGGTCAGCGGCCTGTTCCAGATAGGTGCCATCACCCTGACTGATCCAGCACAGGATGGTGGCGTAGCGGGTCACGCAGACATCGTCGAAGCCATCGCTGTTGAGGTCCCCGACGGCGACACCGCAGGAGTATCCGGGGAGTCCGATTCCGGCGAGCGTGGTGATATCCTGAAAGTGCCATGCACCCTGATTGCGGTACAGGCGATCGCGTGGTCCGGGCGCATTGGGACGCAGCGGAAACTTTGCTCCGCAGGCGAAGTACACGTCCGGTCGTCCATCAGCCTCGACGTCAAGAATCCCGCAGCCGGTTCCGTTGGCAGCGGGGAAGGGTTTGTCGGGCGAGTTGCCGCTGACCTGGACAAAGTCGATACCGGACTCTGCCAGTTTCGAGGAGAAGCGGAAAAACGGCGTGCGACCGGTGCCCTGTATTGGCGGTTTTTCTGTGGGCTGGGAGCTGGCAGTTGCGGAGGGGGCCGGCTGTGCTGCGGCATGGCTGCCGGGCGTTTGGTCGGTGGAGTTGGCAGCAGGCTGTGTGCTGCCACCGGTGCAGCCGACGAGTGCCGTGAGCAGGCTGATTTGCAGGGCGAGGTGCTTCATGGTGCGGTTCCTTCCTGAGCCCCGGGGCTGTGCTGTGGGTTGTTCTGTGGCTGCAGGGCCTGCCGCAGCGTGTCTGCCAGTTTCGCGCGTTCGGCAGTGGCGGTTGCGGGCCAGATTCCGATCTGGTGATCGCGGAGCAGGGCTTCGATATTGCCGTGGCGAGTCTGCATGGCGACCTGAGCATCGCGGCGTGCGGGCATGTGGCAGACCACACAGCGAGTTTCGGCGAGCGATCCGGTATCGGGGTGCTGCACTTCCGGGCAGGAATTCTGCTGATGACAACTGCGGCAGTGCCGGGCGTAGGTTGCGGAGCCCGATTGATTCTGGTGCGGGTCATGGCAGAGGGTGCATGCGAAGCCGCCGCTCTGCTGAAAACAGGGGCTTTGCATGAGTCGTGCCAACTGGTTGGCTGAGTGCGGATCTGCATTGCTTTCGGCGGATGCGGAAAGATCAGGCTGCAGCCATTGCTGCAGGGGTTCGCCGGGGCGATAGCTGAAAAGTGACGAGTGTTCTTCGCCGGCGGAGTGACACTGAGCACAGATTTCGTTCTGTCTCTCGATACTGAGTGCGGCGGGATTGACGATGCGTTTTCCCCGGGTTTCCTCGGGGTGCTGCCGGTGAAAAGCCACGTGCTCATGAGCCGGTCCGTGGCACCGCACACAGGTGACTCCGGGGATCAGCGTCTGTCGATCGAAGCGGTTCATCTCCTGTGGGTCGGCTCCGATCCATGTGACATGGCACTCCATGCAGCGCAGCGGGACGGGCCTGGAGAAGTCGACGGTGCCGTCATAGTAGGGACCGGGGCTGTTGACCCAGGCATCGCCTTCGCTGAGGTAGCTGACATGTGCCTGGTAGAGACGGTCACTGTTCCACCAGAGGTAGCTTTGTCCGTGGTTGCCGGAACCGAATACCAGATCGATGGGGAAACTGCCGGTGAATACAGTGCGGAGCGGCGGGTACTGCAGTTCGACAGTCTGCACGATGCTGCCGTTCTGTGCGTGCATGCGGAACTGCAGTTCAGGGCGAGCGGTGGTAAGCACATTGTGGCCGGGCTGCAGGCTGCCGAGGATGGTGTCGGTGGATGGCAGACTGGAGGTGCGGGCATGGGATGTGTGCTGGAATGTGTCGCAGTAGTCGGCATGACATTCGACACAGTCCTGTGGCGCGAGGAAGCCCCGCTGAGCGGCGGTGATCGGGGATTGAAACGGTGGCTGCTGAGGCTGATCCGGCAGCAGCACCCAGTCATTTCCGCCGGGTCCACCGGCCAGCGTCAGTTCAGCCCAGTCAGCGGGACGCACCGTGCGTGCGGTGGGAGCGTGCTGCAGCGGCTGCCGCGGCCAGTGCTGCGGAGCAGCCCGCCAGGCGAAAAGCAGCCCCGCTCCGGCGGCTGTTGCGGCCACCAGCAGCAGGGCTGTCAGAAACAGTGGTCGTCGGCACCAGCCGGCGTGATCACATGCGGATTTCATAACCTTTGCGGCTTTCCCGGGACAGGAAGGCACTGGCCTGAGCATCGCCGATGATATCGCGAGTCTGCGGATCCCAGCGCAGTTCGCGTCCCAGTCGCATGGCGATGTTGGACAGATGGCAGATTTCCAGCATCCGGTTATGAGACCAGACGTCAGAAATTGGCTGCTTGCGCGACTGCATGGCTTCGATGAAGTTGGCGGTATGGTTGGCACTGACTTTGCCACCATAGACTTCTTCGATGGCATTTTCCGGCAGTGGTTTTGTTTTCAGTTCTTCCACCGGAGCTCCGGTGATCTTGCCGCGATTTACGAAGAAGCGTCCGCTGGTTCCCTCGAACAGAATGCCGTTGTCGCCTTCGCTGGTGATCAGCAGTTCGACATTGTTGGGCATTTCGGCCCGGATCAGGAACTCAGTCGCAGCGTTGTACTGATCGGCCACCTGTGGATTTCCATCTTTGTATTCAACCGGCAGTTTGTACCTGACGGGAGTGATCTTTGACGGACCGGTGTCGGTGGCACCAATCGCCCAGCAGGCGATGTCCACGTGGTGGGCACCCCAGTCCGTGAGTTTGCCGCCGGAGTATTCGTGCCAGTTGCGGAACGAATAGTGGCAGTTGCTGAACAGCGGGACACCGCCACCGTAACCCTGTCGCAGTTCGGGCAGTGCGCGGTAGGGGACCTGTGCGGCGGGGCCGAGCCAGAAGTCCCAGTCCAGTCCGGCTGGCACAGGGGCTTCCGGGATGACGGGTGACGGTTCCATGCCGTTAATGCCGCAGGTGATGCGTTTGACGGTGCCGATGCGCCCGTGCTTCACGAGGGCGACCGCCTGCAGGAATCGCTGATCGCTTTCAGTGCGCTGCATCGTTCCAACCTGAAAGACTCGACCGGTCTGCTGCACCACCTTTTCGATCAGCCTGCCTTCAGCAATTGTCAGGGTCAGTGGTTTTTCACAGTAGACGTCCTTCCCTGCCAGCATGGCTTCGACGGCGATCTTTGTGTGCCAGTGATCGGGTGTGGCAATCATCACGGCATCGATGTCGCTGCGGTCGAGGATCTTCCGGTAATCGCTGTAACCGTCCGGGCGTTTCTTCTGGGCTTTTTCGAGTCCCTGCAGGTTGGCTTCGAGGACATTGGAATCAACATCTGCGAGGGCGGCGAAATCGGCAAACTGGATGGATTTGCTGGTGATGGTGATACCCTGGTTTCGCAGCCCGATGGTGGCAAACACCGGGCGGTCATTGGGCGAACGGTAGCCGGCAGCGCGCAGTGTCGAGGGCAGGCAGATGGCGGCAGCGCCGAAGGCAGCGCTGCGGAGTGCCTGGCGGCGATTGAGGGAACCGGACACAGTACGGGAACTGATCATGGCGGAGTCCTTCTGGTGGGGGAGGAGCGAAACGGTGTATACGGGGCAAAGCGTATCAGGAAACTGTGCTGGAGTCCCTGTAATCGGCGGTCGTTCCGGCGAAACTGCAGGAATCGGCAATCACAGATCAGGGTGGAGCGAGGGCTGCTCGATGCTGATCGGCCAGTATTTTCCAGGCTGTGTCTTCCTTTGCGAGGCCGTCATAGTAGTCCGTCAGCAGTCTGTGAGCCGGCTGGTACTGTGGGTCATGATTGAGTGCGTCTTTCAGCCAGAATTCGCCGCGGCGCGCATCATCATACAACAGGAAAAGTTCACCAATCCGACAGCGTTCGGCCACGTGTGGCAGTTCAGGCCGTTCGCGAATGACATCCGCCAGCCTGTCAATCTCACTCAGGCGTTCGCGGGACTGCCGGACGGACTCCAGTTCGGCATCTGCCACCTGCGTCTGGCCAAGTTCCTGCAGGCAGATGGCCCGTTCGTAGCGAATGGCGGGATTCCGAGGGTCGCGGTCAAGCACCTTATTGAACCAGTCCACTGCCTGCTGAGTGTGACCGAGCGCGGCTTCGGCACGGCCCAGCTCAGCTTCCAGCGGCAACCCTCGCTCAGGCTCGCATACGAGATTGAAGCTGTGCTGCAGGTCCTGCGGCGGCCGACTCTGGATTTTTTCCAGCACCTGCCGGGCCTGCAGAGGTTCTGCCAGATCCAGCAGGCAACGGGCCTGCTGCAGCAGCGGGGCGGAGTTCCACTGCATCCCGGTGGCTGCTGCCAGCGCATCTGCGAGGGCTTCCCGGAGCCGTCCCTGTCCGGAGGCCATTCGACTGCGAGCGTACAGTGAGGGCCAGTGCTGCGGATCCTTGAGTATGGCTGTGTTCAGTTCTTCCAGGGCCTCCGGCGTTCGCTGCTGATACTCCAGAATCCGAGCCCTTGCATAAAACGGCTGTGGATCATGCGGGTAGGCCTGCTTCCAGTTGGAAATGATGGTCTCGGCAAGCTCGACCGAACCCATCATGGCGGCGCCGTTGACGTAGGCTTCGCAGATTTCCGCGCCGTCGTGAGTTTCCTGTGTGAGCATCGTGTTGAGCTCATTGATCACTGAGGGCAGACGACCGGCCTGTGCTTCCAGCAGGATGTACTCACGCTGCACCGTGCGACGATCAAATCCCTGTTGCAGGGCCTGTTGCAGCAGTGGGGGCACTTCGCGCAGTTGCAGCAGCTTTCGCGCCAGTCGGGCTTTGAGAAATGTGGTTTCGGCATTACCGATCCTGAGGCGACGGCACCATGTGAGCCATTGTTCAGCATTTTCGTACCGTCGCGTGGCAAGGCTGGTGGCCACCTGCTGATTCAGGAGCAGCGCGGGGATCCCGGCAACCACCAGTATCAGGATGGTGGCGAGGATCAGCAGCATTGCCGGCCTGCGACGAATAACGCGGGCCGGGTGTGGCGGGGAGCGTGCCGGGGCCGGTTTTTTCCGGTCCGCTTTTTTTTGTTGAGAGGGACCCATAGTCCGGGCTTTGGAGAACGTGAGCGGGTGTGTGAGGCAGCGGGTAGGCTCGGAGGAATACCGGCGATTCCCGTTTATGGCAATATGAACTGTTGAGGAAGGCCAGAATACGTTTTGGGAAAAAAAAGTGAAATATCGTCTAACATGCCGACACGGATTGCTCAGATACGGTGTTGGTTAGTCCGCCTGACGGTCATTTTTTAACCCACGAGGTGCATATGTACACTAGGATGAAGTCACGGGGATTCACGTTGATTGAGTTGTTGGTGGTGATAGCGATCATTGCCATTCTGGTGGCGTTGCTGCTGCCTGCGGTGCAGCAGGCGCGCGAAGCTGCCCGTCGAACGCAGTGCAAGAACAATCTGAAGCAGCTGGGTATTGCTTTGCACAACTACCACGACACCTTCAATTGTTTTCCTCCGGCACACATTCGCACGCAGTCTGCGATTCCGGCAAACAATGTTCTGACGGGTTGGCGTGGTTTCAGTCTGCACTCGATGCTGTTGCCGTATATCGAGCAGACCGCACTGTATACATCTCTGGACTTCAACAGTTACTTCGACGCGCCCCAGAGTACCGTGGGGCGTCGGCAGCGTTTGCCGGCATTTCTGTGTCCATCGGATACTCCAATGAGCACAGCGGAGACCGGGAACAACAGCTACCCGGGCAGCATGGGCACGAATCTTGGTCAGTACGTGAATCAGGCATTTCGCAATGGGGTGTTTCGGTTTGATGTTGTGACGAGGATGCGTGACATCAATGACGGCACATCGAACTCGGTGGCGCTTGGCGAGCAGTTGATTGGTGACAACAACGGTGCGGCGTATCGGGCGGGGGATGTTGTGCGAGGCATCGCTTTCAGTGGGAACGCGCAGCGTCCGACTCAGGCCGAGGTGGATGCATACGGTTTGGCCTGTCAGGCCGGTATTGCCAATCATCACAGCCATGGCGGTCGTGACTGGGCCATTGGAATGCCTGCTCAGACGCTGTTCAACACGGTTGCGGTTCCCAACTGGCGTTACCCCACCTGCCAGACCTGTACCGGTTGCGGCTGGATGGACTCCCAGGGTTTCTTTCCTGCCCGCAGTCGCCATACGGGCGGGGTGCAGATCTGCCTTGCGGATGGTTCGGTCAGGTTTGTTTCTGAGAATGTGGACCTGAATGTCTGGCAGAACGTGGGTTCCATCAATGGTGGTGAAGTCACTGGAGATTACTGATGTTGCGTCTGGGTATTTCGGCAGCAATGCTGCTGTTTCTGATTGGCGTTTCCGGCTGCTCCTCATCACTTCCGTCTGAGCAGGTGACTCCACCTGCTCCACCGGCGGCCAAGTCCCAGTTGTCGGATGTTGCGGCATCGGGAGAACTGGGCAGTGCGGCCAGTTCCATTCGGGAGTCACTGGAGTCTTTGAAGGCGACGGATGCAGCGAAGGCTGAGGCGTTGCTGAAGGAGCTTTCGGAACTGGAGGGTCTCGCGGATCCTGGCCGGATCAAGGCGAAGGCGAAGTCGATGGCTGACAAGTTGTAGGGGTTCCCGGCTGAGGTCGGTGTCCCTGTTGAGTCGAGGCGGTCGCGGGTCCTGCAAACGGTTCCCGCGGCCGTTTTTTTTTCTGAATTCCCGGTTGCTGGTGGGAGCGAGGGATGCGGGGCTGACCACGCATTCCGGGGTTGTGGGGTTTTCGGCGGCAATTTACACTGTGTGGTTCGCAGGGAGGGTTGAATCCGGGGGCAGGTTGGAACGCAGGAAGGCGACATGAGACTGCTGCAGCGATACATCATGGGCGAGCTGCTGCGGGTGTTTCTGCTGCTGGTGGCCGTGCTGACGGTGATGCTGGTGTTCCTCGGCTTGTTTCAGGAGGCGACGGAGCGTGGACTGCGGCTGGCTCAGATACTGCAGATTCTGCCTTTTGTTGTGCCCAGCATGCTGCCGTTTACGATTCCGGCGACGTTGCTGCTGACGGTCTGTATTGTGTACGGCCGGATTTCGGGGGATCTGGAGGTGGTGGCTGCGAAGGCAGCGGGGATCAGTGCCACGCAGTTGCTGTGGCCGGCTTTTCTGCTGGGGACTGTGCTGACTGCTGTGTCGTTCAGTCTGACGAGCTATGTGATTCCGTGGGCGGTGTCGAATATCGAGCTCATCGTGACTCAGGCAATGGAAGACATTTTTCTGGACAGTCTGGCCCATGATCGGCATGTCAGTGATGCCTCGCGGGGATTTTCGATCACTGTTCATGACGTGCAGAATCGCGTGCTGAAGGATGCTACGTTTCAGTATCGGACGAAGAATCACGAGCAGGTGAGTGTGCGAGCGGCTGAGGCTTCGATGCGTTTTGATCTGGAAGCCAAGGTGATTCGGATTCTGCTGAAGAACGCGAGGGGCACTCGGGCTGGCGGGGATACTCTGGCGGAGCTGGACCGGACGGAGTTGACCTTTCCGCTGCCGGAGTCACTGGCGCGGGTGAAGTCGCGGCACATGACGCTGGAGGCTTTAACGCGTGGTGTGCAGGAGATGCAGGTGACGCAGCAGCGGAAAAAGATGGAGGCGGCTCAGGAGGCCGCCATGCTGCTGATGACGGGAGATTTTTCGAATCTGACGGGTGAGCAGCTGGGGGTGCTGCAGGCTGAGCAGCGGAGGGCTCGCAATCAGGAGCTGCGATTTCGGACGGAGCTGCACAGTCGATTTTCGATGGCTGCCAGTTGTCTGTTTTTTGTATTTGTGGGGGGGCCCTTTGCGATGCTGCAGGCGAGGCGGCAGTTCATCACCACGTTTGTGATGTGTTTCCTGCCGATCCTGCTGATTTATTATCCGGTGATGTTTCTGATGCTGAATCTGTCGAAGAATGCGTCACTGAATCCGTTGTGGGCGATGTGGGTTCCGAATCTGATTCTGGGATTCGTGGGAGCCTCGGTGCTGAGCCGTGTTGTGCGACATTAGGGGTGCTGCGGGTTCTTCCGACCCTGTATTCCCGGATCAACGAGGGGCATTGAACCGCGGTCCGAACGTTCGACCGCGGCAGATTTTTTCTGTAGCATCGCGGGCATTGCGCCGGTGTTGGGATCGTCGGCGAACCTCGTGGGCACTGCAGGTCCCTGGAACAGAGATTCTCTGGAAGGCTGAAAGCCGGCATGCAATACGACGTATTTGGACTGGGTAACGCGCTGGTGGACATACAGGCGCGGATCAGTGACAACTGGCTGCAGCAGACTGGTTTTGACAAGGGCATCATGACGCTGGTGGATGATGCTCAGCAGTCTGCGGTGCTGGATCGGCTGTCGGGGATTGCGCTGCATCGCTGTGCTGGTGGTTCTGCGGCCAATACGATTGTGGCGGTGGCGGATTTCGGTGGTCGGGCGGCGTTTGCCGGGCGTGTGGCAGCAGACGAGCTGGGCCGGTTTTTTGTGGATGATATGCGTCGCCTTGGTGTGCGGATGGAAGTGCCTCCGGCGTCCGTTGGCCAGACCGGGACATCGGCGATTCTGATCACCGAGGATGCTCAGCGAACAATGCTGACCAATCTTGGAGTGTCGGCGACATTCTGTGCGGACGATCTGAACGAGGACGACCTGCGGCAGGCGAAGTATGTGTATGTGGAGGGCTATCTGCTGCTGAACCCGGTGCAGAAGGCGGCGGTTTACCGTGCGATTGAGATCGCGAAAAATGCCGGCTGCAGGGTCGCGTTTACGGCCTCTGATCCATTTCTGTGTGATCTGCTGAAGGACGAGATCTGGTCGCTGGTGCGAGGACCGGTGGATCTGTTTTTCTGCAACGAACTTGAGGCGCAGGCGCTGACCGGAAAAACGGACTCGGTGGAATGTGCGGCAGAGCTGCATCGCAGTTGCGAGAACGTGGCAATGACGCTGGGCCCGAATGGTTCTCTGCTGATGCACGAGGGGCGGCCGATACCGATTGAGGGAGTACCGACGCAGGCGATCGACACGACCGGGGCGGGTGACATGTACGCCGGGGCACTGCTGTTTGGCATCACCAACGGGATGAGCTGGAAGCAGGCCGGTCATCTGGCGTCGCATGCAGCGGCCCGGGTGGTCAGTCAGCTGGGAGCTCGTCTGCAGAACCGGTTTACTCCGGCGGAAATTTCTGAGCTGATGCGATAATCGGTAATTCGGTAATTCGGCAGTTTGTCAGGGAGTACAGCGATGCGACTGGCGGGATTGATTGCGGCCGTGCATTCACCGTTCGATGACAGTGGCGAACTGCAGTTAGCGGCGGTGGAGGGACAGGCTGAGCTGATGGTTGCCCAGGGCGTTGCGGGTGTTTTCATCTGCGGCAGCACCGGAGAGAGTCATTCGCTGAGTGTGGGTGAGCGGCAGCAGTTGTCAGAGCGGTGGCTGCAGGTTCTGCGGGGCGGTTCGGTCATGCCTGTTGTGCATGTGGGTTCAAACTGTCTGCGTGACAGTCGCGAGCTGGCATCGCATGCGGAAAAAATCGGGGCGGTGGCGATTGCAACTCAGGCTCCGTCGTACTTTCGTCCGCGATCGGTGGTTGAGTTGTGTGACTGGTGCGAGCAGGTTGCGGCGGCGGCGCCCCAGACGCCCTTTTACTTCTATGACATTCCGGTGATGACGGGTGTGAATCTGTCGATGCCGGACCTGCTGCAGCGTGCCGGAGAGCGGATTCCGAATTTTCGGGGTTTGAAGTTCACGAATCAGGATCTGATGAGTTTTCAGATCTGTCAGCGTCTGGACGGGGGGCGTTACGACATCGCGTTTGGTGTGGATGAGATGCTGCTGGCGGCGGCGTGTCTGGGAGCGACGGGTGCGGTGGGCAGCAGCTACAACTTTGCGGCTCCGATTTATCTGCGGCTGCTGGCGGCATTGCAGCGAGGAGCTCTGGAGGCAGCGCGGGAGGAGCAGTACCGGTCGGTGCAGTTGATCCGGCTGCTGGCGTCATTTGGCTACATGGGTGCAGCGCGGATGGTGATGGGCTGGCTCGGGGCGCCGGTGGGAGCACCGCGATTGCCGAATGTGCGATTGACGGCTGAAGCGTCCGTGGCATTGCGGAAGGGTCTGGAGGAGCTGGGATTTTTTGACTGGGTGCGTGTGACCTGATTTGCCGGATGCTGTCAGCAGCAGCGTGGCTGGGGAGGCGGGCGATGCAGCGGTTCGGCGATCAAAGGTCTGGATGCAGGCGTGTTCGGTCGAAGTACCGGGCAACGGTTGCTGCGGTGCGGTATCTGAGCGGACTGTTCGCTGTGTTTTGCTGCTGCAGGCTGACTGCAATGCCGTGGCAGGCAGAAGTGGGGCAGCCGCGGGTTGGTGGAGTGGAATCGGCTGAGTATTTCGAGCGGGAGATTCGTCCGCTGCTGCAGCAGCGGTGCGTGGAGTGTCATGCGCAGGCGGTGGCGTCTGAGAATGGCGATCTGGACCTGGAAACGGTGGAGGGCATCGCGGCCGGTGGCAGTCGTGGGGGTCTGTTTGCGGGGCCTGACGCGGCTGGGGCTAAGGGTCTGTTGTTGCAGGCTGTGGAGTATGCAGACCCGGATCTGCAGATGCCTCCATCGGGTCGGCTGCCAGCGGCCGAGATCGCGAAACTGCAGCAGTGGGTGAGTGGCGGTGCTGTGTTACCGCAGTACACGGCGAAGCCGCGTCCGGCAGCGACGGCGATTGACTTTTCGGCAGCCCGTCGATTCTGGTCATTCCGTCCATTGGCGCTGCCCGCGTTGCCGACACTTTCGCCGGCCGGGTCAGCGTGGTCTGCGGGTGCGATTGACGCCTTTGTCTGGCAGGGGTTGCAGCAGCACGGGCTGCAGCCGACGGAGCCGGCGGATCGGCGGGTGCTGTTGCGGCGGGCCAGTTTTCTGGTGACGGGATTGCCACCGACACTGGAGGAGCAGTCAGCAATGCTGGCTGACACGGTGGCCGACTGGTGGCCGCGTACGGTGGATCGGCTGCTGAATTCGCCGCATTATGGTGAGCGTTGGGCGCGATTCTGGCTGGATCTGGTGCGTTACACGGATTTTACTCCGGACTGGCAGAATCCCACGGACCGTGGCTGGCTGTACCGGGACTGGGTGGTGCAGGCTTTCAATCGCAATCTGCCTTACGATCAGTTTGTGCGACTGCAACTGGCGGCCGATCTGCAGCCGGATGCGGCTGTTGAGGATCTGGCGGCGACGGGACTGCTGGGACTGAGTCCAACGTACTGGAAAGAGCTGCGGCTGGCACCTTCGGTCATTGAGCAGATCGTGGCGGACGAATGGGATGAGCGAGTGGACTGTGTGTCGCGAACGTTTCTGGGGCTGACGGTCTCGTGTGCGCGTTGTCATGACCACAAGTTCGATGCGATTTCCACCGAGGACTATTATGGTCTGGCGGGAGTCTTTGCCAGTACTCAGCTGGACGAGCGTCCGTTGCTGCCGCGGGCTGATGCAGAGCGGGTGAAGGCTGCGCGGGTGCGACTGCGTGAGCTGGAGAGCCGGTTGAAGGCGCTGACTGAAAAGCAGGATCCGGCAGCGGCGATGGTATCCGCGGAGATTGCTCAACTGCGTTCTGCTGAGCCTCAGGTGGACGCCCCTTTTGCGCATGTGCTGCGTGATGCCGCGGTGTATGTACTGCCGCAGGGTGACGAGATGACTCAGTTGCAGTATCGTGAGGGTGAAGCGAGGGATCTGCCGGTATTTCGGCGTGGCAATCCGGGGAATCCGGGAGCTGTGGTGCCGCGGCGATTTCTGACGGTGCTCAGTCCCGAGGCAGGGCGACCACTGAGCAGTGGCAGCGGTCGTCTGCAGTTGGCGGAGGCGCTGACTTCTGAGGCGGCTCCGTTGCTGGCGCGGGTCATCGTGAATCGAATCTGGGATGCGTACTTTGGTGCGGGTCTGGTGCGGACGACCAGTGATTTCGGAGTGCAGGGAGATCGTCCGACGCACCCTGAGCTGCTGGAATACCTGGCCTTTGAGCTGGTCTCGCGGGGCTGGGATCTGAAGTGGCTGCAGCGAGAAATTCTGTTGTCTGCCACATGGCGACAGGGATCAGCCTGGCAATCGACCGGGGATACGGTGGATCCGGAGAATCGGCAGTTATGGCGTGCCTGTCGTCGACGCCTCGACTTTGAGATGTGGCGTGATGCGGCCCTGTCTGCTTCCGGTGTGCTGGATCTGAAATTCGGAGGTCCGGGGCAGTCTCCTGATGATCCGCAGGCGTATCGCAGATCGCTGTATCTGGTGGTGGCTCGTGAGGAGCTGCATCCGGTGCTGCGAATGCATGATTTTCCTGAGGCCAGTTCGCACAGCCCGCGACGCGAGCCTACGACGACTCCGTTGCAGCAATTGTATTTTCTGAATTCTGAGTGGGTGGAAACGCGGGCTGCGCAGGTGCGGGATCGGCTGTGGTCACTGTCCGGCGAGCAGCGAGTGCAGCAGGCCTATCTGCTGCTGTTTGGACGGGAACCTGATGCGGAGGAGTTGCGTGCTGCGCTGGAGTTTACGGCGGGTCAGACGGCTGCTGCCGGAGGTACTGGTGAGGCAGAGCGGATGGCGTGGGCCGAATACCTGCAGGCTTTGCTGGGATTGAGTGAGTTTGTCACGCTGGATTAGCAGAGCCGTTGATCAGACGGCAAAGGATCTCTGTGGCCTGATGCAACTGAGCGACTTCGATCCATTCGTCCTTCGTGTGTGCCTGTGCGATATCGCCGGGGCCGAATACCACCGCCGGGACTCCTGCCGCAGCGACTCGTGACGCATGTGTTCCAAAGGGCACTCCGATGCAGCGATGGGGACCGGTGGCTGCTTCGACGTGCTGCAGCAGTTCGCGGGCCAGTGACTGATTGTTGTTGTCATTCAGTCCCGGGCTGTTGCACCACGGTTGATCGTGGAACAGTTCGAAGTCGAATCGTGGTGCCAGCCAGTCGATGATCTCCTGCCGTGCAGCAAGCGGGTCTTCACCGGGAAGCAGGCGTCGATCAATATCGATTCCGCAGCCGTCCGGGACAACATTCACGCTGCTGCCGCCGGAGATCAGTCCAACGCTGAGTGTGGCGGGACCGCAGAGGGGGTGTGCCGGCCGTGACGATGGCAGCCACGCCGCGAATTCTTCCATCGCCAGCAGGACTCGTGCCATGCGATAGATCGCGTTGACACCGTCGGTGGGTCTGGAACTGTGACAGGCTCGCCCGGCGGTACGGATTCTCCAGCGTACGGCCCCGCGGTGGGCGACGACGATGTCCAGCAGGGTGGGCTCGGCAATTACGGCGACATCGGGAGCGACAGGCAGCAGACTGTATCGTGGTCCGTCGGATTGCCAGCCTGCGGTGAGATGATTGATGCCCAGACTTGTTGATTCTTCATCGCAGGTGAGGGACAGGACGAGGTTTGGTCGACCGGGAGCAGGCTGCCGTCGCAGTCGCAGGAGGGTCGCCAGCATTGAGGCCATTCCGCCTTTGACGTCGCAGGCGCCGCGTCCGCTGATCCGCCCACCCGCTTCCGTGGGCGTAAAGGGGGCGATTGTCATGCCGTCAACGGGAACGGTGTCCTGATGCACGTCGAAGAGGACCGTGCGGGTGGCGCCGGGGCTGTCGAGGCGAGTGAGGACGTTGCAGCGTCCGGGAACCACTTCCTGAACTTCCACCGGGAGGCGGTGTGCCTGCAGAAAGTCCGACAGCCAGCGCGTCATCCGACCTTCGTAGTATTCTGCTCCGGACAGTTCACGCCCCATCGGGTTCACACTGGGGATTGCGATCAATTCCTTCAGGATCTCGGCGGGATCGTGCAGGCTGGCAAGTGCGGGGCTCATTGGGCGATCACCTGGAAAACGAGCAGGGACGGCCTTGTGATGGGCCGTCCCTGCACCGGGGGTGGGAATTCTTCGTTCAGCGCGTCGGATGCATTGTCGGAGCGGCTGCAGGAGTCCGCTGCGGGGCCAGGGCCGGCAGCAGAGCACGATCAAGCGACTGCTTGTAGGTGTCAAGCCGAGTTGCAAGGTTCGGCAGCAGCGGGGCTGAATATGGTGCTTCCGGATTTCCTGAGGCTGCTGCCGCGTAAATCTGATCGAAATAGATCTGTCGGTAATTGTAGGGCCGGAAGTAGTAGTTCCCTTTGGCGACGGGCGAGATCGGGGCCGTGGGGAACATATTGCCGGGACTGACGTGGAGGAGGGCATCTTTTCTGAGAGGATGCACGTGGAACCGAGTGGCAGGACTATTGGTGTAAATCGGGGCCCGGTGGAAGGGGTATCCGACAATTCCAGGAGTGTAGATCAGATCCAGCGGAGCAACTGCCTGACCAGGCGGGCACCATGTGCTGGCGGGTGCAGCGGGAGGCGGGCAATAGGGGGTCATGGGAGAGATCGGCGTCATGCAGCACATGGGTGACGACGGAGCGAGGGGCATCATCCCGTTGCACAGCGGTTGCTGCGGAGCATACTGTGAAAGATACATGGGCACCGGAGGGAAGATGGCGGGTGCAGGCATCCCCGGCGGGCACGAGGGACCGGCAGTCAGCGGTTCCGAAGGGACATAGATGGGTTCTCCCTCAGGTTGTTCCATGGGCAGGCCCGGCACTTCAGGCGGAAGTTCGGGGGGCACTTCTGCCGTCGGCACCGGAGGAACTGCGGGCGATTCCTGGCTGATCAGGACTGCCGGAGAGGATGCCACGGCGGCAGCAGCCAGCAGGCTGCAGAGTTGCAGTTTCATGAGAAATCCGTTTCTGCGGACAGGTCGGGGTTGGTTGGCCGCTGCTGAAGTGCTTCTGCTCCCAAAGCTTCCATGCGGGTGTGTTCTGGATCGTCAGGACGCGTGTCTGACAGGTAGAAGTGGCCAGCGCAGGGATGGGAAAAACGAGAAGTTCCGTCCCGCCTCCCGTTGAAATCGCTGCCGTAGGCATGCTGCCTCAATTGCGATTAACCGCCAGAACCCGAGCGATCAGCACAATCGGGGCGAGGGGTGTCCGCGATGCTGAAGGGAACTATCCCTGCAGGTACGAGTTCAGATCTGCTTTCGCCACGGCTCGCTTTCACACGGCAGGGTGCGTACTTTCCGTGTCCCGTGGCAGGCTGGAAGACGCGTTAAGTGCAGGTTGCAGAGTTGTGATTTTCCCGCGATTGCAGGGAAGGATCTGTTGTACTTCAGGGGGCTTGCGGGGTTTGCGATGGCTGGGTGGTGTGTTTCCGCGGTTCTGCTCTGCGGACCTGCTGAGTTCGCCTAGTCTTTTCGTGTCTCTGCATCCGTGAATCGGTTGTATCGAAAACTCCTTTGACGGCAGGCATCTGCCGAAAAAGAAACAACCAAGGGGGAAAATCCCTCAGAAACATTGAAGTGGATTGGAATCCCGTCGAGTGGATGGAGGAAAATGCCGATTGTAGGAGTGGATGGGTATGTGCTGCGGTGTCAAGGCTGATCCGCGGTGACCCTCGATCGTGGCTGGCTTGACCGGCCATGGTAAAGCTTTGCCAAGGATGTGACAGCGATGAGGCGACTTCTGCGAGCGATGGTGGCTGTGCTGCCGATAGCGT
>Ga0255094_1000666_pt1 | contig 17427 bp, 17 predicted proteins | sample Colum_Law_RepB_8_2_FD_188434 | JGI IMG/M metagenome (GOLD analysis project Ga0255094, IMG submission 188434) | Freshwater microbial communities from Columbia River, Oregon, United States - Colum_Law_RepB_8d | ecosystem: Environmental > Aquatic > Freshwater > River | place: USA: Oregon...
TGGATCAGGCCTGCTGGCTCGCGCTGGGCAGCGAGGGGCGCGAGGAGCAGACCATAGCCACCGATCAGGACAATGCCCTCATCCTGCCCGATGGACTGGCCGGGCATTCAATGCAGGACTGGCTGGGCCTGGCCCGGGCCGTCAATGAAGACCTGGATGCCTGCGGCTTTCCGCTGTGCAAGGGCGGCGTCATGGCGGGCAACGCCCCGTGGTGCCTTGAACAATCCCACTGGATGGCGCTCTTTTCGCAGTGGATCACACAGGCGCACCCTTCAGACTTGCTCAACGCCAGTATTTTCTTTGACTTTCGCTCCCTGGCAGGGGATGCCACGCTGGCCCGGGATCTGCGCGCACGGGTGGCTGAACAGGCCCGAAACACGCCCCGTTTTTTGAAGCTGATGAGCGACAACGCCCTTCGCAATGGCCCCCCACGGGGCCTGGCGGCAAGCGCGCTGGGCTCCTGGTTGCCGGGCGCTCAGGACGATGTGCTGGACCTCAAGCTGCACGGCACCATGCCCCTGGTCGATGGCGCCCGGCTGCTCGCGCTCGCGCACGGGGTGCAGGACACCGGAACCGAAGCGCGTCTGAAGGCTCTGGCGGCGGCGGGTGTGATTGCGTTGGATGAGCAGATCGACTGGTCCGCTGCCTTTGACTTCTTTCAGACCCTTCGATTGCGCAGTCAGCATCCAGAGGGCCCTTCAGGTCACGCGTTGCCGGCCAACTGTGTTCGCATGGGCGATCTCTCGGCCATCGAGCAGCGGGGCTTGCGCGAGAGCTGGCGGCAGATGCGTCGCATGCAGCAGCGCCTGGCGCTTGATTTCCCTGGGTGATCAACGCACCCATGTTGCAAGACCGTATTCAGGCAATCTGGCAGCGGTTACGCCAGGCCCTCGCGTCTGGCGCGCAAGGCGGCGTTCGATCCCACCGGTCGGTGGCTGCGCGTGGGGGGGGCCACAGTGACGCCAACCGCGGCCGCTGGGTCGTGCTTGATTGCGAGACCACGGGGCTCAATCCGCAGACGGACACGCTGATCTCGATCGGTGCCGTGGCCATCGTGGATGGGGCGATTCGCCTGTCCGATGGCTTTGAGCGCCTGCTGCGCCCGCCCACGCCGTCCGATCGGGCCAATGTGCTGATTCATGGCATCGGCCAACAGGCTCAGGCGCAGGCCGAAGATCCGGTGCAGGTATTGCGCGACTGGGTCCATTGGCTGGGCGACTCGCCCTGCATCGCGTTTCACGCCCGATTCGACCGCGGTTTTCTGGAGCGTGCCATCAGGGAGCATTTGGGTATGGCGCTCCGATCATCCTGGCTGGATCTGGCGGAACTGGGGCCTGCGATTGACCCCCAGGCCCGGGGCCGATCGCTGGATGACTGGCTCGATCGGTATGCCATCCGGGTGAGCCCGCGCCACCAGGCGAGCGCCGATGCGCTGGCCAGTGCCATGCTCCTGCAGTGTTGGCTGGCTCGGATGCCGGCTCACGAGCGCTCGTTCAAGGCCTTGCAGCATCTGGCGCGACATCGCCATCTGCTGGGCGGTTGAAGGGCGGCTTCCTCTCGGGCGAGCCGAGCCAGCGGGCTGCAAGCCGTGGGGTCTTTGGGCCTGGCGGGATCGGGATCAGCCGCGGCGCGGCTGGGCCTTGAGCAGACGCTGCTTTTCGCGCTGCCATTCGCGGTCTTTTTCAGCTTCGCGCTTGTCGTGCTGCTTTTTACCCTTGGCCAGACCGATTTCGAGCTTGATGCGGCCGGCCTTGTAGTGCAGATCCAGGGGCACGAGGGTGTAGCCCGCGCGCTCCACCTTGCCGATCAGGCGGGCGATTTCAGCGGCATTGAGCAGACACTTGCGGGTGCGGATCGGGTCGGGTTTGACGTGGGTGGAGGCTGCCGTGAGCGGCGTGATGTGCGAGCCGAAGAGGAAGATCTCGGGCCCGCGCACCAGCACGTAGGCTTCCTTGAGATGGGCTCTGCCCGCGCGAATGGCCTTGACCTCCCAGCCCTCGAGCACCAGACCAGCCTCGATCCGCTCCTCGATGAAGTAGTCGTGAAACGCCTTGCGGTTATCGATGATGCTCATGGAGGGGCCGGTAGAATCCGGGCAAGTCTAACAGTCCCTCCCCATGGCTACCGTCAGCAAATCGGTTCTCGTGCCCTACAGCGCACAACGCATGTTCGATCTGGTTGAGCGGGTCGAGGATTACCCGGCCTTTCTGCCCTGGTGCTCAGGCTCCAGCGTGGGCGAGCGCAACGCAGGCGGCATGACGGCGACGGTCGAAATCGATTTCAAGGGGCTGCGGCAACGCTTTACCACCATCAATGCTCATGAACCCGGCCAGCGCATCGACATGCGCCTGAAAGAGGGCCCGTTTTCACGCCTGCAGGGCACCTGGCAGTTCGTGGCGCTGCGCGACGATGCCTGCAAGGTGATGTTCGATCTGGACTATGCCTTTGCGGGCGGACTCATCTCGCGGGTGCTGGCCCCCGTTTTTGAGCAGATCGCAGGCAGCATGGTCGATGCCTTCGTGCGCCGGGCTGAGCAGGTCCATGGCCAGCCGCGCGCATGAGGCCAAGATGATCCAGGCATTGTCGCAACCTTCTTTCTGCGTACGGCCCCAAAGAGGAGCCCGAAGAGGGACTCCCTGGAAACGGTGATGAGCTCCGGTGCGTCGGATGATTTGCTTCTGATTGAGGTCTGCCGATTGGAGGCTGGGATCCTGCAGTGCGAATCACTGCGCCTGCAACGCGATTCAACCCTGGGCGAGGCGATTTCCAAGGTTCTCAGCGAGCCTGATTGCATGGCGATCCAGGCACTGGATGACCTGAGTGCCGCGCACTGGGCCCAGGCCCCGCTGACTGCCGCAATCTTCGGGCAGCGGGCCCGAACCACCGATCGATTGCAGGATCACGATCGCATCGAACTCTTGCCGGGGCTGCAGGTCGATCCCAAGGTGGCCCGTCAGCGCAGGGCCGAACACCGCCGTCGCCAGAAGGGCGAAAGACGCTGGTCCCCGGATCGGCGGATCGAGTCGGTATAATCCGCTTTTGCGCCGAGAGGGGCCCATGCGACTGGCCAAGAAAGCACTGACGTTCGACGACGTCCTGCTCGTTCCCGCGTATTCCGACATCCTCCCCCGCGATACCTCGCTCGCCACCCGGCTCACGCGAGGCATTGCCCTGAACATCCCGCTGGTCTCTGCGGCCATGGATACGGTCACGGAGTCGCGTCTGGCGATTGCCATGGCCGCCGAGGGAGGCATCGGCATCATTCACAAGAACCTCACCCCGGCCGAGCAGGCCCGTGAGGTGGCGCGCGTCAAGCGGTTTGAGTCGGGCATTGTGCGCGATCCGATCACGGTCACGCCCGAGATGCCCGTGCGCGAGGTGCTCGAGATCACGCGCCAGCACCGTATTTCCGGTCTGCCGGTGGTGCGAGGCAAAGAGGTGGTGGGCATCGTCACCAACCGCGATCTGCGCTTTGAAACTCGGCTTGACCTGCCGGTCTCGTCCATCATGACGCCGCAATCTCGGCTGGTCACGGTACGTGAGGGTGCGCCTCTGGAAGAAGCCAAGGCGCTCATGCATCAGCACCGGCTTGAGCGCGTGCTGGTGGTTGACGAGACCTTCACGCTGCGAGGACTGATCACCGTCAAGGACATCCTCAAGTCCACCGAGCATCCGCATGCCAGCAAGGACGAGTTCGGCAAATTGCGTGTGGGCGCTGCCGTTGGGGTGGGGCCTGATGCCGATGAGCGCATCGAGGCTCTGGTCCGTGCCGGGGTCGACGTCATTGTGGTGGACACGGCCCATGGTCACTCCCGGGGTGTCATCGATCGTGTGCGCTGGATCAAGCAGCGCTACAGCCAGGTGCAGGTGATTGGCGGCAACATTGCCACGGCCGAAGCGGCTCGGGCCCTGGCCGACGCCGGCGCCGATGGCGTCAAGGTGGGCATCGGGCCCGGCTCCATCTGCACCACGCGCATCGTGGCCGGTGTGGGTGTGCCCCAGATCACGGCGATCAGCGAGGTGGCAAGCGCCCTTGATGGCAGTGGCATTCCCCTGATCGCCGATGGCGGCATCCGCTATTCGGGTGATGTGGCCAAGGCGCTGGTGGCCGGCGCCTACAGCGTGATGATGGGCTCCATGTTTGCGGGGACGGAAGAGGCGCCCGGTGAGGTCATCCTGTATCAGGGGCGCTCCTACAAGAGCTACCGGGGCATGGGGTCACTGGGGGCCATGGCCGATGGCGCCGCAGACCGCTATTTCCAGGATTCTTCGGCCAATGTCGACAAACTCGTGCCTGAGGGCATCGAGGGTCGGGTGCCCTACAAGGGCTCGGTGCTGTCCATCCTGTATCAGCTGTGCGGTGGCGTGCGTGCGAGCATGGGCTATTGCGGCTGCGCCAGCATCGATGACATGCGCACCCGGCCGCAGTTTGTGGAGATCACCTCGGCTGGCATGCGCGAGTCGCATGTGCACGATGTGCAGATCACCAAAGAAGCCCCCAACTATCACATTGACTGAGCCTGCAGCGATTGAGCCTGCGGCGACTGAACGTCAAACGACTGAACGTCCAACGATCTAGCCCCTAGCGATGCAGGCCGGCGCGGCCTGCGTCCTGTCTGCCTGACCATCCGGCGAAGGGTTTCGTCGGGGAGCCCATTGCCATGCATGACCGCATCCTGATTCTCGACTTCGGCTCGCAGGTCACCCAGCTCATTGCGCGGCGGGTGCGCGAGGCGCATGTCTATTGCGAAATTCATCCCAATGACGTGAGCGATGCGTTCATTCGCCAGTTCGCGCCCAAGGGCATCATTCTGTCGGGCAGCCACGGCAGCACCTATGAAGACCATGCCTTGCGGGCCCCGCAGGCGGTGTGGGACTCCGGCGTGCCGGTGCTGGGTATCTGCTACGGCATGCAGACCATGGCGCAGCAGCTGGGCGGCGAGGTGAGTTTCAGCGATCACCGCGAATTCGGTTACGCCGAAGTGCGGGCGCGTGGACATACCAGGCTGCTGCAGGGAATCGAGGACTTTGCCACGCCCGAGGGGCACGGCATGCTCAAGGTCTGGATGAGCCACGGTGACAAGGTCACCGCGCTGCCCCCGGGATTCAAGCTGATGGCCAGCACGCCGAGCTGCCCGATTGCGGGCATGGCCGACGAAGATCGGGGCTACTACGGCGTGCAGTTCCATCCGGAAGTGACGCATACCGTGCAGGGCAGGGCGCTGATCGAACGCTTTGTGCTGCAGATTTCCGGTGCGCGTCCCGACTGGGTCATGCGTGACCATATCGACGAAGCCGTGGCACGCATTCGCGAACAGGTGGGCTCCGAGGAGGTCATTCTAGGCTTGTCGGGCGGCGTGGATTCCAGCGTGGCTGCGGCCCTCATTCATCGTGCCATCGGCGAGCAGCTCACCTGTGTGTTCGTTGACCATGGTTTGCTGCGCCTGAACGAGGCTCAGATGGTCATGGAAATGTTTGCAGGCCGCCTGCAGGCTCGCGTGGTGCATGTGGATGCAACCGCTCAATTCATGGGCGCACTCAAGGGCGTGAGTGACCCGGAGGCCAAGCGCAAGATCATCGGGCGCGAGTTCGTCGAGGTGTTTCAGCACGAAGCCGCCAAGCTGCAAAACGCCAAGTGGCTGGCTCAGGGCACGATCTATCCCGATGTGATCGAGTCCGGTGGTGCCAAGACGAAAAAGGCCACCACGATCAAGAGCCACCACAATGTGGGCGGCCTGCCTGAGACCCTGGGCCTGAAGCTGCTTGAGCCGCTGCGCGACCTGTTCAAGGACGAGGTGCGCGAGCTGGGGGTTGCCCTTGGGCTGCCGCCCGAGATGGTCTATCGCCACCCGTTTCCGGGCCCTGGATTGGGCGTGCGCATCCTGGGCGAGATTCAGCCGGAGTATGTGCGCCTGCTGCAGCGGGCCGATGCGATCTTCATCGACGAGCTTCGTGCGGCCATCGATCCCTCTGACGGTCGCAGCTGGTACGACAAGACCAGCCAGGCCTTCGCCGTGTTTTTGCCGGTCAAGAGCGTGGGCGTCATGGGTGACGGACGCACCTATGACTATGTGGTGGCGCTGCGCGCGGTGCAGACCAGCGATTTCATGACCGCCGACTGGGCCGAACTGCCTTACTCGCTGCTGAAGAAAGTCTCGGGGCGGATCATCAACGAGGTTCGGGGTATCAACCGGGTCGCGTATGACGTGAGCAGCAAGCCGCCTGCGACGATTGAGTGGGAGTGACTTTTATCACGTAAGTCGTTGAGCAACGCTCATTCAACCATTGCTCGGTGCAGTAAAAACTCGATAGGCTTAAGGCTCGGCCTGGATCACGCCGCGCCGGAGCTGGTCCCGCTCCAGGCTCTCGAAAAGAGCCTTGAAGTTGCCTTCGCCAAAGCCCTCGTCGCCCGCACGCTGGATGAACTCGAAGAACACCGGCCCCAGCAGGGTCTGGGAGAAGATCTGGAGCAACAGGCGCTTCTTCCCGCCTTCGGTGCTGCCGTCGAGCAGAATACTCCGGGCCTGCAGCTCGGGCACCGGCTGTCCGTGCCCGGGCAGCCGCTCCTCGAGCATCTCGTAGTAAACGTCGTTGGGTGCGGTCATGAGCGGAATGCCTGCCATCTGCAGCTGGTCCACCGTCGCGACTAGGTCGTCGGTGAGTAGGGCCACGTGCTGGATGCCCTCGCCCGAGAACTGCATCAGGAACTCCTCGATCTGGCCCGAGGTCTTGCCCGCTTCCTCGTTGAGCGGGATGCGGATCTTGCCGTCTGGCGCGGTCATGGCTCTGGAGGTGAGGCCGGTGTACTCGCCCTTAATGTCGAAGTAGCGGATCTCGCGAAAGTTGAACAGGCGCTTGTAAAAAGCCGCCCAGTACTCCATGCGACCCTTGTACACATTGTGCGTGAGGTGGTCGACGATCTTCAGCCCCACGCCCTTCGGGTGGCGGTCCACGCCTGGCAGGAACTTGAAGTCGATGTCGTAGATGCTCCTGCCGTCTTCGTAGCGGTCGATCAGGTACAGCGGCGCGCCGCCGATGCCCTTGATCGCCGGCAGGCGAAGCTCCATCGGCCCGGTGGGGATGTCGACTGGTTGCGCGCCCAGTTCGAGCGCGCGTCGGTAGGCCTGGTGCGAATCGCGCACCCGAAATGCCATGCCGCAGGCGCTGGGGCCATGTTCGGCAGCGAAGTACGCGGCCAGCGACCTGGGCTCGCGGTTGACGATGAAGTTGATCTCGCCCTGGCGATACAGCGCGACGTCCTTGGAGCGATGTGTCGCCACCAGCGTGAAGCCCATCTTCTCGAACAGACGCTCGAGCAGGCCTGGAGTGGGCGAGGCGAACTCAACGAACTCGAAACCGACGAGTCCCATGGGGTTATCAAACAGATCGGCCATCGGGTGCTCCTTTCTTGGTGTGCGGTGCAGGCGGACAACCTCACCTAAGCGCGGCGAGCGATACACCGAGCCGCGCTTCATGTGACCTGCCCATGGTCACTGCGTGGGCACTGGACTTGCTCCGGCGGGGCCTTTGCCCAAAGCCGCTTGCCTGCCGCCGAACCGGGCGACCAATGCGTCTTGATCGGCCTTGGCGCGCTGATCTGTGGCCCTTGGGTCGAGCATTTGGTGCAGAAGCGACTCCATGTCTTCACGAATCGACCGATAGCCATCGTGCGCCGCGAGGTTCGTGGTTTGGCCAGGATCTGCCGTCATGTCAAATAATTCGGGTTCGTACCCCACATAGTGGTGATACGCCCACTGGCCTTGTCGCACCAGATAAGCTGCGCTGGGCGAGCCCACGGCGTGGTACTCGCTGAAGCCGATACGTTCAGGATCATCTTTTTCGTTCGCGATCGCCACAAGCGAAGAGCCCGGCAACGTGGGGTCTGTGGGCAGATTCGCGTTGTCCAGTACGGTCGGGGCGATATCGACCAGGTTGACCTGGGTCGCGCAGACTTTGCCCTCCGGGATTCCCGGCCCTGCCAGGATCAAAGGAATATGGGTCGCTTCGCGGTAGAGTGTTGACTTATTCCACATCCCGCGCGCACCTTGGTTGTCGCCATGATCGCTGCTCATGATCACCCGGGTGGATGCTTGCAAGCCGGTTTGTCCAAGCGCCTGCAGCACTTTGCCGATTTGCTCATCAATGAAGCAGACCAGGGCGTAATAACAAGCCAAAGCCAAGCGGCGGCGTTCAGGGGTGCCCAGTTCATCATCTGCATTTGAAAAATCCGCATGCCGCTGCACCCACGGGTGGCGCTGGTAGCCGCTTTGAGGATGGAGCCGTGGGTCAGCAATGGCATCGATATCGATGTCATCGAGGTAGCGCTGCGGCACCACCAAAGGAAAATGTGGCGCAACGAAACCGACGAACAGGGTCCACGGGATCGCCTTTTTTTCTGCGGCTTTGTTTTGCAACCACTGCACTGCATGTTCTGCCGATGAGATGTCATACCGGTTGTAGCTCGACTCTCCGGCACCGAGTTCGCTAAACAGTCGCGATGGGCGCGGCGTGCTGGGCAATGGGTTGCGCACCGAGCCCCAGACCTGACCGATGCCGTCGGCCAGATGCAAGGGCGTGTGCTGTACCGTAAAGCCGGTAGGTGCCGTTGCATTGGCGTAGTGCAATTTGCCTATCGATTCAACGCAGTGGCCAGCAGCTTGCAGTGCATGCCCCCAACCGGCGACAAGCCCGTCGTAGCCCATGGCGTTATCCCAATAGGCGATGTCATGCACCCACCGACCCGTTGCCAGTGAGGCCCGTGCGGGAACGCAGATGGGCGACGGTGTGAGGGCCTGTGTGAATCGCGTCCCTCGGGCAGCGAGAGCATCCAGATGGGGGGTCTTCACAAATGGGTGTCCAGCGCACCCCATCACCAGCGCGTCTTGTTCGTCAGTGAGCAAAATCAATGTGTTGTGGCATTCAGGTGTCATTGATTAATGCCCTCGGGCGCTTCGGGCGATCCGATCTAGCGCGGTGCTGAGTTCATTCGGGTGAGTGACCATCAAATCATGGCCCCCATCAATGACCTCGGTGCTCCAGTCGGCTTGGCTTCGCGCGGCGTTGTAGTGCGCCCAAAAGCGTGGGTTGTTGTTCATGCCCGCCAGGATGTAGTGCTTGGTTCGAACACGGGTCCAAGCCTCGCTCAGTTGAGGCACATCAAGCATGGTCTTGAGGGGATGCGGCGAGCAAAGCGCACGCAGCCAAGCAACATCTTGGGCTGCAGTCACACCCCAAATCGATGGATCGGGAGGAGGGATGCGCTCACCGCCAAGCGTTTTCGCGCCATCGAGCATGTCTGACCGGCGTTGCTCTGGAAAGGCCATCCATCCCGACACCCCTGCTTCAGGAATGACCCCATCAACATAAACCAGCGCATCGAGTTGGGCCGCAATTTGGTCTGCCACAAGCGTCATGATCGTGCCCCCATAGCTGTGACCGACCAGGATGATTTGGTTTAGCTGCTCAAAACGAATCAGATTCAAAACATCTTGGGTGTGCGTGGACAGTCCCACATCGGGCGTCCACAGGTGTTCGCGCTCGCCCATTCCAGTCAGGCTAGGCGTGAACACCTCGTGCCCTGCATTGCGCAGATGTTGAGCGACCTTCCGCCAGCACCACCCCCCATGCCAACCGCCATGTATCAAGACAAATGTGGCCATTCAAGTCAGGCTTTACGCATCAACGGGCTGATAGTTCAAGCGTTTGGAGGTTGCGCCCCAGCGATCGATGTCGGCCTTGATCATGCGAGCAAATTCAGCCGGACTGCTCGATGAGGGCTCCATGATCATCTTGCCAAAGGCTTCCTTGATGCGATCACTTGCAATGGCTTTGCTGACCGCAGAATGAATTACCGCTATGCGCTCGGGGCTGGTCCCTGCTGGCGCCAACACACCAAACCACTCCATATTTGAGAGCTGTGGGTATCCGGCTTCTGCTGCCGTCTGCACATCGGGCAAAACCGAACTGCGTTTGGGCGAGGTCGTCACCAGAACTCGCATCTTCCCGCCCAGGTGGGGCTGAACTGCATTAGAAAGCGCCGTCACGAACGATGAAATACGCCCACCGTACAAGTCATTGAGGATGTCGGGGGCGCCTTTGTAGGGCACATGAAGCATCTCGATGCCAGCGGCACTTGCAATTTGAGCCCCGAGAAAATGTGGGGCAGAACCAAGGCCGGGTGATGCATAAGACGCATCTTTGGGGTTGGCTTTGCACCAGGCAATGAATTCACCCAGTGTCTTCACCGGAACATGCATACCCGTCACAAGCGCGTTTGCAGACATGCAGACCGTGCTAACAGGTACAAAGTCCTTCTGGGTGTCGTAGCCCAGTTTGTTGAAGACATGTGGATAAAGCGTCATGATCGACGAGGGTGTCAGCAGCACGGTATTGCCATCGGGAGCGGCCGTTTTGACAGTTGCAACACCAATTCGGCCACCCGCACCGGGCTTTGCTTCCACCACGACGGCGCGCCCACCGAGGTGCGGCTTCATGGCCTCACCCAATTCACGCGCAATGATGTCGACAATACCGCCCGCCGGAAATCCAACAACGATGCGCAGCGCATCAGATTGCGCAAAGGCTGGCCCGCCTAAAGCGGCGGCAGCGCCGTAAAGGGTAAATGTGCGGCGGTTGACCATAACGACTTCCTTTGAGTTAAGCCAGCGACAACAACGATGAAACAAAGCGAGGTGGGTCAATCAGCATGACGTCATGGTGGCCGTCGACTTCGGCGTACCTGAATCGCTTGTCTTTATGGATTCCCGCTGCGATTGCTTTGAATTGAGGATTGGGATTGGCGCTGCATTTCAGATAGGTACGTCGAATCGGCTCAGCCATTGGATCGCCGGCAACCTGCTCGGTAAAACTTCTTGCCGCCTGTGCGGTCATACGGGGTTGAGACCAGGCGATCAATGCGGCATCCGTCAAGCCCCATCGTTCGCCCCAACTTGCGGCCGGGGGCACGGGTACGGTTGCGTTTTGAGCTGCAAGCCGTTCAAAGTCCGCCCTCACGGGTGGCGGCAAAAAGCTTGACATCGATTGCCCTTGCATTGGGACAAATGCATCCAGATAAATCGCATGGGCCACGCGGCCCGTGCGTGCGGCAAGCACGCCCGACAAAACGCAGCCCGCATAAGAGTGGCCGACCAGAACCACATCTTTTAAATCTTCCATCATGAGATGGGACACAACATCTTTCACATGCACTGCGAGTCCGCTGGTGCCGGCGGCGGCATGGCTGCGTTCTCCCAGGCCGGACAGCGTTGGTGCTGAAACTTCATGCCCGGCCTGACGGATCAATGGTGCGGCCTTGGACCATGCCCACGCTCCGTGCCATGCGCCGTGCAACAGAACATAGTGTCTGGCCTTGCCGCTACCGCTCGCATATTGCGTCGTGCCACAACCGTGCAACGGCAAGGCAGTGGTTGCAGCACCGATGAGCGCCATTCGACGTTGTAATTTCATGCTGAGTCTCCTTGTGCAAATTTAGGCAGGACCAACGGGTTCAGGCAGTGGGTTGCGAATATCGTCCGGGCGGCTCATGAGACGCTGCATCAACTCCTCGCGCAGGCCGCGATGCTTGAGATCGTCAAACAGGTTGATGCACTCGTAGGGGTCATTGCTCAGGTCGTACATTTCACCGGCTCCACTGGCCAATTCAACTGTGAGCTTGGCTCTGCGGGTGCGCACCGTACGCAAGTCCAAGGCCACACCACAGCGCGATGGACCCAGGCGCCATTCGTTGTAGGCGTGTTCGCGTTCGGCGGGCCTCAAGCCGGTGAGCAGCGGGCGCAGGCTCTGGCTGTGCACTGCAGAGGGGACCGGTGTCGATGCAAAGTCACCAAAGGTTGCTGCCAGATCCAGCGTGGATACGGGCTGATCGTTCTCTTGACCGGCGGCGATGCCGGGGCCGCGCATGATCAAACCGACGCGCAGCAGGCCCTCGTAATGCATCGGGCCTTTGAGCATAAGGCCATGATCGCCCAGCCACTCCCCATGATCGGAAGTGAATACAACGAGCGTGTTGTCAGCCAAGCCAGCAGTGTCCAGGGCAGACAAGATTCGCCCGACCTGGTGATCCACCAAAGAAATCATGCCGTAATAATTGGCGATGATTTCGCGCAGTTGAAGATCGTTTTGCTGAGGCATGCGCGAGTATTCCTCGCGAACTTTCCGACTTTCCGGTGTGCCACCGGGCGTGTTTTCCAGTGCGGCTCTATGCCACCACGGACGCTTGTCGAAATCTCGGCTCCGATGGGGTGGCAAATCCACCTCTTCTGGCCGATGCATCCAACACCACGGCGCAGGTGCATCAAAAGGGTGATGCGGGTCTGCCATAGAAACCCACGCGCAAAACGGTTGTGCGGCCGCCTGTGCAAGGGTGGCCTCTCGGTGAAGCCGCCCTTGCTCAGCAATGTATTCGACTGTCCGGTCTCCCACCCAGGTGCTGTTGTGCCAAGCAGTGGGCAGGGCGCTGTTGTGCGTTTGTGCAGCCTGCGTTTGCGGGTCTAGGCGCTGGCTGTACAAGGCGTTTTTAATGGCGCCCAAGCCATCGTGGTGATACCAGCGCTCATAATGCAAGCCGCCTGGGCTCGGATCGGGGAGCCAATAGTTGTGCCCTAACTGCATCAATTCGACATGCTCAAAGCCCATGTAAGGGCCCTGCCAATCGTCGGCAAACCGATGTGAACTGGGGACGTTCTCGCATCGGCCGGTAGGCCGGTTGGCGTAGGAATGATTGCTCGAGAAATGCGCCTTGCCGATGAACCGCGTGTTGTAGCCCGCTTTACTCAATGCGCCCGCAAAGCCTCCCGCCGCGATAGACTCATCGAGGTCGATGCCGTTGTCGTGGACCCCGCTGGTCAGCGGCAGCATGCCAGTCAGGATGGAGCTTCTCGAGGGCATGCACACCACATTTGGTGTGATGCAATTTGAGAATCGTGTGCCTTGCCGAGCCAGCAAATCAAGATGCGGCGTGCGTACCCTGCGGCCTTCGAACCCGAAGCAATCCGCGCGGTGCTGATCACTCATGATCAGCAAAAGATTAGGTCGTTTCAAAGCCTGTCACCGAAGTTCGCTCATACGGGTGCATCAATGCTCAGCGGTGTACCCAGTGGCTTTGATGACAGGCCCCCAGCGTTCAGAGTCGTCTTTGAGATGGCGCGCCAAATCAGCCGAAGACCTGATGTCAGAATCAAACTCCAGCTTTTCAATGGCAGCGATCAGGCGCGGGCTGCGCGCCGCAGCCGTCATTGCGGCTTCCAGTTCGAGTTGGATCGCTTTCGGTGTTTTGCTCGACGCGAAAAATGCGAACACCTCGGTGAGCTGTAATTCAGGGTAGCCCTGTTCTTTGAATGTGGGCACGCCCGGCAGGCCTGGCAAAGCCCTGTCGCCGCTGAAGGCAAGAATGCGAAGTTTTCCGGACCTGTGATGCGTCACCAAGTTGGGCAAGGTGGTGGCTAGAGATGGGATCGTCCCGCCCAACACGTCCGTCATCGCGGCGGCACCGCCGCGATAGGGCACATGCTGAAATTCGATGCCGGCCTTGCGCCCGAACATGACGCCCATGAAGTGCATGGCCGTGCCAGCACCGGGTGTGCCAAAGCTGGCTTTACCGGGGTTGGCTTTGGCCCAATCGACAAATTCCCTGAGTGTCTTGGCAGGGGTGCCTGGTCCGACACCCAAACCAAACTGGAATGAGCAAACACCTGCCAGTGGCGCGAGATCGCTCATCGCATAACGCAGCTTGGGATAGACATGCGGAAAAATCGTCACATTGCCCCCTGGCATCATCGAAATCGTGGTGCCGTCAGCGGGTGCAGCGAGCATGGCCTCGGTGGCCAGCTGCCCTGCGGCACCGGTGCGGTTTTCTACGATCGCGTTGTAGCCTGCGGCGCGAAGCTCCTCACCGACTTGGCGAGCCACCACATCCACAGCGCCCCCGGCGGGGTAACCCACGAGGATTTTCAAGGGTTTCCCTTGCGCGAGGGTCAGGCTGGGCGAAAACCCTGCAACAGCGCTGGCGCCGATGTAGGTCAAGCAGTGGCGGCGAGAAAACATGACGATCCTTTCAAGGATGCTGCAATCAGCATCTGACCTGGGCGGATTTGCGCTCAAGCCCATTTTCGAACACGCCAATCATGTGTGGGCCTTGCGCGTACTTCAGTATCTTCGGGAACAATACAAAGATGACTACAAGTAGCCAGAACCCCAGTGATCGCTTTGCGGCAGAGCTTTTACACAGCCGTCGATTAGGACGGCTGTTCGCTAACGCCCTTGCGCAACCCATGGCATTCAAGAGCAGGCCGTTGCATCGCTTTGAAACTGGCGTCAGCTTGTTCAAAGCGGGGGATCGCGTGACGCAATTGGCCTACGTGATGAGCGGTCGGCTGGATGCCGTGGTGCATGTGCCGGGCGCTCAAGGTGGGCAAATTGTTCCGATCTCGTTTCGTGCGGGGGAGATGGCTTTTCTGTCGTATTTGTTCAACCAGTTGCCCAGCGGCAGCGACTTGGTGGTGGGTGAGCCGAGCACGATTCAATGGCTTCCATTGAAAGACATTGAGGCTTGCATGCTGAATGATCAGGGCTTGTTGCTGATGCTGGTCCGTTTTCTCGGACAGCGATTGCGGGAGGTGCAAGCCCGTGAGCGCAGCTGGGCTGCGAAAGGGGTGCAGCCCCGGCTTTGTGCTGGCCTGGCACGCATGGCGGCTGATTGGCCCAGCCGCTCAGACGGTCGTACCGTCGTCATCGCTACGCATGAGCAAATAGCGGGCATCTGCGGCATCAGCCGTCCGAAGGCATCCATTGCTCTTAAAGCGCTTGAAGGCCATGGCGTTTTGAAACTCGGTCGAGGCTGGATCGAGGTGCTGAATTTGCGAGGATTAATCGAGCTGGCCGAGTAGAAGCTCTGCTAACGACCGAAGAGGTGATCCGAAGCTCCGGCTCCCGTGAACCGCCCTGGGTTTTGAGTAGGCTCCAATTTTTGAGAAGATGGAGCCATCAACAAGTCAACACGGTTCTAAGCCGAGGTTCGCGAGTGCGCAGTGCACCTGGCGCAAGGGCACCCCGGGGAATACACGTCGCGATGTGCCGCGGTTAAATCGATTGCCTCGAATGTCGACCGTGTGCCGCAAACGCTGCCGAGCCGGTTCAGGCCCACGGATCAACGACGACAAGACCGGGGAAGTTGAAATGCGCCACATTGCGCGTCGCAACCGCGTAGCCGAATTCGAGCGCAATGGCCGCGATCATGAGGTCCACCGACGGCCGGTTGCCGCCCGCGAGTTGAGCAGCGCGAATGGCGGCCCCTTCGTTGAAGGGCAGCACATGACCCGCGTAGGCCATGCGAAAGGCGTTAAACCAGGTGCGCAGGGCAGGCCGTTGCGGTGAGTTCTTCGCCTCCTCCATCAGTGTTCCGCGTTCGATCTCCATGATCGTCAACGTCGTGAGATAGGAGGCGCTCGCCGATTGAGCCTGCGACCAGGCGCGAACCTTGGGATCCTGGGTGTGCGGTTTTTTGCGCAGCTCCGAAATGACATTGGTGTCGAGGACGATCATGAGGGCTCAAAGCTCGACGTCACGGAATTCGACATCCATGCGCGGAATCTCGATGACGTCATCGGGAAGTTCGGGAAGTTGCTGCATCAGCGCGAACAGAGAAGGCGCCTTGCCTTGCAAATGGTGGTACTCGTCAATGTTGAGCAGCACGAAGGAGGGAAGGCCTCGGTCGGTGATCAGAACTGGACCTGTGAGCGCAGCAGCCTTGGCTGCTGCGACGTCTCGGGTGAAGTCTCGGCTGGAGAAGATTCTGGTGCTCATGATGAGCCTCCGTGGAGGAGTGGGCTTTCAATGTTTGTATGTTAAAACATTGTCGTTTTGGCCGCAAGCGGCCCGTCCGACACCATCGACATGATCCGATGACGACATTTCTGTGCTGCGCCGCCGGCGCAGCGTCGTGACGGTAAAAATTCCGCGAAAGGTGGTGCTCAAAGGTGCACCGACAGCCGTCGATAGATGCTGATAGATCCTGAGAGCGAGTTTTGAGGCTCAAATCAGATTGACGGTAAAAGTGACGGTAAAAAGTGTGGAGACAGTAGATAATTCTTTGTAAAACAACAGCTTGGAAGACTCGTGGATCATCGAGTGGGAATGATTCCTTCCCGCGCTAGGAGTTGAGCGACGTCTGGATCAATTCCCGAATCCGGGGCAGATGCTCCCGTCCCCAATACAGATCCCCGTCGGGCAGCAGAAAGCTCGTTACACCGAAGACGCCGGCCGATTCAGCCTCTTCCTGTATCGAGGCGAGTTGAGCCCGCCCCTCGCCATGAAGGTAAGACTCCAATCCGGTGACCTCGGCGCCGCACTGGCGCAGCACTTGCTCGATGACCCCAGGCTGCTCGATGTCCAGTTCCCGACGCCAGAATTGTTCAAACACGCGATCGTGGTAGCGCCTGAACACCTCTGAGCCTTGACCTTTGGCAAAGAGCAGGCCGATATTGGCCAGGCGACTGTCCCAGATTTTCTGGGTCCCGCGAATGGTGAGACCCCGCATGTTGGCCTCGCGTCGGCAATCCATGTAGCTGTACTTCACACGACGCCATTGGTGGGCGTTGCGGCTTTGCTCCAGCACCTCGCCCTGGGCATTCACGGTGGCGCTGCCCAGATAGGACGGGATATTCAGCGTGTAGGGCAGCCAGTCCAGGGTGACGCCAGTCTCACGTTCGAGGTTGTAAGCGAGATCCTTTGCGAGGTAGGCGTAGGGACTCTTGTAGTCGGAGTACACCTTGATCACGAATGGGTTCATGACATCGCGCTTTGCTGGGCGTGGGCTAATCTGAAAATGTTACACAAGGACGCGTTTCTTGGTGGTTTTCACCAAAACTGCCGTCAACTCAACGATTCGTGCTTGAAATCGCAAGTCAGTGCGCTGGCGCGAAGACAGACCCACGACGGCGACCTGGACGCACGAGGAGCGAGTGATGGGTCTGATTTGGCACCCCGCATCGTGGGACAATCCAGCAGGTCTCCACCGATCGACATCGCACTCGAAAGCCCGCCCCGATGAATCTCTCACACGGACCCCAGACCCTCGCCATTCCTGGCCCGTCGATCGTTCCTGAGCGCGTCCTGCGCGCAATGCATCGCTCCTCGCCGAACATCTATACCGGGCCGATGGTCGAGATGACCCAGTCCCTCGTGCCTGACCTCAAGCGAGTCGCTCGAACCGAGCAGCATGTCGCGATGTACATCGGCAACGGGCACACCGCCTGGGAGGTGGCGCTCGCGAACACACACTCGCGGGGCGATCGTGTGCTCGTGCCCTTGGCTGGCGCATTCGGGCGCGGCTGGGCAGACATGGCAAAAGGGCTCGGCTTGCAGGTCGAGACGCTCGATTTTGGTACCGCAGCGCCGATCGATGCAGCGCGC
>Ga0255094_1000669_pt1 | contig 17379 bp, 16 predicted proteins | sample Colum_Law_RepB_8_2_FD_188434 | JGI IMG/M metagenome (GOLD analysis project Ga0255094, IMG submission 188434) | Freshwater microbial communities from Columbia River, Oregon, United States - Colum_Law_RepB_8d | ecosystem: Environmental > Aquatic > Freshwater > River | place: USA: Oregon...
CGTGCTGGGCGGCGGCGTGGTGGAAGGCGGCGTGGTACTGATTGGTGGCGACCCAGGCATCGGCAAGTCCACCCTGCTGCTGCAGGCGCTGGACAGCCTGCAACGCGCCGGCCAGCCCACGCTTTACGTGACGGGCGAGGAAAGCGGCGCCCAGGTGGCGCTGCGCTCGCGCCGCCTGGGGCTGGACGGCTCGCGGGTGAACGTGATGGCCGAGATCCAGCTGGAAAAAATCCTGGGCACGCTGGAGGCCACCAAGCCCGCGGTGGCGGTGATCGACTCGATCCAGACCCTGTATTCCGAGCAGCTCACCAGCGCGCCGGGCTCGGTGGCGCAGGTGCGCGAATGCGCGGCCCACCTCACCCGCGCGGCCAAGGCCAGCGGCACGGCCATCGTGCTGGTGGGCCACGTGACCAAGGAAGGCGCGCTGGCCGGTCCGCGCGTGCTGGAGCACATGGTGGACACGGTGCTCTACTTTGAGGGCGACACCCACAGCAGCTTCCGGCTGATCCGCGCCATCAAGAACCGGTTTGGCGCGGTGAACGAGATTGGCGTGTTCGCCATGACCGAGAAGGGCCTGAAGGGCGTGAGCAACCCCAGCGCCATCTTCCTGAGCCAGCACAGCGAGCCGGTGCCCGGCAGCTGCGTGATGGTGACGCTGGAAGGCACGCGCCCCATGCTGGTGGAGATTCAGGCCCTGGTGGACACCGGTGGCCCCTCGCCCCGGCGGCTGAGCGTGGGCCTGGACCGCGACCGCCTGGCCATGCTGCTGGCCGTGCTGCACCGCCACGCCGGCGTGGCCTGCATGGACCAGGACGTGTTCGTCAACGCGGTGGGCGGCGTGCGCATCAACGAACCGGCGGCCGACCTGGCGGTGATGCTGGCCATCACCAGCAGCCTGCGCGGACGGGCCCTGCCCAAGGGCTTCATCGCCTTTGGCGAAGTGGGGCTGGCCGGCGAGGTGCGCCCTGCCCCGCGCGGCCAGGAACGCCTGAAGGAAGCGGCCAAGCTGGGCTTTTCGGTGGCGGTGGTGCCCAAGGCCAACCTGCCCAAGAAGGGCGACAAGGCCTTCGAGGGCCTGACGGTGCACGGCGTGGAGCGCATCGAAGAGGCCATGGAACTGGCCCGCAGCCTGGGCTGATCGCCCTCACACGACAATATCGCGCATGACCTTTCAACGCATTCTGATCGCGCTTGGCGCGGCCGTTCTTCTGGTGTGGGCACAGCGCAGCTACGGCTGGGCGGGCGTGGCCGCGGTGTCTGGCGCCCTGGTGATGTGGCTGATGCTGCACTTCACGCGGGTGATGATGGTGATCAAACGCGCCGCCAACCGGCCCATCGGCTACGTGGACAGCGCGGTGATGCTCAACGCCAAGCTGCGCGCCGGCGTGCCCATGCTGCACGTGATGACGCTCACCCGCTCGCTGGGCCAGCGCGAGAGCGCCGAAGGCGAGCAACCCGAGGTGTACCGCTGGACGGACAACGGCGGCTCTTACGTGCTGGCCACCTTCCAGGGCGGCAAGCTCAAGGAGTGGGTCATGACCCGCCCGCAGCCGGCCGCTGACGCCCCCGAAAGCACGGAAACGCCCTCTTCGGCGCCGTAAAATCCCGCTTTTGCCCTAGACACAACCTTCCAAAGGACCCCCATGAGCCCCATCGTTCCCTCGATGTCCGACCGCGACGGCAAGATCTGGATGGACGGCCAGCTGGTGGACTGGCGCGACGCCAAGATCCACGTGCTGACCCACACCCTGCACTACGGCTGCGGGGCCTTCGAGGGCGTGCGGGCCTACAACACGGTCGACGGCACCGCCATCTTCCGCCTGCAAGAGCACACCGAGCGCCTGTTCAACAGCGCCAAGATCCTGCGCATGAAGATTCCCTTCACCCAGGAGCAGGTGAACGAGGCCCAGAAGGAAGTGGTGCGCGCCAACGGCCTGGAGAGCTGCTACATCCGCCCGCTGGTGTGGATCGGTGACCAGAAGCTGGGCGTGAGTCCCAAGGGCAACACCATCCACCTGATGGTCGCGGCCTGGGCCTGGGGCGCCTACCTGGGCGAAGAAGGCCTCAAGCGCGGCATCCGCGTGAAGACCAGCAGCTACACCCGCCACCACGTCAACATCACCATGACGCAGGCCAAGGCGGTGAGCAACTACAGCAACTCCATCCTGGCCAACATGGAAGCCACCGACGACGGCTACGACGAGGCCCTGCTGCTCGACTCGGCCGGCTTCGTCTCCGAAGGCGCGGGCGAGAACATCTTCGTGGTGAAGAATGGCGTGATCTACACGCCCGACCTGTCGGCCGGCGCGCTGAACGGCATCACCCGCAACACCATCTTCCACATCGCCAAGGACCTGGGCCTGGAGATCGTGCAGAAGCGCATCACCCGCGACGAGATCTACATCGCCGACGAGGCCTTCTTCACCGGCACCGCGGCCGAAGTGACGCCCATCCGCGAACTCGACCGCATCGAGATCGGCATCGGCTCGCGCGGCCCCATCACCGAAAAAATCCAGAGCGCCTTCTTCGACGTGGTCAACGGCCGCAACCCGAAGTACGCCGGCTGGCTGTCCAAGGTCTGAGGGGAAACGGCAATGAGCAAAGGCACCGTCGAACTCAAGGCCCGAGACCTCAACGCCCACGGCGGCGTGTTCTGCCCCAGCCCCCTGGCCGACATGAAGCTCTGGAACAGCCACCCCAAGGTCTACCTGGACGTGGCCAAGACCGGTGAGGCCAAGTGCCCGTACTGCGGCACCGTGTACCGCCTGGCCGCCGGCGAGGTGGTGGCACACGGGCACTGACCAGCCTCCGCGAGCGACAGGCGCGCGGAGATAATCCGTGGCGCCGCGCCACCACAAGGCCGGCCCACTGCCTTGGGGGAGTTTCATGATTTTGGTCACTGGCGGCGCCGGCTTCATCGGAGCCAACTTCGTGCTGGACTGGCTCGCGCAAAGCGATGAACCGGTCGTCAACCTCGACAAGCTCACCTACGCGGGCAACCTCGAAAACCTCGCCAGCCTGCAAGGCGATGCGCGCCACACCTTCGTGCAAGGCGACATCGGCGATTCGGCCCTGGTGTCTCGCCTGCTGAGCCAGCACCGGCCGCGCGCGGTCGTCCACTTCGCCGCCGAGAGCCACGTGGACCGCTCCATCCACGGCGCCGAAGACTTCGTCCAGACCAACATCGTCGGCACCTTCCGCCTGCTCGAAGCCGTGCGCGCGCACTGGAGCGCCCTGCCCGAGGCCGAGCGCGCCGCCTTCCGCTTCCTGCACGTGAGCACCGACGAGGTGTACGGCTCGCTGGCACCCGATGCGCCGGCCTTCACCGAGCAGCACCCCTTCGAACCCAACAGCCCGTATTCGGCCAGCAAGGCCGCCAGCGACCACCTGGTGCGCGCCTGGCACCACACCCACGGCCTGCCGGTGCTCACCACCAACTGCAGCAACAACTACGGGCCCTACCACTTCCCCGAGAAGCTCATCCCGCTGATGATCGTCAACGCCCTGGCCGGCAAACCGCTGCCGGTCTATGGCGATGGCATGCAGGTGCGCGACTGGCTCTACGTGAAAGACCACTGCAGCGCCATCCGCCGCGTGCTGGCCGCCGGCCGCCTGGGCGAGACCTACAACGTGGGCGGCTGGAACGAGAAACCCAACATCGAGATCGTGCACACCATCTGCGCCCTGCTCGATGAGCTGCGCCCACGTGCCGATGGCCTGTCTTACGCCGCGCAGATCACCCACGTGAAAGACCGCCCCGGCCACGACCGGCGCTACGCCATCGACGCGCGCAAGCTCGAGCGCGAGCTGGGCTGGAAGCCGGCCGAGACCTTCGAGACCGGCATTCGCAAGACGGTGCAGTGGTACCTGGACCACCCCGACTGGGTGACCCACGTGCAAAGCGGCGCCTACCGCGACTGGGTCAGCGCGCAATACGCGGGGGCGTCGGCGTGAAGGTCTTGCTGCTGGGCGCCAACGGGCAGCTGGGCTGGGAATTGCAGCGCGGCCTGGCGCCACTGGGCGAGGTGATCGCCCTGGGTCGCGAAGGCACCGGCGCTTACCCGGCCGACCTGGCCGAGCCCGAGCGCCTGCGGGCACTCGTCGATCACCTGACACCCGATGTCATCGTGAACGCCGCGGCCCACACCGCGGTGGACAAGGCCGAGAGCGAGCCCGAGCTGGCGCGAGCCATCAACGCCACCGCGCCGGGCGTGCTGGCCCGAGCCGCCGCCGCGCGCGGGGCCTGGCTGCTGCACTACTCCACCGACTACGTGTTCGACGGCAGCGGCCAGCAGCCGCGCGAAGAAGACGCGCCCACCGGCCCGCTGGGCGTCTACGGCCAGACCAAGCTCGAAGGCGAAGAGGCCATTCGCGCCAGCGGCTGCCGCCACCTCATCCTGCGCACCAGCTGGGTGTACGCCGCTCGCGGCGGCAACTTCGCCAAGACCATGCTGCGCCTGGCGCAAGAGCGCGAGCGCCTGACCGTGATCGACGACCAGATCGGCGCGCCCACCGGGGCGGATTTGCTGGCCGACCTCAGCGCCCACGCGCTGCGCGGCGCGCTGGCCGACCCCGCCAAGGGCGGCACCTACCACGCGGTGGCCGCCGGCGAGACCAGCTGGCACGGCTACGCGCGCTTCGTGATCGACACCACCCGCGAACTGCGCCCTGACCTGGCGCTGAAGGTGCAGGCCATCGACCCGGTGCCCACCAGCGCCTTCCCCACGCCTGCACGTCGCCCGCACAACTCGCGCCTGAGCACCCGCCGGCTGCAAGACACCTTCGGCCTGCACCTGCCCCACTGGCAACGTGGCGTGCGCCGCCTGCTGCAAGAAATCCTCTGACGACCATGACCAACACCCGCAACACCCAGCGCAAGGGCATCATCCTGGCCGGCGGCTCCGGCACCCGGCTGCACCCCGCCACGCTGGCCATCAGCAAACAGCTGCTGCCGGTCTACGACAAGCCCATGATCTATTACCCGCTGAGCACCCTCATGCTCGCGGGCATCCGAGACGTGCTGATCATCAGCACCCCGCAAGACACGCCGCGATTCCAGCAGCTGCTAGGCGATGGCAGCGCCTGGGGCATGAACCTGCAGTACGCGGTGCAACCCAGCCCCGATGGCCTGGCGCAGGCCTTCATCATCGGCGCCGACTTCGTGGGCAACCACCCCAGCGCCCTGGTGCTGGGCGACAACATCTTCTATGGCCACGACCTGGCCACCCTGCTGAACGCCGCCGACGCCAAGACCGAGGGCGCCACGGTATTCGCCTACCACGTGCAAGACCCCGAACGCTACGGCGTGGTCGAGTTCGACGCCCGTGGCCAGGCGGTGAGCATCGAAGAAAAGCCGGCCCAACCCAAGAGCCGCTACGCCGTCACCGGCCTGTACTTCTACGACCAGCAGGTGGTGGACATCGCCCGCGCCGTCAAGCCCAGCGCACGCGGCGAGCTGGAGATCACCTCGGTCAATCAGGCCTACCTCGAACAAGGCGAGCTCAGCGTGCAGATCATGCAGCGCGGCTACGCCTGGCTGGACACCGGCACCCACGAGAGCCTTCTCGAGGCGGGCCAGTTCATTGCCACCCTGGAAAAACGCCAGGGCCTGAAGATTTCGTGCCCAGAAGAAATCGCCTGGCGACAAGGCTGGATTGGCGATGCGCAACTGCAGCGCCTGGCCAAGCCCATGGAGAAGAACGGCTACGGGCAGTACCTGATTCGGCTGCTGGGCGAGCACTAAAGACTGGCGAAGCACCCCCCGGGGCGGTGCCGGGCCTGGCCGGGCGGCTGGCGCGCTGTTGCAGACAGTCACGTCGAGATTGATACCCATGCCAGCAATGGGCTCATTGCCGGAGATAATTCGCGGCTTGGATCCAAGGTGAACAACCTTGAATGGAACAGCCACGAGGGAGAAAAACAGATGCTGCAGGTGAGAAGTGACATCCACCGGGGTGCTCCTGCGCCTCAGCGGACCAGGTCCGCGGGTGAGGCGTCTTCTCCTTCGATGCTGAGGCTCGACCAGTGAGCGGCTTTTCGCCATCTCGCTCGCCAGGCCAGTGGCCTCGTGGGCCAGCTTTCCTTCACGCACGTCGGGTCGACCTGTGCCGATACCTCCGTTTGTCGGCCAACGGCAAGGGCACCCCGTCGAACCTGGGGTGGGATGTCAGGCGAACCCAGCTGGTTCCCCGCGTGTCGACCCCCTCCGCACGCCACCCAGCCGAGCTGCGAGACGACTGAACGCCCCCTCGCTCGCACGGCCAGTGAGCATGGCAAGCAAGCATCGCCGCCCCTCGGCACAAAAGACCCACTCCCATGAGATCGCACACCCCGAAAATCTACGTCGCTGGCCACCGAGGCATGGTGGGCTCTGCCATCGTGCGGCGCCTGCTCGCGCAAGGCATCCCGCAGACCCAGGTGATCACCCGCAGCCACGCCGAGCTGGACCTGACCGATCAGGCTGCCGTGTACCTGGCAGCGGCCCTAGTGGGCGGCATCCACGCGAACAACACCTACCCGGCCGATTTCATCTACCGGAACCTGATGATTCAGGCCAACGTGATCGAGGCCGCGTTCCGCCATGGCGTGCACCAGCTGCTGTTCCTCGGCTCCAGCTGCATCTACCCCCGCCTGGCGCCCCAGCCCATCACGGAAGACGCCCTGCTCACCGGCCCGCTGGAGCCCACCAACGAGCCCTACGCCATTGCCAAGATCGCCGGCATCAAGCTCTGCGAAAGCTACAACCGCCAGCATGGGGTGGACTACCGCAGCGTGATGCCCACCAATCTGTACGGCCCCGGTGACAACTACCACCCCGAGAATTCGCACGTCATTCCCGCGCTCATCCGCCGCTTTCACGAAGCCAAGGTGGAAGGCCGGCCGGAGGTCGCCATCTGGGGCACCGGCACGCCGCGCCGCGAATTCCTTTATGTGGACGACATGGCGGCCGCGTCGGTGCACGTGATGCAGCTTGACCCGGCCGTCTACCGCGCCCACACATCGGAAATGCTGAGCCACATCAACGTGGGCTTTGGCAGCGACGTGACCATCGCCGAACTCGCGCAGACCGTGGCCACGGCGGTGGGCTACGAAGGCAGCATCACCTTTGACACCAGCAAGCCCGATGGCACGCCACGCAAGTGGATGAGCAGCGACCGCCTGCACGCGCTTGGCTGGCGTCCCACCGTTTCCCTGGCCGAAGGCCTGCGCCTGGCTTACCAAGACTTCCTTCATTCATCCCCGCGTCAAGCATGAGCTCTGCACCCACCCCCACGAAGACAGCCCTGATCACGGGCATCACCGGTCAAGACGGCAGCTACCTGGCCGAATTCCTGCTGGAAAAAGGCTACGTCGTGCACGGCATCAAGCGCCGTGCATCGAGCTTCAACACGGCGCGGGTCGACCACATCTACCAGGACCCTCACATCGAGAACGCCCGCTTCAAGCTGCACTACGGCGACCTGAGCGACACGAGCAACCTGGTGCGCATCATCCAGCAGACGCAGCCCGATGAGATCTACAACCTGGGCGCGCAGAGCCACGTGGCCGTGAGTTTTGAGAGCCCCGAGTACACGGCCGACGTGGACGCCATGGGCACCCTGCGCCTGCTGGAGGCCATTCGAATCCTCGGCCTGGAGAAAAAGACCCGCTTCTACCAGGCCAGCACCAGCGAGCTCTACGGCCTGGTACAAGAGGTGCCCCAGAAGGAAACCACGCCCTTCTACCCGCGCAGCCCCTACGCGGTGGCCAAGCTCTACGCCTACTGGATCACGGTGAACTACCGCGAGGCCTACGGCATGTACGCCTGCAACGGCATCCTTTTCAACCACGAAAGCCCGCGCCGCGGCGAGACCTTCGTCACCCGCAAGATCACGCGCGGTCTGGCCAACATCCAGCAAGGCCTCGAAGAGTGCCTGTACATGGGCAACATCGATGCGCTGCGCGACTGGGGCCACGCCAAGGACTACGTGCGCATGCAGTGGCTCATGCTGCAGCAAGACCAGCCGGAAGACTTCGTGATCGCCACTGGGCAGCAATACAGCGTGCGCCAGTTCATCGAATGGACGGCCGAAGAGTTGGGCATGCAGTTGCGCTGGGAAGGCCAGGGTGTCGATGAGCGCGCCTACTGGCTCAATGCACCAGCCGAGCTGGGCCGGGCAGCCGACCAGCCAGTCGTGCAAATCGACCCTCGCTACTTCCGCCCGGCCGAGGTGGAGACCCTGCTGGGCGACCCGACCAAGGCGCGCGAGAAGCTCGGTTGGGAGCCGGTGATCACGGCGCGGGAAATGTGCGCCGAGATGGTCAGCGCCGACCTGGCGCAGGCACGACAGCACGCGCTGCTCAAGCGCCATGGCTATGCCGTCAACGTCAGCGTCGAATAACCCGTCTTCGCCTCGCGCATCACTCTTATCTCATTGCCAAACAAGACCATGATCAATTTCGCCATCCTGGGCTGCGGCCGCATCGCCAAACGCCACGCCGAACTGTTGGGCACGGGCCAGATCGCGGGCGCCCGCCTGGCCGCCGTCTGTGACATCCAGGCCGACCGTGCCGATCGCTTCGGCGCCACCTACAAGGTGCCGGCGTTCCACTCTCTGGGCGAACTGCTCAAGGCGGACGGTATCGATGTGGTGTCCGTCCTCACCCCCAGCGGCATGCACGCAGAGCACACGATCGCCGTTGCCAAGGCCCGCAAGCACGTGGTGGTGGAGAAGCCGATGGCGCTGACCCTGGACGACGCCAACGCCATGATCGAAGCCTGTGACGCCAACGGTGTTCGCTTGTTCGTGGTCAAACAGAACCGCTTCAACGTGCCGGTCGTCAAGGCCCGCGAAGCCCTGGAGGCGGGCCGGTTTGGCCAGCTGGTGCTGGGCACGGTGCGAGTCCGCTGGTGCCGGGACCAGTCGTACTACGACAACGACAGCTGGCGCGGCACCTGGGCCCAGGACGGCGGCGTGCTGTCCAACCAGGCCAGCCACCATGTGGACATGCTGAGCTGGTTCATGGGCGACGTGGAAAGCGTCCACGCCCGTGGTGCGACGGCCCTGGCACGGATCGAAGCGGAAGACACGGCCGTGGCCACGATCAAGTTCCGCAACGGTGCACTGGGCATCGTGGAAGCCACCTCTGCGGCACGACCAAAAGACATGGAGGGCTCGTTGTCGGTGCTTGGTTCGACCGGTGCTGTCGAAATCGCCGGGTTCTCCGTCAACAAAATTCGCACCTGGCAGTTCACCCAGCCGCTGGATTCCGATGCGGACGTGATGGAGCGTTTCTCGGTCAACCCGCCCAACGTCTACGGCTTCGGCCACCAGGCGTACTACGAACACGTGGTCGACTGCTTCAACAACGGCACTGAAGCACTGGTCGATGGGCACAAGGGCCGCCAGAGCCTGGAGCTGATCATGGCCCTGTACGAATCGATCGCCTCGGGGCGCGAGGTCACGCTGCCCCTGAAGGTGGAACACTGCAAGCTGGGCCGCGCATGAACGCCCCGACCCTGCTGAAGGCCCAGGTCCGGGACGTGAGCGCCGGCGTTGGCGTGCGGATCGTCGAGCCCGCCAACGTGTACGAGTGCGAACTTGGGGACCATTGTTTCGTGGGCCCCTTCGTCGAGATCCAGAAGGGCGTGCGAATCGGCGCTCGCACCAAGGTGCAGTCTCACGCCTTCATTTGCGAACTGGTCGAGATCGGCGCTGACTGCTTCATCGGCCACGGGGTGATGTTCACCAACGACCTCTTCGCCAAGGGCGGGCCGGCGCGCGGCGATCGCAGCCTGTGGAAGTCGACCCACATTGGCGACCGAGTCTCCATCGGCTCGAACGCCACGCTCCTGCCCGTGAAGGTCTGCAATGACGTCGTCATCGGAGCCGGCGCCGTGGTCACGCGCGACATTACCGAACCTGGCGTTTACGCCGGCAATCCCGCGCGGCTGGTTCGCAAGCTGCCAAGCCACTGAACACGGCCATGGCGGCGCACGCAAGCACTGAACGGCGAATCACCGAGCTCGATGGGCTCAGGGGACTGGCCGTCGCCATGGTGCTGGTCTGGCACTTCGTCGGGACCTTGATTGATCAGGGCCCGACGGACTGGCAGTACCCGGGATTGACAAGCCTCTGCGCATTGGCGCTCTTACTCTCGCTCATCCTGACCCGAGCTGATACCAGAGGGAATGGAGGCACTGCGCCGACGATGGTTCGCTCGTCCCGGGGATTTTTCCTACACAACGTGCCTGTTTCACCCAATTGTGCTGGCCAGCACGTTCCTGCTGGCCGGTCGCCCGGAGCGCATTTCTTCTATTCAAGATACAGGCTTGGCGGCGGTGGCGCTTTGCGCCACGCTCCTCTGGGCGTCCATCAGCCAGAAACTCCTCGAGCGCCCACTCACCCAGGCCGGGCGCCGGTTCCACTACTAACTGCCATCAAAAAGACCACGACATGAACGTTCCGTTTGCAGACCTCCACAGCCAGTACCTGTCCATTCGCGAAGAGATCGACGAGGCCATCGCCGCCGTCATCAAGGGTTCCGCGTTCATTCGTGGGCCTTTCGTTCAAAAGTTCGAGGAGGCATTCGCCCAGGCGACCGGGGCGGCACACTGCGTCTCCTGCGCCAACGGCACGGACTCCCTCTACATCGCCATGCGGGCGCTCGGTGTGAAGGCGGGAGATGAGGTCATCACCACGGCGCACTCCTGGATCAGCAGCAGCGAAACCATCAGCCAGGCGGGGGGAACGCCGGTCTTCTGCGACACCGATGCCGCCTCGTTCACGATCGACCCGCAGAAGATCGAGGAGAAGATTTCTGCCCGCACGGTGGGGATCATTCCGGTGCACCTGTATGGCCAGCCCGCTGACATGGACGCGATCATGGCGATCGCTCGCAAACACAAGCTGTGGGTCGTCGAGGACTGCGCACAGGCTCACATGGCGCGCTACAAGGGCCAGATGGTGGGCAGCTTCGGCGATGCGGCCTCCTATTCCTTCTACCCCGGCAAGAACCTGGGTGCCATGGGCGATGCCGGTGCGTTGACGACCAACGATCCAGCGCTGGCCCGCCGCATGGCCATGCTGGCCCGGCACGGAGGGATCAACAAAGGCGACCACGAGATCGAGGGCATCAACAGCCGGCTCGACGGCCTGCAGGCGGCGATCCTGTCCGTCAAGCTTCCACATCTGCCTGCGTGGACCCGTCGGCGCCAGGCCATCGCCCAGCAATACGACCGCCACCTCGCAGGCGTTCAAGGCGTCACCACAACCGAGGTGATGCCCGGGCGCGAACACGTTTACCACCTGTACGTCATTCGCCACGAAAAACGCGATGAGTTGGCGCGACACCTGAATGCCCGAGGCATCCAGACCGTGATCAACTACCCGGTGGCGCTTCCCTTCCTGCCCTGCTACTCGCACTTCGGCCATCAGGCGTCGGACTTCCCGAACGCCCATCACAACCAGTCTCGCATTCTCTCGATCCCCATCTTCCCGGAGATGAGCGATGCGCAAATTGAGGCCGTGGCTCAGGGCATTCGAGAGTTCGCCGACAGATGAATGGCAGAGTAGCCGGCAAGTCTGCCGGGGGCGTGCTGTCCAATTCGCGCTGGAACCTGATTGCGTTCGGCGCGGGGCTGGCCGCTCAGTTCGTGACCGTTCCGTTCGTGGTTCGGTGGATCGGCCTGGACGCCTTTGGGGCTGCAGCCGTCGTCTTGGCAATCTGTGCACCCATGAGCCTGGTTGGCACGGTGTTGGGTCAGGCACTCATCCGTGAGCTTTCCTCTCGCGCCGACACGGCCCTGCCGCCAGTGTCGATCATGGCGTTCACCAGCGCCGCCATGCGCTGGTGCGTGCTCGCCTGCGCGGTGGGCTGGGGAATCCTGGCGACTCTGGGCCCCATCATTGCCCGTCCGCTCATCAGCGATGCGGCGACCGCCAGCACCCTCTGGCCCGCGCTGTTGATCGGTGCCACGGGAGCCGTCGCACAACAGATAGGCCTGGTGCTTCAAGGTGTCAGTGCCTCGCAGCAGGACTACCGAACCATCGCCAGGGTCACGCTGTGGACGGCCCTGACGAACTGCGCGCTTACCTTGGGCATCACCTGGCTCTGGCCCAGCGCCCTTGGTTACCTGGCTGGTGTGTCAGCCGGTTTCGCCCTGATCGCCCTGGTGTGGTACCAGCGATGGCAATCGGCGGTGTCCTGGCCAGAGGTGTTCTCCCGTGGGGTGCGCCAGGAAGGCTCTGCGCTGCTGCAGTTCAGTCGCTGGCAAGGCTTGGCACAGCTCTCCGGGGTGCTCGGCAATCAGATCGACCGCTACGCGCTCGGTGCGATGGCCCCCGTGTCGGTGGTGGGCCAGTACGCCGTCGCCAATCGGCTGCAAGAGGCCGCCTACATCGGCGTGATCAAGGCCGGTGAAGTGCTGTTCCCTCGATTCGGCACGATGGCGAGCCATTCCATTGCCGATCAGCTCGCCTTCTTTCAACTCGCCTCCTGGGCACTCGGCACCATCAGCGCCTCGCTGCTGGTCCCTTTGGCGGTCTTGTCCAATGGCGTGCTCACCCTCTGGGTGGGGGCCGATGTGGCCCGGGGAGCCGATCAGATGCTGTTCGTGCTGGTGCTGGGCGGCGTGGTCGGCTCGGCCTCCAATGTCTTCACTTACTACGCCATGGGCATGGGGCGAAACAAGCCCGTGGCCGGCGTGTCCATGCTCTATTCCGTGCTGACGGTGGTGTCCACCATCGTCCTGATCTCGGCCTTCGGTTCGGCGGCGGCCGGAGCGGGCCTGCTGCTGGCAAGCGTTGTCCGCGTGGCCGTCTCGATGGTCCTGACCAAGCGCCTGTTCTTCACTGGCCTGCCATGGTCTGCGCTGCTGGTCAGCACGGCGTTGCCTGTGCTGGTTGGCTGTGGGGTGGCCCTGGCTTGCCAACACCTGCTCACCTTGCCCTCAGGCGGCTGGATGCAGCTGGCATTTCATTACGGCACCCTCTCGGCCCTGGTGCTGCTTGCCTGCGTACTTGCCACAGGCACGACGTCCAGCGGACGGCACCTCATTGCCCAGTTCGCCCAATCTCTCAGGAAACACCGCCCATGATCACAGTCGTTGACTACGGCGTCGGCAATGTTGGCGCGATTCTCAACATGCTGGACTACCTTGGCATCGATGCCGAAGCGTCGAGTGATGGCCAGCAGATCGCCAGTGCCAGCAAGCTGATCCTTCCGGGGGTCGGCGCGTTCGACAAGGCCATGCTGACGCTTCGCGAGAGGCGCCTGATCGATCCGTTGAACACGGCCGTCCTTGAGCGGCGGGTGCCTGTGCTCGGCGTCTGTCTGGGCATGCAACTGCTCGCGCGCTGCAGTGAAGAAGGACAGGAACAGGGGCTGGGCTACGTCGATGCCGAAGTGGTGCGAATCACAGTGCCGCCAGGCTCTGCCCTGAAGGTGCCTCACATCGGCTGGATGGAAGTGAACCCGACCGGGCGTGGTCGCTTGTTCGCGGCGACACAGGCGCCGGAGCGGTTCTACTTTGACCACAGTTACCACGTGGTCTGCACCGACCAAGAAGACGTGAGCGCCACCTTTTCCTATGGGGCGGAGCTGTGCTGCGCAGTGGAGCGCGCCAATGTCTTCGGCGTCCAATTTCATCCAGAAAAAAGCCACCGCTTCGGTATGCGCGTGCTGAACACCTTTGGGCAACTGACATGAGGAAGCGCATCATTCCTGTGCTGCTGGTGGATCACCACCGCCGTCTGGTGAAAACCATCGGTTTCGGCCCCCGAACTTATGTCGGTGACCCGTTCAATGTCATCCGCCTGTTCAACGAGAAAGAGGTGGACGAGATCTGTGTGCTCGACATTGACGCCAGCGCGCAGGGAGGCCGGCCTGACCTCGGCTTCCTCAGGGAGCTGGCAAGCGAGTGCTTCATGCCCATGGCCTATGGAGGTGGCATCACGGCCGCCCAGCAGTGCGAAGAGCTCAACCGGGCTGGCATCGAGAAGTTCGTGCTCGGCAGGTCCGCCGCGAACACCGCGCTGGTGCAGGACCTGGCCCGCACCTTCGGCAGCCAGGCCACCGTCGCCTGCGTGGACGTGACGGGCAGCGGCGATGCGCCCAGGCGGGTGGTGCAGACTGGCCATCACAGCGGGGCGATTGACCCGCTGGATTGCTGCCGCCGACTCGAGGATGCGGGGGTGGGTGAAATCATCCTGCAGTCCGTCGACCGCGACGGTGCCCGAACCGGCTACGACCTCGAGCTCATCCGCTCCGTGGCCCCCAATCTGTCCGTGCCGACGGTGGCCCTGGGCGGAGCCGGAGAAGCGATACACCTTGCGCAGGCCCTGCGTGCCGGTGCGTCGGCTGCCGCCTCCGGCAGTGCCTTTGTCTTCATTGGGAGGCTGCGAGCCGTGCTGGTCAATTACCCCAGCATGCTTCAGATGGACTCCTTGAACGCTTCTCTGTCATGACTTCAATGGCTCGCATTTGCACGTTTTGCGTGATGGATGACAGCAACCCTGCCATCCAATTCGATGAGAAGGGACAGTGCAATTGTTGTCGCACCGCCCTGGATCGGCTGTCGAGCGAATGGTGGCCCGGAGCGGAAGGCGAGGCGCGCATGGCAAGCCTGGTCCGGTCGCTCAAGGAGCGAGGGAAGGGACAGCCCTACGACGCCATGGTCGGCCTGAGCGGCGGCATTGACAGCGCCTACCTTGCGCACTTGGCCAGCCGACAACATGGCCTGCGCTTGCTCGCCGTCCACGTTGACGGCGGCTGGAACTCCGAGCCAGCGGTGGCCAACATCGAGTCGATCGTGCGAGGCCTGGACATTGATTTCCACACGCATGTCATCGAGTGGCAAGAGATGCGGGATCTCCAGGTGGCCTTTCTCAAGGCGGGCGTCCTCAACCAGGACATGCCGCAAGACCACGCCTTCTTCGCCACCCTGTATCGGACCGCCAAAAAATTCGGCATCCGGGATTTTCTGAGCGGCGTGAATTTCGCCACGGAAAGCATCGTGCCCCCGAACTTTGGCTATCCCTCCATCGATGGCCGACACATCAGGTCCATTCATGCGCTCTTTGGCAAGGCGCCCCTGCAGACGTACCCCATCATGGGTATCGTGGAATATCTCTGGATGACAAGGGTTCGCAAACAGCTCACGATTCACCGACCGCTCAATTTTTTCGCCTACGACAAGCAGGCTGCCCAAGAAGAATTGAAAGAGCAGTACGGCTGGCGTGACTACGGCGCAAAACACAGTGAATCACGCTTCACCAAGTTCTATCAGGACATCTATTTGCCCCGCAAGTTTGGGTTTGACAAGAGACGGCTGCACTTGTCCAGCCTGATCGTGGCCGGCCAGTTGACACGCGATGCCGCGATGGCAGAGCTTTCCGAGCCCCCCATCAACGAACAGCAGGCAAAGCGCGACATCAAATTCGTCGCCAAGAAACTGGGGCTCAGCGCTGACGATCTGCTCGGCTACATTCAGTCGCCCCCACGGCAACACAGCGACTATCCGAACAACCTCAAGCTATTTGGTGCCGCAAGAGACCTGAAGGCATTGATTCAAAAACTCCGCATGCAGGGCGATCAATGACCACCAGCCTTGTCTTCTTTTTCGCCAGTTGCCTGTTCGCCATCTTGTTTTTCTGGTTCTATGTGCGGCCGACACTGTCGCTCAGTTCCACGGCCTTGGGCTTGCTGCTTGTTTTTCATGGCCCGGCGTACTGGTATTACTCGCGATTCTGGGTGTTGAGAAAAGGGTTCTTTTTCAACTTCTACAATGAATTCAACACCACCGGTGCCGAAAACAGTATTGACGGAAGCAAGGCCAGCCAAATCAATGAAAAACTGAGGGTCATTTCCTCTAATTACTACGACCAGATACTGGCAGCCGCCGAAAACCTGGACACGATTCAAAGCCTTGACATCGCATTGGGGCTCACGCTCCTCGTTTTCTGCGCAGGCATTTGGGCCACCGACAAGGCATTGGGGTATACGAGACACGCCCACGACCTGGCGTTGCGAGACTGGAAGACGCGATCCTTCTTGCCACTGAAACCCAACCAGTCGCCACTGCTGGTGGTCCTGGCGGGCGTGGCGGTTCTCTTCATGGTCTATTTTTTGATCCGAGATGAGCAGCTGACAAAGGTCCACACCTATTTCTTCACCAGTGCGAGCGAGTTCGACAAGATCGCCATGCGCCGATCCATGGGTGGAAGCCAGAGCTATCTGTTCAACCTGATGCTCAGCACGCTGTTGCCTTTTGTCGCCTTTGTTTTCTGGACCTGGTGGAGAGAAGGTGGCGAAAAGAGCATCGGCTGGCTGGCTGCGCTCGTCATTCTTCTGGTGATCACCGCCAAAGCGGCGACCTTGAGCAAGGCGCCCCCAGCGGTGTTTGTTCTGCAATTGCTTGTGCTTGAAGTGGCGAGAAATTCCTTGTCCTTTGACAAGCGGCAGTTGGCTGCCCTGGGCCTCGCCAGTGTTCTGTTGTTCTCGGCGATGACATTCGTGGCGAACTCGGACTTGAGTGGCATTTCGGAGTCGTTGACGTTCTTGTTCTACCGACTGCTGATGATCCCCAACGAAAGTCTGCTGGAATATTTCGCCGTCTTTCCCTCTCAACTCCCTCACACCATGGGACTTGATATCCGGTGGCTCGCGAAATTGATGGGGACAGAGCCGATGCAGTCCAATTTCTGGCGCGTGGCCGAGCTCTTGCGCGGCGCACCCGGCTCAACCACCACCGCCATGTTCATGGCCGACGCCTGGGCGGCCTTCTCGTGGGCCGGCGTCGTGGGTGCCTCGTTTCTTTTCGGCTGCCTGATTCGCTGGATTGACATTCAACTTCTCGTCAAGAGGGGGCGCAGTTGCGTGACCCTGGCCGGCCTGGGCCTTGGCCATTACGGCATCTTCATCGCCATGTCGACCGCGCTTCAAACCTCACTCCTCACTGGCGGACTGCTTCTGATAGTTCCCATGGTGGCCCTGCTCGAACGACAGTGGCCCCGCCAGGCACCTGGCGGCTCAGCCTGAAGCCAACGCACGCCCCTATCGACATGAGAATTTTTCAAAACTCCGGCCTGTATCCGGCGTATCGCGCAAGGCTGCAACACCTGCGCCGCGGAAAAGATGGTTTTTCGGATTGGATGTCCATTTTTCTCGCCGACAGATACGGCACCGCCCATTACCTCAAACCCATTCTGGAAGGTGACCCCGAGGCCTTTTTCACCAATGGTGACGACGAGCCGGCACAGCGGCTGTGGGCCAAAGAAAACGGGATGCCGGACGGGCAACCCCTGGAGTCGATCCTGCTGGCGCAAATCGAGCAGCACCGGACAGAGGTCTTCTACAACCTGGACCCCATGCGCTATGGCAGCGGCTTCATTCGCAAAC
>Ga0255094_1000670_pt1 | contig 17378 bp, 10 predicted proteins | sample Colum_Law_RepB_8_2_FD_188434 | JGI IMG/M metagenome (GOLD analysis project Ga0255094, IMG submission 188434) | Freshwater microbial communities from Columbia River, Oregon, United States - Colum_Law_RepB_8d | ecosystem: Environmental > Aquatic > Freshwater > River | place: USA: Oregon...
GAAGAATCAATGGAATGAACTCGAATTATTGGTTCGTTCGTTAACCAAATTGCAACCTTACTTCATAACACCATGGTTATTTCAAAGCTGGAATCTTGCTTATAACGTCTCGGTGGAATCGGACCGAATCAAAGACAAGTACTTTTATATTACTCGGGGTATCGAACTGCTTGCAGAGGGTGAAAAGCAAAACAGGCATCACCCCGATCTGCGTTTCAACATTGGTTTTTACAACCAGCACAAGATTTGTCAAAGCGATGAAACCAACACTTTAAGATCAATATTCCAGCTAAGCTGCATCCCGCCCAGCGAGCGCGACCCTTCCCGATTTAGAGTATTCACCGATGAGGGCAAGGAATTGCGATGGGCAGAATTCGCATCCTATCTTGCAGAAAACCCCACCAATCAGACGATGAAGGGCCGTATCGAAAAGGCAATGCGCGAATTCGATAATTTCTGTAAGGATCACCCGCAGTTGGTTCGCAGGTTGCGTGATGGTATCCGCAAAGAAACAAAGTTTGAACAAGCAAGGCAATTTTCATGCGAATCAGTCGATGCGGTAATCGGGTTTCTATCTGATAACCAAGTAGTACCATCTTTATTTGAAGATACCCCGCCTGCACCGCCTAATGCTTGGGAAGCCAAGAAAGACAAGTTAAAACCAGTGGAACAAAGGTTCCCAGTGCTGCCCGCCCCAAGGCGTGTTGAGAAACCCCAAGTAGAATTTTTGCCAGGTGAGTTAACCCATGAATCGCGCCTAGGTGATGATTTCGATGCTTATGCAGATGCGCGTGCTTGGTATTCTTATTCTCAAGAGCCAATACCTCCAGCAGATGTGTTGCCCGGTTCCACCCAACCTGTGGTGGATAGAAACCTGCAACGCAAGCCAAAGAACATTGCGACGCTTATTTTCAGGAATTACCCTGCTAGGGCACAAAGCTACATAGGCGAAAGATTGCAGCAGGAAGGCTGGTTTGATGATTCAGGCTGGAGAATCTATGGCTGGTTCGAAGGCGATAATTTTAGTGATGGGGCCCCTGCCCTTGTTGGGAATGGCCGTGATAAATGGTCTCTTAAAGCGTGGGAAGATGCAGCCCGAATGTGGCAAGATCATGCAGAGCAGAACCACATGATGTTTAAATCTGCTGAAGATGAAGCTGTTAAACGAAAGCTTGCTGCTGAGTTCAGAAAAACTGTAAACATTGACGAACACGCGCAAATACCGACTTTGCGCGAAGACAAAATGTCGCCTGAGGAAAAAGAGCGATATCAAGCTGCGTGGTTCATTAAAGAACTCGAAGTTTACAGGAACATGAGCAATTTCATGCATCACTATGTGCGTGCGCGAGCAGAAGCACAGCCCGCGACCATGAACTGTAGAAAACAATTTTTCGAAGCAGAAACCGAGAGGCTTCATGACAACCCAAGAGCTGCTCTAGAAATCTATCGCAAAAAAGAATCCATCTCTGATTGGAAAGAGAAAGTGCTTCTCACGACTAAAAGGGTTGGCAACAAAGATCTTCGTGTTTTGACTGAATTTGGGCTGGATTCCTCCACTCAAGAAAGCTCCTACGAAGTGCAGTTCCGCTACTTAAACCTCTTCGATCGAGAAGAGGGGCAATTAATCAAGCAGCAAATTCTGCAAAGGCTGCAGCAGCTTGAATTTGCAGGCATTGCTCTATCTCATACAGGTTTATACCCAGGTGTGATTCCAACTTGGTTGCCAATTGTTTCCCTTATTTCCCCCAGACCTTTTCAAGATGTGGATTTGATCCCTGGACCATTTGACCAAAAAGATGACCAAGGAAAGCCATTGATTGAAGACCATGTAATCAGCACCTTCATGTCTCGAAAAAACCTTACACCGAAGAAGCCACAGGCCACAAACAATTCGGAACCCCCGTTAAATACCGAACAAAAAAAAGACTTACCTCCCAGCAAGCCCTAATTAAGGCTAGGTAAACAAGCCATGAATAAAACAATACTTTGTGTGCTTGCTCACCCTGATGATGCGGAGTTCTTGTGTGCAGGAACCTTGGCAAGGTTAGTAACGGAAAAAGGGTTTAAAGTACACATTGCAACCATGACCGCAGGCGATTGCGGATCTGCAACGCTCGGACCCGAAGAGATATCAGGTATACGAAAAAAAGAAGGAGCAATAGCTGCTTCAATAATCCAAGGCCAGTATCATTGCATCGAAGAAAAAGACCTGCTTGTTTTTTACTCTTCCGCGCCTCTTAAAAAAGTAACCCGTCTCATTCGTGAAGTGAATCCTGCAATTGTTATTACCCATAGCCCATCCGACTACATGATGGATCACGAGCAAACAAGCGCCATTGTACGGGCCGCTGCTTTTTGTGCCCCTATCCCAAACTTTGATGCCTCGCCTACAATCAAGCCCATCCCTCACATACCGCACCTTTATTATTGCGACCCGATCGAAGGGGTAGACCCCATGGGAAATAAAGTCGTGCCTCAATTCCTGATAGACATCACCTCAACCATTGAAACAAAAGCCCAAATGCTTGCTGCCCATGCGAGCCAGCGCGATTGGCTTTTAAAACATCATGGCATGGATCAATACCTAATTTCCATGCGCAACTTCGCTGCCCACCAAGGGAAAGAAATAGGCGTGCAGGCTGCAGAAGGTTTTAGGCAGCATCTAGGCCATAGCTATCCTCAGGATAATATCCTTGGAAATCTGCTTGGGGCTAAATAATGATTGCTAACATAGCAACCTAGCTTTGGTAATTATTGCAGAATGGTGCAACCCGAGTGCGGACCTTTTCTAAAGCTTCATCATCCAACAGATAACCCAACCTAGTGCGCTGGTAAAGAAAATCATCAGGCAGACGGGCCATTTCAAAATCCCTGTGAAACGCGAACTCGCACATTAGATCCGGTAATTGAGGATCGATTCTTTCCGCTAACATCTTGTTTTCCAAACAATATTGCGCGACAAGGCCAGCTCTTTTGCCATAACGATTCAGCAAATGCATTGCATCAATCGTATTCAAGCCATACTTCCAGCCTAACTCTTTGGTGCCATTGGCCTCAAATCCTTTTCGTTTGATCGCAAAGCCACCTGGAAGAAGGGCATTCATGGTAGTGCAACGGTTGTGATTACCTAATTTTTTACATAGAGCGTTCGTGATTTCTTCCGCCATGGCTCGGTAGGTTGTGTATTTTCCTCCGACTGCGGAAAATAAGCCATTAGAGCCAAGATGCAACTTAAACTCTCTGGATCTGGAGGAAGGCGAGGCTTCGGCATTGAACAAGGGTCGCAACCCTGCAAAAGACTGTATAACTTCTGGTTTTACAGCAGGTTTCAAGAAATGAGCGAATCCTTCCACAAGGTAATTGATATCCTCAGCAGTTGCAGAAACTTTGCCTAATTGGCCATCCCATTCGGTATCTGTTGTGCCAACGAGAGTTCGGTTAAGCCAAGGGATGATAAAGAAAACTCTGCCATCTTTGGGGTGCAAAAGCAGCATCGCAGCATTCAAGCCAACATCACTCATGATGATGTGAACGCCCTTGGTAGGTTTGACAAGATCTGGGCCTGTCTCGCCCGCAAGTTTTCGGACTTGGTCGGACCAAGGCCCGGTGGCATTCAGTACCACTTTAGATTCGCATTCAATTTGCTCGCCAGTCAAGCAGTCACGCATTTGAATTCTGGAAAGTCTGCCTGGAAAAAGATCCAACGCAGTTACTTCAAGATGATTGGCAACTGCTGCCCCATTTTGACTGGCTTCTTCGATAACTTCGATGCAAAGTCTGGAATCATCCATTTGGGCATCAAAGTATTGCAGGCAAAGCGGAGGGAATTTCGCCCACGGGAGATTTTGCTTTCGAAGGTCAAAGGGGGCGATGGTTTTGCTGGGCCCAATGTTAGCGAACCCCGCCAGCAAGTCATATAGTTTCAATCCTGCACGCCATTTCCAGGCAGGAACCCGGGAATCTGCGTAAACAGGCAATAAAAAAGGTAATGGTTTAACCAGATGCGGAGCGTTTCGCAATAATCTGCCACGCTCTTGCAGGGATTCATATACCAACGATATTTGGCCATGTTCGAGGTAGCGTAAGCCACCATGAACCAGCTTGGAAGAGATCCCCGAAGTTCCAGAAGCAAAGTCTTTTTTTTCGACCAATGCAACTTTCAACCCGCGGGCCGCAGCATCATGTGCAACCCCTGCGCCAGTAATTCCCCCGCCAATCACCAAAAGGTCAAACTGCCTGTTGGCTATTAAATTCAATTCGTTTCGCATGAAGGTTATTTTGCCCAAGATTATAAATTTAACAATACCAACTCTTGGTAGATTCATACCTAGGGATGGGTTATGCTGTAAATAGATTAGTCTGCTTAAATTTCATGACATTGGTAAAAGTCATCCCTTAAGTAAACAAAACCTAGGCTATTTAATGCAGCAATACTGGCTTAGTGAACCCGGACAACAAACCAAAGGCCCCTTCTCTTTATCCCATTTGGAAGAGTTGGCAAAGAATAACAGCGTATCGCCACGGGCCAAAGTTTGCCTAGTGGGAAATTCAGATTGGGTAGATTTAAAAAGAATAACGAACACAGCCTCAAAGCCCGGTTTAATTCAGCCACCTTCTGGCCAAGGATCTGGAACTAATGCTTCTTATATTGCGCCGCCTGCACTGCCTCAATCCGCATCAACTAACAAAATTCCAACTTCGATTACCCCGCCACAAATTCCAACTTCAACTTTAACCAGAACAAATGCGCCATCTCGCACGGTTCCGATCATTGCGGTTTTTGGCCTTATGTTTGGGTTGTTTTTACTGATGCTGTCTGGATCGATGATATTTTTATTCGGGTTGAAAAATGAAACACCCTCACCCAATGAAAAAAAAGAAGTCCTAGCTAAAGTTGTAAAAGGTGCAGAGGCAAAAAAAGCAACGCCAGCGAACAAAGAAAAAGCCTCGGCTGCATCTTTAGTCCACAGACAAAAAGTATGGGAGTTAAAAGGCGAAGTCCTCAAGAAAACAATTGCCTTGCTAAGTAGCAATGAAGCGAACACAGCCTTGGCGGATTTGGGAACCTTTGCGAAAGAACCCGCAGAGGAAAAAGTCAGGCTGTTTTTATATGAAAGGCGTGGGCAAGGATTACTAAAAAAAGCTGCAGAACTATTAAAAGAATTGCCCCCTGATGCATTAGAAGAATTCAAAAAGATCATCCCTGAAGACCAGCCGCCTGAAAATATGGTACTCGACTGGCTTACCCATGAATCGTTAAGCGATTTTGGCTATTTGTTAAAGATATGGCAGGAACAAGGAAAAGCCCCATTAAAGGGTAATCCAGATGTCGTTGCTTTATTAAAAGCATTAAAGGAAAAGCCCTTGCCTACTCAAGGAATGGAGGCTGAAAAAATCTCCAATCAAATAATTAAACTCAAGCTTTATGGATCCTCCTTTGAAGAAAAAATTGGTTACGATGAAAATGATAACGCCCGCTTTTCGTCCTCGTTCCAATCCTTGTGTAAATTAGTGGGAAGAAAAGATGCTACCTCGGGTGATTCAATTTATTGCTTCCGCACCGATGGCAAACTTGAGGCCAATTTCTGGCCTGCCTTAAAAACCTTTGCTACGAATGCCAACAGAACCATATGGTTCACGCCCATCTTTAATGATTCCCCCAACGCTGCTGCAGCATTGATCGTCAAAAGCCCTTCAGAACCAACAAAAACTTTGATGGGAACTGCTGTTCCAGGTGACCAAAAACTTCCTCTTCAAGAACTCTTTTCTAAACTTGCGCCTTCCGTTCCTCTCATCATTAACCCAGGAGTGGGATCCGGATCGGGCTTTCTTGTAAATTTTAAAAGCAGATATTATGTAATCACCAACAGGCATGTGGTAGATGGTGCCAAGCAAAAAGGGGTAAGTGTAAAATTCTTTACTGGCGACAAAAATGATGCAGACAAAAGTTTTGATATCAACCCGACAATTGCTCGCATAATTGATATTCACCCGACTGCAGATCTTGCGTTGATAGATGTGCATGGCGCACGAAACATGCTTGAAGAACAATCCATCAAGCCTGTTCCACTTCCCTCTAAAAAACACACTCCTCAGGTGGGTGAAAATGTTTTTGCGATCGGACATCCGGGCGGGGGAAATAAAATTCTGACCCGCACCTTAAGTAATGGCATTATTTCTGCGGTGGGAAGAAAAATGATGAATTCGATGTTTTTGCAGGTAACTGTGCCATTAAATCCGGGCAATAGCGGTGGGCCGCTTTTCGATGATTTTGGCAGAGTGGTTGGGGTTAACACTTTTATCATCAGAAAAAGCGCAGACAAGATGGGCATTGCACTCGAAGCGCTAAACTTTTCTCTCGAAATTTCGCATGTTTATGAGTTGCTTGAAAGAAATCACGACAACCTTGCTATGAATGAAAACGATGATGCAAACCAAAATGATCAGGCCGCTTCCACTAAAAAAATGGCCCCTGCGATCGCATTACTTACTGAAAAAGGGTACAAGTTTCTTAATGGAACCCAGGCTAAAAGCTCGCAATCTTTTAACCTGGGACCGGGGGGCTCAAGAGTCATCGAATTTGATTCCGGTAAAAGCACTCTCCTAGCTATCACCTCGGGTAGCGTTGGTTCCGAAGACATCGACCTTGCTGTTACGGATAAAAACAATGAACAACTTGCACTTGAAGATGATGTAGGCGACGCGCCCTCAATTTCATTCCGCAACAAAGAGCCCGGAATGCTCTCCCTGATTGTTTTTAACCCAACCGACAAGCCGACATTTGTTTCGATCGCTTTCCTCGGAAAATAGCTTACTTCTTTGACACCATAGCTGTTAATTTTGCCCCCAACGCATCAATTCGCTTCTTGCATTCCTCCCTTGCAGCAGTAAAACCTGCAACCGTTGGCTTGCTAGTTTTCAAATAATCCATGATAACGGCTTCTGCAGCCATATATTCCGCACAAGCATTGGCAATAAGTGATGCAGTGCCATGCGGGATGGTGGTAACGCCGTTTCTGTCGGCATGAATAATGTCACCCGGAAAGATAGTGACCCCGCCAACATGAACGCCAACGCCAATATCCAAGATTTGGCAATAGCCGTGAGCGCAGGCGGTTCCCGAGGTAAAAACAGGGAAATCAATTGCAGCAACCTGATCGAGATCGCGACCTGTTCCACTGGTAATCAAGCCAGCAGCGCCAAAAGTTTTATAGGTGGTGCACATGACTTCGCCAAAAGTTGCAGATGCGGATGGTTCGTCAAGATCTTGAAACACAACAACTGCAGGGCCAGGGAACTTTTTAAAATCTTCGAGTTGCCCAGAAAGCCCTGCATACACATTCCCACCTCGGGGGGGTGCAGCGGACCTAAATGTTGCAGTGCTGGCATAACCAACCATAGGGGGAAGAGAAGGGAAACATGCCTGAATTCGTTTATCCATGTATCCTGAAGATCTGGGCCTTAAATCAAGTAACTCGACCACATTACAAATAGTGGGTGTGTCATATTTGCGTAAAAGGCTGATTAGCTCTGGGGTTAGTATTTCAAACTGCATTTTATTCTCCTTAAAGAAAAGTTATCTAGGGGCTAATTATTACACATCTACAGTACAAACGAAATAATTTTGATTGTACCTTTCAAGGTTTGGATAGATAATAAGGATAGCTGTTTGCGTTTACAGTACAATGAGATAGTGTTCATGAATATTTTTTTGGGCATCACTTGGATTCTGCTTGGAAGTGGACTTTTGCTATATGAACCAATTACGGGCAATCCCAGTCCCGGAATTAAATTAGGAGATAGCACCCTAAATGCTGGTTGGTTGGCCTTATTACTTGCTGGATGGAATGGAGCTAGGCTTTGGTCGTCTTTTTCTTTTCAAAAAAATGATCAAATGCGAAGGTATGCTTTAATGCAACGAAGCCGAACCAGACAAAGTGAAGAAAGACCGATTCATGAAGAATTTCGTTTTGATGACACCAACCCGCCCCAGCCTAAATAGGATCTAGAATCCAAATAATCAACACGAAGTTGTATAGTTAAAAAGGACATGAAGTCGAACAACCTCCAATACAATCAAACCCCAGAAATTGAAGAAACTATTTCGTTAAATTGTTTCATGAAGTTACAACCCTAGGCTAAAATGCAGTTACCATGATATATTTTTCAGGAAATCGAATGACAAAAAGCGTAACGGATTTATTTAAAGTTGGTTTGGTGCTTTTTTTCACCCTTCTAGTACAAGGTTGCAAAAAAGAAGATATTACCGCCTACGAAGTGAATCGGCTCGATCCCCCAGAAAGAACCTCTTCAACCAATGAGCCCGTTCGCTTATTGGCTGCCATATTTTCCAAGGGGGATTCCACTTGGTTCTTTAAGCTGATGGGCCCTGCTAGCAAACTTTCTACGAAAACAGAAGAATTTGAAACCTTTGTTCGCACAGTTAGATTTGCTGCGGAAGGTTCTACTCCCCCCATTCAATGGAACGCCCCAAGCAATTGGAAAGCCGGCAAAACTAACGAACTTCGTTTCGCCACTTTCCTTATCGATCCAGAAGCAAATCCAAAGCTGGAACTTACTGTGATTAAGTTGGGCAAAGATGCAGGATCTATTCTTGCCAACATCAATCGCTGGCGAGAACAAGTAGGATTGGGGCCTGTATCCGAAGGCGACCTCCCAACCATTATCAAAAAAGAAACCATACAAGGTGTTGAAGCCATACTTGCAGACTATACCGGCCCAGGGGGCAAAAAAGGTGCAATGACTCCACCTTTCGCAAAGTCTTTCCCAAAAATGCCCGTTAATCCGCCTGCAAATCAAGCCTCACCTGGTGTGAAAGAATTCAAGAAACCAGACACTTGGGAGCAAGTGCCTAATTCCGCAATGAGCCTTGCAACCTTCAAAGTGAATGAAGCTACAGGAAAAGCCGACATCACTCTTACTCCGCTTGCTGGGCCTGCTGGTGGGTTGGAAAGTAACATCAATCGTTGGCGTCAACAAGTAGGTCTTGCCCCTCAATCTCCAGAAATGATCACTAGCGCACTTACCAAACTTCAAACAAAATCCAGTGTGGCGTTATGCATTGATATCGAGGGTAGCACTGATCGGATTTTGGGTGCGGTAATAAGCACACCTGATACCACATGGTTTGTGAAGATGAAGGGTCCAAATACGGTTGTTAAAATGCAGAAGCAAAGTTTCGAAAGCTTTGTATCTTCTCTTCAATTTGCAGATGGAGCAAAATAATGAGCGAAACTGAACCAAACAACAACAAATACAACCCTAACAAAAATTCTCAGTTCACCCTCATGAAGCTTTTAAAGCCTCTTGCATCACTTGAATTAACCGTGGTGCTTTTTGTGCTTTCACTCGTATTAGTTTTTGCAGGCACTTTGGCTCAAGTTGATAACCCAATCTGGACTGCGGTAAGCGATTACTTCCGTTCTTTTTATGTGTTCATCCCCAATCAAGTCTTCGCCCGCTTTTGCCAAACCTTCCGCTGGATATCTCCAACTGCGCAATGGCCAGGTTCTTTTCCTTTCCCGGGCGGTTGGACTATAGGCGGACTTATGCTTGCAAACTTACTAGCGGCCCATGCAGTAAGATTTAAATTTTCGATGAAACGAATTGGTATCATTTCCATTCATGCAGGTATTATTCTTTTAATGTTAGGTGAATTAATCACCGGTATCTTCGCAGTAGAAGGAAATATGACGATCGAACAAGGTGGCGTAACCAACTATCTTGAACTAAAAGAAACATCCGGTTTCATGGGAAAAGTCAACGGCCCTGAACTTGCTTTTTCGGACATGTCGATTCCCAAAAAAGAAAAAGTAGTGGTAATTCCAAACCATCTTCTTAGGACCGGAGGAAAGATTTCTACCCCACTTCTTCCTTTCGACATCGAAATCATCAAGTACATGAATAATTCCTCAGTCGAAGAAATCGACCCTGATAAAAAAGAAGAGATTGCTAATCTCGCTAACATTGGGGATGGTGTTAGAATTCGGGCCAACGAAAAAAACGAAGCTTCGGGTACCGATAAAGATCAAAAAATCGACCTGCCTTCCGCATACATCAACCTGATCGATAAAAAAACAGGTAAAAGCGTAGGCACCTACCTTGCCTCCATATGGCTTTCCCTTTCTTCTTTAAAACCAACGCAATCGGTTATTACAGAAGATGGAACCAAAACAGAGATGGCACTTAGGTTTAAACGATCTTACAAGCCTTTTTCGATGGAACTCATCGAATTCAAACACGAACGCTACCTGGGCACCAATACCCCAAAAAACTTCTCTAGCAAAATCAAGCTCTCGAACGAAAGCCTTAACGAAAACAGGGAAACACTCATCTCCATGAATAACCCGCTTCGTTATGATGGCGAAACTTTCTATCAATCTGGATTCCTTCCAAACGACAAAGGAACCATACTTCAAGTTGTAAGAAATCCAGGCTGGTTAATGCCCTACCTTTCCTGTTTGGTTGTCTCGTTTGGCATGCTACTTCATTTTGGCATGCATCTAAATACTTTCCTCAAGAAGAGGGCAATTTCCAATGCATAAATCTAACCCCATCATTCCAATAATTGCAGTAATTCTTGGATTCGCCTATTTTTATTTTCAAGCTGCACAACCTTCAGACCCTGTAGAAGGATTCCACATTCAAGAATTTGCAAAGCTACCTATTGTAGACCGTGGGCGCGTTAAGCCCATGGATACCTTCGCACGCGTTTCACTCATGGTGATGAACGATGGTTTTCAAACCTTCAAGCCCGACATAAGTGAAAAAGAAAAGGTTGAACTTACTACCCTTAAAAACAAAAGTGCTCGAACCCCTGAAGAAAACAAAACTTTCTCCTCCCTGAGTGAAAAAGACAAAAGGCAACCCGCAGTGCGTTGGTTGCTTGATGTTATGACCAGCAGGTTTTCAGACAACCATATAGCAGAAAAACACAAGGTTTTTCGAATTGAAAACGATCAACTTCTTGGCCTTTTAGCCTTGCAACCAAGACCCGGACTGCGCTACTCGATCGAAGAATTCGCACCTCAAATAGGTGAACTCGAAAAGGCAGGCAAAGCTGCTGATCAAAAAGAAAATGCAAAGAAAGATGCATTTGACAAAAGCGTTTTGCAACTAGCTCATCACTTGCAATCTTACATGGAAATCGCATCCTTGCAAACACCCCTAGTGATCCCCGCGGGCAAAGGCGAAGATTGGAAACCTTTCATGCAGGCCGCACTCGAATCACGCAACGCCAACCAAGCTGATCCAAATGCTGGCATGAATCCCACTGTAAGCAAGTTCGGCGAAATGCTTCTCTCCTACCTTAAAAATGAGCCTCTAAATTTCAACAAGGCTCTCATCGAATACCGCGAACTAATCACCAAAGAATTGCCCGTGCAATCTGAAATCTCAGGCTTCGAAGTGTTCTTTAATCACTTCGCACCTTTTTATCATTGCATTGTAGTTTACCTATTCGTCTTTTTGATTTCATGCTTTGCATGGGTTACTGCCCCTGCAACTCTTAACAAAACCGCATTCTGGCTTTGCATACTCACTCTTCTTGTTCATACTTGGGCGCTTGGTTCAAGAATGCATATCCAAGGCAGGCCACCTGTCACCAACCTTTATTCCTCTGCAATTTTCATTGGCTGGGGCTGTGTTCTTGGCTGCCTTATGCTCGAAGGTATTTATAAAAATGGCATCGGTAATATTGTTGGATCGGTCACGGGTTCATTGACTCTTTTAATCGCGCAGCATCTTTCTGCTGAAGGCGATACTTTAGAAATGATGCAAGCTGTTCTCGACACCAATTTCTGGCTCGCAACGCATGTTACTTGCGTAACGCTGGGTTATACCGCAACATTCGTTGCAGGTTTTCTAGGCATTATTTATGTTGTTATGGGCATAGTAACCACCACGCTTACCCCTGAACGCGATAAGTCCCTCACACAAATGATTTACGGTGTGGTTTGTTTTGCAATGCTTTTCAGTTTTGTAGGAACGGTGCTGGGCGGCATTTGGGCCGATCAATCTTGGGGCCGTTTCTGGGGCTGGGATCCCAAAGAAAATGGTGCTCTCCTAATAGTGATTTGGAACGCAATCATTCTTCATGCCCGCTGGGGAGGCATGGCTAAAAGCCGCGGTGTTGCACTCTTAGCAATCGCTGGAAACATGGTCACAGGTTGGTCATGGTTTGGCACCAACCAACTTGGCGTTGGGCTTCACGCATATGGATTTAATGATCAACTCGCTTGGGGGCTAACCGCTTTTTGGCTCAGCCAACTTGGGCTTATTGGCGTTGGCCTTATCCCCAGGCAATATTGGCTAAGCAGCAGAATCGCTTCCAAAACAAGCAGCATCCCTGTAAAGTTACAGCCCAAACAGGCCTAACGACATTAGTCAAAAACATAGGATGAGGGTCGAATTGTTATTCCATATTACAATTCGAACTTCACTCAAAAAGGAATGCGCTTGAGTACTTCCAATAAACAATCTAACCATTCAGATTATATTGCGCGTGCATCGGGTCCTACTCAACAGCACGCTTTTCGCAACGGCCCCAGAATTGTCGCAATCGAAACTCTTATCCCACACGACATCATGGCAGGGTTGGTACTTCTGCGTATCCACACCGATGCGGGAACTGTTGATGGCACCCCCGTGATCGGGCATGGCGAGTCCTACTATATTCCACACGCTGTTGCTGCTACTTTGCACGACTGGATGGCGCGCAGATTACTAGGTGCGGATGCCACTGCGATTGAAAGCCATTGGCGTTTTCTTTATGAACGAGCTTCCGCATTTGGAGCGCGCGGATGTGAACTTCGAGCGATCTCTGCGATCGACCTCGCACTTTGGGACATACTAGGGCAACTTACCAAACAGCCAATCTGGAAGCTTTTGGGTGGCCCAGTTCGTGATCTTATCCCCGTTTACAATAGTTGTGGTGGGCCTTCTTATGGGCGTAGGCCTAAAGGTTCCCCTGATGCTCAAGGTTGGCCAGGGCATGGCGATATTGGCAAACCTGGCCCTCTTGAAGACAATTACAACAGCGTTTACCACGCTGCAGATCTTGCAGAAGAACTTCTTTCTGAGGGTTACACTGCCATGAAAACTTGGTCTTTAGATCAAGTTTATTTAAAGTCGGGTGGGCACCGGATTTCTTGGCCCGATCTAGAACAGGCATTAAAACCCTTGCATGATATCCGCAACAGGGTCGGCCTTAAAATGGAACTGATGCTCGATGGCCATGGGTTCTTTTCCCTGCCTGCCGCGCTTCGAATAGCTGAATCAATGCGCGCGATTAAACCTCTTTGGATGGAAGATATAATCCGGCCTGACTGCGTTGATACCATTGCAGATTTTCGCAATCGGGCACAAGTTCCAATCGCAGTAAGCGAAATGCTGGTAAGTCGCGAGGAATACCGACAGGTGCTGATTCAAAAAGCTGCAGATTATGTAATGATAGATCCTACTTGGGTTGGTGGAATTAGTGAAACTCGAAGGGCCGCAGAATTCGCTCAAGTGTTTAATGTGCCTGCGCTGATGCACGATTGCACAGGCCCGCTAACTCTGCTTTCAGGATTGCAGATTTCAGCATCCTGTACCAATGTGACTTATCAAGAAACAGTTAGGGCCCACATAAAAACTCTTTATCCACTGTTGATAGATGAGCCAATTAAAGTTGAAAAAGGGTATATTGCATTACCTGCCCGAGCGGGCCTTGGAGCAAGATTACTTCCCGAACTCTTCTCGCCTGATCATCCGAACTATCGAATTACACGACTCTAGATTTTTAGTACTGTAAAAAGCATTAAAGCGTGAAGGGATTTACCCTCCACGCTTTGATGTTTTCAAATACTGTTATTTGACGATAGGTGCTATCGCATCGAGGTTATCGATTTTCTCACCACCATCAATGGTGCACATAGCTCTAAAGATTTCTGGTGAGATCTTGTTAGAGATTTCACGGATTTTACCATCAGCCATGATCGCAATCCCGGTGAACTCTTTCTCTTTATTTCGATTGGTTTTTTCGAGGACCAAGAAAGGAGCCAAGGCATCAGGGCCTTCAGAAATACCTGCGATACTTGCGCCACCGCCTGCTATCCAAGGGTGATTCTTGTTTTGTTTTATAAGCAGAAGAGCAATGGTATTAGCAGGGCCATCCTTGATATCTACAATTTTTGTAATGCGATCATAACCAAAAATCCCAGATTTCTTATTGTCGGCAGAATACTCTCCAGAAGCAAGCCCCACCCCTGAAACCCCAACAAAATTAGTTATCCCAGGCTGATTAGCGTCACTAGAAACAGAAGTTCCTTCAACAGGGGTTGCGTATAGAAGATCGGGAATAAAAATACGTGCAACCTGATGGTTTTTCGGATCGCTCCACGATTTGCCTTTATCAACTAATTTCGCAAAACTAACGTAATCTCCATTCGAGAAGTAAGGCAGTAATTCAACAATCCACCCTACTCTTTTGTCGGGCGCCATTTTCAATCCAAACTTCTTATTGTTGGTTGCTTCCTCCGCTGTACCTCGAGGAAATGCTTTTTTATCGTTTACATACCCCATGATTGACTTGGAAATAGGGTCTGCACTTTTGCCAATCGCTTTGGTTTCGAAATTGTTTTTCAAGGTTACGAGGTATTCACCAAGTGATCCTTCAAAAGTTTTTAACATCGCAGGCGGCAATTGTAGTCCAACCATAAATCCCATGCCCATGCTGCTTGTTATCGGATCATAATGTGCAACTGCCCCAACACCACCATGAGCGCCGGGCTTTTCTTCCGCGCCTGCAGAAACAGGGGGAGGAGTATTAGGGTTTGGCTCGGCGGCGGGATCACCATTTGTTAGGTCTGCAGTTTGGGCACTTATATCTAGTTTGGCTTCCTTCAAAGCAAGGGGGATTTTCTTAACCAAAGGGAAGGCAAGTTTAACAAAATCTGAAGCAACTTTACGATCTCTGCTCACTAATGCCACTAAAAAAGCCTGTTCATCCAAATCAAGTTTCCTGACTCTTATTAACCCATATTCAAGCTTGGAGAAATTCTTAATCTGATTAACAATATCTGGAGGAATTGGTGCCCCACCTGGGGTTTTATAAGTGCTTAAAAAAGCGGATGCAATGGGAATGACACCTGCTAATTCTCCCAAATCCACCCCTACCACAAGAAAATCAACAGTAAAGGGGTCACCAGAACCCTGCATAAAATTTGAAATTCTCAAGGGTAAGGTTTCAAAATGATTTATTACAGAAGGTCTATAATTTGGAGCAACAGGCATAGGCGGGGCATTTGGATCAACAGGCTGCCCATTTGGCATTGGCATGGGTGGCGGTGAGCCAGGCGGCATTGGCATAGGCGGCATTGGGTTATTTGGATCTACAGGCTTGGGTGTTTCTGGCGGAGGAGCTGCCATTGCTATCTTCTTGGGTTTGCCTTTATCTTTCTTTAGGTAATCGTTCATCTTTTCTTCGGAAGCAATAACAATCGTCCTGCTATCAGCAAGAAAAAAGGATAGTTTTTCATTACTTTCGAAACCAAGCATCAAAGAACTTAAGGAATCAAGTTGGCCAGCGATTTTACCCCATTGCAAGCCTTCGATTGGAAGCTCCGGAGTTAACGACAAGCTTTTTTCAATATGGGCCTTTTTAAACGGTTCTTTAGACCGTAGGATGGCCATCCTCCAACTTTTCTTTAGAGGATTAAAATCAGGCAGCATGCTACTTTTCGCAAGCATGATTTGCTCAATACTTTCAAGAGGAATCCCAAAAGTTTTTACAAAGTCTTTCGTATTAAATGCGCCGGGCGTAGTGAAAAGAACCTTGGCAAGCATGCTATTAAAAAAAGATTCCATCTTAATAATTGAGACAACTTTACTATCGCTGGGCAGTCGGATGGAAACATCAGGGTCAACCCCATCACTTTTAGCCATTACAGGTGCTTTCTCTTCTTCCTTGGGCTTTTCTTCAGGGGTTTCTTCGGGTTTGTCATTAGGGCCATTAGGGGTTACAGGGGTTGGTCTATTGCGTTTGCCCTCTTTGGCAACTTTTGTTTTTGAATTATCTTCACCACCAGAAAACAAAAACATAGCCGCAACAATAGCTACAAGTGCAACGCCCCCGACAGCGCCACCAATGATGAGCATTTGCTTGTTTTTAGCACCGGCTTTACTAGGGCCTTTTTGACCTGATTCAGCTTTCTTTATTTCTTGCTTAGCCTTGGCTGCTGCTTCTTTACCAGAGGCTTTGGATTTTACCGGGGGTGCTTTTTTATCATCTGCGGGCTTGCCTTTTGAAGGAGCCTCAACCAAAAAGCGGAACTTACATTTCGTGCACTCGGTCTTTTTGCCTACCAAGGTTTCATCCTTAATAGATACCATCGCTTCGCAACTTGGGCATTGCTGTTTGAATTCGCCTGCCATGATTAAACTCTCCTATAAACTTCCGCATTTAAGTGCACTTTATTCAACATCCCTAGCGTCATTATCTTACTGTATTTTTATTGTTAATACGCAAGTCTTTCCTTAAAAAATTTGAATTCTTAAGAGGTTATCTCACACATCCAGAGGTATAATAAAATTTAAATTAAGGATAAACCATGACTCGAGCATTAAACCCCAGGCAACTACTCTTACTAAGCTGCACCATTCTTGCGGGATTGGTTCTATTTGCAACCGCCTTTTTCTCGATCGGTTCACGGGGATGGTATGGCAAAGATTCCCTCAATCTAAAAACATCTTTTCTTGATATCCGTGGTGTAGATGTTGGTACCCGGGTTCGAATCCAAGGGATGGATGCAGGGGAAGTCGTATCCATCAAAGCACCAGAAAACCCAGGTTCTGCTGTGGTTCTTGGCCTGAAAATCCAAGGATCTTACAAAAAGCTAATCCGAAAAGATGCGGTTGTTTCTATTGCGTCTGAGGGGTTGCTAGGAGCCAAGGTTTTAGAACTCTTCCCGGGTTCGCCTGCCTCTTTAAGTGCCGAGAACCAAGATTTACTTGCGAGCAAGCACAACCCAGAAATTTCAGACATATTAGCTGAGGTGTCCGATATGCTTGGTAAAATTCGCAAGGGTGAAGGTTCATTGGGAAAGTTGACCCAAGACACCAAGCTTTATGATTCTTTGGTGCAACTCGCCAACCAAAGCCAGCAGACCATGCAAGCTTTTCAACAGGATGCGGATGCGCTCAAGAAAATGCCCATAGTCCGTGGATATATCGAAGACCCGATGCAGATGATCGTGCGATCCAACGCAGATATGAAGCGCAAGTCCATCAATAGTTCAACTATTTTCGAACCCGGGAGTGCTATCTTAAGTATTGAGGGAAAAAAAATCCTCGACAAAGCATCTGAATGGTTGATGGGT
>Ga0255094_1000671_pt1 | contig 17364 bp, 14 predicted proteins | sample Colum_Law_RepB_8_2_FD_188434 | JGI IMG/M metagenome (GOLD analysis project Ga0255094, IMG submission 188434) | Freshwater microbial communities from Columbia River, Oregon, United States - Colum_Law_RepB_8d | ecosystem: Environmental > Aquatic > Freshwater > River | place: USA: Oregon...
GTCATGTGCCCGTCGCCTGGAGGATCAGCAAATTCCGGTTCGGCTTTCAGTTTGGCCGCACGATTGCCACCACCCCACGCCTCAGGGGCCGCAAACGATCGAATCGACCAGCTGCCATCCGATTTCTGATGCCGCAACAGCACCTGCTGCAGCTCCTGACGCTGAGCCTGAGACAAGAGATCGGGCATCCGCGCTGCAGCCCACAACAACAGCACTCGACTGTAGTCGTGCAGCGGTGGCTGAGTCCTGAGATACTGACGCAGTTTTTCCAGACCGACGGCTGTCGCGGATGCGGGGGTGCCGCGAACTTTGGCGATCCAGCCCGGAGCAGCAGCGGCAGCCATCGCTGCGACGGTTGCCTCATGGTAGGCATCCGATTCAAATGGGGGCCAGCAGTCCAGAGTTCCCCACGTGCCCTCATCCGTCTGAATCCGGAACATCAGCTCAAGCGCCGTTTCCGTTTCCGGTGACAACGATCCACCAACCGCCGCATCCCACTCCGCGAGGCCCGCAGCAATGTAGATCACCTGAGCCGGTCGAGTTGATTGTCTGAGGCGTTCCAGTGGTTCCGCCTGCAGCTTCTGCAACTGCTCAATGAAAAATACCCGGTTGGCAGCATCCGGCGGTCCCAGCGTGCGGGAGAGCTGCGGACGGATCGTCATGTAGGTGCCGTTGGTGTGGCAACTGACGCACTTCCGCTGTCCGCTCCATGCCACCGAACCATGCTCAAGATATTTTGCCGCAGCTTCGATCGACAGTTGCGCCCGCACGGGCTCGTCCGCAGTCGCCCGAGGCACCGAAATGGCTTCAAACTGGTACTGAAAATCGTCCGCCTGCAGCGGCGCCGGCAGCAGCAGACAAGCCAGCAGCGCAAGGCAGGGACAGAACTGTTTTCCGCTCATATTTCAGCCTCCAAAGGCACAGCAATCAGTGAAACGCCGGTCAGAATTTCAGACTGTAACCAAACATTTCGGATGTTCAATCACTCAGTCGGCAAGTGGACGAAAGGCTTGTTCAGTCCAGAATGCGGATACATGAAGGACCAGGGATTTCAATACCTTCCCCGCTGGCAGTCAGGCGACCGGTCTGCTGATCGATCCGAAAGATCATCAGTCTGTTGCCCGGCATATTGCCGCACAGCAGCAGCTGGCCGTCGCGAGTGATCGCAAGGTTCTGCGGCCCTTTCCCACCAGACGGCTGGATCCCAATCAGCGTCAGTCGCCCGTCCGCGGCGAGACTGTACATGGCGAGGCTGTCGTGTCCGCGATTGGTACCGTAAAGAAAGCGTCCGTTCGGAGTGATCTTCAGATCGGCACAGTAACTTTCGCCCTGAAAATCAGCAGGCAGTGTCGAGATCGTCTGCTGCTCTGTCAGAAATCCCGTCTCGGGCTGAAAGTCGAACATCGTGACGGAATTCAACAGCTCGTTGATCACATACATGTGGCGGCCGACAGGATCAAATGTCAGGTGGCGAGGACCTGCACCGGGCATGGTGCGAACAAACGGCTGAGCAGACGGCTGCAGCGCTCCTGTCTCGGGATTCACTCGGTAACACAGCACCTGATCCGTGCCCAGATCCGCAGCGTAAGCAAACCGATTATCCGGGCTGACGACAAAACAGTGTGCATGAGGTTCCTGCTGGCGCGACGGATTGACACTGCTGCCGCGATGCTGAACAAAGGCAGAAGGTTCAGAAAGCGACCCATCCGGCTGAATACGCCACGCAACGACGCTGCCCGAGGCATAATTGGCACACAGAACCATGCGACCACTGCGATCGACCTCGACAAAACAGGAGGCGGTACCGCGAGTCGTACGGCGATTGACGGGCGTCAGCATTCCTGTCGCAGCATCCAGCTTCCACGCTGCCAGCTCTTCCGTGGCAGGACCACCGAAGGTCTCTGCATGAATGCTGAACAACTGGCGACGATCGGGCGAGACATCGAAGAAAAATGGCTGGGGCACGGGGGACGTGCGGTGCACCTGAGTCAACCGAGCGGCAGACTTCTGCAGGCGGAAAGCCGTAATGCCACCCTCCGCGCCACTGGCGAACGACGACACCAGCACCAGCGGATCCTGGGCCTGACACACCACAGAGAACCGGCCCTGCATCAGCAGGGTTGCCACCAGCACACTGCGACACATCCACGACGGAATTCTGCACTTTTGCCACTGCATGACAGCCCCCCTCGCCTTCCAACAACTGATAAACAGGATCCCCGTGATCGGATCCACTGCATCTCACCAGACCAGTTGCTGAATTCCAACTGCCGGCCGAGAATTTTTTCCGGGCAGGCTCAGGTCAGTACCAGCAGGCCGATTTCGTAGAACAGGATCACGCCAAGCACGTCAATCATGGCGGCAATCAAAGGATTGGACATGATCGCCGGATCCATACCAAGTCGGCGAAACAGCAGCGGCAACAGGGAGCCGGCGGATGTCCCAAGAGTCACCACCATGACCACCGTGGCAGCAATCACCGACGATTCGTACATGCTGCGTCCGAACCACAGCCACGCCACAGTGAAGTCGAGAAAGGCCAGTGCCGATCCCAGACACAGGCCGATCAACAGCTCGCGAGCCACCAGCGGCAGATCATTCACCAGGTTCGAACTGCCGCGACCTGCAGACGGCCGCAGCGCAAACATGCGAATGAACAGCGTCGCTGACTGCGAACCGGCATTGCCACCGCTGGCCATCACCAGCGGCAGAAAGAGCAGAATCAGAGATGACAGTCCTGTGCCCACCTGAGTCGCCTGAGGAGAGTCTGCGGTACCGCGGTAATGATCGATCACGTGCGCGTTCATCAGGGCCACAAAAGACAGAAACAGCAGCCAGACTCCACGCTTCCAGAGAATCTCGAACAGCGGAGATTCCTGGTAGGTATCTTCGAGCGGTGCCATGGCGCTTTGCAGATAGGCGTCCTCCGTGGCTTCCTCCTGCACCACGTCCAGCGCATCGTCGTGCGTTACAATGCCGACCAGCCGATCGGAATCATCGACGATCGGGACGGCAATGAAGTTGTACCGCCCAAGCATTTCCGCCGCCACCACTCGCGGCTCTGTCACTCGCACACGAATCGGATCACGCTTCATGATCTCGGACAGTCGAGTTTCAGGGCGGGCAAGTATCAATTGTCGCAGCGAGATAACACCTTCCAGATGGCGATTTTCGCCAAGGATGTAAACGTAATAGATGCTTTCACTGTCCGGAGCCTGCTGCCGCAGGCGAGCGAGGGCATCGAGAACAGTGATGGAGGCTGGCAGGGACGCATAGTCCGAAGTCATGACAGCGCCCGCGCTGTCTTCGTCGTAGGACAGCATCCGCCTGATTTCGTTGCGCTCGGCCTGGGCGATCAATCGCAGTGCATTTTCGCGACGACCCTCAGGTATACGCGACAGCAGGTCGACGCGGTCGTCCGCCGACATCCATTCAAGCAGATGGGACAGGCGTTTCTCGTCGAGCGACTCTGCGAGTTCCGTCTGACGCTTCAGCGACAGAAACTCGAAGATTTCAACCCGCAGCTGATCGTCGGCCTGATCCAGAATTCGCCAGACCTGCGGATCTTCAAGCTCTTCAAGAATCTCGGCGACAGAAGCCGGATGCACCACCCCGCAGAACGCCGCCAGGCCCTGAACGTCATCCTCCTGAACCATCTGCATGAGGTCGGGAAGAATGAGGTTTTGCCAGGCGTCCCGCATGGATCATCGCCTCCTGATTTGATCAAGCTGAGACGCAGCGGCGCGGGCTTGAAAAAAAATCCCTGCGGGACGCTTCCAGCAGGGATTCGGGGAATCAACTGAGTGATACCACCTGAGGTGGTAATCGTTGGAGCTTCTTCAGCGTTTTGAGAACTGGAAGCTGCGACGGGCTTTCTTGAAGCCATACTTCTTGCGTTCAACCATGCGGTCGTCGCGAGTCAGCAGGCCGGAAGTTGACAGGTCATGATGCCAGTTCGGGTTCATACCCTGCAGTGCACGAGCCAGTCCGAGGACGATTGCGCCGGTCTGACCGGTGATTCCACCACCCTGAACGCGGACGGAAATGTCGACCTGACCAACCTTGCCAACCACCTTCAGCGGAATCATCACGCTTTCACGGTCACGCTCGACACGCAGGAAGTCTTCCAGCGGGCGACCATTCACCACAAACTGTCCGTTGCCTTCCTTCACTCGAACACGAGCCACGGAGGTCTTGCGACGACCAGTGCCCATGGCAACACCGAACCGGTCGATCTTGCCACGAATGGTTGGCTGGAAGGTTGACTCAGCCACAGCACCGCCCGACATCGTCAGTTCGGGAAGCGTCGATGATGGGACTTCAGGAGCAGTCAGGTCACCCGAACTCATTGAAAAATCCTTGGACTATGATCGAGATTTCCGAGAAGGCAATCCGGAGGTTCAACGATTGCCTGAATCCATTGCGTGGCGCAAGACCACGGTTCACTGCAGGACCAGCCTGCCGATGCCTCAACGAGGCAGCAGATATTCCGGGAACGGCTTGGGCTGCTGCGACTGATGATCATGATTCGGGCCGGTGAACACACGCAGCTTTTTCAGCATGTGACGACCAAGCTTGTTCTTCGGAAGCATGCGTCGAACAGCTTCCTGAATCAGAATTTCGGGGCGATGCTGCAATGCCTGAACCGCCGTACGAACACGACGACCACCCGGGTAGCCGGTGAAACGGTCATATTCCTTGGCCGCCATCTTGGTGGTCAGGTAGGGAATTTCGGAATGCTGCATCGGGTTACCACTGAACCGAACACGCTCGCAGTTGACCACGATCACGTAATCACCAGTGTCCACATGTGCCGTGTAACCGGGCTTGTGCTTGCCCATCAGCACTGTCGCAATCTGAGTTGCCAGACGGCCCACTACCTGATTGTCGCCGTCGACCACGAACCATTCGCGACCTGCGACATCTTCCTTCTTCGCCATCCATGTTTTGCCAAGTGCCAGCATGGAACTTTTCCTTGCTCGCCAATTGTGCGAGCTGTGAACTGATCTTAAACAGCAAAAAACCTGATTTCAGCTATCTTCCAGACCCACAATCCCCAACACCCGACGGACCTGAAAGATCTTGGGTTATCGGATTTCCGGAGTGGAAAGTGGAGCAGTCTACTGATTTGCAGGGGCAGAATCAATGCAGCAGGTGCCAAAAGGAGTGGCAAAAGCGGTGGATCGTGGGAATCCTGAAATCCAGGAATGTCCCAGTCCCCGGCAGTTTGTGCCGGAAAAATCCTGACAACCAGCAGAATCACACGGTGACCGGCGAGTCGATGTACTGGTAGAAGACATTTCGCTGCCGCGGAATGTAACCCACATTCTCAATACAACGACGGATCGTTTCCACCGTCAAATGATGCACCGTGCCCGCCTGCGACACCACATTTTCCTCAATCATCAGGCTGCCCATGTCGTTGGCACCAAACAACAGCGCCAACTGCCCAACCTTCTCACCCTGCGTCACCCACGAGGACTGAATGTTCGGGAAATTGTCCAGATACAGCCGACTGACCGCCTGCGTCTTCAGATACTCAAACGCCCCCGCCGGGGGGATGTGTGCCATGTCCGTATGTTCAGGCTGAAAGGTCCAGCAGATGAACGCCGTGAAGCCGCCGGTTTCATCCTGCAGCTGCCGCAGACGCTCCAGATGCTCGATCCGCTCCTGCAACGTCTCCACGTGACCGAACATCATCGTCGCCGACGATTTGCCGCCCAGCTCATGCCAGACCCGCATGACGTTGAGCCAGTCGTCCGTCAGAACCTTGCCGCGAGTAATCGACTTGCGGACTCGATCAACCAGGATTTCGCCACCGCCACCGGGCAGACTGCCAAGTCCGGCTGCCTGCAGCCGTTCGAGCACCGTCTTCAGCGGCAGCTTACTGATCTTTGTGAAGTGATGGATTTCCGGAGGACTGAAGCCGTGAATATTAACCTGCGGGTAATGCCGACGGAGTGTGCTGAGCATTTCCTCGTACCATTCCAGCGGCAGCTTCGGGTGCAGTCCGCCCTGCAGCAGAATCTGGTCACCTCCCAGAGCCACCGTTTCCTCGATCTTCTTCAACAGCACATCCATTGGCAGCACATAGACTTCCGGATGGTTTGGCGGTCGGTAGAAGGCGCAGAAATCACAGACCGCCGTGCACGCATTGGTGTAGTTGATATTGCGATCGATGTTGTACGTGCGGAACGGTTCCGGATGCAGTCGTTCGGTGACACGGTTTGCCGCAGCCCCCAGCGCGGTCAGATCGGCTGACTGCAGCAGCTGCAGACCTTCGGCCGGAGTCAGACGGTCACCTGCCGCAGCTTTGTCAAGCAGGTACGAGTTCTCTGAAGATGAGTTCGACATCGGGGTTCACCAGGTGGTGCCGAGCGGCGAGGCTGCAGAACAGTCGCAGTCCGTTCTTCTCGGCAGAGGTCAGATGATAGTGCAGATTTCGAGTGAGGTAGCGATAGGCTGTCTGCTGATCCAGCCCCAGTCGAGGGGCTTCTGTGCGAGCAATCTCAGCGGCCATCCGCAGCCCTTCATCGCGGGCCGCCGCGAGCGCTTCGTCGATGCCTTCGGTGTCCACATCCTGCCGCGCCACCCACATCGCAAACACAAACGGCAGACCCGTCCAATTGTTCCAGAACTGACCGAGGTCGATGATTTCAGCGAACTCACCCGGAGGCTTGTGCATGGCGCGATCGCCGATCAGCAGCACGGCGTCCGCCTGTGTATCCGCAGTGGTGCACTGCATGTTCAGCGGCTCAGTTTCCGGGAATACACCGTAATGCTCGGCAAGAATGACCTTTGTGAGCGCTGCGCTGGTCCGCGAGCCTTCATCCAGAGCCAGGCGGCGAATCTGCCCGGGATGCACGCGGCAGAAGAGTTTGACGCTGAGCACTTCACCGCGAGCCGCCACGCAGGCGTCAGAAATCACCTCGTACCCCGGTCTGCGAAAATATTCGACGGATGGGATCAGCGCCACGTCCAGTTGACCGGCCGCCAACTGGTCAGCCAGACGACTGGGGTAATCCAGCGTCAGTGACGCTTTGGGGGCGTGGCTGGCCAAAGTCTGCACCAGTGGGCGCGAGTTCAGGTAGCTGACAGCACCAATTCGCAATTTGCGAGTCCTGCCGAAATCGGGAGTATCCGGGAGCCTGTTCATGGTATTACCTGTGAAATCACGACATTCCACGAGCATTCGATAGTGTAGTTCGCGAACCGCCGGACTCAAATCGTGCATGCCGAATCCGCAGAAACCGACACAGATGAGAATTCCGGGGGGAAATCGTTCATTGATCAGACCGAAGTCCGGAGCGGTCGTTAACCCGGAAAACGGGTGCGGCGGCCATTCGCGGGGCCAAACACGGCAAAATGTGTGTGTGTCCGTTCAGCCTTCGGCTGCTGTGGAAAGGTTCACCCGCGAATTCTCAATCTGGGATCCCCCCGTCCGGATTGAATTCTTCATTTGTGTTTGTCGGGCTGACCGCTTCAAATATGAGTCTTGACTCGCCGGTCGGACATTCTGTCCGCCTTACTCCTGCTGAATGCTCTCACGTTCGGATCCTGCCACATGACTGAAACACACACCACCGCTGATGCCGCGGTTGAAGGCCCTGCGTCCTGCTGTCAGGGGGGAACAGCGTGTGGTCCCGGCGACACGCCTCGTCGCGGCCTGTTGATTCAGGGGCTGACGGCGCTGATCAGTACGGCCCTGATGGCGATCCCGGCAACTCTTGGCGGTTTATTCTTTCTGGATCCGATACTGCGGAAGAAGCAGGCCGCCGGTGCCGCGGGCGGTGCGGGGGCTCGCAAGGATGAGCAGGGCTTTCTGCGTCTGGACGTGAACCGGGAAGCGATCCCGGCCGACGGCACGCCGGTGTCGGTCACGGTCTATGACGACATTGAGGATGCGTGGAATCGATTTCGCAATGTTCCGGTGGGCAGCATCTGGTTGCGCAAGGTTGGCGACGGTCCGATCCTGGCATTCAGTTCGGTATGTCCGCATCTGGGCTGTTCGGTGAATTTTCGCCGGGCGGAGAACGATTTTTTCTGTCCGTGTCACACCAGTGCCTTCGGTCTTGATGGGCGCAAGTCCAACGAGGTTCCTCCGCGGGATATGGATGCACTGGAGGTCTCGATGCGAACAGCCGGTCAGGCGGACGCTGCGGGCACTGAGATCTGGGTGAAATTCCAGAACTTCCGCCGTGCCACGGCTGAGAAGATTCCGGTGTGACGGCGCAGGTCGTCCGGGTGTCGATACTGGCTTGCCATTTCCCGCTGCCGCGACAGCGTTACTGATTCTCGGGGTCTGATGTGATGAATGCACTGCTGAGCTGGCTGGACAATCGTGTCGGCGTGAAGTCGCTGATGCATGAAGCGTTGTACGAGCGCGTACCCGGTGGAGCCCGCTGGCGGTATGTCTGGGGCAGTACGCTGGTGTTTACCTTTACGCTGCAGGTGCTTACGGGCTTCATGCTGTGGTCGGCCTACAGCCCCAGTACTCGCACCGCATGGGAAAGTGTGTACTACATTCAGCACGAGATGTTTCTGGGTTATGTGATTCGCGGTCTGCATCATTATGCAGCCCAGGCGATGGTGGTGCTGATGGCGATTCACCTGATGCAGGTGGTGATTGACGGCGCCTATAAGGCTCCGCGGGAGATCAACTTCTGGCTGGGTATTGTGCTGATGATGATCGTGCTGGGATTGTCCCTGACCGGTTACCTGCTGCCGTGGGACCAGAAGGGCTATTATGCGACGCAGGTGACCACCAACATCATGAGTGCGACTCCGGTGGTGGGTGCTGAGGTGCAGATTCTGGCGCAGGGCGGGCGTGATTACGGTCACCTGACCCTGACTCGCTTTTTCGCAATGCATGCCGGCATGCTGCCTGCACTGCTGGTGGGTTTTCTGGCCCTGCACATTTATGTGTTTCGCCGGCATGGCCTGACGGTGCATGATCCAAAGCACGCTCCGGATACCACATTCTGGCCGGATCAGGTACTGAAGGATGCGGTTGCTTGCCTTGCGGTGCTGGCGACGGTGCTGGTGCTGGCTGTGCTGCGTCCTGCCGAGCTGAGTGCCCCGGCTGACCCCGCGGTGAAGTTTGATGCGGCGCGGCCCGAATGGTACTTCCTGTTTCTGTTCCGGTTCCTGCGATTCCATGCCGTGGAGGCACTGGGTCTGACCTTTGGCGCGATCATTGTCCCCGGTGTGATCATGGGGATTATTGCCGTAATGCCGTTGACTGAGCGTCTGCTGGGGCGTTTCGGGCATCTGGTGAACAAGGGCTTCATGTGGCTGCTGGCCATCGGTGTTTTTGCTCTGACCGTGCTGGCCTTTTACGAGGATGCGAACGATCGCGGACATCAGGCTGCACTGGCTGAAGCGCATCGGGATGCGGGTCGAGCGATTGAGCTGGCGAAAGGTCCGGACAAGATTCCTGTGGAAGGTGCTGTGACCCTGCTGCGACAGGATCCGTTTACGCAGGGCCCCCGCCTGTTTGCTCAGCACTGTGCCAGCTGTCATCGCTGGAATGGTCATGACGGTCGCGGATCGTTGATTACGGATGCGCTGCAGCCGGGACAGTCAGGGGCTCCCCCGCTGACACCGCCCACCGCCGCAGACCTCGGCAACTTCGGCAGTCGCGAATGGATGCGGGCGATCGTACTGGATTACTCGAACCACTTCCGCTGGCTGAAGAATGCCGGCTGGTATGCGGAAGCCAGACAGAAGACGGCAGCCGGTGAGTCGGTCGATTTTGTGGATCCCGATGGTTCAGAAATGGCCAACTGGACTGCCGACAATACAGAGTCACTGAAGTCGGCCGAGAATGCAGACAACGTGACGGCACTGGTGGAGTTTCTGGCAGCGGAAGCCGGCCATTCTCAGACGCAGTACGACGCGGCACTGGTGCAGCAGGGCCGTGGTCTGGCTGTCGACGGCAGCTGGGCCGGAGCTCTGAAAGGGACATCGTGTGCGTCCTGTCACGAGACGATCAGTCAGGAATTCCCCACAGCTCCGGATGATTCCAGCGCCAGTGGTTACCCGATCATGGCGAAGTACGCGTCTGCGGCGTGGCTGAAGGATTTCATTCGGAATCCCGGTGCGGCCCGGCACTATGGTGCCAAAAATCGGATGCCGGCATACAGTCCGCAGCAACTTTCCGAATCAGAGCTGGATCTGCTGGTGCGGTGGATGACGAAGGAGTATGCGGCATCGACGGTACCGGATTATCCCAGTCAGCTGGAGGCGTTGAATGCGGCCATGGGTGGCACAGCAGCGGCCCCGGCAGCAGCGGAACAGCCTGCAGCAAAGGCTGAGGAGGCGGCAGCGAAAGCTGAAGAGCCGAAGGCGCAGTGATTCCGGCGGTACAGCGGAATTTAGGCTCAACGTAAAATAAAGTGCGCGTGCCGAGCCTGCGCACCTTTGGGAGGGCGAGGCTCCCGCCGAGCCGTACGTCAGCGATCAGTATTCAGTATTCAGTGCTCAGTGTTCAGTGATCGCAAAGCCCGCCCGTTGGGAGCTTCGCTCTCCGAGGATTGCAGTCAACACCTCGGGCGATGCAGTCTGCGGTTGCGCACAGGATTTCGCGTTGAGCCCTTTTTTTGGGCCGCGGAATGACGCGGAAAATCGCGGAAAATCGCATGGGGACGGGGGTTTTCAGTGTTCAGTAATCGCAAAGCCCGCCCCCGTTGGGAGCTTCGCTCTCCCGAGGATCGCAGTCAACACCTCGGGCGATGCAGTCTGCGGTTGCGCACAGGATTTCGCGTTGAGCCGGAATTTACGGGCCCGGTTGTTGTCAGGCTGCACGTGCGGGACAGGCGCGTCCGTTTCAGTCCAGCCATTCATGAACGGCCAGTACGGGACATTCAGCGTGCTGCAGAATCTGTTCGGTGGTTGAACCGCGGAGGGCATCCAGCAGACCATGGCGTCCGGCCGTGGTCATGGCGAGCAGATCGGCGTGGACCTGCCGGGCCTGCTGCAGGATGGCACTGACAACCGATCCGGTCGTGGTGTGCCAGTGATACTGCACATTGGCACTGCCGGGCAGACTGACACCCGGCGAATCCGCCGGGTTGCCAACGTGCAGCAGATGCACATGACATTCGGGAACATCCAGCGCGGCGACGATATCGCATACGACTTCGATGGCGGGTTCCGGATCGGGTTCGAAATCGATTGGCACGAGGATATTCCTCAGCCGGACTTCCCCGGTGTCTTCGCTGACAAAGCCCGGGGTGCCCACTGGAAGAAACAACGTGGCACCATCACTGCCGGCGTTGATGCGTCCCGCCGTGGTCTGATGCAGCCAGCGATCCAGACCATGACGCTGGTGAGTGGCGAGGACGAGCAGATCAGCGGGGTGTTCGTGGAGAAACCCGAGAACTCCGGAGGCGGGATCGGGATCAGCGACTGAGGCTTTGCCGATGCGAACACCGAGGGCAGCGACATCGGAGCGTGCAGCGTGCGCGGGCAGCATGCCCCAGCGGGCCAGAGTATCGCGGACCGCCGGAAAGCTGGACCAGTCCGGCTGCCGATCTTCCTCACGTTCCACGTGCAGGATGGAAAGCGAGCTTTTTGTGGCGCAGGCCAGACGCAAAGCATGTGCAAAGGCCACAGTGCTGCCTGCACCAAAATCTGTGGCATGCAGCACATGCCCGATGGCCAGTCCGTATCGCTCTGACATCTGAACGCTCCTGAAATCGCCGGCTCTGGTGTGAACATACCGCAGTCCGGAGAAATGTGTGTGAGCGCAGTTGCGTAACTCAGGCCGTTTTCAGAAACAGGGAAAACAAAGTCACGAATGAATCCGGATGGGCTGGGGTTTCCCGACCACGGCGACACGCGAATCCTGCGCAAAGTGAAGTGCGTGCAGATTGGGCGTGTTCTGAGGGGGCATGGATATTCAGATCCGACACAAGTCCCGCTTTCGCGGGTCCGTGAAGGAATAGCGTTTTTCCCCATGTTTGAAACATCGGTCACCCGCCTGCGGGCGATGGCATGTCCTGTGCTGCAAGACAGCCGCATTTATTGAGGCATCCTGAAAATTCATGGCGGACGGCCGAGCTCGGATGGCCTTTGCGCTGTGCGAGACCGTGCCGGCTGGGTGTGTCGCAATGCGCCAGGACTTCGCGATGGACCAGGCATGCGATTCACCAGTACGCTCAAGTCGTGGCATGATGATCGCGGTTTCGGGTTTATCGAAGCTGACCGGGCCCGTCAGGACGCTTTTGTCCATATCTCACAATTCCCCGACTGCTGATCCTGCCGATCTTCGGCACGATCTACGGTGTTGTGGCCAGTCTGTGGGGGTTCTATCCGTGGGTGCTGACGGGTTACGTCGCGGTCAGTCTGGCCACATTCGTGGCATATGACCTTGATAAGAGAGCGGCGATGCAGCATCGCAGGAGGACTCGCGAAAGGACTCTGCACCTGCTGTCGCTGCTGGGAGGCTGGCCCGGTGCCGTGGTTGCTCAGATGTGGCTGCGTCATAAGTCATCAAAGTCGTCCTTCATCGCGAAGTTCTGGTTGACCGTAGTCCTCAACAACGTGCTGTTCGTGCTGCTGCATGCCGGTGTGGCATGGAAGAAATCCGGGCTGAATGAGGTTCTGCGTGAATCGTGGCGGACAGCACAATGGTGATGAAGTACCCCACTGTGCTCAGTCTGAATGAGCAGTGGCCAACCTCGGGCGAGCCGTTGGATTGCATTCCGGGAGGGCGCCGGCGGAAATGCGGGATGCTGCGGCGTGAGAGGCGTTCGGCTCGGCAGGAGCCTCGCCCTCCCAAGCGGGCGAAGGGGACGGCGGAAATGCGGGATGCTGCGGCGTGAGAGATGTTCGGCTCGGCAGGAGCCTCGCCCTCCCAAGCGAGGACTTTGCTATTACTGAACACTGAGCACTGAGCACTGAACACTGAGCACTGAGCACTGAACACTGACGTCCGGCTCGGCAGGAGCCTCGCCCTCCCTAGGGGTGGGATGCGGGCGGAGTGGTGGGACCGACGAGGCGATCGAAGATGGGGGAGGCCATCAGGGTGGTGGCGATTGCCATGATCACCAGCATGGCGAACAACTGGTCAGAAATCAGGCCGCGTTCGCGTCCGATGTTGATGATGATCAGTTCCATCAGGCCACGGGCATTCATCAGGACTCCGATTCCCAGTGCTTCCCGATTGGGGACTCCGGTAGCCCTTGCAGCCAGCCAGCAGGAGACGCCTTTGCCGGTCATGGCGACCAGCAGGACCAGCAGGCACATCAGCCAGCCGGAGGTGGTGTTCAACAGACCGATTTTTGTATTGAGTCCGCTGAAGGTGAAAAACATCGGCAGCAGCAGGGCAACTGTCAGCGGTTCAGCCTTCTCGGTCACACCGCCCGTCATTGGGCCGCGGGGAATCGCGGTGCCGACGATGAAGCCACCGAACACCGCGTGCAGGCCCAGTTTGTCGGTTGTCAAAGCCCCCAGAGCCATCAGGGCGAGGCAAATCACCAGTCCGGGTTCCGTCAGTCGACCGTCGCGTGTCAGCAGGCGTTCCAGACGCAGCAGCAGCGGTCGCAGTACCAGCGACACACACAGCACAAAGGCAATTCCGCCGCCGATACTTTTCAGGGCTGCCGTGGGAGATTTTTCGATACTGGAAAGCACAACTGCCAGCAGGCACCACGCACAGCCATCGTCAATGGCGCCGGCACCAATGGCCACAGTGCCCATGCGAGTCCCGTTGAGTCCCTTGAAGTGGATGATACGGGCCAGCATGGGAAAGGCGGTGATGCACATGGATGCACCAAGAAAGACAGCAGATGCCCACGCCGTGCTGCCCGCCGGAAACAGATCAGTGGAACCGTGGAAGTACAGTCCCAGCAGGCCTCCCAGCAGGAATGGACTGAGCATTCCGGCAAGCGAAACGGCGACCGCACTCTTCCACTGCGACCGCACAATGTCGAGGCGAAATTCCATGCCCACAATAAACATGTACAGGGCCAGCCCAAGCTGCGAGACCGGATAAATGTAGCTTTGCGAATCGCGGGTTTTGGCATCCCACGGGAAGATTGCCGCCTGCAGTTCCGGGAAGAACAGACCCAGCAGGGACGGTCCGAGGCAAACCCCCGCAATCATTTCCGCCACCACCTGCGGCTGCCCGAAGCGACGAGCCACAATGCCGACGATGCGGCAGATGGTCAGGATGACCGCAATCTGCAGGAAGAAGTATTCAGCGAGCAGTGGATTTTTCATGAGGTCATCGGGCGTACGGGGCTGCTAACGGGGCACAGACTCGCTCTATCCTACTCAGAAAACCCATGTGCAGACAACTGTTGTTTCGACAGGTTTTTATTGCGGACGGAATTTTCACTGAGGAAAACGTGGCTGCCAGCCTCAGCGATGCTCGCGAAATACGAGGCAGGCGTTGTGTCCGCCAAAGCCGAAGCTGTTTTTCATGGCACAGCGAATTCGCATCCGCCGAGGCTCGTGCGGCACGTAATCCAGATCGCAGGCGGGATCCGGATGATCAAGATTGATCGTGGGCGGTGCGACCTGTCGTTCCAGTGCCAGCACACAAAACACCGACTCGACTCCGCCGGACGCTCCCAACAGATGTCCCAACTGACTTTTGGTGCTGGAGACCGCGAGAGCATCGGCGTGCTGTCCGAAGACCGTGCGGATGGCGTTGGTTTCGGCGACGTCACCCAGTGGCGTGCTGGTTCCGTGAGCATTGATGTAGTCGATGTCGTCAGGTTTCAGTCCGGCATCGGCGATAGCTGCGTGGATGGCTCGTGCAGCCCCTGTTCCCTGGGGATCGGGTGAGGTCAGGTGAGTGGCATCCGAGGACAGTCCGTAGCCACAGACTTCAGCAAGGATGCGGGCACCCCTGCGGCGGGCAAATTCGAGCTCCTCAAGCACCAGAATACCGGCACCTTCGGACAGTACAAATCCGTCACGGTCGACATCGAAGGGGCGACTGGCTTCCTGTGGTGCATCATTGCGGACCGACAGAGCTCCCATGCGTGCGAAGCCCGCAATGCCCATGGGTGTCAGAGCAGCTTCGGTGCCTCCTGTCAGCATCACATCGGCCATGCCACACTGGATCATGCGAAAGGCATCGCCGATGGCATTGGTACCGGAGGCGCAGGCGGTGCAGACGGAGGTATTGGGGCCGCGCAGTTTCCAGCGAACGGACAGATTACCGCTGGCAGCGTTGATGATCAGCTTGGGGATCATGAAGGGCGAAATGCGATCCGGTCCGCGATCGAACAGCACTGAGTGCTGCAATTCAATTTCGTCCAGCCCACCGATGCCGCTGCCGACGAGCACTCCGTAGCGGTACGGATCACCGATGCTGAAATCGATCGCGGCCTGGCCCACAGCTTTTTCAGCGGCGACCATGGCAAACTGGGAAAATCGATCGGCGCGACGCAGCTCACGGGCATCGATCTGCAGATATCTGGTGGCGTCAAACTGCCGGATTTCGCCGCCGAAGCGGACTTTGAAATCGCGGCAGTCGAAGCGTTCCACGGTGCCCACGCCGCTTTCACCGCGACACAACGCATCCCAGACGTCGTCCAGTTCGCAGCCAAGCGGGGTGACAACGCCAAGGCCTGTCACCACTACTCGACGGCGTGACATACACTCAGCTTTCGGCGCAGGATCCGACGAACAGTTCTGTCGGTTACAGGGGAAAGACGGCCAGCAGGCTGCTGAGCCGTCAATCCGCGGTCCGAAGTGAAACTGTCAGCCGGTACGATCAGGATTTTGACTTGCCGTTGATGTAATCGATGGCATTGCCAACGGTTTTGATCTTGTCGTAATCCTCGTCCGGGATCTTGACTTCAAATTCGTCTTCGAGCGCCATGACGAGTTCAACGATATCCAGAGAATCCGCTTTCAGATGGTCGACAAACGAGCTGTCGCGGGTGATTTCTTCCTTGGGAACGTCCAGCTGATCGCCGACGATTGCAATAACTTTATCAGTAATATCCGACACAGGTAGCTTCCTCCAGCGAAACAGGCACCCGATGACTTTGGTGTCGTTCATTCGGTCATCCGAGGAATTGCTCCGGCTGCCTGCTCCGAATGCAGGCGACGTCCGGTCCGCGAATTGGAGTGAAGGTATATCGGTTTTGGCAAACCGTGTAAACCCGTCCCAGCCAGGAGGCAGAATCGAGAGGAATTCGGGAAGCCACAGGAACTGCAATGCGGGCAGAAACTGCCGAAAACGCTGGTTTCCCGAGCGGACTGCCCGTTCTCTGGGCGGATCTGCCGGGAATCGTTAGGATGCCGGTTCTGCAGATTTCCGCTGCAGATTCCGTACCTTGCAAAGGGAGGCCACCGATGAATACCCGTCTGTTCCTGTCTCTGATCTGTCTGCTGTTGCTGTGCAGTGATCCCGCCATGGTCTCGGCCGCCGATCAGGTGACGATGCGGCCGGCCGCAGGTCAGACCGTGGAGATTCAGATCAACGGACAGCCGTTCACCACCTTCAACTACAGTGAAACTCTGCCGAAGCCCTTTTTTCTGCCCGTCACAACAGCCGGTGGTGTGGTGGTGAATCGAGCCCTCGGAGACACCTCGGATGCCGATCACCCGCACCACAAGGGCATCTGGAATGCCATCGACGAAGTCAATGGCGTCAAATTCTGGGCCGAGAAGGGAAAAATCGTAAACACCAGTACCGAAATCGTGCGTGCCGAAGGTCCCTCAGCGGTGATCCGTACCGTCAACGCGTGGCAGAATCCGGAGTCGGGCAAAGCCGAAGTGGAAGAGGCTGCCACAGTGACCATCCATGCCAATCGCCTGCTGGTCTACGACATGACTTTCACGGCCGTAAATGGCCCGGTCGTGTTTGAGGATACCAAGGAAGGTCTGTTTGGTTTCCGGGTGGCTCCTTCGATGAAGGAAAAGAACGGCGGTCGAGTGACAGCAAGTGACGGTTCAGCAACGACAGCCAAATGCTGGGGTCGGACATTTTCGTGGGTGGATTACAGCGGGGAAGTGAACGGCAAAACCGTGGGCGTAACCATCATGGATCATCCGGAAAACTTCCGCCCCTCTCGCTATCACGTGCGTGATTACGGTCTGTTTTCGATCAGCCCGTTCGGCGAAAAGGCCTATACGAACGGAGCCAGTGAAGCGAAACCTGTCCACCTGCAACAGGGTCAGACGCTGCGACTGCGTTACGGCCTGTACATTCATGACGGCGATGCGGCTGCGGCTGACATTGCCGGGGCGTGGAAACAGTTTTCCGAAGCTTCGAAGTAGGCTGATTCGTGCTGCTGCCGCTGCATCTGCTGTTCCCGCTGTTCTCCAGTGTGGTCTTTGTATTCGGGATGCTGAATGCCAAGCGAGCCATCTCGCTTGGCATTCAGCATCCCGAAT
>Ga0255094_1000683_pt1 | contig 17154 bp, 10 predicted proteins | sample Colum_Law_RepB_8_2_FD_188434 | JGI IMG/M metagenome (GOLD analysis project Ga0255094, IMG submission 188434) | Freshwater microbial communities from Columbia River, Oregon, United States - Colum_Law_RepB_8d | ecosystem: Environmental > Aquatic > Freshwater > River | place: USA: Oregon...
GTCGTCCGGCTCGTCCGCCACGTGCTGCGAAGCCTGAGGGTGAAGGGCAGGGCGGTGCGGGTAGTTGAGGGGTAGTTGAGGGGTAGTTGAGGGGTAGTTGTCGAGTGATGTTGGCAAGCAGCGGGAACAAGCCATGAAGAGTATTTGGTGTGTGCTGAGTGTGCTGTTACTGACAGTGGCTGGGGGATTGCAGGCTGCGGACCAGGTGACTCGCCGCAGCGACCGAGTGGTGCTGCGGGGTGAGTTCACGGAGTTGGGACCGACGGCGTTGAAGATGAAGTTGCAGAACGGTCAGGAGGCGGAGATACCGGTCTCGGATGTTTTGCTGGTGCGTTTTGACATGGAGCCTCCGACACTGTCTCAGGCGCAGTCGAACGAGCGCAGCGGTGCATTGGCGACGGCTTTGGAGAAGTACCGTCAGATTCAGACGGAGTATAATGGTGAAGACAAGCGGGTGGTGGCGGAGCTGAAGTTCCTGATTGCTCGTACGCTGGTTCGCGCGGCTCAGGCGAATCCAGCGGAGTCTGCTGCAGCGGAGAAGGCGATCGCGGCATTTCGCGGTGAGAATCGGTCAAACTTCCGTTATCTGGAGGCGACGTTGCTTGAGGCGGAGCTGTTGGGATCGGATGCGGGTAAGTCGGAGGCGGCGAAGGCGTTGTTGTCTGAGGTTCAGCAGACCAGTGTGAAGGGTTTTCGTCTGCAGGCGGGTGTGCAGCTTGGTTTGTTGTTGCTGGCTGGTAAGGACACGGATGGTGCGCAGGCGGCATTTGAGAAGGTGGTTCAGGAGAGTGCAGGGGATGCCGCGGCTGCCGGAGCGATGTTTGACGGGCAGTTGGGGAAGGCCTTGTGTCAGAAGACGGCGGGCAGGCCGGACGAGGCATTGGCGACATTGACGGAGGTGTTTGCGAAGGCATCGGAGTCGGAGACGAAGACGCTGGCGCGGGCGTGGCTGCTGAAGGGGGACTGTTTTCGGGAGAAGGGGTTGCAGAAGGACGCGTTGCTGGCGTATCTGCATGTGGATGTGCTGTATTCGTCTGAGCCGGGTGCGCATGCGGAATCGCTGTATCATCTGGCGGCGTTATGGGGTCCGGCGGGGTATCAGAATCGGGCGGACGAAGCGCGGGCTCGTCTGACGAATTCGTATCCGAACAGTCGCTGGGCGAAGCAATAGCTGAAACAATCCGTCGTCTGGACGGGGGTTCACGGTGGCGAGTTGCTGGAAACTTGCCTAGATTGTGCAGTCAATTTCCTGATCCGGCCCAGGCCTTATCGGTGACTCGGGTATTCCTGGAGAATCTGACAGATGAAACATTTCGTTGATATTGGACGCTGGTCAGCTGGTTATCGATCGGTGTTGTTTGTGTTGTTGGCTGGTTTTGTGCTGATGTATCCGGGTGGCAGTTTTCTGCAGCCTGTGATGGGTCAGGACGAGCCGAAGGCGGATGCTGCTCCTGCGGCGGCGGCGGACGAGCCGGCGGCGGGTGCGGCAGCGGCGGCACCGGCAGCGGAGTCGGCTGCTCCTGCGGTGCAGTCCAAAAGTTTTCTGTCGTACATCTGGAATGCCTGTGGCTGGTTCTGGGGTCCGGCGTTTCTGCTGGTGTCCTTCATTCTGGTGGCATTGATTATGATGAATCTGCTGCAGGTGCGGCGGGACGTGCTGCTGCCGGCTCAGTTTGTGGAGGAGTTTGAGCAGAAGCTGAATGCGAAGGATTTTCAGGGAGCCTACGAGTATGCTCGTGGCGACGACTCCTTTGTGGCGCGCGTGCTGGCATCGGGCATGAGTCGTCTCAGTCGTGGCTACGAGGAGGCGGTGGAGGGCATGCAGGAGGCGGGTGAGGACGAGAACATGTCTCTTGAGCATCGGCTCAGCTATGTGGCTCTGATCGGCACGATTGCTCCGATGATGGGTCTGATGGGAACGGTGCAGGGGATGATTTCCAGTTTCGACAAGATTGCGATGAGTGCGGTATCTCCGAAGCCATCGGAGCTGGCGGACGGCATTTCAACTGCTCTTGTGACGACACTGATTGGTCTGGTGCTGGCGATTCCGGCGATGGTGTTCCACAGCATTCTGAAGAACCGTGTGCAGCGGATGGTGCTGGAGATCGGGATGGTCAGTGAAAGCCTGATGGGTCGATTTGCTCAGGTGGGCAAGCAGAAGTCTGCCGGCTGAGCGTTTGATGGTGTTGTGTATTCGTTCTGAGCCAGCGTGGAGCCGGTTTCGATGAAGATCAAAGCTGCGAATGTAGCGGTCCCGGAGATCGATATGACTCCGATGATCGACATTGTTTTCCAGCTGATCACTTTCTTCATGGTGATCAACAATTTTGATCAGAACGAGGCGGACGAGCGGGTCTCTCTGCCGCGGGATCAGCTGGCGAAGCCGCCGGCGGTGCAGCGGAAGGACGCGTTTGTGATGAACTTTGGTTTTGAGCGAAACAAGGATGGTTCGCAGGTCAGTCCGGTGCCGTATCTGTTTTTTGGTGACGAGCGGCTGACTCTGGAGCAGGTGCGTCCGCGTCTGCGTCAGGAGTCGCAGTTTTACAGTGCGATCGGTACGAAGCTGGAGGACGTGACGGTGGAGATCCGTGCGGATGCTCAGATTCAGTCCGGCATGGTGCAGGAGCTGATTCAGATGTGTCAGGAGCAGGGGATTGAGTTTCAGCGTTTCGCTCTCAAGGCGACTCAGCAGTCGGTTCCCTGATGCATCTGCTGCCGTGGTTGGGTGTGGCTGGTGCAGCGGGTTCGGGGGAAGTTTGGGATTCTGATTAACGCCGTGTGTCGGGGACTGGGCGGGCAGCCATGAAGCTTCGCAATCGGGTGACTTCGGGAAAGATTGCACTGGACATGACGCCGATGATCGACGTGGTGTTTCAGTTGCTGATTTTCTTTATGTGCACTCTGAAGGTGATTGAGCCGGAGGGGGATTTTGATATCAGCATGCCCCTGGGGGCTCCCAGTGCATCCACTGTGACGGACGCTGAGTTGCCACCGTTCAAGGTGCGGATGGAGGCGGACGGAGCGGGTGATCTGCGGGCGTTGTATTTCAACGGCACGAATCTGGGTGCGGGTGAGCAGGCTTTTGCGCGTCTGAATTCGGAGGTATTCCGGGCGATTACGGCATTGCAGGCGATTGGAAAAGAGCAGCAGGAAAAGCAGGAAGTGGAGATTGATCCGGACTATTCGCTGCATTATCGGTATATTATCAACGCGATTGGAGCCTGTTCCGGTCGGCTGGGCACGAATGGCGTGCCGGTGCGGTACATCAGTCGCATCAAGTTTGCTCCCAGACGCGAACCCTGACGGGAACAGCGTTCTGTCTGCCTGTCCTCTGCTTTACAGAAACCAGTCTGGTGACACAGGGTCCTGTTGAACTGAATGCGGTGCTGCAGTCGTCCGATCAGGTATCCGAGCAGTTGCGTGTGCGTGCGCAGCGACGAACGGGATTTCAGCAGCAGTATCCGTTTGAGTCGCGGTGGTTTCGGACTGACGACGGGGTGCAGCATTATGTGGATGAGGGCAGTGGTCCTCCGCTGCTGATGGTGCATGGCAATCCGACGTGGAGTTTTGCGTGGCGTCATCTGATTGCGGGTCTGCGGGACCGTTATCGGGTGATTGCGGTGGATCATCTGGGCTGTGGTTTCTCTGAGAAGCCTCAGGAGACATCTCTGTACGTGCTGGACCGGCACATCGCCCGTCTGACGGCTCTGGTGCAAGCGCTGGGTCTGCAGAATGTGTGTCTGTTTGGTCATGACTGGGGTGGAGCGATTGGGATGGGCTGTGCGGGTCGTCTGCCGGACCGTTTCAGTCGATTTGTGCTGATGAATACGGGTGCATTTCGCAGTCAGGCGATTCCCTTTCGGATCGCGTTGTGTCGGATACCGCTGCTGGGGCAGCTGGGTGATCAGGGGTTGAATCTGTTTGTGCGTGCGGCGTTGTGGATGGCGGTAGAGCGTCCTTTGTCCGAGGCGGCTCGGGCCGGCCTGTTGGCGCCGTATGATTCGTGGTCGCAGCGGATCGCGGTGCATCAGTTTGTGCAGGACATTCCGCTGCATGCCGGTCATCGCAGTTATGCGGCGTTGAGTGAGGTGGAGCGGGGTCTGGCGCAGTTTCGGGGTCGTCCCATACAGTTGATCTGGGGGATGCGCGACTGGTGTTTCACGCCTCACGAGTTTCTGGAGGGTTTTCTGCGGTATTTCCCGGAGGCTCGTGTGGAGCGACTGGCGGAGGCGGGGCATTATGTGTTTGAGGATGCGCAGGAGCAGGTGTTGAGCACATCCCAGCGGTTTCTGTCAGCGACGGACGGTGGGGGCTGAAGATGGGCTGCCGTTCAGGGAGCCTGCAGCCAGATTCCGACGTTGTTCCCGTTGGCTCGTTCGGAAATGCTCAGTCGATCGGCATCGGGTGTCAGAAGTTTCAGGCCATTTCCGACCGGGCGGTTCAGCAGCTCGGCCTTATCGTCACCGGACACAGCGGGATTCCACCACGCCAGGGTTGACGAGCCTCCGCCATCCATATTGATGCCATCATGGGCACCGTAATCCAGCAGCCATTGTCCCAGTTCAGCCGTGGTGGCACCTTCACTGGAGTGTCGGCGTCCGTCGACAATCAGGGCAAACAGATAGCGTCGATCGGCGGACAGGCCGATGGCAGTTCTGGGATGCAGGTCGGTCCCTGAGGGCTGCACCCGGCCATCCAGCAGACACAGGGCAAAGCCGCTGACAGCCAGTTCGATCTGCTGTGGATCCTCGTTCGGTCGCGCCGTGCGGATCGCCGGTTTTCCGGAGCGGGGGATGATCAGTGAGGGCGAACCGGATGGTGGTGAGACCAGTTGCCCGCGACAGACGGCAAATCCCTGCAGATTTGAGAGGGTTTCCTGATCGAAGGGAGCTGGCCAGGGAGTGAAGGCATCGGCGTTGAAGGCAAGGATAACGGGGCGTCCGGCGCTGCGTTCTGTTCGCAGGAAGCTGCGTACAGACTGTCGGCGGGTTTCGTGAGTATCAGCCTGCCATTCGGTTGTGCGGTCGGTGGTGGTGACGTGCAGTCCCTGCTGTTGCAGATCTATGCGAACTGCGTGGCGCCGGACTGGACGGGGTTGCTGCAGGGCATCCTGCAGCAGCAGGATACCGGGGGCCAGCTGTTTTGCTGTGCTCCAGTCGGTGGTGATCGGTGTGCTGTTGTCCGGAGCATCCTGAGTGGGTGCCAGCAGCAGCAGGAGCAGGCAGTAGTGTGTGAGGTGCAGCATGACGAGGGGACTCTGCAGGTGTCGAGGACAGGAATCGGCTTGCTTCGCGTCTCGGCCCGTGATACGGTGGCGGGCGGTCAGCTGAAGTTTTAGCTGGTACACGCCGGTCAATCCATGGAGTGCAGTGGTACGATGAAATTCTTTACAAAAACGATGTATCTGTCGGTGATGAGTGTTGTGCTGGGGCTGCCCTTGCCTCGGGTACACGGCCAGCAGGCTGAATTTGCGGACGCCAGGTACAAAAAAAATGAGTGGGTGTCATTGTTCAATGGCAAGGACCTCACCGGGTGGACTCCGAAGATCCGGTACTGTGAGCTGGGTGAGAATTTTGACAACACGTATCGGGTGGAGGACGGGTTGCTGAAGGTGCGTTATGACGGTCCCGGATACGCTCAGTACGGCGAGCGGTTCGGGCATCTGTTCTTCAGGGACAGTTTCAGCAATTATCGGTTTCGAGTGGAGTATCGTTTTGTGGGCAGTCAGTGTCCGGGTGGCCCCGGCTGGGCTCTGCGTAACAGTGGCGTGATGGTGCATGGTCAGGATCCGGCGACGATGCAGAAGGATCAGGATTTTCCGGTGTCGATTGAGGTGCAGTTGCTGGGTGGTAACGGCAAGGATCCCAGAACGACCTCAAACCTGTGTACTCCGGGAACCAACGTGGAAATGAAGGGTCAGTTAAAGCTGCAGCACTGCATCAACTCGACGAGTCCGACATTTCATGGTGAGGACTGGGTGACGGCCGAGATTGAAGTGCGGAACAACGAAGTGATTCGGCATCTGATTGGTGGTGAGGTGGTGCTGGAGTACAACAAGCCGCAGCTGGACAAGCGTGACGAGTCGGCGCGGAGGCTGATTCGTGGTGAGGATCTGATGCTGTCTGGTGGAACGATCTCGCTGCAGTCTGAAAGTCATCCGATTGATTTTCGGAAGGTGGAGATCATGGTGCTGGAAGACTGAGTGTGTCTGGCAGTTGCCACGTGCAGTGGAGTTGAGCGTATGTTGGCTGGCAGCAGGGCAATGTGTGGTATGACGTGCAGCCGCTTTGTGCGGGTGTTTTTTGCTGTCGTCTGGCTGCTTACGCTGTCGCAGGTCCGGGGCCAGCTGGCTCCGGGGGCCGGCTACGTGTATCCGCCTGTGGTGCAGCCCGGGACGACGGTGAATGTTCAGATGGGGGTCTTCGATCCGACTCCTGATGTGCAGTGGTTTGTGCATGATGCTCGCGTTGGGTTACGAATTTCGGGGCCAGCCGGTGATTTTCACGTTCCACCACCGCCCTACTGGAAGGGGCCTCGCGGTGGTACAAACGCCCCCCCGATTCCTCGCGAAGTTCCGGCTGAGCTGACGATTCCAGCGGATCAGCCGGAGGGGTTTGTCAGCTGGCAGCTTGCGAATGCCAATGGGGTTTCGAAGACTGCAAGGTTTCTTGTCAGTCGTGGTGCAGAGATTATCGAGACGCGGTCGCGTGATCTGCCGCAGGTGCTGCCGGCGCTGCCAGTGTCGGTTTCCGGACGGCTCAGTCGTCTGACGGAAGTCGATCGATACGCGCTGACGGCGGAGCGGGACGGGCCGATCTCGGTTTCACTGATGGCACGCAGGCTGGGTGCTGATTTCCGCGGCATGCTGCAGGTGCATGACGAAAGTGGTCAGTTACTGGCGGACTTTGCGGATACGGAGGGAGTGGATGGTGGACTGACATTTGCTGCCAGTGCCGGGCGTCGATATATCGTCAGTCTGAACGATGTGGATTTTCGGGGTGACCGAGCCTATGTGTATCGTCTCAGTCTTCAGTCCGGCCCGCGAGTCTTGTGCACGATTCCGGCGCGAGGCCGGCGTGGTGCTGCGGTCGATGTGGAGTTCATAGGGCAGGGGCTGCAGAGTGGGGGTTCTGCCATCGAGGTGCTGCGTCAGTCGGTACAGTTCCCGGCAGATGCAGCGGCAGAGCTGGTTGTACAACTGCAGACAGCGTGGGGCAGTGTTCCGGTGCCAATACCGCTCAGTGATCTGGCTGAACAGCGCTGTGGTGACGAAGCTGTGCAGACGCTGGAGGCCAGTGGTGCCGCTGTGACCGGGCGGCTGGGGCCTCAGCGTGAAGAGCAGCGATTTGTTTTTGAGGCGCTGGCGGGTGAGCGATTTTCCATTGATCTGCAGTCGGCAGCGATTGGAGGGGCTCTGGATACCGTGCTGGCAGTGGAAGGTCCGGATGGCAAGCTGCTGGCTGAGAACGACGACAGTGTGGGGACAGACAGTCGGCTGGATGTGACGGCGACAGCGGCTGGCCGGTATACGTGTCTTGTGAAGGCTGCGGAATCACTGACGGGACAGGCTGACGATGTGTATCGGTTGCAGTTGCAGCGCCAGCCAGTGGATTTTCAGCTGCAGGCTCCGCAGCAGGTCCTGTTGCCATCAGGTGGTCAGGTGGAGGTTGCGATTACGGTCCAGCGTCTGGGGGGATTTGATGGTGAGATTACTGTTGCGGCAGATGGTCTGCCACCGGGTGTCAGCGCTGAGGGTGAATGGAAGATTCCGCAGGGGAAAAACGATCTCAAAGCTGTGCTGAAGTCGGCGGCTGATGCTGCGGTGGTGGCTGCTGCGGTGAAATTTCGCGGCACGGCCATGGTCAACGGGGCAGAGCAGATGCGAGTGGCGATGGTTGAGGGGGCCGGGACTTTGTGCCCGGTGTCTGCAGCCGATCGACGAGTCCCGGCCAGTCTGCTGGCGATGACCATGACGGCCCCGATTGACGTTTTGGTCATTGATCGTGAACGGCAGCGGGATGTTCATCGCGGTACGACGTATCTGGCAGAGCTTGAGATTGTGCGGAAGGCCGGATTTACGGGCGAAGTGACGCTGGTGATGACTGGTCAGCAGGACCGCAATCGACAGGGCATGCTGGGAGAGACGACAGTGATCCCGCCGGGAGAAACGAAAGCGTTCTACCCATGTTTCATGCCGGAATGGCTGGCCACGGATATCACTCGACGGATGATTGTGCATGGAATTGCCGTGGTTCCGGATCCGCAGGGACATCTGCGTTACCTGACGAAGCCGGGTGACGCTCGGATCACGATGATTATGGAGGGGGCGTTGCTGAAGTTGGCGCTGGGTACGGCCAGCGTGTCCGCTCAGCAGAGCAGTGTGTTGGAAGTACCATTCAGCATTTCACGATCGCCGCGGCTGCCTCTGCCGGTGACAGTGCGAGTGCATGTTCCGGAGGAGTTGTCGGGGGCCCTGCAGTGCGCTGCTGTGGAGCTGCTGCCGGGAACCGATCAGGGTGTCCTGCGAATTGAGGCTGCAGCAGACAGCCGATTGCAGGGGCTGTGGCCATTGAAAGTGACTGCGACCGCTCTGCAGGGTGGACGCTGGCCGGTGGTTTCGGAGTCTGAGCTGGAACTGGGCTTTCCTGGTGGTTGTCACTGAGGCAGTGGCGTTCAGAGAAGAGGGCAGGCTGGTGGTATGTGCAGGCGGCAAAAAGCAGCGGGGCCGATCTTTGGTCGGCCCCGCGTGCGTTAAGCGATGAAAGAACAGGAACTGTCGAGCAGGACGATTCTCAGTTCAGTAATGCCGTCTGCAGTTCAATGCTGCTGAACAGGTCATCGATCGAACCCATCATGGGCGGTTCTACCGAAGTTGCTGTGGCGGTTGTTGGCAGGCTGCTGCTGGCCGTGGCCATGGGCTTTGTGATTCGCCCAGTCGCCACTGCGTTGCTCCGCAGTTCTGTTCGCCGCGGATTGCCGGTCCCGTTGCTGCTGGCTGCAGTCGGGCTGTTGTCAATGTTCCGGAACAGACTGATTCTGCGTGCCGCAGCGGGAGCGGGATCCCAGGTGCTGTACTGCGGACCGGCACTGAAGGATTCTTCAGTCGTAGTGCTGACCGGTGGCGGGTCAGCAATACCCTGAGCGTTGGAGTTGGCCACGGAGAGTGCGAAGGAGTCTGCGAGCAGCGGCTGTACGGATGTTCGACCACTGGGATATCGATAGACTCGATCGGAACTGCTGTCGCAGATCCAGATGTCCATGGATCCGTTGGAAGGGTCAAGGGTAATTCCGGTGGGGCTGCTGTTTTCGGGGCTGATGCCCCAGGCACTGCTGCCCGTGGAGACACCGGATCCATTCAGCTGATACCGGAAGACTCGGTCGAATCCAGTGCCGTCATCGACGACCCAGAGGAAGTTTGTGCCGTTCTGTGAGCCGAAGACGACGTCTTTGGGAGTGGTGTTTCCGGTATTGAGGGCAAAGTTGGCGGTAGCCGTCTGTGTCCCTGATGTGCGGGCTGCGGCGTTGGCGTAGTAGTAGGCGCGTCGAGCGGAGCGGTCAACGACCCACAGGTGCGTACCGTTGGTGGCGATACCCTCCACGAGGGCAGTTGTGGGCAGTGTGCCCAGTGTCCACGAGCCCTGCAGGGTACCGCTGTTGTTGTACACGTAAACCCTGCGATTGGCGTCCAGCACCCAGATTCGAGTTCCGGCAGCGTTTGTGGCGATGCCTCGAGTGGTGGTGTTGGTGGCATCTAGCGTGTAGTTTTCGACTGCGTTACCGGCCGGATCATATTCGTACGTGCGATCGACAGTGGAGTCATTCACGACATAGAACTTGGTATCACCGACGGTGGGGTCATTATCGATGTTGACCAGAGCGATATCTGCCGGGTTGAGACCGCTGTAGAGCGGGTCGGAGGAGTTGGAGTTTCCGATGATGGCTGTCCAGGCCACATCACCATCATCGATGGTATCGTCAACTCCTGTGGCGGTCACAAGCTGTCCGACGGACCAGTTGGATGCATTGAATATCAGCATACCGGGGTTGACAGATCCTTCGGTGGTGTCGCTGGAGCTGATGGGGATCATCACCGATGACAGCGGTTCGGAATCCAGTCGGACGACGAAGGTGATGGATCCGCCGGTTTCCGTGGTGCTGGTACCTGATGGCGGGCTGACGGTAATTCCGGCAGTGTCGTCGTCAACGTTGAGCAGACTGATATCGGCCGAGTCAATTCCGTTGTAGAGGACATCGGGTGATTGTGACGGGCCGATGAGGATGCTGTAGTCGATGTCGCCATCGTCGACGAAGTCATTGACTCCGGTGACAGTGACGGTCTGTGGCACGAACCAGTTGGCGGTTGAGAAGGCAACGAGGTTTGTGGAGACTGCTCCTTCGGTTGTGTCAGAGCTGAAGACGGGTACGTAGACCCACGCTGCGGGCTGGCTGTTCAGCACGATGGTGAAGGAGGTCTGAGCACCGGCTTCGGTGGTGCGAGTGGCGGTGGGTGATGAGACGATGATGGCGGGCAGAGGTCCGATGAGGAAGTCGACGACTCGGAACATGAATGCCTGCTGGTTACTGGGGGCTGCCGCCGTGGTGCTCATGGCTTCCAGCGGAACAGTGGAGAACACCATTCCGAAGCCGCCAGCGGCATAGTTACCGCGGTAGCTGACAGCCGAGAACGACGATGAGGCGGTGCTTACACCGTGTCGCAGGAACCCGGTGGCTCCGGTTGCCGGCGTGACAGCGTCGACGTAGAGAGTCTGCACGTCTGCATTGGTGGCGACCGGAATGTTCATGCCGTTGCCGATCGGGTGACCGCTGACACCGACTTCGTTGTGGTTGACTGTCTGCACGTCGTCTTCGTAGCTGGCCACTTTGAGGTAGTTTGTGCGGAAGGCTGTGCTGACTCCGGAGAACAGCACATCCTGTCCGGAGATGAAGATGCGACCACCGTTATTGAGGTAGGTGCTGATGGCCAATTCGTCAGCGGGCAGGAGTGCGGAGTTGAATTCAACTCCGGTGTTCCAGATGACCATGCGGTAGGCATTCAGGTCACCGGCGAGTGGTTGACCGTTTTCGGCTGCGAGGTCCCACGAATCGCTGGAGAAGAGGTTTGCAGCGAGTGCGTCGGTGAAAACGCGTTCGGTGGTGGCACCGCTGTCATCGTCAATGACGAGGATGGGTTGAGCGATGGTGGTGACGAAGGAGTTGATTTCCGAGGCGCCGCTGTTGCCGAGGGCATCGGTGCTGATGATCTGATAGTAGTACTGTGTCTGGGGTACCAGTCCGCTGACGGTCATCAGGTGGCTGGAGCCGAAGCCCTGTCCATCGTAGACGAGGGAGAGACTGGTGGGGCTGGTGCCTACGAGGATCTGTTCGAAGGAATCTTCGTCAGTGGTCCAGGAAATATTGGCTCGAGTCGGGTGCGCCGTGGCAGCGATGTTGCTGGCATTGGGTGGCAGTCCATCGATGATGGCGGTGTCGAAGCTGCCGGAGGTGGGCAGGACAGCGTAGATTGTGTCATTGTGCACCACCTGCAGGATGGAGTCGGCGGAGTCAACCGGGGCCGGTCCGAGCTGGAATGTGCCGGTGAACACGCCGGAATCAACATCTGTTTCGGTCAGAACGACCGTGAGTGGGGCCAGTTCACTGGAGCTGTAGACTTCCACGGTGGTGGTGTCGACGGCGAAGTAGTCGACGTTTGGAGCAGAGTCGCGGACCGTGATAGTGGGAGTCTGAGTCATCCCGTAGACTGGCAGTTCGATATCAATGACGCCGGGCAGCGGTCCGATCAGGTATTCGATGATGCGGCGCATGACAGTGGCTGAGTCGTTCGGGGCAATATCGAACTGGCTGATGGATTCGAAGGGCAAAGTTGTGAAGACCATGCCGAAGCCACCGGCGGCGTAATCACCTCGGTAGCTGACGGACGAGAACGGATAGAATGCGGAGGGATTATTGTGCAGCAGGAAGCCTTCGGCATCCGGGGTGGGCAGCAGTTCGTCGACGTATAATGAGCCGAAGGTGAGTGGCCGCGTTGCGGTCAGTGAGAGATTTCGGCCGATGGGGTGGCCGGGTATGCCGGTTTCCATGTGGTCATAAGTTACGATGTCATCGAAGTAGTCGGCCACTTTGAGGTAGCGGGTCTGAAAATTCGCACTGACGCCTGACCAGAACACATCCTGGCCGGAGATATAGATTCGGCCGCCGTTGTCGAGGTATGTGGAGATGGCGGATTCATCCGACGGCAGGATCGCTGCGGTGAAATCGTAGCCGGTATTCCAGATGACCATTTTGTAGTTGGCGAGATCCGCTGCTGTCGGGCTGGCTCCCATAGCAGCGACATTCCACGTATCGTATCGAACCTGGTTGGCGAACAGGGCATAGTCGAAGAACTGTTCATCGGCCGCACCATTGTCATCATCGACAAACAGGATGTCCGGTGCTGACTGTGTGGTAAAGGATTCAATCTGTGACACGGCGATGTTGCCGGCTTCGTCAGTGGACTGGACCTGATAGAAGTAGACGGTGTTGGGGCTGAGCCCGGTGATGTTGAGTGAGTGTTCGGTTCTGAGTGCAGTGGAGCTGACACTTTGTGTGAGCGTTCCTGGGCTGGTGCCGTAGCGAACCAGTTCGTCTGCGGGTTCGTCGGTCGTCCAGAAGACGTCGGCGGTACCGGAGTAGGGAATGACGAAGATATTGCTGATTGTCGGTGGCAGATCATCGACAACAGCCCGGTCAATCAGTCCCAGTGCGGGGTAGCTGGCGATAATGACATCGCCATGGACGACCTGCAGCAGGGAGTCCGGAATGGGTGCTCCGGGTGCCAGTTGAACAGTCCCTGAGAAGACTCCGGTGTTGACTGCGGTTTCGGTCAGGGTGACCGCCAGCGGTGCGGATTCGGTGGTGCTGAAAATCTGTGTGGAGATGGAATTCACCACGGTCGGACTGGTGTTGGCTGCAGCATGGCTGACAGTGATGGTTACGAGTCCAGTGGATCGGTAGACGGATTTGTCGAGGTAGATGAAGTTTGAGCTGCGGATGGCGTTGTAGACGTTGAGTCTGCCGTTGGTGGCCACTTTTCCATTGAGGGATGTGGTGGGGACCGCGGAGTTGAGGATGGCGGCACGGATTGAGGCTGCTGACTGGACAGTGGAGTGCACCGAGGCGTACAGCCCGATGGAGCCGGCGACATGTGGGGTAGCCATGGATGTTCCGTCATACAGCTCGTAAGTGCTGACGGGAACAGTTGACAGGACACCGGCCCCTGCAGCGCCGATGTCCACAGTGGTTGCGCCATAGCTTGAAAAGCCTGACAGAGCCCCGTTGCTGTCGAGTGAGGCTACTGCGATAACGGCATCGTAGGAGGCTGCTGTTTCTGTGGATGTGCCTACTGTGGTGTTCAGGTTGGCGGGGTACCGAGGAGCGGTGTCGTTATCAGCCGATTGGTTACTGGCGGCAGCGACGAGCAGAATATCGGCTTTGGCGTGTCGGATGGCAGCATCATGCAGGGACTGCGAGTAACTGCCGCCGCTCCACGAGTTATTTGTAGCGACAAGATTGATTCCGTGGCGGCTTTTCAGGTCCGTCATGTAGTCGAAGGCACGCACGGCCATTTCCACTGTCGCCGCGTTGGCACCGAAGAACTTGGCAGAAATCAGGTTCACATTCCAGTTGACTCCGGCGACTCCCGTGCCATTTCCACCGGAGGCACCGATGGTGCCGGCAACATGGGTTCCGTGATCATCGGAGGGGTCGTCGTAGACGGAGTTGTCGTCGTTGTTGAAGTCCCAGCCGTTGATGTCATCAGCGTAGCCGTTGCCATCATTATCGATGCCGTCTCCGGCGATTTCGAAGGGGTTGACCCAGATGTTTGCTGCGAGATCGGGGTGATCCAGCTGGATCCCGGTGTCAATCACTCCGATGTACACTCCTCGGTTGCCGATGAATCCGTCCCGCCACGCCTGTTCGGCCGCGGAACCGAACTGATTGGTGGTGCCACCAGGCCCGGCTGACGGGTTGTCATTGCTGTACATGCCCCACAGGCTGCCATCGGTGTATGATGGGTCATTGCTGACGTAGTCCGGGTAGTAGATGTAGTTCGGCTCAGCAAATGCGACTCGCGGATGCTGCTGGAGGCGGTCGATGGACTGCTGCTGTGGAATATTGGCCGGCGTGCCAACGCGAACAAGCAATCCCTGACCGGAGGCCTGCATGGCGGCAGTCTGTGTGTAGGAGCGGACATCCAACCCGAGGGATGCGGCGATCTGGCTGGCCTGCTGACGACTGACCTCAGGCTTGAACTGCACGAGCAGTTCATTGGGCACGCGATCGGGTTGCGAGGGTCCTGGCAGGGGCAGGTCCGTGCCGGGCTTGCCGACGGACAGTCCCGACAGCAGGCTGCGAATTTCGAGAGATTCCGCGGTGGGGCGGACTGAGAACGATGACGGCTTTCGGCCACGGGTTCGACGGAAGCGGGTCATGCCTGCTGAGCCTTTCTGCAGGGAAGGAGCACACAAATACGAAACAAAGATTTTCGGTTGCCGCGTCGCGCACGCTGCTGCTGCGGATTTTCAGAGGCTGTGTCCGCCAATCCGGACATAAGACAGCCACAGAGTGATCCTCGCAAGATACTGTACGGGCAGATTTCCCGGTGCGATGGGAAAACTGCAGCACTGCCCTGCAGGGGTTCACTGGATTTGCTAACTGCGCCAGCCGGCAGAACAGGTGTTTTTGTGTCGATTGTCGCAGTCGGACGGTTGCTTTGCGGGCCCCGCATCATGCAGAGCTTTTGGCGGCCCTGGGGGCAGGCCTGCCATATTCTGCTGTTCCGGTTTTCTGTTCGTCAATCGCGGAGTCGTGTGTTTTGCCAGGATTTTGTGGCCTGCGTGAACCGCCCGGAATGTCAGGAATATTCAGCCTGGCAGCAGTTCCTGCGTCCGTTTTGCCAGCTGTCGCACGCGACATTCATCGATATCGATCGATAAACCCGGCCCGAGCAGCGAGCAGGCGTGGCCGGCTCGGCCGAATGTCAGGTCCTGTTCTGTCAGCCGATCGCGGACCAGGAAACGGTCGAAGCTGCCTTCAAGGAACCACAGATCTGAGACACTGCAGGCAAAGTGTCGACCGGCGGCTGAGAGAATTCCGGTTTCACCGACCTGGCAGCCGAGCTGGCAGCGGAGACCGTGTTTGCGGGCCAGTTGCACAAGCTGCAGCGAACGCAGGACTCCGCCGCATTTCGATAGTCGGATGTTGAAGGCATCGCACCACTGACCGGCAATCGCTCGTTCCGCATCCTCCGCGCAGCACAGGGACTCATCCAGCATGACGGGCAGGCCGGCCGGCTGCAGGAACTGGCGGCGGACTTCACCCAGTCCGGCGACTTCGGCGTGCGGGACCGGCTGTTCCAGTGACAGCGGGTGAAACCGCAGCAGTGGCTCAACCTGGTCCCGCAGTGTTTCGCAGTGCCATGCTTCGTTGGCGTCGAGTCGGAGGCCGCGGTGTCGCCCGAGCACAGCTCGGACGCGTGCGAGGCAGGCTGCGTCTGAGAGTCCGGCCGTGCCAACCTTGACCTTGACCTGCTGAAACCCGAAGAGTCGCATTTTGAGAGCCGACAACAGCTGGGCTGCGGGTGACTGCGATGTGATCACTCCACTGTAACGGACTGACGATGTGAACTGCGAGATTCCGGTGAATTCCGGGTGTTCGCGAATCAGATCTGCCAGTGATCGTCCACAGCTGCGGCCGGTGGCATCCAGCAGGGCCAGTTCGAGTGCGCAGCGGACCGAGTTTCCGAAGCACTCGCGGTGTTCCGGGTCATGTCCCGGATCAGCGGGGTGCAGTGGCAGCCGGTTGACGGCGTCGGCGGCAGCGAATGGGGCAGCGAAACGGGTGTCGGCGAGTCTGGTGAAGTCTGTGCGGGTGAGCTGCTGCCATGCAGAATCGATGGATTCGCCGGTGACGTAGGTGCGCGGCAGGCCTTCGCCCCAGCCGCTGCTGCCATCGCGAAGCACACAGCGGATCAGCAGTGTGTCGTTGTCAGTCCGCGTGAAGGATGCGTGCCGCACCGGTTTGCGGAGTGCGATGGGGACATGGAAAGCGGTCAGCCGATGAATCTGCATGGTTGGGGGCTATCCGGTCTGCAGGTCAGTCTTCAAGCTCGGGGATGGGGGCACGTGGTGGAATGTCGGTGCCTTCCCAGTTCAGGCGTCCGCTGGCAGGGTCATACAGCAGAATACGGTCGCGGCTGCCAGGGACCGGTTGTCGGCTTTGCGGGGGTGCGAGTCGTCGATGTTCGGCGAGCACGCTGGCATGAGCGGTGCTGGCGGCGAGATTGTGCCATTCGTGGGGGTCCTGCTGCATGTTGTAGAGTTCTTCAGAACCGTCAGCGTAGCGAATGTAGCGCCAGTCCCGCGTGCGGACTCCGTGGTTGTCGTGATTGTGGGTGGTGATGGCGGGCCATGGTCTTGGGGTTTCGGGGTTCTGCAATTGGGGCAGCAGGCTGTGTCCCTCCTGATCCGCGGGGGCGGGCAGGCCACAGAGGGCGGCGAGGGTGGGGTAGATATCCAGCAGCTCTGCGGGTTCGCGGCAGACGGCCTGCGCGCGGATTCCGGGGCCGGCGAAGATCAACGGGACTCGAGTCGACCGATCCCACAGTGAGTTCTTTCCGGTGATCAGTTTCTCACCCAGATGCCAGCCGTGATCGGACCAGAGCACGACGATGGTGTTGTCGGCATGCGGGCTGTTTCTGAGAGCTTCGAGAATGCGGCCGATCTGGGCATCCACGAAGGCGGTGGAGGCGAGATAGCTGCGGACGAGATTTTTCCACTGCTGTTGCTCCTGCAGGAATTTCAGGCGGGGTTCGGGCAGTTTCCAGTGCAGGTACCAGCTGAAGCGTGGGGTATCCTGTCGATCGTCTGCCGGTACCTCGGGCAGCTGCAGAGTGTCTTCGGGAAACAGGTCATACCATGACTGACTGACATAGCAGGGCACATGTGGCAGGAAGAACCCGGTACAGAGGAAGAATGGCTGGGTGTGTGTCTGCTGCAGCTGCTCGATGGTCCATGAGGCCAGCAGGTAGTCGCCTTTGTCCTGATCGCGGTGTGGAAAAGTGCCCCAGTCGACGAGGGGGTGTTGTGAGGGCGTGGC
>Ga0255094_1000688_pt1 | contig 17077 bp, 16 predicted proteins | sample Colum_Law_RepB_8_2_FD_188434 | JGI IMG/M metagenome (GOLD analysis project Ga0255094, IMG submission 188434) | Freshwater microbial communities from Columbia River, Oregon, United States - Colum_Law_RepB_8d | ecosystem: Environmental > Aquatic > Freshwater > River | place: USA: Oregon...
GCAAAGGAACTTGCTCCTCGAAATGCGTTTGCAAGGGCCTGCAGCAAACTAGATACTGAGCGAATTATTCGAAAAATTGCTGAGGATCACGCAACCATCACTTTTCAGCTCACACGGGAAGCATTTGAAGAGGGGAAGTTCAGCTACCACTTTGAGAGTTTGCTTTTCTTAAACAAGTATTCTGGGAATATCACCTCAGAAAACTTAGAACTTGAGCAACTTGCAAAGGAAGAGTTTGGCCGTTCCATGCAGGCACGAACATCCAATGATGTAACCCGACTAGTACAGCGATTGTTCGAAAGGCACGCAGATCTGTTTTCGATTAGAGATCAAGGTGGCGTGTATTTTGTACCGGAAGTTCATCACGATTTTATTGCGAAGGTGGAACGCTTCGTTAGGAATATCGGAGGATCATTGCAACGGTTTCCGATACCTGCGGGATCACCTCAGGGAGATCATGCGGTTCAAGAAGCGGTAGCACATGGTTTGCAGGCAATCATTGATGAGCATTTGCAAGCGGTGCAAAAGTTTGGAGAAGACACACGGCTTCACACTTTGCATCGCGCAGAAGAAAAGATCCGGATCACCAAGTTAAAGATCGAGGGTTATGGTCTTTATTTAGATAAAAAGCGCTCGGATTTGGAAGAAAGTTTACAGCAGGCTTCTGAATTATTGCGCTCAAGGATGAGCTTTTTAATAGAAGCGCCATCTGAGGAAGCGGAGTTAGTTTTGGTTTAATGAGGATTTGAATTTCAAATATTTCGGCCCTGTGGCGTGTAGCCATGGGGCCTTTTTTATTACTAGGGAGCAAACATGAGTGAATCTGATTTATATAAATCGGTAGCAAAAGTTACAGGCGAAGATATTGAAAGACTTAGGCGAATGGGATTTCGCATCAAAGTAATCAAGGCACGAAATAAAAGAGCTGAGATAATTCTGGATTCAGAGTTGGCTCAGGAAGTTCGAATGAAATAAATCTGAGTTATGCCAGCCATTCGCTAAGAGTGGCTGGCATCTTTTTAAGGAGAACAAAAATGGGAGCAAAAACAAAATTAAACACGGCATACATAAATGGCAGTTTGATAGGAGGCGGCTTCATTGGGTTATGTTTTGAGTCGATGACAGCGTTTGTTATCGCAACGATCTTTCTAATTGGCTGTTGTTTTTACAACAAGGACATTCGATAAAGGAAATCAAGTATGAACAATGAAGAAGAAAACATAAAAAAGCTTGTAAGTGCACTTGCGGACCTTTTAATAGTATGGATGATTGATATAGAAAGGAAGCAAACCGAAACTAAAGGAGTACCTAAAAATGGCACTTTTAAAATTCGAAGATCTTGGCCTGAAAACCCAGGATCAAATTAAGAAACTGGCTATAGAACTCGGCTTTGACGCTAACAGGGGTCTTTTCTGGGAAAGCCTTAGTGAAGATGACAAAGGCAGGCTTAAAAACGCTATCGAAAACAAAAATTATCATCCAAAAAATAAAGCCCTTCCAAACGCAAGCGTCCTACATATGTGGAAAATTCTTCATAACGAACCCGAAATTGTAGGGACGGTAAAGGCTGCTTTTCGGTTAGGGATAATTTCTCGAAGTGATCGGGATGAGTTGCTTCAAAAAATCGGGTGCGATGCTTCTCCAATCCAAGTTCAAAAGAAATCCAGCAGTGAGAATAAACCTTTTTGGAACCACAGAGAAGGGAAGCTTTATTTTAATAAAAAAGAAATTCTTATAACCCAGCGCAGAACAAATTCTTCTAAGATCCAAAATATTCTTCAACATTTTCAAGATCATGATTGGCCTAATGAAATCAAGAACCCATTGATAATAACAAATTACCGAATTAAAGACGGGATCAAATATTTGAATGGGATCTCAAAGGTTATTCAGTTTTCCGTAGCAGCAGGCGGCAATTACCTTTGCTGGAGCATACGGAAATCGGCCAACAAGTAATACAAACCTTACCTTAATTTTCACACACCAAATCCCTACCCATTTCTGGGCGAGATTTCCCTCTACTTTTCCCCCTACTTTTCTCCATGCTTTAGTTTGCTGGTTTTAAATTTAAACATCACAATCAATATGAACATGTGGCATGGATGCTGCAGCACATTCCTACATCGGAGGACTTATGTCGATCAAGTTTCAAAAAATTTCCCCGGAAGAAATCAAGGGTATCATTGATGCCATGGATCCGGAACTTCGCACCAGTATGGGCTCTGAGGAAGCAGCGAAGTTTTTAAAAATCAGTCTCTCAACCCTTTACGGCTGGGTGAGCTACGGCTACCTGGAAGGCACCTATCGGAGGCGAGGCAAATACCTTGTTTTCTTGACAAGCCGACTGGTAGATAAATTTTACAATGGTAAAGATTGGAGTTACCCATACCCATGCGAAACAAAAAACATTTAAATATCAATGATAATTTGAAAATCATCCGAAGGGGCAAAAAGGGCTTATGGTGTGCCGACTTTAACATTGGCAATAATCATAAGCGTGTAAGCCTTAAAACGGTTGATCAGAAAACCGCTATCGAAATAGCTGAAAAAATGAGCCTTGAAATTGCCAAAGGTGATTTCAAGTCCAACCATGGGAAAGTAGTTCTGGCCTTTGGCGTAGAAAGCTATTTGAAAATGGTTCAGTCCGAAGGCCGTTCAAAAAAGACCTACTCAAAATACAAGCAAGTTCTTAATCAATTTAAGGGCTTGCTTGAGAAGCGGGGAGCCAAATATTTGAATCAAATCAATCCAACTGATTTTGATGATTACCGTATTAACAGGAAGGTTAATAAAAGCCCTAAAACCATTTATAATGAGGCCGTTGTTATCAAGCAGTTTTTGAAGTTCTGCAAAAGCAGAAAGCTGATACTAGAAAACCCCTTAGCGGAACTACGTTTAAACAAACCTAAAGCAAACAAAAAGAATGCTCCTTCGCTAATCCAAGTTCAGCAGATTCTTAATGCAATGCAGAGTAGTGATAAAATTTTCATCCTGACTCTTGCTTGCTCAGGGATGCGCTCGGGGGAGTTACAGAAATTGCAACCACAAGACATTGATTTGCAAGGGAACTGGATTCATATTTGCAGCCGTGTGGGGTTATCGACCAAAACCGGGGTAAGCCGAAAGATACCGATTCACCCGGAGCTAAAAAAGGAACTCGAGGCAATCAAAAAGCCTGCAGGTGAGAAATGGTTCTTCCCTGGTAAAAGTATTAAACACGGGTGGATGAATCCTCAGAAACTCAATGAACGGTTTGTAGCTGCCGCAGAAAGTCTTGGGTTACCTGCGGGAAGGGAAAACGGCTTTACCGTTCATAGTTTACGCCATTTCATGGAAACACATTCTCTGAATCATGGGGTTCCGCAGAGGGCGGTTGATATTTGGTTGGGGCATACTGGCGGCAAAACCATGTCGGCTGTTTATTACAGCTTATCGGATGTTGAATCACAGAATTTCATGAGTCGTTTACCATTTGGTTTTATCACTACCGATAAATCAGGAGATTAATCATGTTTAGTGCAATGTTAGTATGGTGTGTTTTGGGGGCGCTTGTCCCAGATTTTAGGGACAAATTAGGGACAACTTTTTTCGATAATTGGCCTAGAAGTGCTGAAAGTGCTTTATTTATAGGCTTTGATAAGGCAGGCGAAAACCAAGCGGAGAGGGCGGGATTCGAACCCGCGGTACGATGTTACTCGTACGCCGATTTAGCAAACCGGTGCTTTCGGCCACTCAGCCACCTCTCCGTATATTTAAATCTACTAAAAAGTATACACTTACGCAAGAAGACTAAAGCAAGCATTTTTTTTCGTTCGAATTGGATTAACGATTCTTACGATACTTTGGGTTTTTCTCCAAATAAGCGTTAACTCGATCCTGTCGCTTAATTGCATCCGCAAAGAAGGCGACAGCCTCGATTAACCTTTCATCAGGCTCTGCACAGCTAAAACGTAAGAAGCCTTTACCAGCCTCACCAAAGCATTCGCCACCTAGGCAAGCAACGCCTTTGTTTTCGTCAGCACCCTCAAGTAAATACATGGCCAAGCCGTGTGATACGATGCCAAGCTCGTTGCAAATTGCTGAAACATCAGGAAAGACATAAAAGGTACCAAGAGGCATAAGAACCTTGACGCCCGGGACTTTTTCAAGTTCGCGGACAAGGATTTCAACTTTCTTGTGGAATTTCTTCATGACTTCGTCGCGTTCATTGTCATCATTTTCGATGGCGGCTTGGCCAGCGAGTTGAATGATAGGGGGTACGCAAGAAAGCGAGGTGTTGATCATTTTCCCCATGATTTCGGCCACTTTAGGATCAGAAATGGCGTACCCAAGGCGCCAGCCACTCATGCTGTAGGATTTGCTGAATGTGTAAACCGCAACGGTGTGATCAAGCATGCCAGGTTGTGCCAATGGAGTGAGGTGTTTGCCTTTCCAAACCATGTGGCAATAGGGTTCATCAGAGAAGAGGGCGATATTTTTGCCAACAATAAGCTTGGCAAGGCCCTTCATATCATCTTCGGTTGCCACCCCGCCGGTTGGGTTGTGGGGTGAGTTAAGGAAGATGGCTTTAGCTTTAGGTTCGTTGTTGATGAAGTCTTCGACATCCTTTAGGTTGGGGCGGAACTGGTTATCTTGTTTAAGGGAGCTATAAACGATTTTAGCGCCACGCCTTTCGAGGTTTGGTTTGTAAGTGGGGAATTGGGGAGAAAAAACAAGGACCGCGTCTCCAGGGTTAAGGAAGGCTTCGCAAAAGAATTGTTCGAAAACTTTAGCGCCTGGTCCAACAGTGACATTTTCGGGTCCAATTTTGACGCCAAATTCCTTGAAGTAATTCTTGGCTATAGTTTCGCGGAAAGAAGGAAGGCCCGGGGAAGGGCAGTAATGTGTCATACCTTGGTTAATTGCGTTAACGCCTGATACTAGGGCGTGTTTCGTGCTGTTAAAGGGGCTGTCGCCAATTTGCAGTTCAATTACATCTTTGCCTGTGGCTTTTAACTTTTTGGCGATAGCAAGGACATCGAATGCGGTTTCGCCGGTAAGTCCTGAAGCAAAAAGGCTTAGTGTAGGTTGAGACATGAGCAGGTCCTTTTCTTGAAAGCAGGGAGATATATTAAAAAACAACTGGTCGAATTATTAATGGCTAGTGGTGTATGGTAGCGAGTATTGGGGAAGCCGATTACTCAGGTTGTTGGTTGTAAAAACAGATAAAAATATTGTAGTGAAATAAGGGAGAGTGACAGGGAGAAATTAAATGCAAAAAGCTCCGGGGAGAAGCCGGAGCTTTGCGGATGAAATCAAAAATTAAGCAACTTTAGCAAGAAGAGTTTTGCTAGGCATAGTGAGGTTGGTTTGGTGCATCCAACGTCCGGCATCTGGTGCGCCGTGCCAGCGTTGAAGGGAGATGGACTGAGCTTTCAATTTTTCTTCATCGTCTAGGAGATCGTTGAAAGCAGGTTCGATGTTGGCGCGAACCTGTTCGGAAGAACGGCCAACGAAAAGAAGCATTTCGGATCGATTTTCGAAAACAACAAGAGCGCGCCAAACTTGCGCCTTAGATTCAGTTTGATAAAACATTAGAACAAAGCCCTCCATGGCAAAGAGAAAAAAGATCAAGGGTATAGAATGCATAAAAAAACGTCTTCCTGTCAAGTACAGGAAGACGTTTTTTGGATAAATAAATTAAAATAGTGTGTTAGTAGCTGGAGCCACGGTCACCACGGTCGCCGCCGCGTCCGCCACGGCCACCACCACTACCGCCGCCACCGAAGCCACCGCGACCGCCGCCGAAGCCACCACGGCTACCGCCACGATCACCACCACGTTCGCCGCCGCTGCCACCTGGGCCGCGTTCTTCGCGAGGACGAGCTTCGTTAACAGTAAGAGCACGGTTTTGGAACTGGAAGCCATTCAAAGCTTCAATAGCTTTGGTGGCATCTTGATCGCTAACCATTTCGACGAAACCGAAGCCGCGTGAGCGACCGGTTTCACGATCCATAATAACTTGTGAACGGGCAACTTGTCCATGTTGACCGAAAAGTGCATTGAGATCATCTGTGGAGGTCGTCCAAGTCAGATTCCCTACATAAATATTCTTCGCCATCGCTCGTCCTTTCCGTGCCAAAACTTCTTAAAAACTGTTCAGGACCTAAAAAACCACCGAGGTTGTGAAAGCTGAAACCCAAGAAGCAAATATGGCACCGTATACCAAAAAAACCTAAGTCTGGAGCTCCGGAAATCGAGCAGTACCGATCATAGAACAATTTGATAGGTAACAAATAAGCATTGAAAACCTGTCACATTATCTAATTCACCAGAGAAATTTGCTTATTTGAAAGATTTGGAAAAGTGATGCTCATTCGAGGGGATCGCCAACCAAAAAAACAAAAAAGAAATTAAACCGGGGATTCCAACCATCCATCTCCTGATCTACCAGCGGTCGGCCACGACCGACCCAAGGTCACAATTAGTTTTATATACGGAAAAGGCAAGGTTGTAAAGAAATAAATGTCATTCTTTTTGACTTTTACATATTTTGCAGCAAAGGTGGTGGTCTAGGTGTTACAAATTCTCCAAATAGTTAAAAAGGAGTTTTTCAAAAAAGGAAGTAAGTATATGTGCGTTTTCGAGTACTTCTTGATGCGAAGGAGGTTGGGGTGAAAGACCAGCAGCTTTATTGGTAATGCCTGAAATTCCAGCACATTTCATTCCTAAATGAAATCCAGCCTCAACTTCCCAGACGGTTGACATGCCAACAGCATCTGCGTTCCAAGAGGAGAATGTTCGGATCTCAGAGGCGGATTCGTAGCATGGTCCGGAAACCATAAGGTAGGTTCCGGTGCTTGAAGATAAATTTTGAGATTTCGAGATATTTTTCAATTTATCAAGGAGGGCTGGGTCGTATGGGGAGTCAATTGGGGGTAAAAAGCCAGGGGTATTTTTGTCGTTATTCCAAGGTTTGCTGATGGTATCGATATGGTTTTTAATGAGCATGATCGAGCCGGGACTAAGATTTGGTGAAATGCCACCAGCGGCATTAGTAAAAATCCCAGTTTGGCATCCGAGAGAGTGTGCAATTCTGGTGGTTGCGGTGACGACTTGTTTGGGGTAACCCTCGTAAGAGTGAATTCTGCCTTCAGAAATTAGTAAATTTTTGTTGCCGAATCGTGCGTGCGTAAGGCACCCTTTGTGGCCTGGCACAGTTGCAGCAGAGATTTCTGGGAGTTGGCTGAAAGACCAAGATTTTCTGTCTTGGAATTTTTCTGCCAATGCCCCATATCCTGAACCTAAAACAAGAAAGATATGGGGCTGTTGTTGTTCGCAAAGGCGCAACAAATCTTTAGGTAGACTCGAATCAGTATTAGACATGTCTTAAAGCCTCTATCGGATCCATAAGCGCGGCTCTTCTGGAGGGATAGATGCCAAAAATAAGTCCAACAGCAACAGCGGTGGTGAGTGACCATGTGATGGATTCGAAATGGACCTTTGCAGGGATTCTGGCGTCCCAGAAAGTTTCTGCAATGAAAGGTAGGGCGTAGACCATGGCGAGTCCGAGGCCGATGCCTAGAATTCCGCCAACGCTGGTTTGCACGACAGCTTCGATAAGAAATTGTAACGTGATATCACGGCGTTTGGCACCAAGGGCTCGTCTAATACCGATTTCACGGGTTCTCTCGGTGACGGTAGCAAGCATGATGTTCATGATGCCGATACCACCAACTAGAAGGGAAATAGAGGCAATAAGAACGAGCAGCATTTTGTATCGTTCTTTGGCCCTTTCAGCTTCTTCGAGTCGGTCGAGGGGAACATTTACGGTCCAGTCGGCTTTACTGTGGTTTTCGAGTATTGATCGAACGATTTCACCTGTCGGACGCACTTTTTCGATGTCGCTGACGGTAATTGTGATCTGGCTTATTTCTACTTTTTCAGCAGATCTTGAGCCAGCAGAGCGCATGAATATTCTTTCGCCAAATCTTACTCTTGCGGTTGCAATGGGGATGACGACATCCAGGTTAACATCTTCTGTGGAAACCCCGCCTTGGGATCTTTCTTTCATAACCCCTATGACCTTATAGAAGAAAGTTCCAAGTTGGACTTCTTTGTCCAAGGGGTCTTCGAATGGGAAAAGTCTATTAGCGAGTTCGGAGCCTAGCACTGCAACATTTCTTAAAAGCACTTCGTCGTCAGCGACAAGAAACCTGCCATTTTTCATTTCAATGTTATGGATGTCTAGATAGTCGGGGATGGTGGAGACAATTCTGCTGTTTACGCCTTTATAACCTCTTCTAGCTTCTTGGGGGAAGATGCGCATCGGGACCATTCTGGTAACGGTCGGGATGGTAGCAATTTTATCAAAGTCTAAATAAGTGAGGCCATAAATTGCGATGTAGCTACGCTTGGAAGAACCCGCATCATCAGTTGGTTTGACACTACGGATCATAATATTGTTGGCACCCTGCCTTCGGATATCATCCAAGGCGTCTTGCATACTGCCCTCGCCGAAGGCCATGAGAGAGATCACAGCACCGGTGCCAATAATGATACCTAGGACGGAAAGAAAAGCGCGAAGCCTGTGAAGCCAAAGGCTTCGCACAGCAAGGATGAAGCTTCTGCGGCCTTTGTCCCAAAGTAAAATGGATGCAAAGAGGCTAAAAAGCAAGATGATTGCAGTGATGGAAAATATCAGCATTTCCGATTCTCACTTGGATTGATGGAGCACCAAGGTTTCTAGTAGTTCCGTTTGAATGGTAGAGGTTGCGCCTTCGATTGAAACTGTGGGTTTTTCGTTCCTGACATCAGATTCTATTACCCCATCTCGCATTCTAACAACTCGTTTGGCCCAGGAAGCGATATCGTTTTCGTGGGTCACCATGATAATTGTTTTTCCTGCTTCATTAAGCTTGGAAAGAAGGTGCATGATTTCGTCGCTGGTTCTGGAATCAAGGTTTCCGGTGGGTTCATCAGCAAGAATAACAGCGGGGTCGTTAACTAGGCTTCGAGCAATGGCGACGCGTTGTTGTTGGCCGCCCGAAAGTTGCATGGGCCGATGATCAAGCCTGTTTCCTAATCCTACGAGTTGGGCCAAGCCGATGCATCTATTGGTGGTGGAGTTGGAAAGTTTAGCGCCTTGGTAGAGCAGGGGGATCTCGATGTTTTCGACTACGGTGTATTGTGGTAGAAGGTTGTATTGTTGGAAGATGAATCCGAGGTAGCGACTTCGAATATTACTAAGTTGATCATCTTCCATTCTGGCGACATCTTGACCAGCAAGGAAGTATTGGCCATTGGTTGGGCGATCGAGGCAGCCTAAAAGATTAAGGAGGGTGGATTTGCCAGAACCTGAGGGCCCCATAAGTGCGACAAAATCGCCTTCTTCCACTTCTAGTGTTACACCCTTTACTGCGTAAACCAACACTGTTTCCAGGGAATATACTTTTGCTAGATCAATGATTTTAAGAACGCTGGCCAAGTTGTAAAGCCTTTAAAAGTAGTTGAAAATGTATTTCTGTTCGCCAGATTATGTCTTAGACTTTTTGTCTTTTTTCTTGGAGCTTGGTGAAGTTGGGGCATCAGGCTTTTCTGCTTTTGAAGAATCTTTCTTGGAATCACGGGAAAGGCTTTTGGGGTTGAGTACAACTACATCATTTTCGTTAAGCCCATCTTTGATTTCAATCATTTTTTCGTTGCTTACACCAAGTTTGATGGGTTTTTCGAGGGGGCCTTCGGGGGTAAGGATAAAGCAGAAAAATCCATTTTGCGTGTTACCAAGCACGGCTTGAACAGGAATTGCAAGTACATCTTCAGCTTTGGTGTCGGTGTAAATAGTAACAGATGCACTCATGCCTGGTTTCAGGTCGGGTAAACTTTCATCGATGGAAACCAAAGTGCGATAAACGCGTACATCCGAAGTAAGCCAATCGGATTGAGATGCGACTTCATCGACATGCTTGACATGGCCCTGCATAACTTTATCAGGGAAGGAATCGATACGGATTGTCGCAGGCAGGCCGTTATCTATTAGTTCTTGTTCTTTATCCATAAATTCGTTGTGAATCTCATAGTACGCAGCCTGAGCGGAGAGTAAGCCTAGGGGTTGGCTCAGCAGGGATAACCCCGCAAGTCGGATTTCGCCATAGCCTGTTTTTTTCCATTGGTCACCTCGGATGCGATTGCGCATGGCTTCATGAACTTTAGTATTAACCATCATGTGGGTAAGGTTGGGGATACGCATCAGTTTTTGGCCTTCACGCACGGGTTCGCCTTGGGCGATGGTTGCTTGTTGGGAACCGCTGCCAAATCTAGCCTGTTCGGATACATAGTAAACAACCAGACCATCTTGAGGCGCGTAAAGGTAGCATTTTTTGATTTCGTCTTCGATTTCCTTAAAACGAAGCTCTTCCTTGGAGAAGATAGATTTTTTTGTAAGTGTGTCGTTGATGCCTTGGATTTCTTTGGACTTAGATTGGGTCGTAAGTCGGTCTTTGGCTCTTTTGGACTCATCCCTTTTGCTTTTGAGTTCGGTCAGGGTGCGTTTCTTGGTGTAGTCTTTGAGTACTCTTAATTCTTCTTTTACTTTTTCTACTGAGAATTCTGCGCTTTTTAATTTGAATCTATCTGCTAAGGCCTGTTTGGGGGTCATGTATCCTTTGCTTACCATGCGGTCGAGCCAAACATCGCGATCGTTCCACATGGAGAGGTCGGATTCGGCCATAAAGAATCTACCTTCAACTTCTGCAAGTTGTTGTTTGTAATCGCCTTCTTGGAATTTTTCGAGATCGAGGGCGGAAAGTTCGATGGCGATTTCAGCAGTTGCTATGTCGCTTTGGTTTTGGCTTTTTACGATGTCGTAGTTGGCCTCGGCTTGGATAAAATCGTTGCGAGCCCGATCGCGTGCGATCTGCTGGCTTTTGAGTTGTTCCTGTAGTCCAGAGTCATCGAGTTCAACTATAAGATCGTTGTATTTCACATGCGAGCCATCATCGATAACCCATTTGATGGTGGTTGAGAACGAAGACCCTTTGCTGCCTGAGCGAACTTGGCAAACAATATCTTTGTTGTCTAAGGCTTCTAGAGTACCTCTTTCAAGGATAGTTACTTGAAGTTTTTCTGGTTTGACAACATGAGTAATTAGGTCGATACGAACGGGTTTAGAACGAGGCCAAAAATAAAGGCTTGAACCAGCGATCACGATGATGATGGGGATAGCAAACGCCAACGCAATTTTTTTGATTGAGAAGTTTGCAGGTGATGCATCTTTATTCGATGCTTCTTTATTTGAGGCTGATTTTTCTGGGCGGGAGAAGGAAGCTTGCAGGACCTCCCCGAGTTCCCTCTGCACTGTTGGGGATGCTTCGGAGATTGGTAACTGTTTCGGCAGGTCTGTTTGCTTGGAGGTCGCAATGGCAGGTTTCGATTTCATCGATCCATACTCCGCGTGGGTCAAGAGGTAAAAGTTCAAGATCCCTGTAAAGGAAAGTTCGTGCACTCAGGTAATCGATCCAAATTGTAAACAGCGTGTTTTGTGCTGTCAGTTTGGACCTTTGTGCTGCAAGCAACTGCTCGGTAAAAGCAGCTTGCGCACTATCATTATTTCCTTGAGCCCCACCCGCACCACCTGGTTTGGATGGTGCATAGGTTGTTTCAAGCGCATTGTCCAGAATCAAGTAAGCTAATTCAACTGCCAACTTCTGAATATCGTAAGTTTGAGATAAAGCTCGCAAACTTCGGATTTCATTGCGAACATCTTCAATTATAGTATCTTCAAAGGCCATCAAGTTGCGCCTTTGTCTTTGCCAGTTGATCAAAGTTGCCCTATAGGCGTTTCTTTCTTGAATTCTGACTAACGGTAAATCGCCCGTGAGAATAAGGCGGTGTCTTAGAGAACCCGCATTAAAATTCACAGGCTGGGCAACATTTGCAGGCGAAGTACCTAATAAACTATACTCTACATTCATGACCCCTTGCAAGGCATTAGCGGAAACAGCAATTTGTCTCCAGGAGTCCATGAGTTGGGCCCGCCCATTCATTAAATCAAGTCTATTCGTTAAAGCGTGCCTACAGCCTGCAAACAAAGCTTCATCGATTTCCGTCTTTAATAAGTCTACACCATCAACGCATACTCTGGGTACAGTGGGCCAAGATTTTCTGGTTTTGTCCAATTTTTCGTTTCTTGGCTCTACCAAAACCAAGAGAAAGTCTTCAATCAGGTTTTCAAACTGGTTGAGTTGATCATCGACACCGTTTCGCAGCCAGTTTACTTTTTGTTCATACAGTCTGAGGTTTCTTTCGAATCTCCCCAAGAAGAATTCGAAGTCTTTTTCACCGAGTTCTAATTTTTCTGTGTAGGGTTGTTGCTTACCTTTTCTCTCAAAATCGGCCTTTGATTCTTGAAGTTCCAATCTGCGGATATTGATTTCTTTAAGTTTTGCGGCTAATTCTTCTTTGGTCATCGCTTCCCATTCTGCCCATCTTTTTGGAAGCTTATCCTTGAATTGTGTTCCCTTGACAAAATCGGATTCTTTGAGAATGGTTTGTAGACCTTTACGCAATTGATCGACCTTTTTTGGGTCATTGAGTTTTCTAGATTCTTGGCGTGTTTTTTTAAACTCATCGACCAGATTTGAATAACGGGCCAATTGAGCCAATTGGGGTTCTAGTGGTGCTCGGTCGAGTTCTAGGGGCAGGTCAATTGGCAGGCCAAGTTGATATTTAAAGCGGTCAAGCGCATCCCGTAACGATAGCTCCCTCGTGATAACATTTGTTTTAAATGATAATAATTGTTGCAGAATTCTTGATACTTGTAGTTCGGACTGATCTCCAATGGCTTGCATTTCCTTGTATTGGTCAAGCGTGGTGGATAAGTCTTTTACATTTTCGCGTTCGTTTTGCAGCAAACCAGCTTTCAGTACTGCGGGTAGGTAGCCATCTCTTCGGGCTGCGAAAGCTTGTGATGTCGAGCTATAGCCATTGCCTTCGCCAGGTGTAACTTGAACATTTCCTGCCCCTGCAATACCCGAGCCAAATACGCTATTAAATCTAGAGGCTGAAGCAACCGTGGCTGGGGTGCTAAATACTATGGGAACGCCACCTACAACGATATCAGCATAAAATTCCTTGCGGAAGCGTGCGTAAGAGCGCATCTCGTAAAGCAGATTGCGTTCTGCTAAGGTGAGAGGTTCGAGGGTAACAGCTCTGCCACCCCCACGGAACAACGGTTGAAACAGGTCTAAAGATAAAGCCGATGGAGTTCGAATTTGGGTTCCACCATTTCCAGCCATATCGACAACAATTGCATTAGCGTATCGAAACAAAAGCAATGCGCCTGTTGAGAATGTTTTTGTGAATCCAGCTTCAGATGCAACATTCCATCGGTTGGTATTGTTTGCTACGGTTTCGGAATTAGCTCGCTCCCTGATTGCGACTTCGTTCGCATAAAACTGTGCGGCAAACGCAAATCGCTGCAAAGTTACTGGAAGTGCTGCTAGGTAAACATTTTCTCTTCGGAATTGAAAATCTCTGCTATTTACCAACCCGAGTTCGCAGGATTGTTCGAGTTTGATAAGAAACGGGTGATCATAACGGCCCGCAGGATCGCCTTTGTAAGTCAGGCCCATGGAATCAAAAGGGCCTTTGTCTGGGTCAAGGTTGTCCAGATAATTTATGCCATCTTGTTTGAACGAGACCAATTTAAAGGGTGCGTCAATTTCTTTCGGTGCTTTAATTGCAACTGCAGAACGATTTTCAGAATCATATTGGGATAGTAAATCAATATATCCCGAACCTTCCATGTGACCTATGCCGTATTTTCCAGGTTTTTGGGGATTAGGCGCCATTGCCATAGAGGCCGGATCATCGGGTGGCATTGAGGGCCTGTCCTGATTACCTGCGGAGGCGAAACGGGCCCTTGGATCGGGAAGCAGATGAAACTGTTCAAGTTTCCAATTAGGATATTTATCTTTGGTTGCAAGAATTTGGTTTACTTCATTGTCAGCTCTGTTTCGAAAGAATCGCCTGCTACACCCTGGCATTAAAATTGCAAAGCTAACACCAAGCAAAAGCATGGTATAAAAGTTTTTTCTAAATGATGAAGCCTCGAGTTTTTTCATAAGCTTTCGGAGAGTTCAATTACAGGCGTGAATAATAGTTACAAACGTCATAATTGATATCGGCCTAATACACGGTACAGCTTGAGTGTATATTTGTTAGATTGCAGGATATGGGCAAAAGGTTTGGTGGTTTTGAATTAAAAACCTAGGATACTTGTTGCATAGTAAACGAATTACCTTCGAGGATTGATAGATGAAAGCCCTAGTATGCAATTCATACGGTAACCCTTCGCAAGTTTTAGGAATTGAGAATAAAAGTGAACCAAAACCCCGTAGTGGGGAGGTTTTGGTAAGGATGATTCTAAGTCCTGTGAACCCATCAGATTTGCTGTTCATTCAGGGAAAATACGGCAATCAGCCCAACCCTCCCCAAACTCCAGGTTTTGAAGGGGTGGGAATTGTAGAAGCTGGTAAAGGGCTATTAGCTTGGCGGGTTATGGGAAAACGGGTGTCGGTCATCGGTCAGGGGGATGGCAGGTGGCAAGAGAAAATCATCATTCCAGCAAGGCAAGCTGTTCCCATGCCTTCGTATCTTACCGATCAGCAGGCTGCTTCATTTTTCGTTAACCCTGCGACTGCATATGTGATGACTCAAAAAGTGCTGAAAATTCCTGCGGGGGGTTGGTTGTTGCAATCTGCTGCAACTGGGGCGTTGGGGAAGATGATAGTAAAGTTGGGAAAAAAGCTTGGGTTTCACACCATTAATATTGTCCGTAAGCAGCAACAAGCTGAAATCCTTCGAAAGATTGGGGCTGACGAAGTTATTTCGTTGGATCAGGGAAACATTCAAGACTCAGTAATGAAAATTACCAAGGGGAAAGGTGTTTCTTACGCTGTTGATGCGGTGGGTGGTGAAGTTGGATCGCAGATGATATTAAGCCTTGCGAGAAATGGAAAGATGTTGGTTTATGGTCGGATGTCGGGGGAACCATTGAAGTTCGAGCCAGGCGATATCATGAAAGGTCAGAAGACAGTGCAGGGGTTTTGGCTTTCGGAATGGGCTAAAGATCAGGGCGTTTTAACTATGCTAGGTTTATTTGGTAAGTTGGGTGGTTTTATTCGTGATGGTGTGTTAGATACCCCCGCTGGTCCAATTTTTGACTTGGCAGATTATCAAAAAGCTCTTAGTGCAGCAGCTTTAGATTCCAAAGAGGGAAAAGTGTACCTTAAAATCAATCCTTCCTAAATTGCCTGTGGTTTCTGGCTTGTCTGATCTTGAATGACGCTATTTACTTTTTAAATTGCAATGGTTATGGGCCACTTTAGATTTTAGGCCCATAATTTGGGCATCTATTTGCCTTGGGAAGTTGCAATGGTTTTCAAAAATCTATTTGGTTTGATGGCTATTCCGATGGTTTTTTTGCTAGGTTGTTCACAAACCCCCAAGCAATCGACCCGAATGATTTCCGATGCTGGTATGAATGCAGAAAAAATTGTTCGATTGCCCAATGCTGCGCCTGATGCTGGCCCAACCAAAGAAGCTGCAATTCGAGTCGGAAAAATTGGTCAAAAACTTCTCGTTGCTAATCCATCTATTGGAATTAAACCTGCGTTTCACACGATTGGAACTTCTCAATCCGAGGTGTTTCATAAAGGTGTTGATCAAATTATGATAACCGATGGTTTGGTTAAAGAATGTAGTGATGATCAGTTAGCAGCAGTATTGGCAGTAGAATTGGTCAAGATGTTGGGAGAACAAGAGAATAGTGCGCCAACAGGCAAAATTATCGATCGAACGCCAGGGATGGATTTTCCAATTGGGAATGATCGCTCGCTAGTTTTTGGGCCAGCGGATGGAACTCGCATTGCGGAACGGTATGGGCTAGATCAGATGCGCATGAAAAACAAAGCAACTGGGGCAGGAACTTTAGATCCAAAAATACTAGCCCGGGGTTATTTGTCTAAAGCGGGTTACCCTTCAAAGGCAGTGGATTCGATTTCTGGTCTGCTTAAAAAGGCAGACGAGAATTTTAAGTTAGAAAAGCAAATGACAGGTACTGCGCAAGCCGCAGAGGGTAAAAATAGTCCCCCCGTTCCTCAGTAATACAATTCAGCATTTATTTCTTGGCATCCCCTTCAAATATAGTATCTTTAGTTAAGTTCTGCCCAATATGTATAGGCGCAGGATATTATAGATCTTGTTTGTTGAGAATAATATGAGCAATCCGAAGTCTTTGGTTTTTGGCCACTCTTTTTTAAGTTACATGATGCTTGCAGTTCTTGCATCTGGTTGTGGCGGTGCACCTGCTCCATCCAATAAAGATGGCGCTAAACCCGATACTGGGAAAAAAGAAGCAGCGAAGCAGGATGGTAAAGTAAAGAGTGCGAAAGATGCTAAGGTGGCTTTTGTTAGTAATAACCCTGCAGAGTTTTGGACTATTGCAGAGGCTGGTGCCCGAAAAGCTGAGCAAGAAACAGGATCGATAGTTATTTTTAAAAGACCTCAAGATGCCTCGGCTTCAACCCAAAAACAAATCATTGAAGATTTAATGACACAAGGTGTGAACGCAATTTCTGTGAGTGTGATCAGCCCGGAAAATCAGACTTCGTTTATAGATGAAATTGCTGCAAGAATCCCAGTCTTGTGCGTGGATAATGATGCTGTTAAATCCAAAAGGAAGTGCTACTTGGGAACTGCTAATCTCCAAGCTGGACGGTCTGTTGGTGAATTGGTGAAAGAAGTTATGCCGCAAGGTGGAAAAATCGCGATTTTTGTAGGGCAGTTGGATCCAATCAATGCTCAAGAAAGGCGTCAGGGAGTGCTTGATGTTCTAGAAGGTCTTGCCGAATCAAAAGCATTGCGCGATTCCCCCAATGGGAAAAAATATGGGAACTACGAATTAATTGGTACCTACACCGATAATACTGATAAAAATAAAGCCAAAGATAATGCTGCCGATGTTCTTGCTAAGAACCAAAACGAAGAGAACCTTTGCATGATTGGATTGTGGGCATATAACCCACCTGCTATTCTC
>Ga0255094_1000700_pt1 | contig 16899 bp, 10 predicted proteins | sample Colum_Law_RepB_8_2_FD_188434 | JGI IMG/M metagenome (GOLD analysis project Ga0255094, IMG submission 188434) | Freshwater microbial communities from Columbia River, Oregon, United States - Colum_Law_RepB_8d | ecosystem: Environmental > Aquatic > Freshwater > River | place: USA: Oregon...
TAAGGGGCCGTTGCGACTCAGGCTGAGTTGAAGACTAAGCTTGATGCTGCGAATGTTGCTTATGCAGCGAGCCAGAAGAAGCTGGAAGATCAGAAAGCTCTGGTTGTTGCTGAAGAACAAAAGCTGGTCGCTGAGCAAGCGAAGGAAAAGAATCTGCCAGTCACAATTGCTGCTTTGCAGAAAGCAATTCCGGAACTCAAAGCTGCTACAGAGAAGTCGGCTGCAGCATCAGAAATGATGCAGGCTGACGAAGAACTAAAGAAGGTCGTTGAGCAGTTGAAGGCTCAGGTGGTTGCTCGAGAAACTGAACTCAAGACGACAGAAACCGACTTGGCGACAGCAAAGGCCAACGTGGTCAGTGTTGCAGCCAACATCGAAGTTCAGAAGAAGCAGGTTCCTGTTGATGAAGCTGCAATTGTCACGGCTAAGGGTGTGCTGGATGCAGTCACCGCGGCACACAACACTTCGATCCAGACAACAACGAGTAATGAACAGCTTGTGGCCGCTGCTCAGAGAGAACTGCAGCGAGCAAATGAGTTGGTCCCACGTCTCCAGCATTACATTGCTCTGCGTGATGAACTGAATGCTCTGGATGCAGCAAAGAAAAAGCGAGACGAAGTCCAACTGGCGTCGTTGCAGGTGCAGGCGGCTTTGCAGGAAAAGCAGACCTTGATGGCAACTGCTCAAAAGACGATGCAGGAAGCTCAGGCTGCTGTCACCTCAAGTGACCAGAAGATGAAAGATCTGACGGTTGCGATGACCACCATGGAACAACAAAAGGTGGCCAAGCAGGACGTGATGACCAAGACACAAACAGCGTCGCCAATGGTGAAGGCGGCATTGGAACAGGTCAAAGCCGCTCTGGCTGTCCTGCCTGACAACGCTGAGATCAAGGCGTCGGCCGATGGGCTCGCCGCTACTGCGGAGCGTCAGGACAAGTCGATCGTTGCGATGACCGAAGAAATAGCCGTGATGGACAAGCAGATGACGGCTTCAAAGGCGGACCTCGATGCCACTGCGAAACTCAACACGGACTCCAAAACAGTAATGCAGACAGCGGACCAGATGATGAAGACTCTGGCTGCGGAAGCTGCTCCAATCGAAGCCCAACTGGCTGCAGCGAATGCAGAACTGGCGACAGCTGAGCAGGCCGTTCAGGCTGCCGCAACTGTCGTCGAGACGCGTCGGCAGGTGCTGCGACCTCAGTTGCAACTGAGTCAGGCCAACTGATTCATTGCAACTTGCCGAAAGATCACCAAGGGCTCTCTGGAGATTACTTCAGAGAGCCCTTTTTTGTTTGCGGCGCCGCGTATTTTCCTCAATAGGAGGGAGTTACTACGATGCGAAAACTATCGCAGAGAGCTGATTTTGTTTGCCCAGCCGTGTGTTTTTGGATGCAGATGCATCAATGATGCACAGATCGAGAAGCGTGACGCCTCAAACATGGCTCCGCTGAGCGACCGCACTTGCCGGGGAATGTCTGAACATCTATTCTCCACGACCCCGGCGCCGTTTACGTCTGATGCCTGCGGTTTGTTGATTGAGTCATGGATTGAGCATACGTGTTTACCGCCGAGCCAGAGGCGACGGCTTCAACGAAGGCCATCTCCTCCGGCTCGGTGGTAGACGATGAAATCAACACGTCCCCGCCAGGTACTGAGATCGCCAGTTATTAAGAGGCAGCAGGCTTCCGGACTGAATTGCAATTGCCTCACGGAGACACGGATGTCCCTGCTTTTGAATGTTATCTTTGCCAGCCATGCTCGCAGCACTCATCACAAGTTGGCCCTCGACGCGCTAAGGCATCTGCAGGGTGATGAAGCGGCTCAATGGACCGATCTCATTATCAGCGAGCATGCGGCGTATCTGGAGGGAGCCAAAGCTCCGGACGATGACTTCAAAGACTTCAAGAACCATGTTCTGCATGTGCAGGAGAACTTCTGGGGCGGAGCAGTATCCTCAGCCGAGCACTGGTATGGCCAGTTCATTGATCATCTTCGTTCGGCAGAATGGAAAGATGCAGCTTATGCCGCGGGAGTGCTCAGTCACTACTACAGCGATCCTCAGATGCCATTTCACACCGGTCAGACTGAAGCAGAAGGTGCGGTTCATCGAGCAGCAGAGTGGAGTGTCACGAAGAGTTACGAAAAGCTTCGAACACTTCTCGAGCAGGAGCTCGGGGGATATCCGCGAGTCAGCATGTCTGCAGCGGAGAATTGGCTTGAGGAAATGGTTAAGTCCGGCGCGGTCATGGCGAATCAATATTATGACCTGCTGATCGATCACTATAACCTTGCCGTCGGAGTCAAGGATCCGCCTGCCGGGCTTGATCGAGTCGCACAAGAAGCGGTTGCGCGGTGTCTTGGTCATGCCACCATAGGCTTCGCAAGGATCCTTGAGCGGGCCTTCGAAGAATCCTCCGTTCGTGCCCCCGAGGTCACGCTGACAATGAAGGCCGTTCTGGCCACGATCAATGTACCGATTCGGACAGTAGTTAATCGCCTTGCCGATGCGAAAGACAGAAAGATCGTAGAAGCGATTTATCAGGAGGTTCAGGAAACCGGAAAGGCCGTTCATTCGCTGCCGGAAAGCGAGAAGCTGGTTCGTCAGTTCCACGCGGCGGAGGTTCGCAAAGTTTCAATGATGGTGCTGAATGCCGAACCTGCTCGGCCTGCGGGACAGAGATTCGGGAAGCCGTTACAGGACCAGAAAACGGTGCCCCCGAAAATTGCTCAGGCACCGATCGCCAAGCCTCCGGCCGCAATGGAATCCTTGCCCAAGACGGCAGCAATGCCCGTGCCTTCGGTAACTCCTGCGACAACGCCGGCACCCACACTGTTGGAAGCCACAAAGCCGGAACCAGTCTCATCGGTTGTAAGCAAGATTGCAAAATCTCCGGCAGAGGTAATCGTAGCCCCACAGCCCGCTATGGTTCACCCGGCTGTGACGCAGCCTGCCGTGGCTCAGCCTGCTGCCGTTCAGCGGGCGATCGCCGCATCTCACCGATCAACCGCGATGCGATATTATCTCAAGTCAGAAGCTCCGATCGTTGATGCGCCTTCGATTGGGCCGAAGACGGCTTCACGATTCAACGCGATCGGAATGATAACGGTCGACGAGTTCTTAAACGCGGATCCGGAGATTACTGCCAGCAAGCTGGCGGTTCGCCATATAACGCCGGATGTGATTCGCGAATGGCAGGCTCAGTCAAGGCTGATGGTCGAAGTTCCGGGACTGCGTGGGCACGATGCTCAGTTGCTGGTGGCTGCCAACGTAGAAACCTCCGACCAGCTTCGCGACAGTAATGCCGCGGGACTTCTGGACGCAGTCACAGCCGTCACAATGACGGCGCTTGGCAAGAGCATTCTGCGTGATGGATCAGCCCCGGATCTGGACGAAGTCAAATCGTGGATCGCTGCAGCTCAATTGTCTCCGCTTGAACCTTCACACCCGGTTGCTGGTGAACTGATGACGTAATTCTCCGGTCTCGGCAGTGATGCCTGAGTTTTCCGGGGCAAATGCATGACATCACTGTAGAACGCGGTAAGATGCACCGCGTAGTACTGAGTACTCTGCATGAATGGACAAATCGAGCGATTCCTCAACAATGCCGATGCCAGTGGGCTGCTGGCTGCAGAAGAGATCACTGAGTTCATCGAGTCTTTGCCGGCCGATCGTCGTCCACAGGACGGTGAACAACTCGCACGGGAACTTGTGCGGCAGAACAAGTTGACGAAGTATCAGGCCGAGCAGATCTATGCCGGCAAAACGAAGCTGCTCGTCCTCGGCAATTATGTGGTTCTGGATAAGCTCGGTCAGGGCGGGATGGGAGTTGTTCTGAGGGCAGAGCACCGGCGGCTCAAACGTCTGGTGGCTCTGAAAGTCATGTCGCCGTCTGTGGTGAAGACACCGGACGCACTCCGACGATTCCTGAGGGAAGTTGAAGCCGCCGCCAAACTACGTCATCCCAATGTCGTGGCAACCGATGATGCCAATGAAGCGCGCGGAACGCATTTTCTGGTCATGGAGTATGTCGAAGGCAGCGACCTCTCTGTGCTCGTAAAGAAGTCCGGCCCGATGTCTGTTGAACAGGCGCTGCAGTGTATCGTTCAGGCGGCGCGGGGACTGGAGTATGCTCATGCTCAGGGTGTAGTTCATCGCGACATCAAGCCTGCCAACCTGCTGTTGGATTCGAACAGGAAGATCAAGATTCTTGATATGGGGCTGGCTCGCATTGAAGGAGCCACCGACGGCCAGGCAGAACTGACCAGCACCGGAGCGGTAATGGGGACAGTGGACTACATGGCCCCGGAGCAGGCCATCAGTACTCGCCGTGCGGACGCTCGCAGTGATATCTACAGTCTCGGTATTTCCCTGTGGTATCTGCTGACCGGAAAGTGCGCCTACGACGGTGATTCTCTGATGGCCAAACTGCTGGCTCACAGAGACGCTCCGATTCCCTCACTCCATAAGTTTAATGAGGCGATCCCTCCGGCTGTGGATGAGGTGTTTCGAAAAATGGTTGCCAAGCAACCCACGGATCGCCACCGATCGATGGCCGAAGTCGTGCGGGATCTTGAAGCTTGCCAAAGTGGATCGTTTTCGTCGTCCGGTGTTTCCATGCCAGCGATGCCCGCGGATTCGGGATTGAATTCTTTCCTGAACAACCTGGCCTCTGGCACTGCAAAACCTGCCGCAACGTTGATGCCAAAAGGCGAAGCAAATCCCATCACAGTCACTCCTGCGGCTGAAGCGACTGTCCTGGACGGGAACCTCGGAGTATCCACTGATTCATTAACGTCGCAGAACTCTCGAGCTGCACTCAAGAAGATAAACAGTAAACACGCGGTTGAACCTGAATCTCCGCCAGCATTGCCGTGGTTTCGAAATCTTTATGTTCTGGGATCAGCTGGAATCGCAGCTCTGGTCGTTGTCGCGAGCCTGCTTGCTCTGCGACCAGTGGCCCCCGGAACACTGAGAACCGAGATGCTGGATTCGATGGTCGAACTGAGTCTCAAGGGCACTCCTCATCGCTTCGCCGCTACAGATTCGCAACCCTTGTCGTTGGCTCCAGGTGAGACGAGTTTTGTGGTCAAGCGTGGCAATCTGGAGTTCGAAATCTCCAACGTGCTCATCATGAGCAATGCCGAGACCGTCCTTCGCGCGGAGTCGATCGAAAACTACCTGACTATCAAAGCCAATGATGAAATCGTCGCGGAGAAACTATTGCCGGCTGATTCTTCCGCTTCAACAGCGAAAAACATGACCAGTTCTTCGGCATCGCCCCCCGAAACAGTCGCGGCCGCAGAGGGAGGATTCGCCTTAAGAATAGTTCCCGAGAGCTATGTCGAAATTCCCACGCTCCGACGGGAAAGCTCAACGCCCATGACCATCGAAATGTGGGTGCAAGCTCCAAGGCTTCGTGGTGTGTTATTCAGCATGGAAGGAAAGCCTGGTGTTCAGTTTAGCTGCGAGCGGGGGCTTGATAGCACGGGTTACTTTGACGTTCTCGAACGAAAACGAGACGGACACTCAGCTGTGCACATTCCTCTGAAATGGCCGAATCGCAAACGGCATCTTGCTATGGTCTGGGATACCGACAAGTCTGTGTTGTTTGTGGACGGTAAGTCAGTCGCCAGTGGTGAAGTAATCCCGGCGGAAGAAGCCGCAGAGATACCGCCCGGGAACTCATCGGTCACCATGATCGGTTCACAGATATATGGAGACAACAGAGGATATCACTGTAGCGGCGGAACCTTCTACGGGCTTCGAGTGTCCAGCACGGCTCGATATCAGCAGGATTTTGTCCCGTCGGAATCATTCACGACGGATGATAAGACCATCGCACTGTATGCCTTTGATGAAGGTGACGGACAGACGCTGAAGGACTCATCCGGCAATAATCATCATGGAACAATTGTGGGGGCTCAATGGGTAGCCGCCAACGAGTCCGTGCTCACAAAGGAAGCTGCCGACGTCAAGCTCGGAGATCCCTCCGTTGTGGACCTGTTGTCTCTGATTAACCCGGCGGCTGACGCGTGGCTTGGCGAATGTCGCAAAGAAGGTGAATCGCTGCTGGTGGGGAGCGAGAAAGGTTCGTCGCGTATTCAGATCAATCACAAGGTGCCGGAGGAATATGTGCTTGTTGCTGAGATTGAAAAAATCTCTGGCAAGGATGGGATCCAGTTCGGGCTTGTGATCGGTGGACATCCTGTAAGTTTTGTCATCGATTGTTTTCCATCCTGCATTACCGGATTAGGGCTCGTTGGAGAAACGGTGGCGGACGACAATCTGACCACTTCACTTGGGCGCCGTCTGGTCAACGGCCAGCGTCACACGATCGTGATGCATGTAAAAAAGGATGGAGTGCTGGCAAGTCTTGACGGAGCATACCTGCTGGAATGGAACGGGGACCCTGCCGATCTCGCGCTGCCGAATTATGAGGCGCCTCTCAACGCATCACAGCTTTGGATTGGGACATCATTCGTGCCTGTTCGATTCCATTCGCTCCGGATGAAATCATTGCGTGACGCTGTCGATTCGGCCCCGTCTGATGAGTCACCATGGCCTTATGATCCGGCTGATGGAGTCGAGTATGTCTGGAGCAATCCAGAGAATGCGGGGCCAATCATTAATACTTCTTTCTATGACGAGCATCCTGAAGTCTCGCCGGACGGCCTGAGTTTTTGGCTGTCTGGTGGCGGTGATTTATGGTCAAGTCATCGCAACTCTGTGCAGGACCCTTTTGGCCCGCGGGTTAATGCGGGGGCTCAGATCAATAATGGCGGTTCGTGGGATTCTGAGCCGAGCCTCACTGCCGATGGATTGCATGTGTTCTTCTGCTCCGATCGTGAGACTAACAACAAGGACATGAATCTCTGGTCATGCTCCAGAAACAGCGTCAATGATCCGTGGTCACCTGCCGTCAGGCTGAACTCCGAGGTCAACTCATCAGCGTGGGATTTATGCCCAGCGGTTTCCGGCGACGGCAAGACGCTGTTCTTCTCATCCAATCGCGCAGGAGGAAAAGGTCAAAGCGACATCTGGATGGCATCACGCTCAAGCACGTCTGATGAATTCACAAACGTGACCAACCTCAGTGCGAAGATCAATTCTCCTCGCTCCGAACTCGGCCCGTTTCTGTCGAGCGATGGATTGACTTTGATGTTGTCGTCTGTGCCGCGTGGAGGCCGTAATCAGCATGATCTTTTCTTTGCGACACGTTCAGCGGTCGACGCCCCTTTTGAAAGGGCCGTTAGGATCGGGGGTGGCATCAATACCGTCAGCAACGAGTTTGGCCCGTGTCTGGCAGAATCCGGCACCGCCCTGTATTTCTACTCGGACCGCCCTGGTGGCCTCGGCTACGCCGATATTTGGGTGACACGGCGAGTGCCCAAAGACTCTCGGTAGGTATCTGCGAAAGCATAGTCGCCTTGAAAGCGGAGCGTCAGTTGACGCAAATGCCTGCAGAATGCGCAGATCGTATCGTGGCGTATTTCGTCGTTGTGGTCGCTAAAACCCGTGCGGATCTGCTCTGCCGAGGCCGAGCGTTCCGGGAATTCATGCCGACTATTCCGAGTCTTACTCGTGCAAGTTGTTGCTTCAGAATGGTTTACGCAAATTCTCTGCAGGAGCAGGCTTGCCCGGGACGACTGGACTTTTCTCCCTGCAGCCCGTAGTATGCTGCGTTTTCCGCGAATCCTGGCTTAGAGGTGATGACAAGTTGTCGTTGCAGCAGGACGCATGGCCCTTTTCAAGCGGCAGCAAAAATCAGGTTTTCCTGAAGGATGCCCGCGTCAGGTGGTTTTCAGAATGGTCGATCGTAACCTTTTGAGGGAATTTAATGTCGAAGAGGCGGAACTGGATGCGATGATTGCCGCGTCGTTCCCCGACTTTGCTGAAGCAGACATTTATCAAGAACAGGCTCAGACCTACGACCTGAACCAGATCCTGACCGGGACAATTGTTCGCGTTGACAATGAAGAAGTCGTTGTTGACATCGGGTACAAGAGCGAAGGTGTTGTCCAGCGCGACGAGTGGGACGATGCAGACGAACAGCCACAAGTTGGCGAGCGCATCGAAGTTCTGCTGGAAGAATTCGAAGACTCAATCGGCCTGATTGTTCTCTCCAAGCGAAAAGCCGACCGCGTTCGCGAGTGGGAAAAGATCATCAGCACTCACAAAGAGGGCGATGTTGTCAAAGGCCAGGTCATCCGCAAGATCAAGGGTGGTCTGCTTATCAATATTGGCGTCAACGTGTTTTTGCCAGCCAGCCAGGTCGACATTCGACGGCCTAACGACATTGCAGAATACATCGGACACGAAATTGAGTGCATGATTCTGAAGATCGACGAAGCTCGCAGAAACATCGTTGTTTCTCGCCGCCGTCTGATCGAAGAAGAACGCGAAAAGATGAAGAAGACGCTGCTCTCCAATCTTCAGATTGGTCAGCTGCGAAAGGGTACCGTCAAGAATATCGCCGACTTCGGAGCCTTCGTGGATCTGGGCGGTATCGACGGCCTGCTGCACATCACCGATATGAGCTGGGGTCGTATCAGTCATCCAACAGAGATGGTGAAGATCGACGACGAAATCGAAGTGATGGTTCTGAACATCGACTACGACAAAGAGAAGATTGCTCTGGGTCTGAAGCAGAAGTCTGCCAGCCCATGGGCGAACATCGGGACCAAGTACCCGGTCAACTCTCGCGTCAACGGCGAAGTGGTCAACGTACTGTCTTACGGTGCTTTCGTGAAGCTGGAAGACGGCATCGAAGGTCTCGTTCACATCAGCGAAATGTCCTGGACACGTCGCGTCAATCACCCAAGCGAACTCGTAGCGATCGGCGACAAAGTCGACGTTATGGTTCTGGGGATCAACGAAGACAAGCAGGAAATTTCTCTGGGCATGAAGCAGACTCAGCCCAATCCATGGGACGAAGTGGCTTCCAAGTACCCACCAGGAACCATCGTCAAAGGTACGGTTCGCAACCTCACCAACTACGGTGCGTTTGTTGAACTTCAGGAAGGCGTCGACGGCCTGCTGCACATCAGCGACATGTCATGGACTCGCAAGGTGTCACATGCCAACGAAATCCTGAAGAAGGGCGATCCAATCGAGTGCCAGATCCTGAGCGTCGACGAAGATCGTCGCCGTATCGCTCTTGGCCTGAAGCAGCTCGCAGAAGATCCATGGGAAACACGGATTCCAGAAAAGTACGCCCCTGGCAAGACTGTCACGGGCAAGGTTACGAAGATCACCAACTTTGGTGTCTTCGTTCAACTGGAAGACGACCTCGAAGGCCTGCTGCACGTCTCCGAACTGGCCGACCACAAGGTCGAACATCCCGAGAACATGGTTCAGGTTGGACAGGATCTGGAAGTTCGCATCCTGCGTGTTGACACTGGCGAGCGTAAGATTGGTCTTAGCCGCAAGTCAGAATCAAAGGAAGCAGAAGCCACATCCGCTACGACAGAAGGCGATGCTTCAGCTTCGGCCGCAGCACCAGCTCAGGCCAAGCCTCGTGAAGAACTGAAGGGTGGTACCGGTTCCGGTGCTGGTCCGCTGTTCTCACTCGGTGGCAGCGAAGAGTAATTCGATCTGAAGATTTGAATTCCCGGTGAACCTCGTTCACCGGGTTTCAGTCTTCACTGCAGATAATCCAGAAAGCCCCTCGGTTTAACGCCGAGGGGCTTTTTTCATGGATGAATCGCTTTGTCGCAATCCTTTCCGTGTCGCACACTTCACTCTCTGCAGACTTGTGATGTCTGCAAATTGTCCCAAATGGCTCTTCACGACTCCATCAGCGTCAGCGGAGTCGTCCGGCACAGCACGCGACGCGAACAACGTTGCGCCGAATATGACTCGCGATCAGTCTTCGGTCATCCGAAGACTCGAGACAATGGCTCCGCTATACTGCTACTGCACACATGGTCGAGGTAGAGATTCGCGATTGGTTTGAGCAATGAATGAGTACATGCCATCTGGCAAGAATCGTAAGGTGATCCGCAAGGCAGCAGCCGTTCTAGCGGTAGCGTTTATCACTTACCTTGTTCTTTTCGCAATCGCTGTTCGAGAAGGCAATGCCATGTATGATTTCGACTCGCCAGATAAGCGAGGGAGTTTTCAGTTTTACTGGTTCTCTGATGAGCCGGTGCTCAATCGTGCTGGCTGCAGGTTGTTTCAACCAGTCTTGCTGATCCTGCTGAAGAGTCGCCCTTACTCGTCATTTCAGACGGAGCAGGATCGCATCTCCTGGTGTGAGCAGGGAAACAACATTGTGATGGACGATCTTGCCGCGGTAGGAATTCACAACGAATGATTCCTCCGCCGCGACATGGCAAACGAACGGTTCTTCGCGAAATCAGACTGACCTGACAGGGCCATCGACATTCAGCACGATCTTGCCGGTTAATGTATTGGCTCCCTGCAGAGTATTCTCTTCCTGCAGCCGATGAGCGGCAGCGGCTTGTGAGAGCGGGAAGCGAGCACCAATCTTTGGTCGCCAGGTTCCGGCGGCCAGCATGCGATTGAGATCTATGGCCGCATCGCGCTGCTCATCCGGTGTCGCATTAAACATCGCAAACCCGATCGCACGCAGATCACGAGTGTAGAACTGCCCGAGCGGAATGACGGGGCGAGCATCGCGGCCGGCCATAAAGATCAGGCGACCTCGCAGTGCCATCAGCGGCAGGCTTTGTTCAGGCGTGGGAACTCGATGTGTTTCGAACCAGAGATTGATCTGTCCTGTCGTCTTCAGGATCTCTGCCAGTCGCAGATCGACATCTTCCGTACGGTACTCGATCACATAGTCTGCTCCGTGCTCACGACAGTCGGCCGCTTTCGCAGGAGAACCAGCCGAGGTGATCACTGTCGCCCCGGCGGCTTTGGCAAGCTGAACAACTGCCGAGCCGACACCACCACTTCCTCCATTCACAAAAACAACTTCGCCAGCCTTCAGGCTGCCGTGGAAGAACAAACCCAGATGAGCCGTGATCCCAACCATCGCACCGGCTGCGGCGGCTTCAAACGAAACTCCATCGGGGATTGGATACAGCCATTTTTCTTCGATTGTACACAATTCGGCAAAGGAGCCCTGACGGCCAGCAAGTCCCTGATTACTGCCCCAGACACGATCGCCAACTTTAAATCGAGCACACTCCGGACCGACAGCTTCAACGATGCCAGCAAGATCACTGCCGACGATGTAAGGATCCGGAAGAGTCGCCTTCACGCTGCCTGACCGGATGTAAGTGTCAATCGGATTGACAGCGACGGACTGAGTTCTCACCAGAACCTGACTTCCCGTCGCCACCGGGGCGGGGAGTTCAGCGTATTGAATGCAGTCCGGACTGCCGACGGTCTTTAGAAACGCAGCTTTCATGGAACAAGTTCTTTCAGACGGATTGTTTTGATCGCGTGAATTCTACATGCTGGCCAACTGAGGTCAGGCGGTTCACGATCGGCACAAAAAGTTGGCATTCTCGGGATCAGTTTACAGCGGCTGGCAGCGGCCGGAAAGTTTCACCCCTGAGGCCAGTTCGCAGAACACGGGCTGTGTTGCGGAGTTCACCTTGACCATCGCCAGGCCAACGATCGACTGGGCATTTCCTTGAACCGCGGATGTCACCGTTCCGACCACGGCGTTGTCAGCGGTCAATAATGAACGGCCGATGACTTCCTGTCGCGAACAATCTCCGGATAACTCGATCACCCGAAGCGCTCGATTGACGTGCCCCATTGCGTCGAGACGAGCGATCGGTTCCTGCCCGAGATAACAGCCCTTGGTATACGAAACCGCGATGCTGTTACGTTCTGCTTCCGGAGCCAGATTCTCGTTCGACATGTCCTGACCGATCACTGGAAAACGCTCACGGATCCGCAGTGATTCCAGCTCTTCCGAACCCACTTCCGCGTCGGAACTGATTGAAAGGTTCCGGCGGGAGTTTGAAATCTGTTCAGCAGAACCAGCAATGGCAATCAGTCGCTCAGACGCCCACGTGACCCGTAGAAATGTGGAGTTGCACATTGACTCCGCTGATTCATTGAGTTGTCCACACAGAGTGTCCTGAGTGTTTTCCGCTGCACCATGAAAAGGCGGCAGAGCCAACAGTTCCGGCGTTTCCCTGAATACCACAACGTGATTGTCTGTCGAAAAGTCCGTGACAGTGACGTCTTCGGTAATCACATATTTGCTGAGATGTTTGGCCAACGCAGCCGCATCTCCCGGCAACATCCAGATTTCATGAAACGAATCGAAAGCGAGTACATAGCCATGAGCCAGAATGCGAGCCTTCACATCGGTGAAGAAAGCTTCGCAGGCCGTTCCTGCTGTTAACGTTTTGATATTGTTCGTGCAGAAATTATGCAGAAACTTCGCGCGGTCTTTTCCCGTAACTCTGAGTCGGGAAAAATCTGGTTCTGAAGCATCAGGCATCGTTGTGGAGGTTTCGCTCTGAAAATTGACAGACGAGGAATTGGCAGGCTGCCGCCTTGCATTGACGCCAAAGAAGGGCATCGCCGGACGAAATGCAGGACGGTGATCGTTACTGAACTTTAATCCCGTTCAAACGCAATGTCCAAGAGGACGTCGCAGCAGGCTGTGCAGCGATCGTCATCCACGACAGTAATGGAAAAAAACCTGCGCAGTAAGGCATGAGGTCGAAATGGAACACGACTGGCCTGGTTCGGCGTGCGCAAGCCAACAATGCTGCGAACGGCCTCACTCTAATTGCGTTGGATCCGCGGTTCCCAGAACTTGCCGAAGGATCATCGGGCCGAGCACCATGACATGCAGCACGATCGCAACGATTGCCCCGACAATCGCTGCCGCAAGCCCGAAGGCTCCCAGAACGGCACATGACAACAGTCCGACGACAAAAACGACACCGGCGATTGTGAACATGCCGCCACGAGACGCGATGAATCGTTGTAAGCCAGAAGCCTGCTGTTGATAGCGAGCGTAATAATCCGAGATTCGCTCCTGGGTATCGTCCCATGCAAACTCACTGATCGGAAATACTTCTTCACATTCGCTGCAATAGGTTGAATGCATTTTCGAAAGCGGATCGGCCAGGGATTGAAACTCCGGCCCATCGATTGTGGTGACTCCGCCGCATTGCGAATGAACATAGTCACGAGAACTCTGGGGTTTTCGCAGACGTGGTCGTGTTCGTGCAGACCGACGCTCCGGTGCCTCCGCTGGTCGATTTTTGGGCTCCGGTCGGCGAGCTTCCTGACCTCCCGGCGGTCGCTGACTGCGTAACTCTGGCCTTCGAGCAGGCTTCGGCTCTTCATACACCTCTGCCACTTCGACAATTTCTTCCGCCGGAACCGCGACGACTCCCTGACATGCCGGACAACGGATCTTCTTCCCGGCGACATGATCGCCCACTCGCAGATTTTTCTGGCAGTGAGGGCAAGCGACTTCAATGGGCATAGCCACAAATCTTGATAGAAGAAAGTGATGAACGAAGATCTGCCAGAGGCTAGTCAGAACAGAATAAATGGACGAACAACGTAGTCGAACAACTTAATGGCTTGGGGATTTCAATCGCAGCAGCATAGGCCGGAACTCGACTCACTTCCAGACAGTTCGGTTTTCAGCAATCACCTGTCAGTTCCGCAGAATAGACAGGTGTCGTCTCTCTGGCAGTCATTGGCTAAGATGTTACGAAATCCCGTCTAATGTGTGTTTGACTGGAAGAGGTTAGGATTTGCTCTGGCCACAATTTCACGGGTACAGAAAGAACCGCAAGCTATGAAGAAAACAATCACCCACGATGAACGGATCGCGAAACTCACGTTCACGGGGGTCTATCCTTACTTGCTGGCAAAGGTTGAGAAAAAGGATCGCACCAAAGCAGAGCTGCACGAGGTGATTCGATGGCTCACTGGGTATACCGAGAAAACTCTTGAGAAGCACATCAAGAAAGAAATCTCATTTGCTGATTTCTTCGCTCATGCCAAATTGAACCCCAATGCTCGCCTGATCACAGGGACGATCTGCGGTTATCGAGTTGAGGAGATTGAGAACCCACTCTCTCAGCAGGTTCGATATCTCGACAAGCTCGTCGATGAATTGGCCAAAGGGCGACCGATGGAAAAGATCCTGCGCAGTGAGTGATCTTGATCTGACTTCGATCGTTTAGGATTTGATTCGAAATACTATCCGTGAATGGTGAGCCTGCGTTCGCTCCAGCGAACTTGTCACACCCTACGAATTACATCGTTTTCCTGCAGGGTGTGACAAATGAGCGTAAGCGAATGCAGGCTCACCGGAAGAGTCTCTACTTGCTTCAAGCCTGAAGTTATCAAGGGACTATCCCTTGGGCGAATGTTCTCGTCAGGCGATCATTCTCGAATCAACGTGAAGTTACGCTGACGAATCCAGAACTCGCCCCAATACAGCCACGTGACATTCCCTGGCACCGTTTTGCCGAAGCAGCTTGGTGGCTTCAGAGCACGTCGCCCCAGTCGTTAACACATCATCGACAAGCAGGATTCGCTCTCCGTCAACGACGTGCATATCCTGCAGTGAGAATGCCTCGGCCTGATTTCCGAAACGCTGACTGACAGGAACTCGTTTCTGCGCACGAGTCTGACGTTGGCGATACAGCAAATGAGCGTCACAAGGCACCTGCAACGCCGATGCGATTTCTTCGGCAATAATCCACGCTGGATTGAAGTGCCGGAAAACTCGTTGCCGCCAGTGTTGCGGAATCGGGATGACTCGATCAACTTTCAATAGCTGGAGTTCTTCCCTTCGTTCAGTGGCCAGCAAACGTCCGAGCGAACGAATGGGCACGGCTGAGAACGACCACTTGGCCGCCAGAATGGCTTTGCGAATCGGACCTTCGTACATCCCGAGACAGGTGACGGATTCAAATCGCAGATTGCGATGACGACAGTGAGTGCATCCGTTTTCAGACATGGAATACAAACCGATCTCCGCACCGCAGCACAGGCAGCGATTGATCGGAAGCGGGCAGAGCTGCTCAGCACATTCGGAGCAGTAAGATCCGGAGTGTGAATTTGACGAATAATCGATCACCTCGCACAACAGACATCGCGGCGGAAATGCCAGGTCCAGCACCTGTCGCAGCGGAGCACTCCACCAGCTCCGTGATCTCTTGTTTATGGATGATCCGGCTGCAGGCTTTGCAGTGCCTGTGTTGTTGGCCGAGTTCACTCGTGTGCTCCCGGTCGACGCCGCTGCGGAAGCGTCGCCGCTGAGAGGACGCTGCGAATTTCCCGAATCACTTCTGCCGGATGATCGGCTCCCGCGACGACCGAAGTCACCGCCACGCGATTTGCTCCAGCCGTGATCAAATCGGGAAGACGCTCAGTATTGATACCGCCGATGGCGAACCACGGCTTCGTGACGGCCGCTGAGTTAGCGACAGAATTTACGAAAGCGAGCCCCGGGAATTCATCAAAAGACTTTGTTTGCGAAGGAAACACCGGGCCGACTCCGAGATAGTCCGCGCCTGATTCTGTGGCCTGAACTGCCTGCTCAAGACTATGAGTCGACAGGCCGACAAGTTGCCCCGGCGTCAGAATCCTTCGTGCTTCCGCAACAGTGAATTCATCCTGCCCAACGTGAACTCCGTCGGCGTCACAAATCGCGGCGATGTCCGGGCGATCATTGACGATGAATAACGCCTGAGCATTCACGCAGGCGGCTCGAATCCACTCCGCTCGGCGCAGTAGCTCGCGATCGTTAAGCGATTTCTCACGCAACTGCAAAACGTCAGTGCCGGCTTGAAGACATTGCTCCACCACCTGCTTCCACGGAAGCCTGCACATCGACTCGGTGATCAGCACATAGACTTGAGCCTGCAATAATCGGCAGGTCCTGTGATTCTCTGCAATGTAATTCTCTGGCTGAAGTCCGTGAGTCGGCAATGTGGCGAGAGATTTTTCTACGGTATATGCATGATATCGCAGTGACTTCATGGCTGCGGAGAACGGAGCAGAAACGAGCTTCCCGAATTCTTCAAGACTCCGCAACGATTCTTCGACTCGGCGAGCATTCGCGATAACAACGTCTGCCAAAGCACTGCGCTTTTGCTCACCGTCTGTCATTTGCGATGTTCCAACATCACCTTCCGTGTCGCGGAACTGCAGTCGCTCAGCCATCCCGATCGCGGCATCGGCGAACAGTTGTTTTTCCGCCGCAACAAGATCATGCCGCATCGACTTCAACTGCAAACTGATATCGTGATTGTCGGCCAGAAATCTCGCGAAATCCTCCAGCACGCGCAGCCCTTCACGGGCTCGATTCAAGTTGGCATCCAGAATTCGCCAGACCGACAATGGAGCATATTCATTCCTGCTTGGCAGCCGCACGCCGCTAGCCGCGGGTATCGGTGCTGGAACTCGGTGCTCATCGCCGGTAGAAGTAACGGGCGACGCTGAGGGCTCAGGAGTTATCAAGTTTCGTTCGCCAGTTCCCTCAGAAAAGAGGAGGTTAAATTCAACGGTGATTGGGACCTGCCGCGTCATCTGTTCGGGATAAAGTTCTTCTCGAATTCTTGCCAGCGTTGCTCCGACACTTTCGAACTGTTGCCGGATGTCGCCATTCGTTTCCACGATCGCCACCAACAAATTCGCGCTGGAGACGCCACTGTCGTTTGGTCCTCGGCGAGCCAGTTCGGTGGCACGATCCAGTACTCGAGTAAACTCCAGCGGATCGTTCAACGCTTCAAGAATCTTGCTGGCTGCACCTGTTTTCGAACAGACGCTGGCCTCCAGAGGCATCGTTTCCGAATCAAGCCATTCGACATCCATGGCGTTGTTGTCGTAATCGCCAATGTTGTCGTTATCGAGATTGTTCGATTGAGCAGCCAACTGAGCGACCTCAGCCCCCAACAAACCGCTGCTGAGCCAATCGCGAGT
>Ga0255094_1000703_pt1 | contig 16875 bp, 10 predicted proteins | sample Colum_Law_RepB_8_2_FD_188434 | JGI IMG/M metagenome (GOLD analysis project Ga0255094, IMG submission 188434) | Freshwater microbial communities from Columbia River, Oregon, United States - Colum_Law_RepB_8d | ecosystem: Environmental > Aquatic > Freshwater > River | place: USA: Oregon...
GTCGGGAAGAGTTCCGGCAGGTAGAGCGGGAGCCAACCGAAGAACAGTGTGGCCACGAAGCCCTGGGCAAAGACCGTCGGCAGGAAACCCGGGGCCAGCGGACGGGTTCCCAGGAAGAGCACCCCGGTCAACACCGCTGAGCCGAGGCTCATCCACGCATAGGCGCGACGCCGGCCCAGCGATTGGGCGATTTGTGCGCCACAGAAGCTCCCCAACACCGCCCCGAGCGCCCAATGGCCCTGCGCCGAGGCCTTGTAGCCCGGGGCCGAGGTGCCTGCCACCGCGTCGGCCCAGGGGATCATCCACTTGCTAGCCGACCACGCCCCCACCAAAGGGATCGATCCAATCAGGATCCCGAGCAGCGTGGTTTTCAGCAGGGGCGGTGAGAACAGGGTGCGCAGCACCGACACCCGTCGCTGGGAGCCTGTATCGCCACTGGGAGCTCTTGAGTTGGGTCCTCCACGGCGATTCAGCCAAAGCGGCGACTCGGGTACCACCGTCAACGCCGCCAGGCCCAGCGCCGCGGGTAGGGCACCCCATTGGAAGAGCCAGCGCCACGAGTCCGGAGTCAGTGTCCAGACCCGCACGACTTGCGAGAGCAGCAGGATGCCGCCGTTCAAGGCGGCGCCCATGAGGCCAGCGATCATCGGTCGCGACTTGTCGGGCCAGCACTCGGCCGCCAGGGCCACCGCGTTGGGCCAGACCCCGCCGACGCCCAACCCCACGAGGAACCGAAGCACCAGCATCTGACCCTGGGTTTCCACAAAGGCCCCCAGGCCGGCGAAGATCGAATAAAAGAGAACACTCACCCCGAGTGCCCGGGTGCGGCCAATCCGGTCGCCCAATCCACCCAACACGATGCCCCCGACCGCCGCACCCAACATCAACGCGGCGGTGAAGCGGGCGAACCAGTCGCCCCCGAGCATCGGGGTGTAGGCGCCCCCGAGGAGGGACTTCGATACGGACAGCGAGGCCACCGGCATCAAACCCAGTTCCACGCCGTCGAAGAGCAGGGCGAGTATGGCGGTGGCCAGGACGCCCCATCGGGCCAACGGTGACAGCGCTGCGATCATGTTTTTGGGGAATTGGCCCTGAGTCGCAGCAGTTCCATCACCGCGCTGTTGTCGAGATCGCCCATCCCGGCCGACTCGGCCGACTCGAGAAGGCGTGCATGGAGAGACCCCAATGGCAGTTCTAGACCGGCCTTCCGGGCGCTCTCCAGGATGAGTCTTAGGTCCTTCAGGTGCTGAGAGAGGCGTGCCTGCGGGGTGTAGTCGCGCTGGAGCATCTTTGTACCCTTGGCGTCCATGGCCCGCGAATAGGCCATCGATCCCTTCATGGCCTCCAGGGCAACCGTGCCCTCCACACCCATTGCCTCGGCATACGCGAGGCCTTCGGCCAGAGCCAGTCGGTTGAGCCCGAGCACCAGATTCGTGATCAGCTTGAGGCGCGAGGCGCTGCCCCAAGGACCGCAATGGAGCACCCGGGCGCCGAGCACGGGCCAGAGCGTTGACTGCCGCTCGAACGCCTCGGAGGTGCCGCCCACGAAAACCGTGGCCAAGCCGTCGCGAACCTGCGCGCTCGAGCCCGAGACCGGGGCTTCCTGATACGAGACCCCGCAGGCCTCTAGGTCGGCGGCCATCGACCGGGCCGCACTGGGATCGCCCGTGGTGGTATCGATGACCTCCAGTCCGGGTCGCCAGTCTGAGCGCATCGACTCGAGCACCAAGCGCACGACCTCGTCGGTGTAGAGGCACACCAGCACCGTGTCGCAATCCCGCAGCGGTCGGTCGGTCCAGCGGGCACCGGCCTCGACCAGCGCATCTGCCTTGTCTCGCGTGCGATTCCAGATGAGTACTTCTTCGCCGGTGCGCAGCAGGCGGTCGGCGAAGGCCGAGCCCATCAACCCCAGACCGAGGATTCCAACGCGGGGACGCCGGGTGCCCGCTGGAGGCGAGCCGGAAAAGGGCTCGGCCGGAGTATCGTCGCTGTGGGCCGGGGTCATGGACCGCAGGCTGACAGGCCTTAGATTTCTGCGAAACCAAAACCGAAGGCAGAACCCGCTTGCCCTACCGGCGGGAGCCTTCGCAGGCTCAGAGTCATGATCCATCGACGATTCGCCCCGGGTCGCAGGGTTCTGGGCCTTGCGTTCTCGGTTGTCGCCGGCCTTTTGGCCGTGGTGCCTCTGGCGTCGGCCGCCGAGGCCCGTTGGTGGAAGGGCAACCTGCATACCCACTCCCTGTGGAGTGATGGCGATGATTTTCCGGAGTCCATCGCCGACTGGTACAAACAGCACGGATACCACTTCCTGGCGATGTCGGACCACAACCGGATGCTCGAGGGCGAGCAGTGGGTCACGGAGTCCCAGAAGAACCATTTCCCTGAGGCTCGCGAAGAACCGACGCCGCTTCGGTGCCGATTGGTTGCAGCGGCGGGATCGACAGGGAACCAACCAGTATCGGTTGAAGACGCTGGAAGAGTTTCGCGGCCAGCTCGAAGAACCCGGTCGGTTTCTGATGATTCCTTCCGAGGAGATCACCAGCGGGCACCTGTCGTTTCCGGTTCACATCAATGCCACCAATCTCCGCAAGAAGATCTCGGCCCGGGGCGGTACCAATGTGCTCGATGTGATGCAGCGCGGGGTTGATGCCGTGCTGGAGCAGCGTCGTCAGACGGGGCAACCCATGTTCCCGCACATCAACCATCCGAATTTTGGATGGGGGATCACCGCTGAAGACTTGATGCAAGTGAAGGGGGAGCGCTTTTTCGAGGTCTACAATGGGCATCCATCCACGCACAACGAGGGGGACACGACCCATGCGGGCACGGAGCGGATGTGGGACATCATCCTCGCTTGGCGGATCGGCAAGCTGGATCTGCCGCCCATGTACGGGTTGGCGGTCGATGACTCCCATCACTACCATAGCCGCAGGGTCGGCAAGAGTAACAACGGCCGTGGTTGGGTGGTGGTGCGTTCTGAACGGTTGGAGCCGGCTTCGATCGTCCTCGCGATGGAGGCGGGTGATTTCTATTCCAGCAGCGGCGTGTCCCTGCGTCAGATTCAGCGAACGGGCAACACGATGCGCATCGAAGTGGAAGCCGAGCCGGGTGTGACTTACACCATCCGTTTCATCGGTACCCGACGGGGCTTTGATGCGAGCCGCTCTCCGGTGGTGTCGGCCAAGGGCGAACCGGTCCGGGCCACCCAGCGCTACAGCGACCAAATCGGCGAGACCTTCTCGGTCGTGGTGGGAAACCGGGCCGAATACAGCGCCCGTGGCGACGAACTCTACGTGCGTGCCGTGGTCCAATCGTCCAAGAAGATCGCCAATCCCTACCGCAAGGGCGAGACGGCCGCTGCATGGGTCCAACCCTGGCAGCCGCGATAGCCGGAAAGCTTCTCTCGGTGGGCCTACCCGATGAGTTCAGGGTCGCCCGACAAACCAGAAGAACACGATCGCCACCACGGTGGGCGGCAACGCTCCGAGCAGCAGACCCATTGGGCTGATGCCGGTTTCCTTGAACGCCCCGGAATTCTGGAGAATACCGGCACCGGCTGGATTGGGTGCGTTGGCGATCACTGTCAATCCACCGCCCGTCACTGCTCCGGCGACGAGGGCGTATTTGAGCGAGTCGCTAATACCTTCCACGAGAGAACCGAGGTAGGTGAGGGCCGCGTTGTCCGTGATGGCCGTCAGTGCGGTGGCACCGAAATAAAGTGTCACGCCGTCCATTCCCGTGATCAGCGGTTTGAGCCACCAGGATTGCAGGGAACCCAGCGTGACCAAGCCGGCCAGGAAAAATCCGACCAGAAGACCTTCCCGGAACTTCAGACCATCCTGATGGGGTAGTGTGGCGTAGACCACTCCGAGGAAGATCATGAAGACGCCGAAGAAAACATCCGGATGATGGGCGAAGGCGACCACGCATCCCAGCGAGGTGAGGTGGGTCAGGGTGAGCCAGACCGGGATTCGATCTTCCCGTCGATTCTGGATGGGCACTTGGCTCAACTCGTTGCGGAAGGTCCAGCTCACCAGCAACGTGGACGTCAGACACGCTGCAGCGGCCCTCCATCCAAAGTGGGTGAAGAGGTAGCTCGTGTCCCAGTTCCACTTCGATGCCACCATCAGGACCGGTGGTGCGGCGAAGTGAGTCAACGTGCCGCCGATGGAGATGTTGACGAACAACAAACCGAGGGTGGCGTAGGCCAGTTTGGGACTGATACCGCGATCGAAATAACGGTGTTTGAGCAGGATGGCTAGCAAGGTCATGGCCGCCGGTTCCGTGATGAAAGAACCCAAGAGCGCACCGAAGGAGAGTGCTGCCACATAGAACGACAACCCTTCGCGCAGTGGAATCAGTCGGGCCAGCATCAGGATCAAGGATTCCGCCAAGGTTACGACGGGTCGGGTCGCGGCCATGACCATGACCACGAACACGAACTTCGGTTCGGTGAAATTCAGGCCATCGATGTAGTGCACCGCTTCGTGCATCGAACCACCGAAAATCGCGATCCCGAAGAACAGCGCGGCAGCCCAGAGACCAAACACCACCTCCGTTTCAGCCAGGAAATGGAGCAGGGTTCCTGGAACCGAACCCTTGGGGTAGTGGTGGGCCCAGTTGGCGAACCGTTTGACAGAAAACGTGTGAAGGACCGCCAGACAAAACAGGACTGTGGCCAGGAGTTCGATGGGGGTCGGCTTCATGCGTCGGAGCTGAAACAGCAGAATTACTTCAAACAGCAGCTTCGTCGATGGGAACCGTTGTGCACAGAGAGCCCACGGATCAGGGCGTCAATAGGCGGTAGAACGATGAATCCTGACCGAGCGGGTGACCGACATCGAATTCGGCGCCTTCGGGAGGGATGGCGAGCGTCTGAAAGGGCGACCAGTTTTCCAGGTCGAGCGACTCCTGCAGCCGGACGGACGACAGCCCCGGCGCTCGGATCCAAATCTTGGGGGGTGCCGATGAAGAAAGGACCCACCGGAATTCGATCGGGCCGAAGGACGCGAGACGAATCGTTGGGCTGACCACCGTCTGCCAGGGGTTCGATGCCTTCAGCGTGTAGGAGGCATCCAGCGCCGACGAGACCGGCCCTAGGGTCAGGGTTGAATTGGTCTGTCCCTCCATGGCCCGGTCGTTGGCGAACCATTGGAAGGTCATCGGTCCGAGACCCTGGACCACGGGCGAGAGCCGTGCCTGATCGCCGAAGCGGGCGGAGACCACCGAGGGGGCCAAGGGATCGGCAAACACGGGACTGCGGGTGAGGGCGGCCGAGGCATCGAATCCTGCGAAGACGGCGATCACGTTGGTGAGGCCCAACGGGACGGTGGTTTGACCGCGGGTGTTCGGGCCCCAGGCGACGATGGTTCCATTGGTGTGGAGGGCGATGGCGTGTCCGGAACCGGTTGCAATCGATGTGAGATTGGTGGCTGAGGCCATCGGCGTCGGGACGGTGCCCCAGGCAATAGGCCGAAGATCGGCTCGGATAGCCACGCCGCCACGAGGGAAGGCCGAAATGGCGACGATGTTCGACACCGAGGCCGGTATGGCGACGGGCTGGTTGGGACCCCAAGCGATGACGGAGCCATCACCCCTGAGACCGAGGTTGTTCCCGCTGGAGGCGGAGATGGCGATGATGTTAGTCGCGCTCGCCGGAGTATTGGTCCTCCCCTGGATCACCGTGCCCCAGGTGACCGGTATGCCGTTCTCCTGCAGAGCGACGGCGTGTCGGGAACCTGCAGCGATGCCGATGACCCGACCGAGGCCGGTGGGGATGTTCAGGACGCCGCCATCCGGGTTTCCCCAGCTGCGAAGTGTTCCGTCCGACCGCAGGGCCAGGGCGAAGCCCGGGCCGGTGGCGATACCGACAACCTGATCCAGATCGGTTGGGGCTATCAGGTCCGGGATGTCGCCGTTGACCCAACTGCGGACCATACCGTTGGTGAGAACCGCCTGCGCGTGGTTTCCGCCGATCGCGAAATCCTGCACGATGCCGAAATCCCTCGGGGGTGTCGGTTGACCCCAGGTCATAAGAGCCCCCGGTCCGGCACCGGTTCGGACGACGAGCCTCATGGGATCCGAAACCGCCACGCCGAGGTGGTTCGACAGGTGGAGCGTGTAGAGTCCGGTGTCGTTCGTTCGGATCGCGGTGAAGGCCAAAGCGAGGTTCGTCGCCCCGGAGATCACTTCACCGTTCCGCTTCCATTGCCGGTGGAGGGGCGCGGATCCCGCGATCGTGGGTTTCCATTCGAAGGGGTTGCCGGCGTTGGCCAGTCGCCAGGATTCCTGTTGAAGAATCAGGGGAGGGGTTGGAAGAACCGAGACCCGGATCGGATCACTTTCTGTCGAACCGACCGTGTTTGCGGCAAGTAGTCGCCAATTGCCCGCATCCGCTGGGGTGCTTGTCTGGCGCAGCAGCGTGGCATTCGTCTCGCCGGGCACGGAGCGACCGTCCAGTGACCATTGGTACAGGATCGGCTCGGAGCCTCGTGCCTTCAGCGCCATGCGGAGCGGTCCGCCCTCCGGGATGGAGACCGTGTCAGGCTCGGCGGCCAGGATTCGGGGAGCGCTGGGAAGCGCGGTGATCATCGTCGTAGCGCTCCATCGCAGTCCAAAGGCGTTGGACACCGTCACCCCGTAGCTTCCAGAGGTGGCCTCCTGGAGGTTGGGCAGCACTAGATTGGTTCTGGTGCCGCCAACCAGGGGGCGTCCTTCGAAATACCACTGGAACTGGAACGGACCCGGACCGAACACCGTCGGTTGAAGGACGAGATCGGATCCGGCCGGCGCCGATCGGGAATCCGGACCGACGATCTCCGGAGGACCCACCACGGTGATCCGGACCGGCGCGCTGGTCGCCGATGCCCGTTCGTTGACTACAATGACCGAGTAAAGCGCGTCATCTCGGTATCCGATGTCGGCGAGCTGGAGCCGTTGAGCGGTGCTTCCTGCGATCCGGACTCCGTCGCGCAGCCACTGGTAGGCGGCTGCGGAGGTCGAGGATGCTGAGACCTCCAGCGTTGCCGTGCCGCGGATATCCGCCTGGAGTGGGCTGGGTCCGCGTTGAATGAACGGCGCGTCGGTCAAGGCGCAGGCTGCGTCGATCCCGCCGCAAAGACGGGCCGCCCGAGAGAGGCCTGCATCCCACGGCTGCCATGACGCCCGGGTCGGCGGTCTCGAGGCCCAGACGCGGCCGTCAATGCCACGCGCCAGCACAGTCTGCCCGAAGGCGGTGATCTCAGCGATGGTTGAACCCGTTGCCGGGGCGATGGGCTCTTCCAATGAACCGTCCCGATGCACGATGAGGATCTTGCCGTCGCGACGCAGAACTGCGGCGAAATCCCCACCGGCGGCGATGGCGATGCCGTCGGTCGGGCCGGTGACCGCGGGTGATCCGGGACTGAACGCGTCCCAGATCCAAACGGTTCCGTCCTCGCGCAGTGATGTCGCCAGAAAGCCGTGCATCGAGACTGCGGCCACACCGTGCAGGTTTACGGGGAACGTGCCGTCGTAGGGCCACGTCACCAGTTCTCCGTCGTCACGCAGAGCGAGGTTGAACTCGGTGCCGGCGGCGATCTCGATCACCTGGTTCAGTGTTGGCGGCACCAGTGTCAGACCTCGGTCATGGTAATCGTCGTTGCGCCATGCAACCACGGTGCCGTTACTGCGGAGGGCCAGGGCATGCTGGTAGGCGACCGCTACGGCCTTCACGTCGGAGAGGCCAGCGGGCGGGGCGATGCGCTCTGCGAAGCGTTCGCTGGCAGCCCAGGTAACGACAGTGCCGTCGACTCGAATTCCGATCGCGAACGATTCGTCGCCGTTCGAACGGAAGGCCGCGTCGGTCACCCGCAAGAAGGCTTCCGGATACGGTAGCCCCACGCTGGACGGATAGACTGCCGCCATGGGCTCAGCAAGCGGACGTCTGGGTTGACGGATGGAGACATGGGCCACCCGCGAGGTGACGGAGCCGAAGGAGTTCGAGGCGACCAGCCGGTACTCCCCGGTCATCCGGGGTTCGATCCGCGGGATGGCCAGCAGGGGTGATCCGACATCTTCGATCCGCTGGGTCCCTCGCCACCAAGTGTAGGACGGCGTCTCCGGTGTGACCACGGAGCCCTCGAGCCGGATCGGGCGTCCCTGGAGACCGTGGAACGACGCAGGTTCGCCGGTGAAGGCCGGGAGACCGGTGCTCAGGCGGACAGTTCGGCTGGAGACTGTGCCCAGGGCGTTGGATACAACCACACGATACGCTCCGTCCATGGCTGGACCTGCTGACGGAATTGACAGGGTCGAGCGGTTCCCATCCGGGACCGGGACCTCATTGAAGAACCACTGGTAGGCCAGGGGTGCGGTTCCGGCCGCTTGGACGACGAAGCGCGCCTCGGTGCCGCGGGTGACGCCGATGGATGCCGGTTCAGCGACGAGGCGCGGTGGCGCCTGGGCGACCGCGAGGACGAAGGGTGTGCTCGTGGAAACTCCGAAGGCGTTGGAAGCGATCAGGCGATATTCGCCCGCAGCGGATGACTGAGCGTCGTGGAGTCGCAGCGTGGGTCGGGTCTCTCCCGGGAGGGGCTGGCCATTGAAGGTCCACTGGACGTCGAAGGGATCGGATCCGATGAAAGCTCGGACAAGTTGGAGATCGGTGCCAGCGAGGACGTTGGTGTCACTCGGGACATCGCGGGCCACCGGTGCACGGGTCAGTCCGAAGTTGCGATTGTTGCCGGCGGCCACGGAGATGAATCGGACCGGATCCTCCGGTAGCCGAGTCCAGGGTTGGTTCTTTTGGCCCCAGATGCGGACCGATCCGTCGTCGCGGAGGGCCAGGGACCATAAGGGACCGGCGGAGACTTGGATGATGTTGGTGGTGCCGGTGGGTACGGTGGCCTGGCCGTCGCTGTTGTTGCCCCAGGCGAAGACGCGTCCATCCGATCGCAACCCCAAGGCGTGCATGAAGGGGCTGACCGAGACTTGGATGGCATCGTTCAGGGCCGATGGGAAGGTCAGGACCCCGCCGCTGTCGCCGCCCCAGCCGGAAAGTTTTCCGTTGTCCTCGACCACGATGACCGTCTGCTGGCCTGCGGAGAAGGATCGGGGCCGGAAAGACCTCACCGGAGCCTGGAGAACTCCCAGGGCGTTGGCTCCCCAGGGGATGAGGAATCCGTCGGATGTCAGCGCCACCGAATGGTCGTAGCCTGCGGAGACAGCGACGACGTTGGTCAGCCAGGCCGGTGGTGTGGTGATGGCGACACTCTCGACGTGGAAACCACCCCAGGCCACGACCTGACCATTTCCCTTGAGGGCCAGGTGAAACACATCGCCCGCGGACACGGCCACCACGTTGGATAGGCCGAGAGGCGGCGGCGGGCTGCCGTCCCAGGTGAGCACCGATCCGTCGGCCCGCAAGGCGATGGGTCCGAGCAGCGAGGCGTCCAATGCCACGATGTTGGTGGCGTCGACTGGGAGGGACATGGGGTCGTAGGCACCCCAACCGAAAGGGGTTCCTTTCGGGGAGGCGGCTGTGCTGGATTCGACGAGCCCCAAAAGGAGCGCGACGGCTGAGGAATACAGGAAACCCCAGTGCGCGGGGACGGTGAGCAAATTCATCAGAGAGAGTTCGAGGAGAAGTGGTGGGGCGTGCGGTCCGTGTTCATTCCGTGGTCACGAGGCGGAAGAATCCGACGGGTGATTGAAGGTCAGTCGGCTGCCACGGTTGGGGTTTGCCGGTCGAAAGTATCTCCGGTCCGGTATCGGTCCACGACCGGAGGTCGGTGCTGGTCTGCACCTTGAACCCATAGCCTCGCTGGGATTGGAGGAGGAAGGCAGGGCCCGGAAGGCTCGAATCGACCTTCATGGAAAATGTGGGCACAGGCAGCGATAGCCTTCGGGATACCCCTGTGTTGCCGACCAGGTCTCGGACGAAGAGGTGGATCCGCGGTGCCGGTTCTTTCAGTGTCAATGAGCCCTCCCAGGTTCCCTGGCTGAACCCTGTGGCCTGGGATGGCAGGAGCAGGTCGCTGACTTCTCTTACCGGGGTGAAGCGGAAGTCTACCAATACTCGAGTCTGGCTGGGCTGACTCGGGAAAGCGTCTCCGGGCCCTTCGTAGAGTCCCCATTGTTCCACCCAGTCCAATCCCTCGATCCCTCCGCCTCCGTACGGAAGGGGTCCGTGTCCGGCATGGAGGATGATTCGGTGGAAGCTGCCGGCTTTGAGAAGTAGGGGAATGCTCAATTCGGACTCCTGCCAAGTTTGAGGGGCCTTCGGGAAGGACGCTGAAGCCTCCGAGCGCCCTTGTTCGGTCCAGATCGTGACCTTCGAACCACCTCGGGTGCGCAGGTGAGTGACTAGGATATCGACCTTGGGACGGAAGCGGTAGCCGGCGGAGAATCCTCCGTCGGTTGTGGTTGCCGAAGGTTCGCTTTCTCCCAAGAACAGCCCAGGGGAAGCAATCTCAGACAGCACGCCGATACCGACGTTCCCGTGAATCGTCTCCACGGATGCCCCGGACGGGTCGAGGGCCGTCAAACGGGCGATGAAGGGTACACCCGGCACGACCCTGTCGGGCAATGTCGACCATCGGTAGGTGGCGGGTTTTCCGGTGCCGGTTTCATCGTCGATGAGCGTTCCGATCGCCGAGGGACGATCGATCACCGCTCCATCGGGAGACATCAGCTCCAGGGACAATTCACGCGAAGCCTCGTCGCGGAAGTCGCCCAACATGCGGACGAAGATCGAGGCTCGGGTCTGCCCCGGGGTGAAGGTCAGCGTGCCCGAGGTCGCGAGGTAATCCACTCCGGCGATGGCGGAACGGTCGCGGGTGCGGTATCGCACGGTGATTGGTTCCGACGCCGGTGTCGAAAGAGTGATTGGAAAAACCAAGGGCGGGAGGCTTGAGTTGCCTTCGGGTGAGGCGGTGTCCTCGACCCGGATCCGCGGCAGCGCAGTGGCATCGAGGTCTGCAAGAATGCTGACCGGGGTCGACCATGTGACCTGTCCGTCGGCATCCAGGACACTGGCCTGCAGGATGTGGTTGCCCGTGGGCGGATTCGTCCAGGTGAACTCGAAGGGAGGTGCCGAACGGACTCCTAGTTCCAATCCGTTGGCGTAGAAGGTGACGCTCCGGAGAATGTTCGAGTCCGAAGCGGCCTCCACGAGGATGGGTACCCCAGCGCCGGGTGCGAACACGGCCGACCCCTCCGGCGACCGGATCGCCACCGTTGGAGCAGCCGTCGGAGTCATCCAAGTCGTCATCACCAGATCCTGGCCCACGGGGCCGCCGGCCGGAGAAGGAGCTAGTACCCAATTGACGCCTGACCGTCGCCAGAGTTGACCGCCAGGCGAGACGTCAAGATACGAAGACCGCAGCGACATTTCCTCGGTGCCGGGAGCAACGAAGCGGCAAGCGATCGCGTAAGGTCGGCCCGCCAAGAGTTGGATCCGGTTCGTGGAGAAATCAAAACGGAGGAGTCCATTGCCTGAGGCTGCACGCGCGGCGGCGAGAGTTGTTTGGATTAACGCGAGGCTGTTGGTGTTCGGCTTCAGGTTGGCGGGATCCACTTCAAGGATCTCCACCTGAAGTGAGCGGTCTTCCCGAGCGTTGTTGCTGCTTCCATCGAGCACCACGGCCAGAAGACGTCCATTCATGCCCGCGGTGAACGTCTGCGCCACGCCTCCGGAGGGTCGGAAGTTTTCCACGGCGGCCGAAACCGTCTGCAGGACGTCAGGAACTCCTTCGGCCAAGGCCTCAAGGACCAGTGCGCAGGCCAGGCCGAATATTCGCAAGGGCTGTGCGAGTGACATCAAGTGAGGCATGAGCCGAAATGTTCTGATCATCGGCCGAGCACAGGCAAGGCGGTAAAGGCGGGCTCTCCTGGGTCTGTGTTGGGTTTTTCTCAATTCGTGTGCGGGCCGGAGGCTTGCCATTGGCACTTCCCAGGTTGTTCGGGTTTCGAAAAGATAGAGCCATGATTTCCCGGTGCTGGTTCCCGTTCTGGATCGCGTTCTGTGCTTGGGCATCGACGGCGCTGGCGAAGGAACAGCGTCCCCCGAACGTGGTCCTCATCTACTGCGACGATTTGGGGTGGGGTGACGTGGGTTGCTTCGGGGCGAAGAAAATTCGCACTCCGAACATCGACAGCATCGCTCGGCGCGGAACTCGGTTCACTTCGTTCTACGTGGCGCAGGCCGTGTGTTCGGCTTCGCGGGCTGCCCTCTTGACCGGTTGCTACGCCAACCGTATCGGCATCCACGGAGCACTGGGACCCAACCAGAAGATCGGACTGAATCCGGAGGAGATGACCCTCGCCGAGGTGCTCAAACCCCGCGGATACGCCACTGCCATCGTCGGCAAATGGCATCTAGGTCGCCCGACGGAACTGCTGCCGACCCGACAGGGATTCGATGAGTATTTCGGTCTGCCGTATTCCAATGATATGTGGCCGCAGAATGACAATGCCGCCAAGGGGACCTATCCGCCATTGCCGCTGATCGAAGGGGATCGGGTCATTGAGGAGACTCCCGACCAGTCACTGTTGACTCGCCGCTACACGGAGCGAGCGGTCTCATTCATCCAGCGCAACGCTCGGGGACCTTTCTTCCTTTATCTGGCCCATGCCATGCCCCATGTGCCGATCTTCGTCGGATCGCGTTTCGCCGGACGTTCCCGACAGGGACTCTACGGAGACGTCATCGAAGAAATCGACTGGTCGGTGGGCGAGGTGCTCAAGGCCCTGAAGCGCAATGGTTTGGAGAAGGACACCCTCGTCATCTTCACTTCCGACAACGGACCCTGGCTGAGCTACGGCCAACACGGCGGCAGTGCCGGTCCGTTTCGCGAAGGGAAGGGGACCAGTTTCGAAGGCGGCATCCGGGTTCCCTGCGTCATGCAATGGCCGGGCCACATTCCCCAAGGTCGCACCAATGACACGCCCCTCATGACCATCGATGTGCTGCCGACCGTGGCTCGCTTGGCCGGGGCGGACTTGCCGCCTCGCAAGATCGACGGCCTCGATGTCTGGCCTATTTTACGAGGGGATCGCGGTGCCACCCATCCTCACGCGGCCTATTTCATTTACTACAATCAGGGAGACTTGCTGGCTGTCCGCAGTGGCGACTGGAAACTCTTCTTTCCTCACACTTCCCAGACCTTGGGCGGAAAACCCGGTGGGACCAACGGCGTGCCGGCTCCGTATCAGCGGCTGGCCGTGGGCACCGAACTCTACAATTTGCGGCAGGATCCGGCGGAACGCGTGAACGTCATCGCCGATCACCCCGAAGTCCGGGATCGTCTGTTGGCCTTGGCCGAAGGAGCCCGGGAAGAACTCGGCGACCGCCGACTCCAACGCGTTGGATCTGGTGTTCGCCCGCCCGGACGCGTCGAGTAATGCTTCACATGGTTTGATGAGGTTTCCCTTGTATTACGCTCCGTTCCAAAGCCCGTCGAATGATCTCCCCAGATCCGAGCCTTTTGCCCACGGGGTTGCCCCATGATCCACTCATTCGGCCTTCGTTCCGCGAGGCCTGTCGACTGTGGTTGAAGATCGGTTGCCTCAGCTTCGGCGGACCCGCTGCGCAGATATCGCTCATGCACGAGGAGTTGGTGGAGCATCGCCGCTGGGTCGATGACCAGCGGTTCCAACACGCGCTTCAATTCTGTGTCCTGTTGCCGGGGCCGGAGGCTCAACAGTTGGCCGCCTATCTGGGGTGGTGCCTCCATGGCACCCGGGGAGGCGTGGTGGCTGGATCACTCTTTGTGCTGCCGGCGGCGGCCCTCTTGCTCATCCTGAGTTGGGGATACGCCATCTGGGGTGCTGTTCCGTGGGTGAGTGCCGCTCTGCAAGGAGTCCAACCAGCGGTGGTGGCTCTGATGGGAGCGGCGGTGATCCGATTGTCACAGCGGTGGCTTCGCTCCCGTTGGCACTGGGTTATGGCCTTGGGAACGTGGATCGGGATCCACCAGGGATGGCCGTTTCCGCTGCTGCTGCTGTCGGTGTTTCTGGCAGGTATCTTGTGGCGGCGTCTAATGCCTGAAGCAGTCCCTTCAATTCCGGCCGAGGATCTGCGCCAATCGGTGGAGCATTCCGGGGCGCCATTTCCCACGATGCGGAGCTCGGTTCGCGTGTTCCTGGTTTGCGTCGCCTTGTGGTGGTTGCCAGTGCTTTTGGCAGCCTTCGCGTTCGGAGTCCGGCATGTGCTCGTTCAAGAAGGTATCTTTTTTAGCGGGGCTTCGGTGGTCACCATTGGTGGAGCCTATGCGGTGCTGCCTTATGTAGCACAACAAGGGGTCGAGCGCTTCCATTGGGTTTCAGGTTCCGAGATGATGGCTGGAATGGCCCTCGCGGAAGCCACGCCGGGTCCGCTCATCATCGTTCTTCAGTTCATTGGCTTCCTCGGGGCATGGCACCATCCCGGATCCTTGTCGCCCATCGTGGCGGGCATTCTCGGTGCAGGCATCACGTCGTGGACGACATTTTTCCCCAGCTTCCTGTGGATTTTTGTGGGTGCGCCTTGGGTCGAGCGATTGCAGGGGTTGAAGTCTTGGGGAAAATGGATGGGTGTGGTTTCAGCAGGCGTGGTGGGAATGATCCTGAATCTGGCTTGGAAACTGGGTGCGGCGACGGTGGTCACGGTCCAAGGATCCTGGGACGGGGTATCTCTCGTGATCTTGGCGCTTACCTTTTCGCTCCTGCGATGGGGCCGATGGCCCGGTGTCGCCGTAGTTGCTTTGGCCGCCTTGATGGGAGTCTTGCGTCCCATCCTAAGACTATGATCCGGCAACCCATGCACGAGCAAACCGTGTCAAACGTTCGGTCCCCAATCAGCGAGTCTGCGGGGGGGCTTATTGACGTTCCTTCGATTGGTCCTTGTGGAACCTGATTCAGAGGGTTAGTCACAAATGATTCCCCAAGCCCGATGAAAAGCCCGGTGTCCTATTCTGCCCGAGTGCATAAAAGAGCCTTCACTCTCATCGAGTTGTTGGTCGTGATCGCCATCATCGCCATCCTCGCTGGGCTTTTGCTGCCGGCGATGGCCCGGAGTCAGGAATCGGCCCGCGGTGTGGTCTGTTTTTCAAACGGCCGTCAGATGGGTTTGGCAGCCCAATTGTACACGCCGGACAACCGCGGACACATGCCATCGTTCCGCAATTGGTTGTGCGTCAAGGTCGGCGATCTCACCACCGGAAAGCTCTTTCCGTACGTGGGCGCCAAGGCGGTGTATTTGTGTCCGACCGACCAACGGGATCTGTCATCGAACAAGAAAATCACCGTGCCCGCCGTGGGAGGCCCTCCGGGCCGCAAGGGTAAGCGTGACTACAGCTATGCCATGAATTGCGGTCTATGCCATGAAGAGGAAACCAGCACCTTCATCGCACCGGCCCAGACGATGTTCTTGATGGAGGCCGTGATGGCCAAAGATGACTATTCCGGACAAGCCGGCCCCACCTTCGGCAGCCATACCCTGACCATCCGCCACAATAAGCGTGGCCACTACATCATGTCCGACGGTCATGTGGAGAGGATGAACCAACCCCAGAGCATCGCTGCCGAAAAGAAGAAGCGCTTCTGGTTTCCGACCGAAAACACCTCCGGTCCGGGCGGAATCAACATGGGGGCGGGTCTGCAGTAGCAGAGCACTACTTTAGGGACGCCATTAGACTGAGCTTCGAGGGCTTTGTAGGGATCGCTGGGATCCAGGTGCTGGACGAGAAGCGGCACCAGCAGAACGCGAAAAATCCCTGAGAACTTGGCTTCAAGCGTCAACTTGGCTTCAAGTGTCAGGAAATAGAGTATCTGGGATGAAAAAGCTGGCGGAGAGGGGGGGATTCGAACCCCCGTATGGACCTTTTGGAAACCTCGGAAAGTGCGTTTTTATTGGGATTTTTGAATACTGCTCAGGAAACGAATCGAAGGGAAGACCGTATACCGTGGTGGAAAATGGTGGAAAACCGCAGTGAGTGCTGGTGGAGGCGGCGGGTAGCTGACCCACCGCCTTTTACACGTATCCCTTAATCTTCCCAGCGGTAGGGAAAGTTAGGGAATCGCCTGGTACTTGACAGGTCTTAATGGTGTACGTATTACTTAATCTTCCCAGCGGTAGGGAAAGTTGGGGAATCGTCGGGTACTTGACGGGCCTTAATGGTGTATTACACTCACCAAGATGGTCACGGACTTGAATGGAGATCAGACCGGATCGATGGGAGATCGACTGCCTGCGTCGGACGTTTTGTTCCTACCACCTAGAAAAATTTCAGTCGGCCTCAAAAACAGCCATGCAAGCCGGACACCGCGAAAGTGTGCTTTTCTCGCACTATCGAGGGCTTGTTAGCAGCCAAGACGCTGATGATTTTTGGAATATCGACCCTTCGTAAAAGTAACAAAAATTTTAATTTGACGGCCACAAACCTATGCTGCTCGTATCTTCTAGTCCCCCTCCATCGTTGAAAAACCGACAAGAACTATGCTTGAAAACTCTAGCCTAACTGTATTAACTATATGCCTAATCAAAGAGATCCAAACAAGCGCGTCTTCAGTGCTTGGGTCGATAAAGACGAACTAAAGCACTTCAAGAAAAAAGCGTTAGAACGTGGAATGACCTTAACTGATTTCATTAGCTATGTCCTTGCGAAAGAAACCGGCTACCAAAAGACGGAAGTCCAACCTCCTCCGGAAGCTGAGCGTCCCCGCAAACCGTGATCTCCACGAGCACGTAAGTGAAGCGGCGAAAAAGGCCGATATGACGATCTCAACCTTCATCAAGATGGCCTTGTATAAAGCTATTCTGGTTGTTGTTGCTTTTGACGGCTACCCGGTGTAATACACCAATGTTGTTAACCTACAAACACGCAGCAAGCAGTCTCGGTGTGACAGTCCGAACCA
>Ga0255094_1000708_pt1 | contig 16830 bp, 11 predicted proteins | sample Colum_Law_RepB_8_2_FD_188434 | JGI IMG/M metagenome (GOLD analysis project Ga0255094, IMG submission 188434) | Freshwater microbial communities from Columbia River, Oregon, United States - Colum_Law_RepB_8d | ecosystem: Environmental > Aquatic > Freshwater > River | place: USA: Oregon...
CGAGTTCATTGTTCCACCGCGCGCGATACAACTCTGCGAGTTCTTCTTTGCTCACTTCGTTTGGATCAAGCAGCGTTGTCACGACGATGAGAGTTCTGGTCCTGAACCCCGTTTGCTGGATACGAATACGAGCCTCACGAATTGTGAGCTCTTCCGGAAGCGTCAGATACGTTTCCCGGTCAACGGATCGAATGGACGTTGGCTTCTTCCAACGGACAATATGATCACCCGAGCCAAGTCGTTTTCCCTTTCGAAAGTCCGCCCTGCGATGTGCTTTGTTGAGTCGGCTGACAAGGTCAAGTCCACGTTCTTTCAGCAAGACAATCCCGGCCCAATTTGACATCAGGCTATCACCCAGAATGACATCGCCCGGCAGCAGAATGTCCCAAATACGGCGCAACAGGCTCACCTCCCCTTGTCCTTTCCCGGCGTATCGACAAAACCCCAGGTTGAGAATAGCGCCACAAGACAGTGAGATCAGCGCACCGATACGTGCAATAGGAAAACCTTGTCCCCCTTTGTTGTACGATTTGGGATACGCCTTGACGTTCTCTTCAGTGTCGGGCAAAGACACGATGGTGCCATCGAACATATAGACCTGACGGCCTTTCCAAAGCCAATCCTGAGTTGCCTGTTTGTCGAGAGCCCGCCCCACGCCTCGTGCGACTTCAGCGAAGAAGTTCTCCGGCAAACGTTTTCTGGCCTGACAGTAGGCGCTCGTCTCTGACGAACACGCTCGCTGACCTTGAGAAATTCGATGAACCACCAGTCGAGCAACGGCGGCGCGACAAGACTGATCAGCACTGAGCACCTGACGCAGAAAAACCCACAACGTGACAAGCGGCGTATAGATGGAGTCATTCCAGACAACACGCATCGCGTTCAGTGCCTCAAGAACAATCTTTTCCGATAGCACATTTCGAAACGGCAGATCTCCTTCCTGCAGAAACTGCCGCCTCAGAAACGTCACTTGTTGCCGAAACTTCCCCTGATTGATTGGTTGCATCGAAAAGCCTCCTTGCCTGCCAATAAATCGTGAACCCACGAATCATTTAAACAAACAAGGCAAGTCTGCATATGTCGTTTACCCCCAATGACTTGCTGAAAATCTACGTGCCATTCGCGTGTCGGACCGACGCAGTGAAATACACGTCTGCTTCTCTCCCCGGCCGGTAACACAGGAGAGGCTTCGCTGCAGTCGGATTATTGATGCGGCTGAGGTCGCTGACTCAGTTTTTCAGATACTTGATTGTGGTTGTGCCGATCGCTCCGTTGAATTCAAATGGTGCCCGGTCGTAGTAGTCGAGTGACACGGGTGAATCCTGATCGCTGCCGATGTCGAATGTCGCGTTGCTGGTGAAGTGCAGCGACATGGCGGCCGGTACTTGTCCCTTGGCAACGATCGCGTCATTCACTTTGAGAGTGACATCCATCGGGCCGCCGATTTTTGCAGTGAGCTTCGATTCGACTTCGACTTTCACTTTGCCCGTCGGGAGTTTCTCTTTGGACCGAATCTTCGTCCGAGTAATCTCAAACAGATTGAACTCATAGCAAAGAAAACCGTCCTGCACGTAACAAGTCACACCGCCCGAAAAGCCGGCCAGCGCGTAGAGCACTCCGGTGGCATTTTCGGTTACGTTCAGATCCATCGTTACCAAGCTGTCATTCTTTCCCAGCTTGGGTGCCGCAGATTCCGGCATTCCTGCCATGGCTCCTTCAAATGTCCATTCGGTGAGAGATGTTGACGGTGCATCTTCCGGATGGAACAGAGCCGTCGACCACAAACCTCCGCCGATAGGAAGGTTCTTGTTCTTCGTCGATTCGATCAGGAACAAGTCTTTCATCATCGCAACCTTCTCGGGATTCTGTGTGGCGAGATCGTGGGCCTGACTCCAGTCCTCGTCAAGGTTGTATAGCTCCCACACATCCTTCTCCGGCGACCACTCCCTCGCACCTTTTGGAACTCCACCCACCCACGGTTCCCGAGGACCAAATGCACTGGCAAACCAGCCATCGTGATAAATTCCACGGCTGGCCATAATGTCGAAGAATTGAGTCTTGCGCTGTCCCGGTGCTTTTGCGTCTGCGAAGGTATAAGTCAGGCTGATCCCGTCAATGGAATCCTGCGGGAACCCGTTAACCATCTGCGGCGGTTTGATCTTCGTGGCTTCATAAATCGTGGGCACAATATCGATCACATGATGAAACTGAGGCCGCGGAGTCGCGTCTGCCTTGATCCCCTTTGGCCATGACACCGCCATCGGCTGACGTGTGCCGCCGAAGTGAGCGCCGACCAGTTTTGTGGAGCGGTACGGAGTGCTGCCGGCCCAGGCCCATGCTGCGTGATACATGTTGTCGGTTTTTGGTCCGCCCAATGCATCCAAACCGCCGAGCTCCTCGAGGGCAGACAGATGCTGTGAGATCTTCGTCGGGATTCCGTTTTGTGCGAGCTGTTCGCTGATCGTTCCGTTCAGACCTTCCGCCGACGAACCGTTGTCACCCCAGATATAGAAGATCAAAGTGTTGTCGAGTTTGCCCTGACGTTCGATCTCATCGATGATTCGCCCTGCATTGTAGTCAGCGTGTTCAGTGAAACCTGCGAACACTTCCATCAGTCGCCGCTGGAAAGGCTTTTCCTCTTCCGGGATCGAGTCCCATGATGCCATGGAAGCAGGGCGCGGTGTCAGTTCTGCATTCTGTGGAATCCAGCCAAGTTGCTTCTGACGGGCAAAAGCTCGTTCGCGATACTTGTCCCAGCCGTCGTTAAATTTGCCTTTGTACTTGTCCGCCCATTCCTTCATCACCTGATGCGGCCCGTGCGAGGCACCCGGAGCCCAATACATGAAGAAGGGCTTATCCGGCGCATAGGCTTTCTGTTCGCGAAGCCACTTGACGGCGTCCGTCGCGATGTCATCCGTCAGGTGGTAACCTTCTTTGCGATGCTCCGACAACTGGGTTGTGTTGCGAACCATCGTTGGTTCATACTGCGAAGCTTCCCCGGCGAGGAAGCCATAGAAGTACTCGAAACCGTATCCAGTCGGCCAGTAGTCGAAGGGACCTTTGTTCGTTATCTGTTCCTCAGGCGTGTTGTGCCATTTGCCCCAGGCACCAGTGTTGTAGCCGTAGTTTTTCAGGACCTCAGCGACTGTCGCCGAAGACTTCGGAATGGTCCCGCTGAAACCATCGAAGTCATTGGCAATCGCAGCGATCTGGCCGTTGCCAACCCGTGTGTGATTCCGCCCGGTCAGCAACGCGGCTCGGGTGGGAGAACACATGGCCGTCGAATGAAAGCGGTTGTAGGAAATTCCTGCTTTGGACACTCGGTCAAGAGTCGGCGTGTGAATTTCGCCGCCATAGGTTGAAGGCGTCGCAGGTCCCACATCGTCCATCAGGATAATCAGGATGTTCGGTGCGCCTTCGGCCAGCCGCTTCGGCTCGACACGTTTCTTATAGGTCGAATCTTTTATCGTCAGCCCCGCCGTGGATGCGGATGGCGTCGGAGGAAACGGCAGAACATCCTGTGCCCAGGTTCTTGTCGCGAAGAGTACGCAAATCGCAAGGCAGCGGAACCAGAAACTGAATGTTGATTGCATGTGTCCGATTTCTTTCAGCATGATCGTGGCCTCCGTGAAGCCCGTTCCTGCGGAGATAGTTTCAGTGCGACTGGAAGTAACAAGTCTAAATCAAGGAGAAGATTTTACCCTGATGGTGACCTTCGAAAGTTGTCCTGTGAACGCAAACGGTGGTTCATATTGATGACTGACAGGCGTGCCTGTGTTGCGACCGAAAAGGAATCCGTAGCCAGTGACAGCACTGTATTGTCCCGCCACCTTAATTCCTTTTTGCTCGGCGACTGACTTACCGTCCACGGACAACACAAGGTCGCCAAGGAAGTAGTCCGGTTTCAGATTCTTTTCCGTGGGTGTGAAGTGCGCACTCAGTGTATGCGATCCCGAACCAATCGCATTCGGTGAGACGACATCCACTTCGCCGAGCTTGAGATAGTTGTGAACATAGTGCAGCCTGCCGTCCTTCAGGAACAGACTCCATCCACCAAATTCGCCGCCGGTGCAGGCCAGCACTCCCTCAGCGCCGTTGTCCGGAATCGTGACATGAGCGGTAATCGTATGCTCAACCCCCAGTAGTTGCGGTGCGGCGAGCGGATGTACGATGGAGGTGCCAGGGTAGTAGGTATAAATATCGCGAGTCAAAGCGGCGACAGGACGAGTTGGATCCGCCACACGTTCATAGCGGCGATCGTCGAGAGGCAGGACGCCGTTCGCTTCCGCTTCCTTCCGCCACAAGTCCTGCAACTCTTTGAGTTTTGCAGGATTGTCGGCCGCGACATCCTGAGACTCCGTCGGATCGGAGTCCGTGTGATAAAGCTCCCATCGATCTTCAGCGTATGGCGCATCCTTTTTGTGCCAGACAACAGCCTTCCATCCATCCGCCCAGATGGCTCGACTTCCAAGCATTTCGTAGTACTGTGATTTTTTCCGCGTCGCTGCTGCGCCGTCAGTGAACGTGTAAGCCATGCTGATGCCGGGCATGGGCTGCTGCCGGACTCCATTCACGGAAGTCGGTGCGGGTAAGCCGGTTACTTCCAGAATGGTCGGAACAACATCCACGAGGTGATGATACTGATTCCGAATGACACCATGCTCCTTGATCGCAGCCGGCCATGAAACAATCAAAGGATCAGTGTTGCCACCGGCGTGCGTATCCTGTTTCCAGCGTTTGAAAGGTGCATTACCTGCCATGGACCAACCCATCGGATAATGCGGATCAGTAGAAGCGCTTCCGGCCGCATCCAGGTTCTTGATCATCTCCTCGACGGTATCAGGAAAGTAGTTTCGATACCTGTCCGTGTTCAACGTTCCGTCGCGAAGGCCTTCCTGCGAAGCACCGTTGTCGGAGGTCAGAATGATGAGCGTATGCTCCGTGATACCCAATTCGTCGAGAGCCGAATAGAGTCGACCAATCTCGTGGTCTGCGTGATCCAGAAAGCCGGCGAAGACTTCCTGCAGCTTTGCATAGACCTTGCGCTGATCTGCGTTTAAATCGTCCCATGGCTGCACGCCAGGATTCGCCGGAGGCAGCATGGCATTCGCAGGCATGATGCCGAGCTTCTTTTGTCGTTCGAACGTCTGCTCACGCACTTTGTCCCAGCCCTGATCGAACCGTCCTCGATACTTGTCAATGTACTCCTTGGGCGCGTGCAGAGGAGCGTGGCAGGCTCCCAGAGCAAGGTAAGCAAAGAATGGACGCCCCGTGCTCGTCTGTTGAAGATTGCGAATCGAGGCAATGGTGTGATCGACCAGATCTGTGGTGAGGTGATAACCGGGCCGCTTAGGCGTTTCGATCATCGTATTGTCCTGAATCAGAAGCGGAGCCCACTGATCGGTTTCGCCACCGAGGAAGCCGTAGTAACGTTCAAACCCCATACCCAGTGGCCAACGATCGAAGGGTCCGGCTGCTGTGTAGGCGGTATAGGGCGTGAGGTGCCACTTGCCGAAGGCCATGGTGTTGTAACCATTTTGCTTCAGAGTCTCCGCGATCGTTGCAGCACTCTTCGGGATCGATCCGTAGTTTCCGGGAAACCCGGTCGCCGCTTCCGTGATCGCGGCCATACTGACAGCGTGGTGATTGCGTCCCGTCAACAGTGCTGCACGCGACGGCGAACAAAGCGCTGTCGTGTGGAAGTTGTTGTAACGGAGTCCTTTTGACGCGAGTTTATCTATGTTCGGCGTTTCAATCGGTCCGCCATAGCAATCGATCTGGCCGAAACCCACATCATCCAGCAGGACGATCAGAATGTTGGGTGCGCCCTGAGGTGCCGTCAGTGGAAGTGCGGGCGAAAAATCCGGAGTCGAATCTTTATAGGTCTCACCGATGCTACCTTTAAACTCCGGTTCAGGCGGCGGGAGAATCGTGCGATCCTGCCCGTGGACGGAGCCGGTAAACACGAACAACACCCCAATGAGAATGAGCGAACGGATTTTCACAGCGGCGCTTTCTATGGCTTCAGGGTGACGGAGATTTGCTGGATATTGCCGGCAAACGCGAACGGGCGGAGGTCGTCATAGAATGACGAAACTGGTGAACCAAGGTCAGTGCCGACATCGAACGTCTCACTGGCCGTGAAAGCTCCCGGCACCGTAATCTTTGCGACGGTCCGAGCCACTTCGCTTCCATCGACGCTCAGCACGATGTCGGCGGGCGAACCGGGACGCGGAGCTTTGAGAGTCGTATCCACGACGATTGTGTGCTTGCCGGGTCCGATCTTCTCTGCAGACTTCGCCCGATACCGTTCAATGATCATCATGTTGTATTCGAAACAGAGATGCCCCTGATCCATGTAACATGTGAGCCCGCCACTGGCGCCACCGAGGGCATAAAGGACGCCACTCGCGTTCTCGCCAACTTCGAGATCAATGGTGACCGTGTTATTCTTCTTACCAAGCCCCGGCGCAATGAACTCCGGCATTCGCGTTGTTGTTGAGTCGAACGTCCATGACTTGTAGGGACTGGCGATGACGGTGGTTGGATCGATCCGAGTGAGCAGGCTGCCGCCAATCGGGAAGACTTTGTTCTTCTCAGCTTCCTCAAGAAATACCTTCTGGAGTTCCGCGAGCTTTCCGGGATTCGCAGCGGCCAGGTCCCGTGCCTGGGAGAAGTCTTTTGTGAGGTCATAGAGTTGCCAGACGTCGTTCGCTGAATCCCAGTCCGCGAGTCCAGTCTGTGCATTGATCCACGGAATGAGCGGGCCAAACGTCCCCGCGTACCAACCGTCGTGGTAGATTCCTCGGCTGCCAAAGCATTCGAAATATTGCGTGTGCTTGACTTCCGGGGCGTCCGGTTTTGCAAACGAGTCCGCCATGCTCACACCGTCGATCGCATCCTGTGTCTCACCGTTGACAACTTTGGGAGGTGTGATCCCCAGCAGTTGGTAAAGTGTCGGTGCAATGTCGTTCACGTGGTGAAACTGAGAACGCGGCTTCGTGTCGGGCCTGATGCCTTTGGGCCAGGAAACAACCAGTGGATTGCGGGTGCCGCCGAAGTGAGCCGCGACGAGCTTTGTTGAACGAAATGGGGTGCTGCCAGCCCAGGCCCAGCCCGCGTGATACATGTTGTCTGTCTTGGGGCTGCCCAGTGCATTCAGTCCGCCAAGTGCTTCCAGCGCTGCGATTTGCTGCGCGATGGTGTTGGGAATCTGATTCTGAGCAAGCAGTTCGCTGATGGAACCTTTCTGGCCTTCGGCGGATGAACCGTTGTCGCCCCAGACATACAGAATGATCGTATTGTCTCGCAGCCCGGTTTGATCGAGGTAATCCACAACCTTCCCAACCTGCACATCAGTGTGTTCAGCGAAGCCGGCGAAAACTTCCATGAGGCGTGTCTGGAAGGCGTGTTCGGATTCTGGAATGCTGTCCCACGCGGGCATCGTGGCATCGCGGGGAGTGAGTTCTGTGTTGGCAGGAATCCAGCCGAGTTCTTTCTGGCGTTTGAACGTCTTCTCGCGAAGAGCATCCCAGCCGTCGTTGAATTGCCCCTTGTATTTGTCAGCCCATGAGGAGGCCACATGATGCGGGCCGTGAGCCGCACCGGGAGCCCAGTACATCAGAAACGGTTTGTCCGGCGAAAAGGCTCGATGCTTTTTCATCCACCCGATCGCCTTGTCCGCCATATCTTCGGTCAGGTGATACATTTCGCTGTGAGGTGGCTCAACAGGATTGGTGTTCTCATACAGACGAGGTTCGTACTGCGACGTTTCGCCTGCGATGAAGCCATAGAAATATTCAAAGCCATAGCCGTTGGGCCACTTGTCAAACGGGCCCATCGCGGTCGTCTGGTCAGCGGGCGTATTGTGCCATTTGCCGAACGCAGAAGTTTTGTAGCCGTAGTTCTTCAGCACCTCGGCAATGGTCGCGGAAGACTTTGGGATCGTTCCGGTGTAACCATCCCAGTCCACAGCACGCTCCGCGATTGTACCGCTGCCCACATGATGCATGTTGCGACCAGTGAGCAGCGCGGCACGGGTTGGAGAACAGATCGCTGTTGTGTGAAAGCGATTAAAACAAATGCCCTCGTCGCGGAGTTTCGAAAGTGTTGGCGTATGGGCGAAGCCTCCAAAGGTATCAGGCGTACCAAAACCCACGTCGTCAACAAGCACGATCAGGATGTTAGGCGCATCGGCCGGCAGATGACTCTGTTCCACTCGCCGCTTGTGAATGGAGTCCTGCAGTCTTGGTTTCGCCACGCTTGCGGACGGCGTGGACGGAAACGGCAAAACGGAACCGTCGTCCTGCAGACCGGCCAACACCGTTTGCGAGCACGCAACAAACAATAATAGGAAGAACGCTTTCATGGCTGAGCCTGCTTTAGCTGAATGTTGACATCTCTGATCTTACCAGTGAACGCGAAGGGCGATTCCGCCAGCTTCTCAGGAGCCGAGCAGAAGACGATGGGAATCTTGGGGAAGAGCACGTCGCGGTGTTCCAGCGTAAAGTCCAGCGCTGGCACGAAGACAGGAATGATCAGGTCTGGCGGTCGAGACGCATACTTGGTTCGCAGTAACTCAATCCAGCTTCGCAGATAATCGGGATCTTTGTGTCGTACCAGGTTCAGGTATTCAATTTCGATATCGAGCGGTTCACTGAACCCGGCCGCCAATGCACTTCGGATTCCTCGATCCCAGTCTGCGTTGATAGGTGTGAGAGTTCGATGCGTGTAGAGAATGACGATCTGGTTTGAATTTCGAGGAATCTGCTCCTGTGCGTTTCCGACGGTTGACAGCAAAATCAGGGTACCGGCAACAAAAACCGTGAGTTTGCACAATTGATTGGCGACATCCTTTATTCTTGACATTCTAAGCCGGCACGAGCAACTGCCGCCCCAATTCCTTTGATTGCATATAGCCTGACGCCGGAAGACTATTGGAAACAGACGTCGAAGGCGAATGTCGAGTCGAACGAAGGTAGGACCAAGCTTCTAGGTGGCGAGAACCGGCTGTCAATGAACACCAATAAGACCGACCGAGGCGCGTTAACACCCAGCCGTTCGACGCTCCGGTCACATCGACCCAACATTGCATACACGTATTGCCTGATTTCCCTGTGTTTTATGCGGTTTCCGCGTTTGAAAATAGTTCAGGGAAAGTATCAAAAATGATGGATGCGGGTGTAGCTACACCCGCTCTCAGCGGTCACTTGGTTGATTCGCTTGTGAACAATTTGGTATCGCATGAGATGCCCTGTCACTGACTCCAATTCGTTGTACAGCGATTCTCGCTGACTCCTTGTGTCGAGCTTCGTTGCGGACCCTCTTTCGGTTCGTTGATGTTTCTCTGTGGACAACTGACAGCTCAGTTCCGGAGAGGCGTGTCTAGCTTGTAGTATCGATCAGCGTCGCGGCCCAGTATCGAGTGAATTGCTCTGTACAATTGGATCTCCGGAATGGAACATTAGTTCGGACTGACGCCCCAAGTCGTTCAACTGCATTTGTTTGCAGCATGCTCCCCCAGCGATGCAAACTTTACGACTTACGGAGTTCCCGCCATGACAAGCACTGACACTCAAGAATTGCGGATCTGCACTGATTGTTGCGAGATCAAACCGCTGCCTGAATTTCGACGGCGTTATCGCGACCAAGAGGTTCGCGTACACCAATGCAAATCATGCCATGCGGTGGCTGAGCGAGAAAGAAATCGTCGTCGCCGTGAAATCGCCGCAGGGCGTCGTATGCAGTCATTGGCGACTGCAGCCCGCCGAGCCAGGAATCCAAGGCAACTTGACTTACTGATGAAACTAGGAGTTCATGCCGCAGGAGGGCTTGAGAAAATGCTCCGTGACTGGCGTGCTGCTATTGAGGAATCGATCAATCGTGGTCGAGCGACTCCTCGACTGCTTGGCTTCTATGAATCACTTTTCACCTTGGCCGTCCAAAGATGCCAACCAAATACGGAGTTGGACAACCTTTCAAAGTGTGACACCACGTCTGCGTGAAATCGACATCTCGAATGGGTCTGCGAGTTCTCCATCGCCGTTGGTTTCAGTCGTGAGCAACTCACTCCTGCCTGAATTCAGATAGCTTGGCACTCGCTGGATCCTGGCAGTCTGGCTGGATTCGGACAGCCTGTCGTGGACTGGATTCAGACAGCCGAGCTGGATTGGCACGGCCTAGCCTTGGCTGGATTCGGACATTGAAACGAGTTTGCCTTAGTCAAATGGGGGTGGGGTGGAGCTTGGATTTCCTTGGCAGGATTCGGATAGCCTATCTTGGGCTGGATTGGCACAACCCGACCCTGTGGCTGGATTCAGACAATTCGGTGAGTTTGCCTTAGTCAAATGGGGGTGGGGCGGGCCTTAGATTGCCTTGGCCGGATTTACACAGCTGGCCTTGGCTGGATTCAGACAGCCTGTTGTGGGCTGGATTCAGACAGCCGGGCTGAATTGGCACAGTCCGACCTTGGCTGGATTCAGACAGTTCATCGAGTTTGCCTCAGTCAAATGGGGGTGGGGGCGGAACATGTATGGCACTGCACCAGATTCCTATACTGACATTCCAGCCACAGATTTCAAAGGGGCACGACTTCGTTCGAGGATTTGCCGTGTCTGAAACCAGCCGTGTTGAGAACTTTGATGTATTTGAAGCTGACCGCATACGCAATCTGGGATCGTACGCTTGGGACGATGCGATGGTGGAAACAACACCAGAGCGATTCATTCAGTTCGCAGAGCAGTCACTGCTGCCAGGAATCAAGGAAGACCGGCAGTCATGGGAGTCAAAGAAGAGGCTGTTGTGTACGCAGCTATATTACCTCGTTGCAACAAGACTAAGTGACAAAACAATCGTCGACTCGCTGTCCAACAGCAGTGCTGCTTCACGGAAGAGGAAAGCCCTGTGGAATAAACTCAAAGAACGCGGATGGGCACGAATTGTTTTAGGACACCGGAAGAAGGGGTACTTGACCCGCATCTATGCAACCGATGAGCTGCTGAAGCAGCTCATCGGCAATGAGAGTGTATTGTCCCATGAGCCCGTCTTGGTCCGAGGCTCTGAATTATCAAGTCAGAATGGGATCCCAATAGTGTCAGGGCACACCGGAAAATTTGACCCTCATACTGGCCGCCACCTTAGCAAAGAGCAACGCGAAAAGCCGTTGTTGTTTCCTGGCGTCGGCGACCCTGACCGCACCAAGGTCGAGATGTGTGAAATGACTCTGGAGGACATAAACGATCTTAACCGTCAACACATTTGGCAGATTCGGCATCCACTTGGATTCACGCTGAACCCAAGTGTAACGTTACGTCAAATCCATATCGGAGCTTGGGGACGAAGTTGCCGTATCTATACCTTCGGTCCGTTGTCGGCTCAAGGTTTTCCGAGAGAATATCGACGGACGATGACTATCGATGGTGAGCCGACAATCGAATTGGACTTTCACTGCATGCATCCGAGAATGCTGTATCACTCATTGGGGCATGACGTGACTGGGGATTTGTATGACTGGCACAAAGTGTTTCCCAGATTCGCGTCATCGTCAGATGGAAACCTTGAAAAGTGTACGGCAGTCCGGCATTTCTTGAAGACATCACTGAATATCTGCTTCCACACTGTAAGCCGATACGCTGCGACTGAAGCAATAAAGAAGCATCTGAGAACCTCAGCGAGTTTCGGAGAGAATTGGCTCCAGCAATTGATGAAAAAGATAGAGGAACTGACCGTCCCTGAGTTCCTCAATCGCCTGGAGCAAGAACACTCACACATTCGTTGTCGCTTCTATAGGAATGTCGGTATGGACTTGATGACGCACGAAGCGTCAATCATGTTGGCAACGCTTTATGAGATGATTTCATCCGGACGACCTGCATTGGGAATTCACGACGGCTTGATCTGCCGGGAACGGGATGCCGATTTTGCCTATGACGTGATGAAACGGAGCTATGAAGCGAGGTTTCCCGGCTTCACACCAAGAATACGCCGTGTGTCATACGAATATCCTGAATCGCCATAACACGTACAGTGCTTTGTTCAGTGATGTAGAATTGTCCATCCGTCCAACCGCCTTACCCAGCGAATCCAGCCCGGCTGCTCAGCCGGGCTGTCCTGAGCCCGACCGGATCTGCAGTCTCTGTGCTGAATGTCTACCTGCTGATCAGTTTCGCTTTCGGAGTCGGGCGACCGGGGTACGAATGCACCAGTGCCGATCCTGTCACGCGGCGTCGGCCCGAGCACGGCATCGGTCGAAGCGTACCCGTGTGGATGGGTGGCTTATCCAAACGACCGCCAGCCAGATCGCTCGTTCAACCAACGTCAACCGGTCTCTTGCTCTCTTGGAACAACTGGTGGCCGCTGTCGGTGGTCCACGGAAGCTGCTTGAACTCTGGCGGGCCGAGTGCGTGAAGCTGACGAATCAGCGAAGGTCGTCAACCAGGCTGGCCAGGATGTATGAGATGCTGGTGGTGCTGGCCGGGCAGGTTCGAGCAAGAAGTGATGACTACGGCGAAACGGAGAAGATGGCTTCAGTTACCGGCACAACTGCTCGCGGGCCAAATGGGGCGGTTTTGCGATGAGCATATTCACGTTTCGCGGACGCCAAATTGACGAACATGCGTCCCTGACTGTGCGGCTGGCTTGTCCTACGGAACGGTCAGACAAGAAAATACTTGCCGGGCGATTCTCCGGAATCCCGTAAGGCGGCAACCGAGTAGATTGAACCGGGGAGGCGATCGGCGGAAGATCAGGCCTGACGACGACAACCAGTCATCGCAGTAGAGTTCAGTTCTTGCCGAGAGGCCAAACATGAGATTTCAGATAATAGTCATGCTCGCTGTGATCGGGTATTGTTGCGTGGCGAATGCTCAATGGAGTTCGTTTAGATCAGTCAGAGAAGAGTTGCTTCCCGATGATCAACGCGACCTGAACGGCCAGACTGTTGAAAAAGGGAAAGTCATACCCAAGGAAATCCGGGTCGACTGGTATGGGTTTACGCTGGAAGATGACACGAACGTCGTGGAGGACATTTTCACGTATCCGGTGGCTGAACCAACGTTGTTTCCTGGCGACAAGATAATCAAAGTCAGAACGAGAGACGTCCGCAATGCGGCTGAGATCGTTCGTGAATTGCGTGCGACTCCAGAGCGAGGAACTGTAGCTTTGACCGTATCACGAGAAGGTGACGGCCAGTCCAAGCAAGTCAAGATTTCGCTTCACCGAGCTAATTCGCTCATCCTGAAAGGCATCTTAGCCGGCAATATCAGAGTTTGCCCTCCGCTACTAAATCCAGAGAAACCGGATTCGTGGGGTGCCGTATTTGACTTTGAGTGTCGCGTTGTTGCTATTGCCGACAATGGCGAGCGCATTTTTTCCGGGTTATTTATCCCACTGGAAGGCAAGTCTACGCGTGTGGAGAACATTGTTTTTCGAGGATGGAGAATTCCTGATCTGGACGCTGGGGATGAACTCGATCTGCCTACACGAGCAACCCACAACGGCGAAGAGTTTCAAGTGATGAAGCAGAGGATCTTGTTTCAATCCGGATCCAGTGGGGTTCCAAAACAGTCAGCCGATGGTGGGGCCGGGTTTCTTTACGACCCTGATCGTAGGCAGCTTCGGGGCATACGGCATATCGTCGGAATTAGTAAGCCAGAGAAGATCAAGATCGATGCCAAAGATCTTGAGGTTCACGTTGTGATCAACATGAAATGAGTTGCTGAGCGTTGGCTTTACCGTATCCCTTCAGATCGCCCGCTCCACCAACTGTTCCGAACCTCCGTGAGTCGTATGATGCATCCAACTGAGAAGACCAGAATCTCATGCCCACTCTGTGAAAGCGAGTTCACAGTTCCGGAGCATCTATTGGGAAAGCGTCTTCGCTGTCCAATGTGTCGAGAGATGTTCCAATCAATGAGCCGGACGGAGGTTCAGCGTGCTAACACGGCTCCGAAGCCTCAACCGGTAAAAGCTCCAGATGAGCCAAAGAAGGCAGAGGTTCCCCCTCCGGTCCCAAGAGATGCCGACGCATCTGCAGCGTTCCAGACCGCTAATTCGCCGCAGTGGTATTATCAAATTGGTGATGAGCGGTATGGTCCCGTCACGATGGTTGCACTGAGAGAATTGGCGAGACAAGGGGGCATTCACCCGATTGATTTGCTTTGGAAGTCTGGAATGCCAACGGCGATTCCTGCGTCTCGGGTTGATGGAGTCTTTCCATCAGCATTGCCGACACGATCAATGCAGTCCGATAGCCCGTCTGGAATCACGATCCCGCTACTGATCTCAGCCGTCTCAAATATCATCTTCGGCTTTATCTGGGTCTACACTTGCTTCGGTGTCGTTATTGCGATTCCGATGTTCATCCTGTCGGCGAAAGAGTTTCAGCTCTATGGCCGCATCGGTACGCGACCAATTCAGGAGAACGCAGCGTCCATTGATAGCCTTGCGAATTGGCAGATTGCACTTGGTATCTTCCTGAATATCCCGACGCTCATTTGCGGAATTGTACTGAAGGCGAATGCCGGAAAAATTCGGTGACGAGATCTCGAAGCAACTGCTCACGCTCTCCTGCGTGTCCTGTCCGGCCTTGTCTTCACTGGGTTACTAGGGCCCGCCTCGCCACATCTGCAATCGTTTCGACTGTGATTGATCGTTCCTTACAATAGCCAGAACTGAGCCAGACAGAGAGGTCCTTCGCCCCCTTGCTCGCATTGCAGCCGATACAGCAGAGAGCGATGTTCTCGCGAGTGATGATTCGAGCATCGTTGACGATGTGTTCCCAAGATGGCTTTCGTCGTCGCTCAGTAGCATCGGCCCGAAACACAACACCACAGTACACGCAGCTTGTGTCGCGTTTGATGACCTCGGCCTCAAGCCATTCTGGAATCTTCCATCTGTTCACGATTACGGATCCTGTTGATTGGATGTCAATCACTGTGATGTTCAGTTCCCGCTAACCGCCCGCCGCTTCATCTCCGCATCCACCGCTTCCACACTCTGCACGTTGACCAAAGCCGCCACGCTGGCCTGCAGGACAAGCCGCAACGCCTCTACTGTCAATTGGCCACACACGAAGTCAGCTCCTGACTTCACCGCTTTCGGAATGTCTGCAGGATTGGCCAATAGAACGACTGGAAACGTGTCCTTGTCTCCTGCAAGCTGCTCAACCAGATCAGTTCCCATTGAACCCAACAGACGAATCTCAGACAGACCTACGCCCCGCTGATGGTTTCGTTTGTCGATCAGGAATTCCCGGGCGGTCTGATATTGCTAAACGCTGTAACCAGCTTCAGTCAACCCGTCGCTGAGCGGTCTGCAGACTTTCATATCCCGGATAATCAGAAAAGCTTTGATCCGTTGTTTTTTTGCCATCACTTGCTCCGCCCATCCGCCACGGGTACCTTTAACGAGTCACTCCCCCTTACTGGAGTCTGACTTATGCGTTGGCAACTCGCAATCACGGGCGCTTTTCTGTTCGGAATTTCCGCAGCTCCACCCGCTATGTTCGAAGAATTTTCCGGCAGGGTAAGCCCGCAAACTTTGAATCACTTTTTTAAGTTCATCAATGGCCAAACAACTTTTCATCAAAACAGAGCGAGAATCATCGGGCCCGCACAGTTCTGCAGAGATCCGTGAAATGGCAATGAATGGAACCCTTCTGCCATCTGACCTAATCAGCTTTGATCGCGAAAAATGGGGTGCCGCTTCGTCATTAAAAGGCCTTGAGTTTCCAATGCCTGCTCCAGAAGCACCAAAGATTGATCTGACAAAAGGTGCCGCAAAGCTTGGAAAGTCGATGATGACGAAATTTGCTGGCGCTGCGGAAGTAATGTCGACCACGGTGTCAAAGATTCACACGATCCGTGATGAATCGAGGCAAGAACAGACATTGGTTCAGATGGAAAAGCGTTCTGCTGTACAGCGGTTTTTGAATGAAGATCAGGACCCGAAGATCATTGAGGCCAATGTGCCCAAGATACTGCAATTCCTGACGTCACAGGAAGAACTTCTGTATATCGCTGTCCAAAAGAAGCCGGTCGCCAACATTGCTCCCGATTGCGTCGCATTAACGTCGCGTCGCATTATCTTTTTCACGATCAAATTGTTCGGGCAGTTATCGTTCAATGACCATCTGTGGCGGAATGTCGCAAATGCAACGGTGAAAGAGGGTATTCTCGGATCAACCTTTTCTGCCACTGTGACCAGTGGTCAGTGCATAAGTGTCGACTATCTTCCCAAAGCGCAGGCAAGGATGCTCTACCGCTATTCGCAAGAAATGGAAGAACACGCTGTTGAAGAACGCCGAACTCGAGAGATGGAGGAAGCGAGAGCGGCAGCCGGAGGAGTTGTCATTCAGAATGCGTTGGTTCCTCAAACTGCAGCCGGGGCTGCAAGTGCCGCCGATGACCCCTTGGCGTCACTTCAGAAACTTAAGTCCATGCTTGACGCGGGTCTGATATCTCCTGAAGAGTTCGCAGCAAAAAAAACGGAGATTCTCAGCAGGATGTAGTGCCGTTACGCCTCCGGCAACATTCCTGCCGCTTCTCCAGCCCGACCGCATCACCGATCTCGTCAACCAATATCACTGGCCACCGCATCCGCGTAAAGGGTGGATAGTGACATGGGATTACCGGACGCATCTTCAACCCGCTCAATAAACTTCTGAAGTTCTCGTAGACCCAATGAAAATACTCCGGACAGGCATATTGAAGTGGACCCCGGTTTTCGGACCAGCAATTAAGGTGGATAGAGGATCGCTGGAATTGCGGCATGGAGAATGGGTATCGTGGCAGTTCCTGGAGAGTTTTTATGCCACGAGTTCGTCGAAGATTT
>Ga0255094_1000715_pt1 | contig 16690 bp, 21 predicted proteins | sample Colum_Law_RepB_8_2_FD_188434 | JGI IMG/M metagenome (GOLD analysis project Ga0255094, IMG submission 188434) | Freshwater microbial communities from Columbia River, Oregon, United States - Colum_Law_RepB_8d | ecosystem: Environmental > Aquatic > Freshwater > River | place: USA: Oregon...
GTTCAACATTCCTCTTATTTGTAGATGAGTAAAGGTTGCAGGTATAGAAGTAAAAGTCATAGTTGAAGTTGCTGTGCCAACTGTGACTGTTTGGATAGATTCAAAATCACCAATTGCTGGCGCAGCAAATCCACCGCCAAACCATTTGTTCACAGAGTTGGCTTCACTGCCACCTGTCAATCTATAACGCTGACTGAATCTAGTCATTAGCTAATCCAATCAAATCTGGTTTTGGTAATCTTAATTCAGTTACAGTTAAACCTTCTGCATATTCATCTTCAACACTTGCAATCCATTTGCCTTCTACTTCAATTGCTTGTGTATAGGCAACAGTCATTTGAGCCGTAGGGTCAGGCAATCCTGTTGCTTGATTTGTACCAATCAGCGGATAACCCAAAGACTCGCATAATGCGTCGTGCCATAGGTCAAAGTCTGCGCGTGTATTCCATTCATACCAATTCATTAGATTCCCCACTTTGCGGCTAGATAGGTTTCTACTTTGCCTCTATCAGTTGCGTTTAATACCGCATTATAGATAATCATTTCACAGAGTAAGCCATCCCAACTTTCAGAAAACGACGGCAAACCGCCAACGCCCAAAGGTGTTTGCGGTGCGCTTGCACTTGCGGCATCGGTAGCAGTGTTGTTATTTACTTGAGTTCCACCATTTTTTGCAAGATAACCGCGTTGATTTGCTGTTGCTTTACCTAAATCATATTGCGCTGTTATTGTAAAAGCGGTGTTATCAGTTGCAACTGGTGTTGAAGTATTTAAATACATCGCAGCCAACGCACCATTACCAACAGCCGAACCTATTGAGGTATTATCATTACCCAAAACACTTCCGTATGAGCCAACATAGCCAAAACTTCCGCCAAAGGTACTCCAAAGATACCTAGCATCTGAAGCCGTATCCGCAAAAACTGTCACGAATACTGTCGCTCCACTTGTATTGCTAAGAAAAGTCCAGTTAGAAGCAGTGGCAGCATTTAGAACATCATTGCTACCATCAAAATCAATTGCATTTAATCCATTTTGTGTGCGTGTATTGCTTTGTGGTCTAAGTGATGAAGTACCCTGCGTAAGATTGTAAGCGTTGCCGCTTTTGTCGTTCCACTGCGTTACCTCAGTACCGCTGACAGTAATGGTTGCTGTGTCGCTTGCGTCATACCACGCTTTTAGGTTGGCAATATCGGTTGGAACAAAAACCGCGTTAAATCCACCACCAAACCAATAGTTAATGGTATTAGCACCAGTAGCACCAGTTAATCTAGTGCGTGGAACATAGGGTCTTGCCATTATGAAATCCTGTTTACATAACCTGTCAAGGTGATCACATTTGCAGTTGCAGCGAAGGCTTTTACTACCAATGAGTTTTGAAGCAGGATGCCTGGAGATACGAGCACCAGTCCAGTGCCTTCAGCTCCGATATTGATCTCGATGTTGCCATCTGGTGCGGTTGCCTCGCCCCATTCCAAAGTCAGCTTCACTGTAGATGCAGATGAGTTGTGCGCATATAGCCAGATCTCATCGATCGATGCAGTGCCACTGACTGCGGTGTGGATAGTTGTACCTGCTGTGGCAGTAGCTACGACCTTGATCGCCTTGCCATTTGTCGATCCGCTTAGAAGTGTTTTGGTAAAAGTTGCCATGTGATTTCCTTATCCGAATATCTGAGAGGCGAGAATGGGTTGGTCACTGTCTGCTGCTGCTCCGGCTCCACCAGTTCTGAGGATCGCTGCCGAAGTCGAGGTGAAGTATAAGATCGCCGAGCCATATTGCGCTATCGCTAGAGATCCGGTTGTATCCACTGTTGCCGTTCCGGCTGTGACTGTCGTTATGCCTGCGCCAATATTTTGCAGGGACACAGTATCTCCGGCAGCAAATAGTGATGTGTTGACTGTGATGGTTGTCGCGCTTCCGCTATTCATCACTACTGTGGTTCCAGCATCCGCCGCAACGAGAACATAGCTGGCTGTTTTAGCTGTAGCCGATCCGCCGCCAAGTGCAGTCTGTTGCAGATCTGTCATCTGCGCCGCTGTTAGAACCTGACCCGTAGTGAAGGTCTGTTTAGCCATCTCATCTCCTAATCAGTAAGCGAGGGAATCCTCATCGAGTCGGCCATCGACAGAGGAATCCAAGACGAATCCTACCGCGAATGGTTGTGCAGTTGTGAATGTGGTAGTAAATAAATTAGGTGTTATGTCATACGCGACTCCAGTGATCACTGTGTTGCTCACCGCATTGCCACCGACATATACCTGCGTTACCTGTATCGGATCAAAGACATCGAGCTCTAGAGCAGCAGTCACACGCACTGGATCTGATCCATCGAAAGCATCTACCACCATGTTCTGCATGCGTAGATCCGCGCCCACTTCTTTACGCGATGCGATGATCATCTGCGCAGAGTTGAGTGCATCTGCATCTGTCTGCGCGATTGATGATCTGACTCTGCTGTGATCAAAATAAACCAGTTGCGATGGAATATCCTCTGCGCTTTGTGGTGTGCCACCAGTCCGAGTGACTGTCACGCTATTCACTACGCCGAAGTCGGACAGATCAAAGGACACACTCTGATAGGCGATCACTCCAGGTGCTCCAGAGTCTGAGAAGGCTGTGGCAGTGCCACCTGATAGGGAGATGATGTCGTTTCGGCTCTTAAAAGTCGCGTAGCCGTTCTGGTTCATGTAGAAGGCTCCGAGCTCGGTCTGCTCTGCCGTTTGACATGCGCTCAGTGCGCTGCGACTGCTCCCGTCATCTGCCTGGACAGTGGTGGTCGCAGTTGAGCTGATCGATCGCATACCACCAGGAAAGTCTGCGGCGTTGAGTACGCTGGAAACTCTCTGAGCTGTGGTCTGGCCAGCAGTGCCACCGGCCACCGATGTGATCGTGGTGAGGTTGAGTAGCTGAAAGCCATCGACACATACGAGATCGACATAGGCAGGATCGAAGCCGGTCGGTGACTGATATGCCCATGACTGGACATACATCGAGCCCAGTGCGTATTCCTGATTCAGAGTATCTTTGCCGATGAAGCGGATCTTGCGCATCGGCAGGATCTTGCCGTACAGCGCACCGCTCGTGTTCGAGGGATTAAAAAGTCCTGCATCATCGATCAGCCGGACAGTTGCCGATCCTGTTTGGAAGGAGTCAGCCGTTCGATTGTAGGCTCTGCGTATCGATGCTCGCATCACATACTGAGTCACATCGAGTGTGTCAGCTACGGCTGTGCCTAGAACAGAGGAGTCCAGTGGTGTGCTCGGATCATCGAGCACGAGAGCTGGATCGAAGGTCGCGCCGTTTCCAAAATCAATGATGCACTGAAATGTAGCGCCTGACATTAGCGCCCTAGAAGGTCAAGCGTCACAGGATTGCCCTGTCTGTTTTGATTACCGATCAGGTTTGAAAGATAGAAGCCTAGATCCTGCTCAGTCAGAACTGATCCAGCTACATTGACATTTACTGTCGTACCTCCACGAGGCTCCATCATGTCGATAAGGTCATAACTATTTGCCGCTGCTCCTGCAAAGGCTGAGCTCGTAAACCCTGGATCACCTGGCATGAACGGCTTGTCGATGGCCATTTCTCTTTCAATTAAACTTTGCACAGAATCACCTATTGGAGTTCGTGGCTGCATGGATGGTGGCGCTGGCGGCGGTGGTGGTAGCGGCGGTGGTGTGGGTAGTTCTCCCGTTAGACCTTTCAGAACATCTGGTGGAATAGGGATGCCCAGACTCTTGTAGTAGAGCTGGATCTCAATAGTCAATTTATTAAGTTGATTTACATCTGCGGCTACTGCTGCTGCTCTGGCCTTATCTAGCGCTATCAGTTTGGCAAGCGCCGCCTCATCGTCTTTGTATCCCTCAGACTTTATGGCCTGCAATCCCTCGACCGCAGCTATCTCCTCGCTTGTTCCAGCCCTGCGCTTAGCGATAGCAAGATTGATGCCCTCAATATCAAACTTATTTGCTAGATCGGACATGACCTTTGCTTGGCGCTCTTCCTCTAGTTTCTTTGCGCGCTCTTTATTTTTCTCAGCATTTGTTTTCTTCTCTTGCTCTTGCAGTTTCTTTTGCAGTGCGAGCTGCGAGGCCGTTAGTTTGACGATCTTGGTTGTAGTTTGTGTCTGTGCTGCCCTTGCCTGATCCCGTTTGTTTTCTATATCAAGAGTGCCTTTAAGCGCATCGCGCTCTGCCTTGACCTGAGCTCCGCGTTTTTCAAAGAGCTTGAGAGCTATACCAACAGCCCCGATGATCCGGCCTAATGGAGTCAGTACCGCTATGACGGCTAATACAGGCTTGATGATCCCCTTTGCATCTTTGGCGAAGTCTGCAAAACCCATCGCTACATTTCCGAAGCGTGTTCCTATCTTCTCTAGCTCACCGCCCAGATTTTGCATGCCGCCAGGTCGATCTCCGGCCAGAATCTTCATAGCCTCGACTAAACCGACACCTAGATTCTCCTGTGCCTTTTCTCCTGAGATCCGCAGTTTGTCGAGCTGGCCTGCGAAACCCTCTGCGGCATTTGCAGCCTGTCCTGAGAACTTCTGTGATAGCTCTAGGATCGCGCCATCCAGATCACCAGATTTAAGGGTGGACTTGTCTAGACCGACATTGAGTTTACCCAGCGCCGCTAGGTTTCCTGAGAAGGCTCGTGATAGCGCACTTGAGACTGTAGCTAGATCTTTGCCGGAGCCTTTTGATACATCAAGCGCAATCTTGAGTAGCTCCTGCGATGAGGCCACATCTTTGGTTACATTTATGAGCTGATTTAGCGATGGCCTAAGCTCATCTTCGGACACACCGAAGGCTCTCTGGAGACCATCAACAAAACCATCGACCTCTTTGACCGAGAAGGATGAGCCGATATTCTGAAGTGTCTGATCTAGCTGCCTGAGCGCCCGATCCTCATCCTCTGTTGCTTTGAGCGCCGCAGCCATCTGCTTGCCAGCGAATGCAACCGCAGCCGTACCTGATAAAAGGAAACCTATCTTTGATGCCTTGCCTGCCTGTAGAGCAGACTTTCCCATCTTCTTAAAGCCGCTCTCGGCCTGTTTTAATCCTTTAGCGTTTAACTTTGTAATAAAGGAGACGATGACTGAGCGATTAGCCATTATCGTGACTTTCCAAATCTAGCGAGTATGGGATCTATGATGCGTTCCATTTGTCCACCTATCTGGACTCCATGCTCTTCTTTGATACGCCAGACCACGCGTTTGCGATCGCCATGCTTCCTGTTCATATTCTCTCGCATACGCACTCCAGCGTTTAGATTTCGCGCCCTATACCTGCCATCGGATCTGCGCTTGCCCTGACCGATCAGCTCATACATCTTGCCCGATACACTGTCATTCTTTAATCCGATTACATTGTCAAAAGTTAGGCCTTTAGCCTTAAAGGATCCACGCGTGATGCTGATCCCACGCTTGGCATCGGTGCTATCCCATACCCATCTGATGGCCGCATCTCTACCATGATGCTTTGTATCATTCTCCCAGGTTGCTGATGTGTATGTTGGCGCAATCGTTCTCCACTTCGATAGTGGAGACTCCGCAGGGATAAAGCCTCTAGCCATATTGACATAGGGAAGCAGGATGTTGCGAGTATCTTTGTTAAATGCTTTACGCGCCTGTGGATCTATGCGTTTAAGATCTTTTAGAGCCTCATCTAGATCCGATACATACAGGATGTGGCCAGCGTTTCGATTAGCCTGATCAACGAAAAACTCTCTGATCATCGTCTGCCTCTCCTCACCTGTTGCCTTCCTGCCTGATTGCGTTCAGTCAGGATTGTTTTGATCGCTACTAGGAAGGCCGGATCACAATCGAGCAGATCATTCGGCGCTATACCAGTGAGCACCGACAAGGATGCGATCTCAAAGATGCGCCCTTGTCGGCTTATCCATTTGGGGAGTCAGTCACGATGTCCACTTCAACAAGTGAGTCGATGAAGGCATCGAGCGCTAACTGCGTGAGTCCTTTGCGCTTCATCGCGTGATGTGCGATCCAGTAGAGATCTGACTGGCGCTCATTGTCGCGAAGCAGCTTATAGAAGCCACCCTTGAACTCGATCTCGAAGGCACACTCCGTTGCTGGAGTGACATCTACGACCTCGCTCTTTCCCTCTTTGGTTGTGATCTTTAGCCTCATCCTTCCGGTTCCTTCCTATTAGGCTGATGTTGATTTGGTTAGTGCTTTAACCGGCCATGTGACGCTTGCTGTGGCCACTGTTTCTGGACTGGTATTGATTGGCTGCCACTGACCCACGAAACAGCTCATGGTGTAACTAGGGTTGGTCGCTGTGACTGTGCCGCTTACTGGAACCAGCTTCAGATTCAAGTATGAGCCAAGTGCGGCCTCTACCAGATCATTGACTGAGCTCGCTGCAAAGTCGTTGAAAAACTCAATGGTCACTGAATCGTTATTTAGACCACCGAGGAACACATGATCGGCATTTGACATCGTTGTGATTTCAACGGCATCGACCTCACGATTAAGTGTAACTTGGCTGACGAATGCGGATACAGTGGTTGTTCCGAGAATCACCACTGTGTTCTTGCCTGAAAATATTGCCATCTCTTCTCCTTATCCAATCAGTTCTGTTCTGAATCGATATGCGAGGTAGTCTATCGCACCCACTTGAATAGAACCGCTTGTTGCTGTGGTGACTCTCAGTGTTTGACACGCTCCTGAAAGTGTTGGATTTGCTTCGACTACTGTCTTGACTGATGACGATCCCGTTCCAGTCAGATAAGTATCCAAAGCGTTTTGAGCTGAGCGTTCGCTCATCCTGCCGGTGATGATGATGATATCGAGTGTGGCCTTGTCTGCGCCTCGCATCATAGACATGTCAAACTCGAAGTCGAGCATTCCAACAATCGCTGCTGGAACATTTATGGAGTCTGGAATCGTGTCGTAGCATCGCAGTCCAGTGATTGTTTGTAGTTGTGTTTTTAAAGCATCGCGCACATTAGATGGAGTCATACTCATGCGAGTGTCTCCTTGCGATATGCGCGCACTATTTGAGTTACATCACGCCCTAGTGGACTCATCCTGATCGCACCTAGATCACCTAGACCCAAGATGCCACCTGGTGAATCCTTGCGCTTGTAAAGATCGGCGGTGAGGATCAGACACGCCTGATTGATGTCATCTGGCACTGATGGCCAGCCGAATCGCGCTGTGACCTGTACACCAGGTCGAAGGCCGTTCTGGAATAGTCCTGGAAAGATTGGGAAAGTATTTGATGTCGAGACGATCGTGATCTGTGTGAAAGGTCTGCCTAGTGATAGGGCAGTCAGTGGATCCATGATGTAATCAGTATTAAGTGTCAGCGTAGTCTCGAATACGCCATCGCCATCATCATCAGTCTGCACTATCAGTCCAGATGTGGTTCCGATGTCATCGGTGTAGAGGATCACTGGTGAGCTGACTCGATACTGACGAGCTGATGCTGTCGAGTCTAGATAGAACCTGCGGTTGGCGATGCGATCGATCGATCTTGATGCCGACTCAATCATATTCTCTAGCAGTGTGTCATCAACATTATCTGAGATCGATAAGAATCCCTTTGCTTCTGCAAGTGTTGCATATCCATTAACTACGGCCATGAGCAGTCCTGACTGAAAGGGAGACAGCCATGACGGATAGAGAGGTGCAGGAGTAGATCTTCCCCATCGACTCCATCCTCTCTTGACTGCTCAGGTCGTAGAGCCTGGCGGCCACCGGAAGGGATGACCGCCAGACATTTATTGGTCTAGAAGCTAGGTGAAGCCAGACCAGTTCCGTTAATTTGTGCCATTGCTTTTCCGTAGCGTTCTGAGGTATAAGCAGCAAATCCGTACATGACGATGTTAATTGCCACCTTGCCGTTTGGCTCTTCAAAGGTCACATACTGTGGATCTCCGTTGCCTTCTTCAAACAAGTGTGACTCGTTTGCATCCATGACGAATATGGTGTCTTGGTTTGTGCTCGCACCGAGATTTGTTGCGATGTTTGCATCTGTGACGATAGGCAATCCCAGGATCGAGTATCCGGTGTTTGATCCATAGGCAGGATATCCGCCGTTGCCAGTTCCCATTGCGTTCACTGGATTGTAAGCAGTAGGAACGACCAGTGGTCGGTTTTGTCCATCAAGCCCAGCTAACAAGAAACCTAAGCGTCTTGGGTGCATGATCACATGTGTAGGACTGACATAAACATTGGATTGAATTTGCTGTATGGCGTCGGCGATCTTTGGATATAGGCCACTGACAGTTCCGGTTGTAGCTGTGTATGTCACCAGGATGCCTGATGTCATTGTTGCTAGACCGAGAGGCTGTCCGTTTGAGCCTGTTCCGTTGAGGATCAGATCATCGAGCTTGGTGTGATATGCGCGGATGAGATCTGCAAGAACGATGTTCTCGATGTTGTATCCGCGTTGTAGTGCTTGCTTTGAAACTGATTGCTGGCCAGCGATTGTGAAAACATCCACTGTCAAAGTGGTGTCATCCATGTCAGTGCTGACAGCAGCGGTGTTCTGTGAAGTTTGTGCGGCCACAGAAGTTCCAGTTGTGATTCTAGACAGCACCGCAGAGATGCCTTGTGCTGGTAATTGATGCTTGCGTGATACATCTGCCGTTGGTCGACCCGCCCTGGCTAGAGGTGCGTAAAGGTCTACTAAATACTGAGGTACGACAAGCCCTGCAAAGTTGGCGGTTGAGACTGCGCGCTTCTCAATCTTCATCTCGCGTTGATGGCGAGCGATACGCTCTGATGCTTCGCTGTTGTTCATAAATTGTGAAGCAAAGGCATCGCCTAAGAAGCTGTGACCGGCTCGCTCTGTATATGTGAGTTCCTCGTTTACGACATAGGCAGGTGATGCTGATCGTGTTTCTGGCTTGATATTGGAGTCCACTTTGGCTGCAAGATCTGCTGCCTTTGCGTTGCGGATTTCAATGTCTGAGATTTGCTCGATGCGCTCATCTAGTTTCTTGACTTCTAGATTTAACGCTTCAACATTTGCTAATTCAATTTCTGTGATATCTCGTACCTCTATGGCTGCGCGCTCAACGATTGACTCGATGAGTGCTGTCTTGCTCTCACGCTTTTCGCGTAAGGAGACAAGGAATGAATTTGACATGCTTCTCCTTAGATTGTTGGTGGTGAGAGAAGGTGTTGCCGATAGGCAAGGTGTTCTGCTTGTTTTGGATTATATCTTATTTCTTAATGCATTGAGAATAACTTGCGCTCGATCAACACGAGATTTTTCTCGTGCAACAATTGCATCCGCCCATGTCTTACCTGCATCTCCGCCCCATAAAGCCCACGCGATGCGGCCATTAGATGGATAGCCATCCTCGCCTGGTCTAAATCCTTCTGCTTGCTTATCTACTTCATGTCTTGCAAAATAGGAATACACTCTTTTGACTGTTTCCAATGGTAGATCTTTACCATTTGAAATATCACGCGCACGAGCTACACCTATCTCAGTGCCGCCTCTGCCAAACTGCCGCCTCCATGCCAGCCCACGCTTGGCCTCCTCGACCATACCTGCTGTTGGAGTAAAGGACTCAGCTCTATCTTGTGTCACATCCTCCTCTGGCATCACCCATCTGTTGCAGTAATAGTCTGCCTGTACATTTTCATCCCAAAGTGAACAGTATCCAGCCTCGTAATATACGCAGTTGCCACAGTTGCGACCTTCTGGCACATCTTCACTAGATGCCGGTCTGTAATTCTCTGGAAGTGCGCGATCGCCAAACTCTGCAATATTGAGCGCTGTTAGTTGAGCCTCTGCCTGCTCAATAGTGCGATGGCATCCCATCAGCTCGCGACCTTCATCTTTGATGACGGCAAAGGCCTCGCACTCAGGATGATCATTTACGATGCTGTATGGCATTACTGCTTCAGCGTAGCGAGTATCTCACGCGCCTGTGCAAGTCGAGGATTCTCGTCTACCTCAGTATCCCTGACACCACTGACAGCCGCCATCTCTCCATAAGCGCCAAAAGTGACAAGTGAGATCTCAGCCAGATGCGCCTTGATGCGCTCGATGACTCCATCCTCACGCTTGCGATTCTTTAGCGGCATGAAACCAATTGATAGATTATCCAGAGCGCCATCTTTGATGAGCTCTAGTACCTCATCACCTGCCACAGTATTGCTCACACGCATCTCTGCGTATAGCCCCTTGTCAGTCTCTCGCAGCATAGTAGCTCGGCCTAGAGGCAGCGCTTTGGCATCATGGCCTCGTAATAGTTTCACGCGAAACGGCGCGCGCACTACATCGGCAAATGCTCCCTTGCGGAATACCTCGGTTAGACTGCCACTGATCTTCTGCTCTACATCGTAAGGAACAGCGATGCCAGAGATGGTTCGACCATCTCCCTCTGCTCGATACTCTAGATCGATCGTATAACTGCGATGCTCGATCTCACTCATGCTATCTCCTCGCTTTCGCTCTCATCATCAAAGTCATCGAGATCGGTGTCATCACTGACCTCATCCTTGAGTGCATTTTCTGAGTCATCTAATCCCTCGCGCTTCTCCATCTCTCTGACCTCATCTACAGTCAGGAAGCCGTTGGAGATAGCGATCTGGTGTGCTTGGTAGCGACTGAGTGTGTCAGTGCGCAGTAATGAATCAAAGTTGAACTTGGCTACCTGTCCACGCACTAGGAGATCAGATAGTGCCTCCTCGATACGCTGTGCGATCGGCTGGATACTCCATCGGATCAGTTGCAGATTCTCCTGCTCAACATTTGAGTAGGTGCGTGATGAGTTAGGTGCGCCTAGATAGTAGGCCGGAAGTCCGAGGATATTTGATGCCTCAACAAGCGCTTGCTGCTGTGCCTCTATGAGCTGAGCCTCCTGCGCATTGTCGCTGAGCACCTGGAACTCTGTGCTGCTATTTAGAACAGCCGGTGCTCTATTGCGTGAGCTATACATCGACATCCATGCGGCCTTGAGTGCATCTGCCTCTTCCTGAGTCAAATCCGGATTGGCTGATTTAAGGATCGCCGATGGACTCACTCCTCCATCAAAGTATCTAGAAGCGTACTCGTTGATCGCAATAAGTTTTCCAAGTGCTTGTTTCTGAGCTCCTAAAATGCCTACGCCAACAAGCGCTCCTGGCATGGAAAAATTTTTGATATGCAAAATTTGTGATTGATCATACTGTCTGCCATCGATCATGTAGATCATGCGCCCGTTGTCGCGCGATACATTTACTCGGTTTGGCTCTACCGGATAGAAAGATTCTGGTAGCCCATTAGCTCCAGGTTCTCCTAAAACAGCGATGTAGTTGCCATGAATCAAAAGCGCCGAGGCCATCGCCGCGATTGTCTCCATGCGAGTGCAGGGTGGATTTGGTCTCAGCAAAATATTTGGTGTCGGCTTTACTAGAGTGTCACCGCGATAGGCATGTAATGGCATTGCACCGATTGCATCTGATATGAGAGTGATGCCTCTCCAGATAGCCGGAACTCCGAGCATCGTGTCTTGATCTACATAAACGCCTGCCCAGTTGCCTTCAAAAAATCGACCTACTCGACCAAGTGAATCAACATAGCCTGTATTGGTATAAACAACAGAGCCCTGAAACTGTCGCTTCAGTAATTTGTTAAGCATCGCGCTCCAATGCTATGCCAAAGAGAGTGAGAATCACGCCCCCACATAGTACCGCAAGGCTTGGTGAATACAGGGATATGCCTACGATAGTTATTACTGCGCCGAGTCCCTGCATCGTCGTGCTTATAAGTTGTTTTATTTTCATTAAAATATTCTACTCCTAACTAGATCTCGCTCTATCTCTTTGCTTGTGATTCCATAATGTGCCAAAGTCGCTGCAACAAGTGGCGTGATGTTTGTAGTGGATTTTCTGTTCCAAGCCCACGCATCTCCTAGAGGTCGTTTGCTCGATCCTAGAATTGCCTCTCGCATATTGTCATCTCCTAAATGACATAAAGTGCGAGACTGCACTGCATCAAAAAAGTTACCGCAAGCTCTTGCGTATTCCTGCAGACCTATTGGCATGACCTTGATGCCTTCCAATTCAAGATGGCCTATAAGGGAGGCAGCCGGACTTCCAGTATCAATCACTACCGAGGCGTTCCATTTCTTAGCTATCTCTATGACTCGCGGCAAGAGCCATCCAACGCCATCTCGCATATCGACGATCTCGACTGGATTGATTCCAGATACCGCACCAGCTGCGGCTATGGCTGCCTTGCTTCGCTCACGAGACATATCCACGCCGATTACGACTTGCGATCCTACGATGACATCACTTCTAACCAATTCATCCCATTGAGCCGTATCGATAACTTGCGTAGATTCAGCTGCAGCCCAGACATTCAACCACTCGCGAGTAAAGATTTCAGGGGAGTTGGTATTGGCTGCCTCCCTCACCGCCTGGATCGTTACGCCCTTGCGGATTCCTAGCGAAGGAATAGCCTGCCGCCATATATCTTCATCCATGTGATCGAACTTATCCTCGTGTGGAGCCCATTCAAACCAAGCTAATCTTGCTTCTTTCTCTTCCAAAGATGTGTGCGCAAGGTTCCGATAATGCGCTAACAGGGTGCTTCTCTCATCTCCGGCATTCGACAAGATCCACAATTGGCCATTTGGCTTTGTGGCCAAAGTCGGTTGCAACGCACCTATGAGGCTCAAGTCATGCGTAAGAGCCTCATCGATGACTACCAAATCCAAAGATGTACCGCGCCCACCTTTGTTGTTTGGAGTGGTGATGCCATAGGTCGATCCGTTCTTAAAGATCACATGTTCGTTGCCATTAGTACGAACCACATGTTTTATGCGATGACGAATGGAACTTGCCATCATGATCTCTATGTGCTCTTCCCATTTCAACCTGGCCATTTGTCTGTCCTGTGCTGTATAAGCCACCTTATGCCTTGCGTGTAAAGCCTCGAATACAATCCGAGCAGCTACAAGTGAACTCTTACCATTTTGCCTGCCTACAGCCACGCCGACTGTGCGGTATTTGTATAACGAGTTTTTATACTCCATCGCTACATCTGCTACATGTTTCTGCCAGGGGAATAAGGAGAAGCCCATGCCCTCAGCTACCGCCGCTAACTGGTCACCCATTGTTTTTAATCGGCGATCTCGTTTGGTTCCCCATCTGGGCTCGACTATAAGATCGACTGGCTCGCTAAGTGCAACGCTCATGATTTAAGTATCTCTTGTGCAAGTTTGTCCCAGATATCTAATCCACCGGCTTCATCTTTAGGCTTGATTTGTAAGGCCTGCGCAATCTTGATAAAGGTATCGGTCTCATCTTTTGTGACCTTCAGCATTGGATTGACTACCGCGCCCCTGGCTCCTTTAACCAAAATCCCAGTCTCGTTGATTCTTACACGAGCTTCCCTGTGTAAGTATCCAGAGTAGGCCAACATCAGCACCAGCTCTTCCTCGATCTCAGTAAGTGGTCGATCAAGGCGCTTGATGATTAAAGCCAAGTAAGCCTGTGCCATCTCCGGCAATTCTTCCTGTCTGAGCTGAAATCTTGTTTTTGGCTTTGCCTTTTTAGTTGTCAAGTAGCACCGCCTCTTGCTCAGTGAGAGATTCCCATCTGTCGATTGCGGCCTGGACATACTTTGACTCGATGTCCATACCTCTGGCGCTTCGATTTAATTGCTCAGCCGCCAAGATTGTAGATCCAGCTCCGAGGAAAGGGTCGTACACGACATCCCCTGCCTTTGTGGAATTTACCAACATCCGACCTATCAAGTTTACCGGCTTCATGGTGGGATGCTCTCGGCTGATTGTTGGCCTATCCTCGCGAATGATGGTGGATGCCTCAGCCAATAAGCGAAACCTCTCTACTAGTTCGGCATGACTAAGCAGCTCAGGATCTTTCTCCATGTCAAAGATGGTGGTTTTGTTAAAAGTACCTTTCCACGAATGCCCTGCTCCAGTTTTCCAGCCATACATGATTGGCTCATGCTGCCAGTTGTAATCACTTCGCGATAAAACCATGTGATCCTTCACCCAGATCAAACATTGAGACAGATAAAAATTGGATTCAACAAAAGCGGCTCTAAATGTGTTAGTGCCGGTATCAGCATGACTGACATAGATAGAAGCCCCTGGCTTCATTGCTTGATTGGTTGCAGCAAATGCTTGCAAAAGAAATTCTTTGAACTCTGGTTCCTTCATAGAGTCATTAGCGATAGTAAGTGCCTCATCTGTCCCACCCACATAATTCACATTGTATGGTGGATCTGTCCAAACACAATCAGCTAGATCGCCCTGCATCAATCTCGACACATCTTCAGGATTTGTAGAATCTCCGCACATGACCCTATGTCTGCCTAGAAGGTAGATATCGCCGCGCTTGACAGTGATTCGCTTTCGCTCTTGCGGATAAGGTATCTCCTTGAGATTGACCTCTTCCTCTAAGCGGATCGATTTGAAACCTAGATCATCCATCTCCCAGCCTAATTCTCTCAGAGAAGCGACCTCTGCTACCAAGAGATCCTTGTCCCATGATGAAAGTTCAGCTGTGCGATTGTCGGATAACGCGTAAGCCTTGATCTGCGCCTCAGTCCAATCTTTCGGTATATAAGAAACGGCCAGCTCTAGCCAGCCCAATGCTTCGGCAGCCTCAAGAGTTCCATTACCTGCTATGACCACATTGTCTGTGGTTGCTACTACTGGCTTGCGTTGCCCGAATTGTTCTAAGGATGACTTTAACGCGATGATAGATCCACGCCCATGCACCCTGGCATTCTTAGGATCTTTCTGTAGATCTTTGATTGGCACTAATTTGACTTCTAGTTTTACCATTGTCGAGACACCTTCCTGTTTCGTTTGCGTTTGTTGCCAAAAGTCGCACCTCGCGAATAGTTGCAATGGCCGCAGCTAGGCCGCAGCACTCCCTGCCATAGCTCCGGTGTCGGAGCTGATGCTATCGGTGGATCATGATCTAAAGTTGTGGCCGGTACAAGCCTGCACCAGTAACAGATCGGATTTGCACTTAGAATTTGTTTTCTGATTTTTCTGTAGATACTGCCGTATTTGCGTTGATTATCCGTTTTCATTAAAAAAGCCCCCATGTGGTGTTTGTTACTTTCCTGAGCCTCGGGGGGAGGGAAAAAAAACGGGGAGCGGCGTGTACCAAACGCCCCTGTGGAAAAAAACGCATGTCCTATTTGTCCTATCTGATTGCTGTGATCAGGATATGTAGCGTTCCTGAGTTCGCCCCAGCCACCGCATACAAGACCTCTCCAGCCCTGAGCACGATCTCCATCACATCACCATTGTCCATCAGGTATCCGTTCGAGGATGTCACTCCCTCGTCTCCGATGTAGATCTCGTGCTTGGCATGCAGATATACATGCTGCGTTACATCATCGACCGATACGATGTTCTGTCTTGTGGTCGTTACTGTTACCTGTTTACTCGTTGCCATGATCGTTCTCCATTCCCATGTGTCTGCTCTTAGTGAAGCGCTGGAAGTCTGCATGATGCTCAGCACCTAACCAGAACCTTCTCTCATGTAGCAGGATACATCCAGTCACCGCATAGATCGGGAAGCCAAAGGCTCTAGCTCTCAGGCAGAACAGTAGATCCTCACCTACCCATTCCTTATGCAGTGGCATGTCCTGGAACCAACACCACTTATCTCCCTGGTGTACCTGATCAGCCTCATCCCTGAACTTCTCTAGCACTGAGCGATGTATCAGCAGACATCCTGTACCTGCTGCATCTATCTCCACGATCTCATCTACCGGATAGTCATGCAGTGCATACAGCCCACCACTCTCGCCCTGCTTGAATATGCAAGGCACTGGCTCTAAGTAGATCTCACCTGTCTGCCATCCACCGAATACCACGCCCGATACGATCGGTCGCTTTTTAGCATCGGCCGCCTCTATCAGCTTCTTAAAGGCTGGCACATCAATGCGCTCATCGGTGTCGATCATCAGTAGCCAGTCATCCTTCGTCTTCTCCAAGAAGGTAGCTACCACCTGATTGCGCAGCCTGCTGATGACACCTGATCCCTCTAGCGTGATGAACTGCCCCAGCACCTTCTGACTGCGCGCGATGTCTAGGATGCTGGCCATGAACATCGTGCTTACATGACCTGGCGAGCAGATGCCTATCGTGATCTTCTCTTTATCTACATTCATGCCATCTTCCTTCCGTAACCGATCGGCGCATGCACATCACGAATGTGTGGCATCAGCTCAGAGTATCTCACGCATGCAGCGCCTTGCCTATGTGGTGATGGCTCCTCTAAATGTGCGATGTCCTCTCGATGTATCTCACCCAATAGCCAGAAGCGATGATCCTTGATCGGCATCACGAGCCAATATCTCTGATCCGGTTTGTCCGATGCGCCTATCCATAGTGTGCGATGGACACTGCATCTGATCTCGTGACCACTCGCTACATCGCCCTTACCCGTATGAATCCAATCGTTTACATCGTATCCAGCATCGAGGTAGTGATACTTGCCCACTGCCTGCTGTGCCATCCAGCCCTCCATCAACTTCTGCGGATCGCGTGGTTTTACTCGCGCCTCCGAGTAGTAGTGGATCTGGCAGTAGAGCGCGGCATGTGCAGCTCGCATTACATCCTGCGGTGACAGCGTGATCTGATAGCCCATCAGTACCAACCCTTCCGTTCGCTGTGTTCCCATGCCTTGCATGGAGATCCATATCTGTGCTCGATATAGGCG
>Ga0255094_1000719_pt1 | contig 16648 bp, 9 predicted proteins | sample Colum_Law_RepB_8_2_FD_188434 | JGI IMG/M metagenome (GOLD analysis project Ga0255094, IMG submission 188434) | Freshwater microbial communities from Columbia River, Oregon, United States - Colum_Law_RepB_8d | ecosystem: Environmental > Aquatic > Freshwater > River | place: USA: Oregon | collected...
GACAAAACGTCCATAGATCCAGCTCCAAAAACACGGATCTTGGCATTTTGAAAAAACCAGTCAATTCAACGTGCTGCCACGAAGTTGCCAGAAGAACCGGCCGGTGAATCTGGTTCTGGGTGTGTGGGGCAGGGTCCGCCGGAGCCGGCAGGAGCCCTGGACCTGGACGGCAGAAGAGGTCCGATCCTGACACCGCGTGACATTTTCATCCACGCTTCCCTTGAGTTTCCGGGTTGTGTGCAGGATGGTTTATCACCCCACCTTGCAAGCTCCCTGTGATTGACGTTCGTTTGTGCCTGACTCATGGAAGGCTTGCGAGCTGATGTCCTGAGCGACTGTCGGGATTCAGTGCACTGACCCCTGGCGAAGCTTTTCACTGGCGATTTTTCCCCACAGATCCGAGTGCAGAACTACCGAAACACAATTTGCCGATACCTGCTTGTTTTTGCATCGATCTGAAGATTTACCGTAACGCTGGAATCTTTCTGTATGTCAATTCGCATTGTTCATACCGCCGATAACCACATCGGGATCAAGTATCTGAAGTATCCTGAGAATATCAGGAAAACACTGGTCAGTGAGCGATTTGACGCTCTTGAACGACTGGTGAAAATGGCCAATGATAAGCTGGCCCATTTCTTCGTTGTTGCCGGAGATCTGTTCGATTCAACACAGGTGAGGGTTGGTGATATTGAAAAAACGGTGGCTTTGCTGAAGGGGTTCTCAGGCGAAGCTGTACTGATCGTTCCCGGTAACCATGATTACTGCTCCGGCCCGGACAGCGATTTCTGGAGACGATTCCGGCAGGCCTGCGAGTCGGTAGACAATATCCACGTGCTCAGCACTTCGCAGGTCCGCGAATTCGAAATTGACGGTCGGCTGGTCCAGTTCTTTCCCTGTCCCTGCCCCTCGAAAACCGGCAGCGACCCAACCACCGCATGGGTCGCTACCTGCGATCAGCGCAATTCTGACGCAGTGAAAATCGGGATCGCACACGGAAATGTGACCGGGTTAGGACTCGATGCCGCTGATCAGTACTTTACCATGGATCGTGCCGCTCTTGAGAAAAGTGGCCTGACAACATGGCTGCTTGGTCATATCCACGTGCCGTTTCCTCCCACAGAATCCGGAAACCAATCCACCTTCTTCATGGCGGGTATCCACACACCGGACTCCGTACGAGTTCGTCATCAGGGCAGTGCCTGGTATCTGGAATGCGAGCCACATGGCGTGGTGGCATACCAGCAGCTTAAGCCGGGCAGAATACGATTTATCAGGCTGGTTCTCGACCTTGCAAACGCTGAAGATATCGACAGGCTGTTGCAGGAATGTCGGGCCTTTACACCGGCTGAAACCGTACTGGACCTCCAGCTCTCCGGACAACTGGGGAAGGAAGATCAGAAGAAGCTTCGTGCAGCCACTAACACCCTCTCGGATCAGTATCTCCACCTTTCAGTTGAGCAGGATCTTCGTGATCGGATCGATGCGGGAGTGATTGCAGCCACTTACCGTTCCGGCAGTCTTGCCGAACGCCTGATCACGGCCCTTGTCGACGATCGCGATTTCCCGGACGCCGCGACACTGGCGCATGAAATTATTCAGGAGGTATCACAGCGATGAGACTGAAGACCGTCAGCCTGCACCCGTTTGGCCGCTTTCTGGATGAAACACGAGACCTTTCTGCTCCCCTGGCAATCATCGCCGGGCCAAATGAGGTTGGAAAAACGACGCTGAGGCAGGCCATTTTCCATGCTCTGTTTACACCGACGAAGCTCACGCCCGGGAAACTCCGCGATATGCAGCCCTGGTTTCCACTGCCGGGGGGCGATCACGCTGCCGTCACATTGACTTTTGAGTCACAGGGAAAGGAGTGGACGCTCAGGAAGATCTGGGGCAGCGGTGCATCAACCCGTCTTTCGGCCGTTGGTGCTGTACCGTTGTCAGACGCCAGCGTTGTCGCAGGTAAACTGGCCGAGATGCTCGGCCAATCGGAAGCGACATACAACTACGTACTGACGACTGCCCACACGGAACTGGAGCAGACAATCACCCAACTGAAGGAAAACAAGGAAGACCTGCGGGATGTCCGCGATCTGCTGCGGGCGACGAGCGGCACAGCGGGGGACGTCGATGTCCAGAAACTGTTGGATGCTCTGAGTAAACGGATCGAAGTATGCTTCAGTCGCTGGGACAACCAGCGTGAACTTCCGGAAAAACACGAGGTAAGGGGATTTGACGATCCGTGGAAACAAAAAGTCGGTGAGATTCTTGACGCATGGTATCAGTGGCAGTACGTCAGGATCGAGCGAGACGAGATTGTCGAACTCGAACGGAAAATTGATACTCAGACCGCGATTCTGACAATGCTTGATGCTAAAGATAGTAAAGATCGTAGTCTGATCGCAACCTATGGGGTTCAGCGCAGCCCTCTTTTGGAGCGACAGGCTCTTGAAGAAAAAAATGCCCGACTGGACCCAAAAGTGGCAGAACTGAAGCGTGTGTCCGAAGCGTGGCCGGGCAGCCAGGCCACGATCGAAAAATGGAAGACAGACAAGCCACGACTTGATCAGCGTACGCGACAACTCGAGGATGAGAAGACGTATGCCTGGAAACGGGAAACGCAGGCTTCGCTACCAACGAACTATCAAAACCTGGTGCGGGCAAAGGGGGAGTATGAGAACGCGGTAGAGGTTCTCGGTAAGCTTGCATGCCCCGATCCTGCCGTGATGAAGGAAATTGATAATCTCGCCATCAACATTGTCCGCTGGGAAGCTCAAATCAGCGCGCAGTCGTTGGCGTGGCAAGTCGCGGTGTCGGAGCCCAAAACACTGAGCATTGCCGGGGGTATGGATCCGGCAACATTGTTGACAGTCAGTAGTGACGGTGCCCGCGGTTCTGCGGCCGGCCGGATCGAGCTGCAGGCGGATGGTATCACGTTTGTCGTCACCTCAGGCGATCAGGATTTTGACACCCTGCGCGGCCAGTTGTTGCGGGGTAAAGATCGACTCAGAGAACTGCTGGCTACCCTTGGGGTTGAGACTGTGGATTCAGCGAAACAGCTTGTCAATGTCCATACGGACGCCCAGAGTGTGGTGAAGACTGCCGAAGCCAAATTCAAAGGACAACTGGGCGCTCGGACCTTTGCCGAATGGGAACAGGAGATCAAGGATTTCCACGAATTGCCACCGACACGCGAATATGCCATCGTTGAAGCCGACTTTATGGTTCACACCAAATCAGTCGACGGTCAAGAGGAGGATGTGCAGAATCAATCTCAGCGACTTAAAGAGTGGCAGGAGCAATACGTAAGTCTGGACCAACTGGCTGTGACACTCGCTAAAACGCAGGAAGATCTTGACCGGTCGCAGCAAAAGCTTCGCGAGACGCCTCCGCTGCCCCCTGGTTTCGACTCAGCCACTCAGTTAAGCGAAATGCTGGATGATGCTCAGAATCGTCTCGATGCAAACGGGGGGAAGCGTGGCGTTGCCGAAGAGGAACGCAACAGGCTTCAAAGAGAGATCGGTGATCGGCGCAGTGAAGATCTGGCGGAACGCGCAGAGATTCTGGAGCGAACCTTCCGGCGGTCACTCACAAAAGGCAGATCTCTGCGCCGCATTCAGGAAGTGCTCAGGCAGTTGACGGCAGGCAGCGATCACGTCATGAGCGACTTCGTGGCCCGGATCGAATCGATCTTCTCACAAGTCACTCATGCTGAGGCGAAACTGCAGTTTGAGGGGTCGCTGCCTGCCCACGTACGGCGCGGCGATTTAACAGTCACTCCCAAACAGCTCTCACAAGGTGCAAGCGGCGCTCTCGCGCTGGCAATGCGTCTGGCATTGGCCGAGACGCATCTGCAGGAAACCGGCGGATTCATCATACTGGATGACCCACTTGTGCACTTTGATTCGCACCGCGCGGCAGAAGCCTGTGCCATCATTCGAGACTTTTCTCAGCGACACCAGGTCATCTTCCTGACGTGTCACGAAGATCACGCAGCATACCTGCAGGCCTGATGTGGACAAGGCGATCAGTTTTGCCGTTTTTGTTTCACATCTCGGCCCCGACGAGACGTCAAAGTGATATTGCCAATCATTGCCGCACCGACGCTTTTCGCCCAGCACGCCGATCCATGAAAAAAGGAGGTGGAAGCCGCAGTTTGCCGGGAGTGCAGCGATCATGGATTGAGATCCCCCCACGTGCCGCTGACGTTCGGCTGCTACGTGAGTGGATCTGATTGAAGTTGCAAAAGGGGGGACTGGGGCACGCGAGGGTGATCAGAAGGGGGGCAACAGCAGATTGCCTCGCATGTGGGCATATCGGTGCCCAACCGTGCTGAAAGCTCTGTCGCTCGTTTACCTTCCCATTTTTTTCGTGTATTTCACCATGGTCGGAGTTACACTTGGGCTGTGGCTGCCGGTCAGCCTTTTTACTCAACTGTCAGAAGACCCTGCCCTGCATGGCTATTATCCTGCCCTCGACTGCTTTCTCAAATGCGTTCAGTGTGGCTGAACAGAGGCTTCTGGAGGTCATTCAACTGCAGCTCAGCGATGCCTACACGGTGCTGCACAGTCTGGATTGGCACAAGGCGGGCCACAAACTGCTCAGGCACGGCGAATGCGATTTCGTCATCCTCCATCGATCCCTGGGGCTTATGGTCATTGAAGCCAAGCCTGGTGATCTGTCCCATGGAGTCGATGGCTGGACGGCGGGTAACCAGCAGCCAACCAAGGATCCGGTCGCTCAGGCGAAGCGGGGACTGCATGCGATTCACGATTTTCTTTGTCAGAATGTTGTTGGTTGGGAAGCCGCAAATGTTCCCCATACCTTCGCAATTTACCTGTCAGGGGCAAGTGGATTTCGCGGTCAGGTGCCGCTGGGGATGGACCACAGTCAGTTGATCTTTGAATCGCAGCTCAATGACTTGACGCACACTTTGCAGCAGATTCGACAGCGCACGAATCCCGCCTCGGGCAGTGTGCCACAGGAACTGCTGAAGCAGGCTGTGACGTGCCTGATGCCCGAATTCTCTCTGAAGCCTTCAATTTGCGGAGCGCTGCGGCACGAGCATTTGCGAATCGAACAGTTCACCGAGCATCAGAAATCAATCATGGACATGATGGCGGACCACCCTCGCATCGCAGTTAAGGGTTGCGCAGGCTCGGGCAAAACAGTGCTGGCCATCGAACGTGCACGATTGCTCAGCAGTGCCGGACAACGAGTGCTGCTGTTGTGCTACAACCTGAAGCTTTGCGCACTGTTACGGCAGCGAATTCAGGATCTCGCTCTGTCTCGGGTCGACGTCTACGCGTTTCACAGTCTGGCAGAGCATCTGGCCGGTTTGATGAATGTACCGCTGCAGTGTCCGTCGGATCCTGCCGAGCGAAGTCGATATTATGACGAGCAATGTCCGCAGGCGCTGGAAGAAGCGATCCGGCGTGGAGCCGCGGGCTGTTACGACGCCATCGTCGTGGACGAGGGGCAGGATTTCTGCGAGGCGTGGTGGGTCCTGATAGAAGACCTGTTGCAGGATCCTCAGGCTGGCTCTCTGGCGGTGTTCTATGACCCGCATCAGAATATCTTTCAGAGAGAAATGGGGTTTCCGATTTCCGGACCTCCTTTTGTCCTGAATCGAAATTGTCGGAACACGAAGCAGATCACGAAATTCATTGGCCAGACGGTTGATCGGAATCAACTATCGATGGAGGGAATGCCGGATGGCGAGGCCGTTACGGTGAAATATGTTCGTAGTCGTGAGGAGACTGTCTCCGCGGTCCACCGCCTCGTGCAGAAGCTGATTCACGAAGAGCGACTGCAGCCCGCACAACTGATGATCGTTGGGCCACGGCGATTTTCAAATTCCCCCTTCGCCAATGAGACTCGCCTCGGCAACATCCCTCTGGTGGATGAACAACAATGGGACGGCAGCGGTGGTGCAATACAGTACACGACGGTCTATCGCTTCAAAGGTCTGGAAGCAGACGTTGTGATTCTGACGGGATTCTGTCTGCCACTGCCCCTGAAAGATCAGTGTTTATTTTACACTGCTGCAACCAGGGGGCGGCTGCGTCTTTTCCTGTTCTGTGAAGTCCCGGAAGGATCGCCGTACGTGACGGCGACGGCGATTGAATAGAGTGGGTCCTCCGAACGGTCACCAGTCTGCGGGCCGCAGCAAGTGATGACATATACTTGACCAGCCTGTCGCTCAGTGTGGCGTCCGATCGACCAAACCGCCTCGAATGAGATCCGAATTGCCCCACCCCAATGGGGACAGCACGTTCGTTGCTGCCAGAATCAGCAGGTTTGAGGTCACCAGCGCAGGTGAGCCCCAGGAGGTGCCGCAGTTTCCACGAACTCGGCGCAGGGCTTGTTTGCGTGCGGAGCTGCAGTCGGATTCGATTTTGGTCAGTCGCCGTGCTGCACAGCTGATTCACAGCGTTTTGCGTGAGCGGGACAGGCAGGCCTCGGTCGCAGGCCACGGCAGGGGTGTGTCTCGGTGGCCAGATCAACTCGAATTCGCCATGCGGGGCTGTCAGCAGGCCGTTCGGGCGTTTTTATTGAGTCCACCGATGCGTGGATGCCTCGCCTGCCAGAGAAATCAGCACAGACGTCAGGCCTCGGGATGTGTTTTGTCCCGCAATCGGTGGCCGGTTTTAACCCGCGCAATGACAATCGGGGGATTTCGCGAGGTCCGAATCTTACGCGAGAATTAATAAACAGCATTACTCACGGCTCTGGCATCCGTCTCTGTTCTGAAAGCACCGGCTACTGACTGTCGCCGGATTCAAATTGTCGCTTCCTGTTTCCTGAGGCGAGGGCAAATAGAAATCCAGAGGACTGCGAATCATCACGTAACAGCGAAACAAGAAGCGACCGGCTGTGGCACGGCAACTGTAGTACCTGGATTTGTCATGAATTACTGGTTGCCGGTTTGGCCTGCAGTTAACCGACAGAACATATTTATCAGTTGCATGTCCTTGACTGTGCTGGCACTGGTCTGGGAGATCCGCGAGTCACCGACAATGATGGTCAGCGATTGTGCTCGTGACACGGCCACATTTAGACGATTTCTGTTCAGCAGGAACTGCAGGCCTCGGGATCCGAAGTCACCGGCACTGCAGCACATGGAAATAATCACTACTGGTGCCTCCTGCCCCTGGAATTTGTCGACGGAACCGACCCGTGCACCGGCGGGGAGGCTGTTTCGCAGTTTGCGAACCTGAAGGTTGTAAGGAGCGACATACAGGATATCACTCAACTGGAGTAGTCCCAGACTTCGGCCAGAAGTGTCTGTGTGTTCGCATTGCAACAGGTGCTGCGTGATCTGTGCGATGCGATCGGCCTCCTCATCACTTCCCTGGATGTTGCCGGAATGTTGTACGTCACAAAACAAAAGTCCAGACGATAAAAGTGCAGTATCGGCAAGCTGTGGAGGGACGACAATTATCCGATTCTGCGTTTGAGTATGTGCCTGCAAACGGTCGTCATAAACGCTCCCTGAGATGAACGAGCAAATCTCCGGGTGCATTCTCCGGGTGACACCAAGAAAGACACCGAGATCCGGTGGTACGACTGCATGATCCTGCAGCAGGTATTGTAGAAGGGACTGGCCACTCTCACCGGGATGACTACCCTGAATGGGCTGACTGAGCTGCATCTGGTCGCCAATAAGTACGATGTTTCGGGTGGCCCGACAGATTGCCGCCAGATTGGCGATCGACACTTGTCCGGCTTCATCCACAAAAAGGTAGTCCAGTCGATCAGCCATTTCCGGACGCGCAAATAGCCATGCGGTTCCTCCGATCAGACCATCCGTGAAAGCTTCGGCGGCATCAGTGGTTCCACTGAAATACTGGATGCCGGGATACCGTTCGAAGACAGGATCCTCTTCATCTCCGCCCGCTTTGATCGCCGTCAATTCTTCGGACGTCGCCGCAGCGCACGCCGCCATCACATTGAGGATGGCGTTATGGCTATTGGATGTGACACCGATCCTCTTACCGTCTTTCAGGAGTGCGGCAATCATCTGCGCTGCTGTATACGTCTTGCCGGTACCGGGCGGTCCCTGGATACAGAGGGTCGAATCGACCATTTCTCTGACGATCCTGACACAAGCCAGCACCGTGTCTTCCTGTGCCTGAACCAGCGTCTCTCCGCGCTGATGATTCTTCAATTCCGGAGCTTGTCGAAGCAGGAATTGTCGAAACGCCGGCGGAATCCGCTGGCCATCCATCCAGTCGCAGGCCAATCGTTCGATGGCCCCTTCAATTGCAGCCGCGCTGACATGTTCATCCGGAATGAGGGAGAGTCTGTCTGGCAGCTTTCCGTCCGGAAGTTTATTCAGGGCGGCATTGCTGATCTTCAGCAGCACACGGCCGTCTTCGTCGAGCGTCTCAATCGTGAGATTCACGCGTCGATCGTGTGCAGCGTAAACGGTACTGCCTGCTCGCAGCTTTGTATCCTGAGCGGGGTCGAATGCATACCAGAAGCCGAGAGAACGCTTTATCGTTTCGGGGCGATCTTTTGTTCGCTGCAGACCTCCCAGGCAGTTCAGATCCTCAATCAGCTCTTCTTCCGTCATCGCAGCTCGATCAAACATCGCCCACCAGACGGGCTTGTCTTCGCGACGATGGAATTCGAGCAACCGGGCCAGCAGTTCCTGGACTGTCCAATTGGCTGCATCCTGTGCCCGTGCTGACGGCTGTTCCGGGATTTCCCGCAGGAGTTGATCAGCCATAGCTCGCCGTCGCTGAACTGCCTCCGCGCCCTTGACAGCACGTGCCGGATCAGTGACAGATTCCGACTGTTTTGAGACTGGCGGGCAGTACGCGACCTTTTGGCTGGCTTGAATCTTCCGCAACCAATTGGCGGCCCGCCACGTTGAGACACAGTCGACTTCATTGTAGTCGCGGATGTCCTTCAGGATTGGAGACTTCCTCCAATCCGGCGACTGTTTCGATTCAATCCAGCGGGCATAATAGACTACTGACGCTGCAGCGTTTCTGACATCTCCTTCGCGGTGCTCCTGATACAAAGTCTCGACGGTCTTCAGTGAGTAATTGGGAGCGCCCAGCAGAATCGACTGCTTCACGATCTGGTAAAGATCCACAAACACTTCCGCTCGCAACAACGCGTCGACTTCATCTTCACGCGTCCCATGGCGCCCCATCAGCCGCCGCATCGCGGATACCTCATAGGCTGCGTAGTGATAAACATGCATGGATGGATCTTGTTTCCAGCGTGCCATGACCCAGTCAATGAAGTGCTCAAACGATCGCTTTTCTCCGGCAGAATCATGAGCCCACCAGTCATGAAATCTCGGCTGTCCACTTTCTACCGTCACCGCTCCGAGCAGATATTCAAGGCCACCATCAATCAGTGGGTAACCTTCGATGTCGAAGTAGGTATCTCCTGGCGACGCCGGCGGCAGCAGAGCCAGTCCACTGCGGGGCTTATCCAGGTCGGGCGGAAGGATTTCGTACGCAGGCCGCACGACAGCGGGATTCTCTGCATCCGCCTCGAGCTTTCGAGTCCGCATCTGCACGGCAGCCTGAGCGATCAATCTTTGATAAATGCCATCGTTCAGTTTCGCCACACGCTCAATCGGGGCACTGGCCAGCTGCGCGACCGTGTCGACACCTGCGGCATTCAGCTTCCGAATCTGACTCACAGAGATGTTGGCTACCTGGAATAGGTGATCTCGCTCCAGAAGCCATTTTTCGGCGTGGGACTGCCAGCGTCCATGATCGGCCCGTGGATCCGGAATCGGGTGATCGGCATCCGGAACAAATTCCGCCATCAACTGAAGGAACGCGTTCTTGAGATTCTGATAGTAGTACCAGTAATCATCCGTTCGAAATCGCTGCCTTGTGCCGTTCCCGAGGATGACCACGACGAATTCTGGACGCTTTCCCTGAATGGCTTCCAGCATTTCGGCGTAGCAACACAGCTGAATCAGAAAGTACGGTTTCGGTGTCTTTGCGAGTTTTGTGTCCCAGACCTCATAACGAATCGGATCTGTGGAAACTCTGTACAGGAAATCGGCATATCCGGCAAAGGGCTCTAGATTTAAGTACGCCTGAAAGATGATTTGACGACCGTCACCGATTGCGTCGCGAGTCCGCTCGGCTTTCTGCTGACGACTGTCACCCTGAATCCAGAAAAGATCATGACCAGTCTTCTCCAACTCCTCAACAAATTTCCCTTCGTGCGTGATTCCCGCATCGGCATAGAGTTGCAACTCTTCGTCTCGTTCCTCCGGCGTCACACGATCGGGGAATTCAAGGTAGAGTCGATCCATCCATGACGCGAATGGAGATTCCATGAACCGCGTCAGGTCAGAGGGCGAGTAGATGGTTCTTCCGTCATTGAAATACATGCATTGCTTTCTTCATAATGGCAGAGCCAACAATTCAGCATCAGATGCGCCGGACCAATTCGCGTCACTTACGGGCGTGGGCGGAATTGATCAAACAGCGCAGGGCGATTTGTTTCTGGTCGTGCTTCCGGCGACTGCAGGACGATTGTCGGATTCAGCACGGCACGTCGCAAATCCGGAAACCGATGAACGTCACCGTGTGTAAGTAGGGTTTGCTTCACGGCAAATGCAGCCACAGCAGTGCCGCTGAGCCAGATCGTTGCCCCGTCGTGCTGACTCAGGTCTGCCACTGCTTCACCGAGGTCGGGGATTGGTGTCGTTGAGACGGTACATTCCTGTTCTGTACCCAACAGGTCGCCTATCGCGATGTTGACGCAGATTCCCCGCAAATTCGGCCATTGAGCCCTGGCGATGCTCAGCGAACGATTCAGCTGTGGCCAACCGGTCTTTTTGTTAATGGACTGCTCGCGAATCTTGATCTCCACAAATAGCTGAGGTTCAATAAACGTGCCTGAGACAAAGTCGAGTTCGTGGTAGATGGGGACCACTTTTCCTTTTCTGTCAGCTTGCGTGGAGAACAGGATTCGTTCATCCACGGAATTTGGAATCGCAGCGGCGAGGAGTTTCTGCACGACCAGTTCCCATCGCATTAACTCAGTGTGGTAGTCCTGAGCAAACGGATCCCGTGATCGTCCGGTCTCTGATTTTTCCCTGAAGGAACGACACCATGCCCGATATCCGGAATCCGAAGTCCTGACTAACGCAGGCGGCTGGCGGCATTTCTGAGACATTTGAAACCTCGCATCCTGAATGAACTGTCAGACGGTCGGACTTGAGTAACTCAATGAGGCGACGAATCGATCACGACGCAGGGTGTTGCGGTGGTTCTCCGACACGCATACGACTTCCATCTGCGTACCAGAACGTATTGAGTGCGTAGGCCCGTTGCGCTGGGATTGTGTTCAATGAAATTGCCGGAGGGTTCGCCATGATAAACAAGGGTGGCCGCAGGCCATCAGCCCAGAGTTGCTGTCGGAAACGATTCATCAACTCCGGACGGTCATGCCCTTTCCAGCTTGTTCCCTTGATGCCTCGGGCTGTCTGGGTTCGCAGATTCGGGTCGACCAGAAGGATTCCAGCAACCGGCCCCTGAAAATCCGGGGATCCAACGAGACTCTCTAATTGCTCGAGGCGAGTGAACCAGCAATTGCCGCGTCGCCAGAATTGATGTGCTTCCGAATCGCCCCGGAGGTCAACTGTGCGGATACCGTTTTGTTTCGCGTACCAGATTCTTGCAAGTTCCACGCTTGAGGTTACCACGACCCAGCAGGCTGGATAGGGGGTGTCAGCCAGTTTCATCACATGATCATAGATTCGGTCCGAATGACCGCAATTTGCGATCAGGACGCCGATACTGTCGTGATCGAGTTGTTCGGCAATTTCGCCAGTCAGTCTGAAGTCGCCAATAGCCTTGCCAGTGTCACGGATAATCCGCGATACTCGAATTGCAGGGAAAGGGTAAATACCTGTTCCGTGAATTGTTTCCAGAGTCGATGTCATTGTTATTATCCTTACAGGTGACGCAGGGGAGTCGCGGCCACGACGCGACGGCAATTCGCGGTTGCCTGGGGGGCTGGATGAAGCTGAGTTTGTCTTCGAGATCAGTTCCGGAGCTTTTGACCGCAGTTTGCGCAAAATCTATCGGCTTGCTTGACAATCGACTGGCATGTGGGACACGGCGTGCTCTCGTTTGGTTCAATCGTGCTGGTCCAGTCTGCCGTGATCGTCTGCAGGTGTGGTACCTGATCACTGAACTCTTGAAGAAGTTCCTTCAGGATGTTGGCAGCATCCGATTTGCTTGCCGGCCGTTCGCGATTCGGATTGGCAACGCAGCTGAAGCAACCCAGATCCTCGACGCATTCGCAAAGTTGCAGACGTTCTGCTGCCTTCTGAACCAGAGGCTGCATATGTTCAAAGGCCTCAAAAGTCAGCCCAACTCCGTCGTAAACAGCGTCGTAGAGGAAGATGGCGAATTCTTTCGTTTGGAGTTGGTCGACAGCGGAGGAGAAGTCCTGTGTATCACATGGTCCGGAAATAGTAGGGAACAATCCCCTCAACAATCTTTCGCAGGATTCAATCGCCTGCATCTCATTGCCCTGCAGATTCCATCGAACTCGCTGCCAGAAAGATTGCTTCAGGACGATCATGGTCCCTTCGGTTGGAAGAGTGTGAGGCGGCATTCCCTGACTTCCGGCCCATGAACGAATAGTCTTTCCGCTGCGATCGCGTTCCGTCAGACTGTGGAGATACTCGGTCACGACCAATCGAACAGTTGCAAGTTTGACGCTGGGATAGTCAGCCTGCTTCAGAATCTGCTTCAACTGAATCTTTTTCTGGATAAACGGTGTAGTTTCATTGCCCGTTCGTTCGGATCTCAGATGAACGATGCGGCGTCCCCGAATCACGTCTCTGACTCGAAATGATTTTCCGCCATGTCGATAGATCGCGTTTCGGCAGCTTTCCCGGAGCAGGTGAAAAGCGTCGATCTCACCCACAACGTCCTCTCCCTCCATCAGCTTGTAAGAACCCTCACCTGCACCCCGAATGCTGATTTCGCCGTGTGGATCAGAGCGATAGAGCTCGTCACGATGAAGTGCGTTGTTTATCTGAAGCTCGTGAATTCTGCCGAGTTCGTCACCAAGGCTCGGTAAGTCAAGGCGTTCCGAACGACCATCGGCCTCCTGGACAGAGCAGGCGTAATGCTGACAAAGAAGTCGTTGATTCGTCAGGTTCATTACCAGCGGTTCATGATCACGTGAAAACAGCTCTTCAGGGTGATTCGCGAAGTAGGTATCGATTGGCGTATCCGCCGGAATGAAGACAGCGGCTCCTTCGCGACCACCGCGTGCAGCGCGACCTACTCGCTGCCAAAGGCTCATCATGCTGTGAGGAAGTCCGATACAGACCACGACGTCAATTGCGCCAATGTCTATTCCAAGCTCGAGTGCACTTGTTGAAAACACGACTCGCACAGTTCGATCACGGAGCCCCCGCTCAATGCTCTCCCTTTCCCGACCGTTCAATCCGGATCGGTACACACGAACATGCGGCATTTCCTCATCACGCCGCGGGATCCTTGCCAGCATTCGCTCTGCGGCGACTCGGCTGGGACAGAAAGCCAGCACCGTCAATCCCTTGTCAGCGAGTTCGAGGGCCAGTTTACGCCCTGCGTCATAGAAGTGATCTGCAGTCTGCACCATCCACAGCTTGCGATCCCCCTGCAGGCTTCCGTCATGTGTCGAGTCAATGCCCCGGAAAGTCTGTCCCGTGAGCTTTTGCATATGCCCTTCCGGGTCGCTGACGGTCGCCGACGTCGCGATCAGCGTGGGGGCTGAACCATGAATCCGACAGATCTGGCGTAGTCGTCGCAAAATCAGGGCGACATTTGTCCCGAAGATCCCTCTGTACTCATGACACTCATCAATGGCTACGAGTTTGAGATTCCGAAAGAACCGCGACCAGAGATTTTCGTGATGCTGCAGAATGCCCATGTGCAGCATGTCTGGATTTGTCAGCAGAATCTGTACCTGTTCTCGAATCAGTGATCTGGCATCCTGTTCAACTGAACCATCGTAGCGACTGACAAGGTAAGGCTTGTTCGAGTGATGTTTTTGCAAGGGGGAAATTGACTGTGCCATGCCACGCAGTTTGTTCAACTGGTCGTTTGCCAAAGCCTTTTGTGGAAACAGAAACAACGATGTCGCGCTGGGCTCTTCGAACATGTGATGCAAGGCGGGCAGTGAATAGATTAGTGACTTACCACTGGATGTGCGAGTTGACAATACGGTGTTGCGACCCGCCAGTACACTCTCAATCGCTTCGTGCTGGTGTGTATAAAGTCCCCGCGGAAACTGTTCAACAAGGTGAGATGCGAGCCTTCCGCAAAGTGATGATTTCTGAAGGGAATGGAATCGACCTGCCCTGCCACGTTCCACTGCTGGGTCGTAAAGTACCCTCAAGCCTTCCGCCGAGGTCAACACGCTCGAAGTCGTGGCAATGACGCCGTGATGAAGCCCAACGGCTGCCTCCGGTACCACCTCAGAACACTGGGCTGTGACTGACATCCCGCTTCTCCCCTGCTTGATCAACTTGAGTGTTGGACGAACATCGACGTCGGCAGGTTACGGGGCATGCCTGGACATACGTGGTGTCCAGGCATGGGCCGAAGTTCAGAGATTCCTGAAAAAATTCGGGAGTGGGCTGCAGCGGATCGGCATTACAGGTTTTTGAGGCAGAATGCCTGACAGGAGACCTTTCACTGGAGGGTTCAAGTGGAGTGCGGGGCGGGCTGGATTCACTGCGACGTTGATTGCAGGCTGGCAAAAAAAGGAGCTGTTCGCTTCTCTCATCCCCCCGGCGCAGGTCAGAAGTCGCAGTAAGGTCTTGATGACCGCCGATACAGCGTATTCGGCTCTCGGCAGTCGGCCACGCCTATTTGTAGGCCTCGGTCATTCGACGCACATCATCACGAATTGACTGCACAAGTTCTTTTGGTGCAAGGACTTTCGCCAGAGGACCAAACCCCATCACCCAACTCTTGATTTCTTCCAGATTTGCCAGTTTGAGTTTCAACTCAATGCTGCCATCGGGATTTTCGACGATTTGCTGACTGCGATGCCATCTTGACTCTCTGACAGTACCAGCAACTGAACTGGCAAACTGGATTCGGACAGAGTAGGTTCTGCCTGATGGGCTGAAAATCCCAAACGATAGTTCGAGGTAATCGCGCACATCAAACGATTTTGGCACCTCAAATCGTGTGGCCAGGCAATCCACGTTCAGAATTCGATCCAGTTTGAAGTGGCGCATTCCCTTTGAGGAAACACTGAGGGCTATCAGGTACAGCGAGCCGCGGTGATATACAAGACTGAACGGCTGTAGCCTGTAATCTGATGGTTGGGGAGCATTTGTTTTTTGGTATGTGACGCTTAATTCACACCTCTTCTGTACGGCTTCAAGCACGGTCGAAATCAGCTGAGAGCGTCCGGAATAGTCACTGGCTCCGATACTTGTCAGATGAAAGCTGTCGTTGAGACTGTCCTGAAGCATCTTTGATTCGCTGAACAACTGCGTTTCAAGTTTCCTGAAAAGCGAATGAACGCCCTCGAAAAGAGGTGTTCCGGCAAACGGTTCCAGTAGTCGACGCCCGAGGAATAAAGAGAGGAGTTCGTGATAATTGAAAGAGATTTGGTCTACCCTTGCCGTGATTCTCCAGAGCTTCTTACCGCGATCCGTCAGCGTTTCTTCGATGGGCAACCCTTCATCGCGCAACAAACTGATGTCCCTTCGAATCGTCTTGACGGCCAGCTCTTCATGCTTCGCAATTTCATAGACGGACAAGCCTTTTTTCTGCTGGGACAGCAACAGAATAATCCGAAGAGCGCGACGAAGTCGAGTTGATTCTGATTCAGCCATTGTGCCTCGCACCGAAAGAGTCACTTGCCCTGCAATCGTGATCGTCGAATGTTCAGCAGTTTTGACCGGTAACTGAGATTCGCCGCCCGCGAAAATTGCTCTGAGGATTTCCGACTGCCTTCAAAGTGTCAACGTTTCCCCTGTGTCGTCAGGAGAGTACCGGAAGCAGAACGTTCGCTGCTACCAGAATCAGTGTATTTGTGGTCAACAACTCGAGAGTTCGTGAGCTGAAACTTTGATTCATCAGCCTCTGCGTTTTCCATTTTCCGACTATGCACCAATATGAAGTCTGCGGTGTTCGTCACGTGATTGACCAATGTGAGAGAACCCAGCGATGTGCAGACCGTCGAGTGTTGTGACGAAATACTCCTTGTTCCTGAACCCAGATGCCCTTCGCTGCAGGTCTCCGGGCATATTGTTGGCGGTGGGGTAAATCGCCACAGAAGGACGCTGAACAGCACGGAAGTGAACCGTCAACATCACGTTCTTTGCCGTCAGAATCAGCAGATTGCCGGTCACCAGCCTCGGTGCTTGTGGGCTGTTATGTCATGTTCACAGGCTCGGCGCTGGGCTTTTTTGCGTGTGGAACTGCAGTCAGATTTGATTGTGGTCAGTCGCCGTGCTGCACAACGGAGTGGTGGCGTGTCGAGCATGCGGGACAGTCGGTACAGGCGTGACAGGCGTGACAGGCGTGACAGGCGTGACAGGCGTGACAGGCGTGACAGGCGGGAAAGGCGTGACAGGCGGGAAAGGCGGGAAAGGCGGGAAAGGCGGGAAAGGCGGGCCGGAGTCGCCGTC
>Ga0255094_1000724_pt1 | contig 16627 bp, 21 predicted proteins | sample Colum_Law_RepB_8_2_FD_188434 | JGI IMG/M metagenome (GOLD analysis project Ga0255094, IMG submission 188434) | Freshwater microbial communities from Columbia River, Oregon, United States - Colum_Law_RepB_8d | ecosystem: Environmental > Aquatic > Freshwater > River | place: USA: Oregon...
CAGAGCGGCCGATTGCACCGGTCTTGAAAACCGGAGTGCCCTTACGGGTACCCAGGGTTCGAATCCCTGTCTCTCCGCTTTCGATAGCCGCTAAAAAACCAGCGTTTATCTCAGAAACCCCGAGTTCTCTCGGGGTTTCTTTGCGTTTTTGGCCCCGGCTTTTGGCCCGTATCTGTGGCCTTGTCCCCGGCTGTCAGGAGTGCAAAAAGGGGAAAACTGTGACAATACGAGGAAAACTGAATGGCACCAATACGGGCACCTCGGCACCACTGACGGCACCGTTTTTCGGGCGTTTTTATGGCAGCACCGTTTGGGAAACTGGTGCGTTGCCGGGACTGGTCACCCTTACGACCTTTTGAAAAAGCTCTTCCACACAACGCGGGACGCATCTCCTTGCGAAAAACGTCGGCACTTTCGAATGCGGAATCTTGACAGGGTCGCACTATTCGTATCATCGCGACTGGCGACTGGTTGCCGCATCAAGTTCAGGTTCGCTGGCCGGGGACCGGAATTGCCATCACCAGAATTTTCAGGGAGAGGGATCATGACTGCACTGGCAGATCGAATCACAGTGGACCCTCAGCAATGTGGCGGTCGCCCCTGCGTACGTGGCATGCGAATCCGCGTCAGCGATGTGCTTGACCTCCTTGCAAACGGGCTTACGCCTGAGCAGATCCTCGACGAATTGCCTGATCTCGAACACTCAGACATCCGCGCCTGCCTGCAATTCGCCAGTCGTCGTGTCGCTCGGACGGAAGTTGTCGCATGATTCTGTGGCTCGACGCGCAGTTGCCACCGTCACTGGTTCACCGGATGAGATTCCTGTGAGCCGCGGACACAAGGATGCAAAACCAATCGCTGCAGCAGACAATGCGCGGATGCAGCAAAGTAGTCGGGTGCATGATATCCGACCTCCACTCCTCTTCGGACCTGGTACTGAAAGGTTGCTGTATGCTCGCAGAATCGCAGCAGAAAACCGCGAGGCTGTATCGCCATTCTCAGCATATGCTGGAAATGGGACTGGTCTCTGTTGTGATCTTTGGCCTGATGGGGGTTGGCAGCGTAACTGCAGCAATCCTGAACGTTGATGGATCCTTTCGCAATCCGATTCTTGCGGCGTGCATATTCGGCGGTTTCAGGGGCTGCCTGTGTCTGGTCGGCTTGTGGATGATTCTGATCTACTATCGCCACGAATTGCACATCGATTCTGGAAACGTCAGCCACCGCGGGGGTTTGATGACAGGGAGTGTTTGTTTGTCCCGTCTGACTTGCGCAACGTGGAAGTCGTTCACCGGCTGCCTGACATTGCATGATGGCTCTGGCAGCGTGAAAGTTGCGTTTGGTAATTATACGCACGAAGAGCAACGAGAGTTAATCCGTTTTTTTCGCGAGGCGCTCGTTGACTGTGACCAGCACGGGTGGGAGCAGTTTGAAAAGCGATGTCTGCCACCACAGGTCGAATACAGGGTGCTGCAGACAAAAATTCGCGGTCACCTCCGCTTCGCAGCGACGGCCTTTGCCGTGGCAACTCCGCTGATGTACGGCATCCTTATCTGGCAGAGGCTCAATGGTGGCCTGCAGAACCGCAGTCCGGGCGTCATTGCGACTCTTCCGCTGCTTATTGCAGGCATGATACTCGGGATCATGTGGTTTGCTGCTCGCGCGGACTTATCGCGGGCAAGAACCCGAGACGATTGAAAGTCAAATCAGTCGGGCTGAACGCGGCGGGCAATCAACCACACCGTAGTTCCGCAGCCGCTTCCTCCCCACTGATCGACGCTGCCACAGTAGCCGGCCGCTCGCTGCGGACGTTGTGGTAGTGGCATTTGGCGGGGTGCAATCTGCAGATCATCACTCGTCTGCTTTCACAACTTTGTTCGTCACTTCAGAATCACGCTTCGCAGTCTTTTGAACTGTGTGAAAGCCTGGTCGAACGTCACCAGTTCAATATCGGCCGTGATGGCGAAGGCGGCGAGGTAGGCATCGGTCCAGACGTTCGTGCTGAATTTGCTCGACTGAGTGAGTTCCTGCCAGCGTGTATCGAGGCCGACAGGTTCTTCGGCATAAACGATATGCAGGTCAGTAAGCATCCTGCCGTAGAGTTCCCATGCTTGATCCATCGGAACTGCGTCTGCGGGAAATATCCTGCGGTTTGTCGCAAGACGCAGAAAACCCATCTGCGTAACTCGACAAAAACAACAGCTCTGCGGTGGCGTTGAGTCAATCCACGATTTGGCTGATGGATGGTGTGCATGCGATTCAAACGTCAGGGCAAGCCATACGTTGGTGTCAACGAGCTGCATCTTCGTCGTCCAGAATCTCACCGATCATCGTGTTGGTCAGATTCACGCTGCCAGGCTTTGCTGAGGGAACGAGTGGAAACTGAATACGCTGGCGATTTTCGTGGCTCCGAACGACGACTATCGGCATCCCGACCAGAATAGTTACCGGCGTACCTTCGGGTAACGAAGGTGCGTGATCGAAAACAACCACGCCATTTTGAATGTGTCCTGAGAATTTCATGACAATATTCTCTGCCAACTCTGTCATGTCGTCAACATCAGAGCTGCATCTTCCGCGGCCTGTCATGAAACAATCAATTCAGATTCTATCCATCACCGTCGATCCCACAATCTCGAGCAGTCCTGCAGCCGGAGTCACTGGCAGCGCTGGACTGCGTTCCGACCACAGGTACCGCAATCCGCCTTGCTCCGATACGACGGAATGCACCGGTCTTGAAAACCGGAGTGCCCTTACGGGTACCCAGGGTTCGAATCCCTGTCTCTCCGCTTCGGCAAGACACTTCAAAATGCAGTGTTTTCCCACGAAACCCCGAGTTTTCTCGGGGTTTCTTTGCGTTTATGGCCCTCGCTTTTGGCCCATAGCTGTCGCGGTGTCCCAGGCTGTCAGGAGTGCAAAAAGGGGAAAACTGTGACAATACGAGGAAAACTGAATGGCACCAATACGGGCACCTCGGCACCACTGACGGCACCGTTTTTCGGGCGTTTTCCGGCACCTCGCCGGTCTGAGAAACCGGTGCATTGCAGGGGCTCAGCACCCGCCCCAGGTAGCAGATTCCAAGTCGCAGGTATCGCCAGAGCGGTGCCGCGAGCACGAGCACGAGCACCGTTTCACTGAGCACGAGCACGTAAAACGTGGATGACGGAACGCTGGCGCTCAGCGAGGCCGAAGAGTTGACTCAACGCAAGTCAAAAGCGGCCAATCGATGGCATCGATTGCATCGTTTGTTATAGCACTTTGTCGTGCTCGTGCTCAGCCTCGCGGTGCTCGTGCTCGTAATCGACCTCACGATAATACTCGCTCGGGTGTTCCGAAACACCCTCGCATTTCATCGCCATCTTTGTCAGCATCGCCACAATTCGCGTCAGCTTAAATTTCAGATCGAAACTCGTTTCGCGATTCAGACCACCGGAAACAACCAGCACGTCCTGAATCGCAGCGCACTCCAAAGCTGAACCACGAGCAATATCCAGAAACCTCGCTCGATCTCTTAAGCTGCGTTTGCCATTACCCTCCGCAATGTTCAGCGGAATAGATTGTGCAGCACGCAACCACTGATCGCGAGCATGGCGATGAAGCCCCACTAACGACCGCGAGGTTTCAAAAGCATTCGCGACGTATTCGATCGAAAGCCGATAGACGTCAAGCCGGTCATGGTCAAACAAGTATTCCGTCATGGTTGTCTCCAATCGAGCACGAGCACGAGCACGAAAAAAACGTGGATGACAGAACAAATATTCGACCGCAAAACTACGCTGAAATTTACCGCAGTTTCGCTGTCGAATCTGGAGATGTCAATCCTGCTGTCAGTGGGCGCCCAAAACCCGCTACCGATGGGCGCGTCAAAACCAGCCACTTGAGGCAAAGGCGTAATTGTCATGCAGCCTTTAGCAGTCCCCCTGCTGAAGGAGCAAACATATGGCAAACGTTCTCAAAATGGCTACTGTCGCTCACATCGTGACATTGATTCAAGCCGGTTCCTCCGATTGTCGAATTTCTGCGTTGCTTTCGCTGGATCGCGGGACGTTGCGAAGTATCGCCGGCAGTTGCAGTTGGATAAGTCTTTGGGGTTGCTGGTAGAATCGGTACATCCGAAAGAGCGGCACTCTGTGCCATGTACCCACTAAGCACGAATCATGCGCGGTCAGGAGTGTGCAGCGTCATCGTTTGCCTGCAACCTGCCTGGCCACAGTCGTTGCGGTAGCATCGCCAGTAGCGATCATCCGGGGCAAGCTGCAGGCATCCCGTCCTGACTTGCAAAGACAGGATGGGCAGGCGTGTGAAGCGTGCGGGATTGGCGTGGGAACGAGGGCTGGTGGCAAATACGCAGCGATCGGGATCAGCGGGCGACGGGAGTTGACCATGATCTCACCGAAAACCGCACCACCGCCGCTCCGTTGCATCTCATGGTCATGGCATTCCCGGCCTCATCAGGCAGCGTTAATTGCAAACCGGGGATGTGGGGTGCCTTGTAGATCTGTCAGTCTCGGTGTTACTGGACTTCGAAGTAGTCGTCGTCTGCGATGTCTGGGATGCCGACAACCAGGACACGCATTCTTCCGCTCGCACCGTGAACTGTGTTTGGCGGGATATGCACGAGCGATCCCTTTGAAACCGGATGGGCGACGCCGTCAACGGAAACAGTCCCAACGCCATCCAATACGTAATAAAGCTCGGTGGATCGTTTATGGTAGTGCAGTCCAGCGCCGTCAATGTCAACTGCGTGTGCCCAAGCGGCAGGTGACGATGCAGCATCTTCATGGCTAATGAGTCGATCTCGCCATCCGCAAGCACCTCGCTCACGTGGTGTGTGACCTTCATGCCGGATCAGCATCGGACCGGATGGTGTGACTGTGTCAGCCATTTAAGCATGTTCCGAGTATGTTTGTTGTTTGCGATAACGAATATTCAACCGTGAAACTGCGGTAATTTTTTACCGCAATTCTGCGGTCGAATCTGGAGATGTCAATCCTGACGTGTCATACCGGCCGGCCAATCGCAACGGACCGCTGCTCAAGTTGCCCTGCTACACCGCAAACGGAGTCTGTGCTTTGCCGCAAGTGCCAAATCCGCCCGACGATCGCAAAAGCATGCCTGCCCCTGCGACTCATGTTGCCGGTGCCTGCGGCCGTTCAGGCATTGATGCGAGTTCCTTCGGAGTTCGCACCGCTCTGATCAGCGCGAATCCGCCATGTTCCGTCCGGCTGTGGTGACTCACAGAGTTCCCTCGCAAACAAAAGAATTCTTTTCCCACTTCGTCACTTGCTCCTCGTTTCGCGTAGCTCTCCAGCCAGCGACTGCACGATTCTGCACTCCTTTGCAGCGAGCTGCGATGAACACACCCCGCTCCCGGCGTTCCCTGCCCACGCCCACTTCTCCGCTCCTGATCGACGCGGCCACTGCGGCTCACCTGTGTGGCCGGTCGCTGCGGACGTGGTGGTCGTGGCATGCGGCGGGACGCTGCCCGGAGCCCGTCCGCATCGGACGCTCGCAGCTGTGGCGGCCGGATGAAATCGTGGCATGGGTGGCGGCTGGGTGCCCGCCGCGAAAAGAGTGGGTTTTTACTGCTGGAATCCTGCGCGAACTGCCTTGAGGTGTGTCGCGAGTTAGGCACACTGGAAGCCGTGTTGTTCTGAACCAGACACCGACGGAAAGGGAGCGATGCAACGACGAAACCGGCGTTGATGCCTTCGGAATCCCTCGCGTGGCGGCGGCCACGGACCTTGCCTGACGCTGGCAAAGGGAGCCGCAGGTTGATCGGGGAGGGCGATCGGAGTCGGTGGCGATGGCCACCAGACTTCCACGGCTGACAGGGATCGGGTTCGTCGGACGCTCCTGACCCATCTTTTACTTGCCTTGAGGGGGGGGGCTATGACATAATCAAGCCATGAAAGCACAACTCACAATCGAACAATCCGACGCGCTGAACCGGGGTGGCGATCCGTTGTCTTTGGTTGATCCAAGGACGGATAAAGTTTACGTCCTCGTCGATCAGTACCTGCATCGGCAGGCAATGGATGCATTGCAACGACAGCGTGATGCAGACGAAGCGGCTATTCGCCAGGGGCTGGACGATATGCACACTGGGCAACGAATGTCGCTCGATGAGTCGCGAGCCAGAACCCGCGAAGCTCTTGCACACTTATCGCAATAACGATGAAGCTCGTCATCAGCGAACGTGCACACCAGGACATCGAGCGAAACGCTGTTTGGTGGGCTCGAAATCATTCGCTCGCCGAGGCGATCAATTGGCAGGACATTGTCTACCGTCAGCTCGAGACCATTCCGGAGATGCCGGAGAGTTATCCTCTGGCACCCGAGAATCCAAAGTTCGATGTGGTGCTGCGGGAGAAAAACGTCGGCCTGGGTGTTGGTGGATACCGCGCAGTATTCACTGTGCAGGGCAATGAAGTTCACATCCTGACGATTCGCAGAGGCGCTCAGAGAGAATTGGGTGAGCACGAAATCGGCTAAAGCTGAACTCTTTTCAAGTCGCTACGTTTTTTTTGTTTTGATCAGCGGAATCTGTCGACTCCCACGGCCAGCGCGGCACCGCCTCCCGGAATTTGCATGTCACTGCCGTCAGTCGTCTTGTGGATCGCGTAGCTCTCCAGATAGCGATGTCACACGTTGCACTCTTTCCCTTCCGAGGCGGCAGCATGGTAACTGCAAACGTTCTTCGTTCAGTTCGGACCGTTGAATCGGGCCCTCTGCTGGTGGACGCCACAACGGCAGCTGCGTTGTGTGGCAAGCACCTGCGAACATGGCGCGCGTGGCAGGCCGCTGGTCGGATCCCGAGGCCGATCCGCATTGGTCGCTCCCTGATGTGGAGATTCAGCGAACTTGAAGCGTGGGTGGCGGCTGGGTGCCCACCTCGAAAAGACTGAGTTTTTACTGGTAGAACTGGTCGCAGAATGCCTTGATGTCGTGGCCCGTTTGAGCAAACTGGCGATCGCGTATTTTCCGACTCTCAACACTGCAGAACATGGAAGCAGGTATGGCCAGTCTCTACAAAAAACCGGTGATTCTCAATGACCCTAAGACCGACAAGCCTGTGAAAACGAAATCGCGAAAATGGTGGGGGCGATTTAAGGATGAACACGGCGTTGAACGTCGTGTTCCGCTGGCTGTCGACAAAGCTGCGGCCCAGTCGATGCTCAACGAGTTGGTTCGCAAGACCGAGCGTCGTGCCGCAGGACTGATTGATCGATTCGATGAACATCGGCAACGCCCGGTAGCCGAACACATTCGAGATTTTCGGAAACACCTGCAGGCAAGGCAAGTTGGAGAATCGCAGGTCAAGCTGGTGGTGTATCGGGCGGAGCGGATTCTTGAGTCATGCCGAGTCAGGCAGGTCTCGGACCTCTCGGCCAGTCGGGTGCAGAAGTACCTTGCCGAACTTCGGGCAGGTGGACTGAGCATCCAGACAAGCAACCATTATCTTCGAGCAATCAAACAATTCAGTCGCTGGCTTGTCCGTGACCGCAGAGCAGGAGAAGACCCCCTGGCCTTCATCTCAATGCTGAATGTTGCCACCGACAGGCGTCACGACCGACGGCCGCTGACTGAAGAAGAGTTCGCGTCCCTGATTGCAGCTGCGGACCGCGGGGTAATGATAGGCGTGCTGACCGGGCGAGACCGGGCGATGCTGTACGCCACAGCCGCATACACGGGGCTTCGAGCCAGCGAACTCGCCAGTCTGACCACAGACAGTTTTCAACTCAGCGAGCAGCCATACACTGTCACCGTGTTAGCAGGATATTCAAAACGCCGCCGACGGGACGTCTTGCCACTACACCCGAGCCTGTCGGAGATGCTGGCGGTGTGGCTTTCTGGCAAAAAAGCCGGGGCACCGGTATGGCCCGGCACGTGGGCGCAGGCGAAAATGGCTGGAAAAATGCTGAAACGGGACTTGGCAAACGCGGGTGTACCGTACATCGATACGCACGGACGGTACGCAGATTTTCATGCACTCCGCCACACGTTTATTACCAACATGATCAAATCGGGCATCAATCCGAAAGCGGCACAGAGTCTCGCGAGGCACTCAACAATCGACTTGACCATGAATGTATACACTCGACTCACAATCTCTGACCAGGCGACCGCCATCTCCTCGCTGCCAGCAATCTATTGAGCGGCCGGAAAGGAAGATGATTAGGTTTTCTCATCTCTGATGGAATTCGACGCATATTTTCAGGCTTCTAATAACTGAAAATCTGCATTCTTTTGGCCGGAAATGATTTTTTGTTAGCGTTCTACCTCATACCTGAGTAATCTGGGCGGTGTTGCAGGTACACACCCGGAAGGAGGAGGGACTGCTGCTCGCCCAGACGCGAATCCGCGGCGCGATGCATTTATTGCCCACCATAACTCGGTGAGTAACCGTTCACGGGTTGGAAACTGGCCTTTCGCTGAATTGAGGAATTTGCGACACCACGTAGATGTCGCTGGAAATTTCGGAGGATGTGATCTCTCGTCAGTCGCCTGAAGCCCAGGCGATCATTCGGGCATTGATGGCCCAGGTGGCAGAACTCAGATGTCAGGTGGTTGGACTGCAGGCCGAGGTCGCGGCTTTGAAGCTGGAACTGGGAAAGCAGAACAAGACACCGCAGAACTCTTCGCTGCCACCCAGCACTCAACATCCGCACGCACGCCCGGCGTCTGTTCGGGTAAAATCGAAGAGAAAACGTGGTGGGCAGACCGGACATGCCAGACACGAACGGTCGCTGATTCCGGTTGAGGAATGTCAGCAAGTCGTGACACTCAAACCGGAGCAGTGTCGCCGGTGCGGTACGATGCTCACGGGGGACGACGAAAGCCCTCTGCGACATCAGGTCTGGGAGCTGCCCGAGATCAAACCGATTGTCACTGAGTATCAACGCCATCGACTGAGCTGTTCGTGTTGCCGGGAAACCACTTGCGCTCCGCTGCCGCCGGGGGTGCCGATTGGGATGTCCGGACCAAAACTGATTGCCTTCGTCGCTTTGCTCATGGCGTGCTTCCGGCAAAGCAAACGGCGAACGGCATTGTTTGTCGAATCGATTCTGAAAATCCCCTGCTGTCCGTCGCTGACAGTCAAGCATCAGAACGTCGCCACGGCGGCATTGCGTCCCGCATATGATGAACTCGCGGCCGCCCTGCCATCGCAGCCTTCGCTGAACGGCGACGAATCTCCCACGAAGCAAGCGAACACGAAAGCGTGGCTGTGGACATTTGTGGCAAAGACCTTCACGGTGTTCGCCCTCCGCGGTAGCCGTACCGCCACAGCCATCACGGAGCTGCTGGGAGAGACATTTGGCGGCGTGATGAGCTGCGATCGGGCAAAGATGTACTGGAAATGTGGGCGGTTGCAATGGTGCTGGGCTCACCTGAAGCGAGACTTTCAGGGGCTCATCGACCATTCGGATAATCAGGTCAAACGCCTCGGACACGACCTCATGCGACCCACGAAGGAACTGTTTCAAGCGTGGTCCCGCTACAGGGACGGAACACAGACCTGGCAGGAGTTTCAGCAGGTCATGGCGCCGATCCGCCGAACGGTGGATTCGCTGTTGCTGCGCGGTCATGGCACCGCCGTGGACGGAATGTGTCGTGAGTTGTACGGTCATCGTGAATGGCTGTGGACGTTTCTTGAGGTGCAGGGTGTTGAGCCGACAAACAACGCAGCCGAACGCAGCTTGCGTCATGCTGTCATCTGGCGAAAGCGGAGTTTCGGGACACAGAGCGAACAGGGAAGCCGGTTCGTCGAAACGATGCTGACAACCATCGAAACCTGCCGCCAGCAAAACCTCTCCGTCATCGACCACGTCACCCGCTCTATTCAGAACCACTTCCAAAAGCAAAAGCCAACTTCACTGCTATCCGGGGCGTGAACGGTTACTGTGGGAGAGGCTGAAAAAAGTCGTGGATGAGGGACTTGCCGATGAACTAAGCAAAAGTGAAATCGCCGATGGGCTGAAGGATGCGTTGCAGAAAATGCGGGAGATCCTTGAGAAAGGCGACATCTTTTGGCCGGGATATTGATGTGATTGCGAATTTGTGTGGAGACTTTATGGACACTATAGAAGCCGAAAAGCTGCTATCTCAGGCAATTGTCAGGAGTGACCTCGATAAAGCGAAGCTGGCTTTGGCGTCGGGACATCATTTCGGAGATTCACGTGGGCCGGATTCTGAACCTTGGCTCTTGCGTGCGGCCACCAAGGGTTTTGTTCCGATCATTTCCGCCATGCTGGACGCTGGCTTCAACATCAACGCAGTACGTCTGCCGGAGAAATCAACGGCGCTGAGTATTGCGATCGGTTTTGATCAGGACGAAGTGGTTGAACTGCTTCTTCGTCGGGGCGCTGATGTTTCCATTGGTCGACCATTGATCGGCGCCTTAAATCCGCGAAAAACAGCCGAGCGTCGTCTGCGTTACGTCGAACTGCTCGTTGAACACGGCGTGGATGTCAATCAGCGGTATGACCTTTTCGGTGATCCGAACAAGCAGTTCACAGCACTGGACTGGACGAAAGACCCAGCCGTGATCAAGTACCTCAGGTCGCACGGTGCAAAGACGCTGGAGGAACTCAGGGCGGAACAGGGACAAGCAATCGGTCCGTCCGCTGAACAGAAAGAACCTCTTTCCGCTGCGGACGAAGTCATTCGTTTCTTCGGCGACAACTTCGGCACTGTGGACCAGCGTTCTCTGATCGAAATCGTTCCCACTGGACATCCGATTGCGATTCACGTGATCATTCCGGAGGGGAATCGCAAAGATCTCACGCTGTTCACAACCGGGCTTTCCGAAAAACCAATGGCGACGCCTCGCGGACAGGAGGAATTTGCGTTCGCGGAATTGTTCATCCAGTTGCCGGGCGACTGGCCATATGGATCGGACTGTCCGCCCGACAAAGCGTGGGTGATTCACTGGCTACGCAGGATCGCTCAGTATCCCCACGACAACAACACATGGCTCGGAGGTCCCCTGACGGTCATCGACAACGAAGATCCGCCTCAACCACTGGGACCGGGTGTCAGGTTCACCTCATGGATGTTACTGGCTGAGAAATCCTTCAAACGGACCGACGGCAAGGAAGTGCAACTCTATCGGCTGACTCCGCTCTACCGCGACGAACGCGATTTGGAACGCCAACAAGGTGCCCCGGCGTTGCTGAGGGCCTTTGATCGCTCCAGCGTCCCGTTCATCGTTGATATGAATCGCGAGAGCGTGACAAACACGCACGACTCGTAGCGGCAATTACGAACAAAGGAAATCCGCTTCTCGACGAAATGGCGATTGCCGCGCACATGGCCCATGTGGATCTTATTCCGATTCGGGCGGGCCGCCGGACAAAACATTCACTGCGGCCGAGGTACGCGGATTGACTCAGAACTCTGCGAAAACACGTGCTCAGCGACGCATTTTCCCGGCTTACCGGCTTCCTGCGAACGAAGCGTAGACCGCGTCATGCCAGTCAATCGCCTGCGGGAGCGAATGGTTTCGTGCCCACCAGACAGCGTTTCGCTCGATGTCCTGATGAGCCCGCTCGCTGATAACAAGCCGCAACGTCATCGCGACAGTCGTGCAAGAGATTCGCTGGTTTGGGCACGCGATTCATTCAGCGACATTCCCCGACCAGCACGCATGTCATCCAGCCCCTGCTGAACTGCAGCTTCGTCTTCATCACGCTGCCTCTGCAAAGCAGCCATCGCCTGCTGATGTATGGTCTGATCGACGAGAACATCGACTTTGTGCGTTCTCGGATCGACGAACGACAGCGGATCACTGCGCTGGTTCAGCGCGTCAGACTGTTCAGCTGTGCCTTCTGCTTTGATCTTTGCATTATCTCACACGAACGCCGCGTAAGGCAAGCAGAAGATTCAATCCCAGGTGCCTCAAGTCAACAGTTTCCTTCAGACAGAATCCCGTGATTTCAACCAGCAACAGCGCAGACCGCCAAAGAAGCCTGCTGAATGAATGCCGTCGCCGGGTTGCCGTGCGGAGGCTTTCGCGACGCCGCCGCGTGGCGACGAGCGATTCGTGTTTCTACAATTCTTTGATGCCACATGTCAGCAAATGATCGTGGTTTCGGATGGATTTGAGGAATCGCCAGACGTGTATCTGATATTGCTGACGTTCCAGTTGAGATCATCATGATCCAAATCAGCAAACCAGATTTCCCGATTGGCCAAACTTCTGGCCACACCAGCGGCTCTGATACTTGCCGTCGGCATCGAAGTCCGACCGGCACGACAGGTCAAAGTGGAGTCTTACTAGCCACTGGTCCGGCAGCAGGGAATCGAGTTCTGATTCCGGCAGTTCCCTGAAAGCGAACCGCAAACAGAACCCTCGGCACCACTGGCGGCACCTCTCCGAAAGCATAGTCGCACAACTCTATACACAGTAACGAGTTACGCGATTTCGCGACCGGTCTTGAAAACCGGAGTACCCTTACAGGTACCCAGGGTTCGAATCCCTGTCTCTCCGCTTTCATAAATGCTGAAAAACACAGCGTTTTGCAGAAACCCCAAGTTTTCCTGGGGTTTCTTTGCGTTTATGGCCCTGGCTTTGGGCTGCATTGATTTGCACTCAGTCATGCAATTCCGTGCAAACCTGTGCAAATCCGTGCGAACTGTACGGCACCATACGCGGCACCTCGGCACCGCTGACGGCACCGTTTTTCCGGGGTTTTCCGGCACCTCGCCGGTCTGCGAAACCGGTGCATTGCAGGGGCTCAGCACCCGCCCCAGCAGCAGATTCCAAGTCGCAGGTATCGCCAGAGCGTTGCCGCGAGGCATGTACCCACTGAGCACGAATCATGCTCGGTCAAATGTTTACACCGTCAACGATTCACTGCCACGTGCTGGTCCCACTCCGTGCGGAAGCATCAGAAACCCAAACCAACACAGAAGAAACCGTGCGAGAAGGATCGGCGGCTTGCCATCGACTTCGTGACCGATCAGGAATTCGATCGCCTGCTGGATAGGTGGTTCGCCAATGCTTCGCGAGTGCTGCAACCCTGGCGTGGGTTCTTCATTTGGGGTGGGTACGCGAGCTGCGGTAGCGACTCGCCGTTCCAGCAGAAGCACGAACTGTATTTCAGCCTGGCAATCATCCGAGGACGCGATGCGCCCGTTTCTGACGTGTAAGGACAGGATGGGTAGCCGTGTGGAACGAGTTGGGTTCGCGTGTGGAACTCGGAAAGGTGACGCAGTCGTAACGACTACGCTAACCCGGTTGCCGCGAGTGAACTTCCATTTCAAAAACCCCTCTTCGGCAATTCGGGTTCAGCGTTTTGTTCGCCGCCTGCTTTTTGCGACTCAGAGCCATTCCTGACGGCCAGACACAGACGTTGCACAAGTGTTTCATAAACGCTTGACGGCTCAACGGCAAGTCTTGGTACATAGAGTGAGTTGCCGGTGTCCTGGATCAGGAAGAAGCCATTCGTTCCAGCAGCGAAACCCACGAATCCGGAAAACAACATTATCGATTTGCCGTTCACAGACACTGATGCCACGCTTGTTTCATCGAAGGTCAAATCCACAGTCTTATCCGCCCGGGCAAGCAGAAGCCGTTCACTGATCCAGCGACGACGATAAGTCACGGCTGAGACCGTCTCGTAAACACCGAATGTCGCGAACGCAGCACCGACGAGCCATTGCCGAGGAGCTGCAACTGCCATAATCAGGCCGGCGGCGAGTAACGTCAACGATGCGTAGATTGCATAACGTCGCCAAACAGACCGATGTTGGAGCCAGTCATCGTACAGAATCTCGAAGTACTGGCGGTCGTATACGATGTGAGCAGTCGCGAGCATATGGAGTTGATTCCAGGCGAACTCTGAATCACACGCGACGCGTGATATTGGCGTGGAGGTGGCAGAAAACACGGGCAACGTGCTTGTTGATTCCAATATCACACGGAGCGTTCAGTATCAAATACTGGCCGTGCCACGAATATCACGGTATCAACATGCCCGAGGGGTGTCAATTTGAGCAGACTCGTAATGGTCTGCGAGGTGTAGGATGTCTCTGAGTGAATGGGCAAGATTGGGAACACCGGTCTAATCGCCTGCATTTTCAGCGGTTTAGAGGTCAGCACTCGGCGGGGCACTTTTTGCGTATATGAGCATCCGGGCTCGCCGCAGGCGGCTGATGCGTGCGGAGCTTGAGTTGCCTTGAATTGTTGTCAGCGATGTGGCTGCAGAGCGGGCTGAGGACGTCGGGAAATGGCGGATCGGGTCGGCGGGAGTGGCCGTCTTTGGAGGATGCCTGCCTGCGGTGAGCCTCAATTCGAATACTCCATGCGTGGATGAAGCGACCCAACTGCTGGAGGCGTGCCCCTCGCAGACAAAAGAATTCTCCTCCCACTTCGTCACTTGCTCCTCGTTTCGCGTAGCTCTCCAGCCAGCGATTGCATGATTCTGCACTCTTTTGCAGCGAGCTGCGATGAACACACCCCGCTCCCGGCGTTCCCTGCCCACGCCCGCCTCTCCGCTCCTGATCGACGCGGCCACTGCGGCTCACCTGTGTGGCCGTTCGCTGCGGACGTGGTGGTCGTGGCATGCGGCGGGACGCTGCCCGGAGCCCGTCCGCATCGGACGCTCGCAGCTGTGGCGGCCGGATGAAATCGTGGCATGGGTGGCGGCTGGGTGCCCGGCCAGAAAAGCCTGGGGCTGGCTGCCTGAACGCTCAATGCCACCCATGAATTGTCAGGCACGAATCGCAGGATTCTGCCTGAATTGCACCATCGGAAAGTCTGCGTTGCGGGTAGAATGCGAGCCGTCGTTAAGGATCTTTCAGCCATCGGAGCATTCGTGAGTCTGCCATGAGGAGTATCGAGCACTCTCTCGTCTCTCCCGGCACAGTAGTGCGTATCTTCAGCGATGCTGAAACGCAGCAACTGATCTCGGACTGGCTGGCTGTGTTCGGCCGGAACCGCAAAGGCTTGAACACGAAAAGTTACCTGTGGCACGTATTCAGTGGCGGGCGTTACCCGAGCGTCGACGGCAAAGCGGCGGTTGATGCGTACAGGCAGCAGACAGGTGCCGAGTTCATCGTCCTGTCGAACAACCGCGACGTCGCGTTCCTCACCGAGTTGCAGCCGGAGCGCTCGTCGCTGATCGACTACTATGTGTTCCCGCCGAATCTGGTGTGGACGATGGCGTTCACGCACGAGGCTGGCTGGCTCGGTCCGTACTTCGCCCTCCACCCGAACTACTCGGCACTGAACGCGGCCAACCAGGCCCGGCTGCGGAAATCAGCCGAAGCCGCGAACGCCCGGAAGAGAGGTTGGTGCTGAGCCGCCCGGACGTCGAGCGAGGCGCTGCAGGAGACGGCGGGAACGTTCTGAGTTGCTGCCTGTAGCCGAACATGTCCCGGCCGTTGCTGAGTCTGGTTGTGCGGTGGTGCAGCCCAGGCCGCGGGAGTCGCGATGGAGCGCAATTAACTCCAGCGGGACCCGAAAACTGGTGCCCGGTGATTGACGTCCGTGGTATGCGACAGCGTCAGATTGATCCGTCGCCTCAGGAACTGCAGTCCGGTTTTGATCAGAAAAGCCTGCGCCGTGCCGATGTCGATGGCGGAAAATCTGCGATCGGGAGCGGATCTGTGCGGAGAGTGCATTCCCTGACAGCGGCAGATCATTCGGGCAGTACACCCGGAGTTTGGTGTGGTTCAGGTGGACGCCTAACAGGACCGTCGCCTTGGGATTCGAAGGACACGCGAGGGAAGGAAACGAGCGCCTGCCCTGGTGGCGGTCAGCGGGTTGCTGAAAACGGCGGCAACGAACGTGCTGTTCCCGCATCTGAACATCTGAGGAAGAAACAGCGACAGGGAGAATCTGGCACGAACCAAACGCCCGTTCCCGTGCCCCGATTTCCGACCGGGTGCATGATTTCAGCCTTCTATCGATTCAACTCTTGCGAGCTGTGGGGCGTTCGGCAATCGAGATCCCATTCTCAATCCGATCACCGGGGTAGAGGATCACTCGATTGCCTTCTTCCAGACCTTTCACAATTTGAGCGTCGTTATCGTTGCGGCGTCCCAGTTCAACCTTTGTGAGTTTTGCACGGTTTCGCTGGACAACGAAGACCGCCCAGTCGTCGCCGATACGGAACAACGCTCCGGTGGGAACCGTGAGCACGTTATCGGACTCCCATTCCACAATCGCCGCTTCGACACGATAGCCATCACCAAGCGGCGGACGAGATTCGGGAGCGTCAGCGAAATCGATGATCACATTGACCCGCTGTTCCTCGATTCCGAGTGCCGATACTTTCGTAAAGGCAGACGGCTCAATCAGTCGGACTCGCGCGGCGATTGATTCGCTGCCGCCCCATTGTTCCAGCATCACTCGGCCGCCTGGGCGAATCCGAACAGCGTCGCGGGACAGGACATCAACCTCGACTTCCAGATCAGCCGTGTCGCCAATTTCAAGGATTTGATCACCTGGATTCACAATCGTCGCGCTCTCCTGAAAGACACGCAGCACGCGGCCGGAGATTGGAGACGTCAGCGGGAAGCTCCAGTCGCCCGACGGCTTGCCATCGGTTCCGTGAGTTAACGCGGCCCTCGCGACCTCGAGTTCAAAACCGGCAATTTCGACTTCGAATCGACTTGC
>Ga0255094_1000727_pt1 | contig 16581 bp, 10 predicted proteins | sample Colum_Law_RepB_8_2_FD_188434 | JGI IMG/M metagenome (GOLD analysis project Ga0255094, IMG submission 188434) | Freshwater microbial communities from Columbia River, Oregon, United States - Colum_Law_RepB_8d | ecosystem: Environmental > Aquatic > Freshwater > River | place: USA: Oregon...
TGTCACGTGGTGGACCCGCTGGCCGATCAGCCGCTGGCTGGACCAGCAGGACGGACGGCACTGGTTCCGGCGGCGCGAGGACACGATGTATCTGGACGTGACGATTGCAGCGGAGCAGTCTGAGGAATTCCTGCAACTGACGCAGGAGCTGGTGGACTGGCGTTTGGCGGATTATGGTCGACGCCGGCAGTTGGACGGTGTCGCGACCGAGACTACCCAGCCATCGGGTTTTACGGGCAACGTATCGCACGCCAACGGTCGCCCCATCCTGTTCCTGCCATCCCTGAAACAACAGCCTCAACGCCCCGTCGGCCCCACCAGAGTCCAGCTCCCCGACGGCCGCACGTGGGTGTTTAAGCTCGCGGAGAAGAACTGCAGGATCGCAACTGCCATCGGAGAATCTAAAAACCGTCTTCCGGAACTCTTGACGTCGTGGTTTGGTGAAACTGCCGGCTTACCCGGACACGAAGCAGAAGTCTGTTTTCAATGTGAATCTGGACAGTGGCGATGCACGCCGCTGAACGCATCCGCAGAAAATGAAACAACGCCTGCAGACTCACAGAATGTCGAAATCAGGCCCGAAGACAGGTACCCCGTAGATATGGTGAAGGATGTGCCTGTAGCACGGCAATTCCGCGATCACGTGCCAGTCTGGAGCCTCTTGGCAAGTGCTGGGACGTGGAGCAGTGAGCAGTATGCTGAGCAAGTGGGATGGCTACCCGTTCCAAACCGGGAATTACGGCCTGGAATGTTTGTCGCTAGAGTGCACGGGCGATCGATGGAGCCGAGGATCCCGGATGGCTCGTGGTGCCTGTTCCGCCCTGTCCCGGTGGGCAGTCGGGAGGGACGCATCCTGCTTGTCCAATTGCAGACTGAAAACGGTGAGGGCATTGGGCGATTCACACTGAAGCGATACCACTCCGAAAAAAGTAGAGTCGCCGAGGACTGGGAACATGCGGTAATTGAACTGCAACCGCTGAACTCCGCGTTTTCCAGCATTCGGCTGACGGCGGAAAACGTCGATGGGGTCGTCATAAACGCGGAATTTGTCGCAGTGGTGGCAGCCTGATTCGTCTCGACGAGTTGGCAGCAGATATTTGCACACAGCTCCAAAACGGAAATACTACACCAAGTCAATACTTGATATTGCGCCGAAAACTGCTAACATCATGACCGTTCAATTTGGCAAATAACTGCAGCAAGAAAACGCCGGATTTTTCGGATACTCCTCTTTCAACTCGACATTTTCTGTCGTTTAATGGTCGCTGCAGTCCTTACTGTCACCCAAAACTGCATCCTTCTGGGGCGCCAAATGTCGTCAGAAAAAGCTGTTGTACTGCTCAGTGGAGGCTTGGATTCTGTCACCACCATGGCGATCGTCCGACATGAGGGTTTTGCGGTCTGCGCTTTGTCTGTGAATTACGGTCAACGCCACGTGGCAGAACTGCAGTCCGCGAGGAATGCGGCCCAATCGCTGGATGCAGTCATGTTCCATACAATGGCCGTAGATCTTCGGGGTTTCGGCAAATCATCGCTCACTTCCGATATGTCAGTGCCGGTCGGTCGCAGTGCTGAAGAGATGGCTCAGGGAATCCCCAGCACTTACGTGCCGGCCAGAAACACAGTCCTTCTTTCGTGTGCCCTGGCGTTTGCTGAAAGTATTGACGCAGCCCATATTTTTGTCGGGGTCAATGCTCTGGACTACGCTGGATATCCCGACTGTCGTCCGGAATTCATTGCGGCTTTTGAAACGCTGGCGAATCTGGCTACGAAGGTCGGTGTCGAAGGGCATCGTATCCGCATCCACACACCTCTCATTCATTCCACAAAGGCTCAGATTATCCGTCGCGGACTTGAACTGGGTGTCGACTACCGGCTTACCAGTTCCTGTTATCAGCCATCGACTGATGGCATTGCCTGTGGACGCTGCGATGCCTGTCTGCTCAGACTGGCAGGATTTGCCGAAGTTGGCGTGGCTGACCCCGTAAAGTACGCCATGCGGAAGGCCGAATGACATGGCCTATTCCGTCAAAGAGATCTTCCTGACGCTTCAGGGTGAAGGCGCCCAGGCCGGGCGTGTTGCAGTATTCTGTCGATTTTCAGGCTGTAATCTTTGGACCGGGTTGCCGAATGACCGGGCTACAGCAAAGTGTACGTTCTGTGACACAGACTTTCTGGGAACAAATGGTCCGGGAGGCGGTAAGTTTGCTAATGCAGGCGAATTGGCTGATGCAATCTTTAAGCGGTGGCCCGGTGCAGGAAAGCCGTTGGTCGTGTGCACCGGCGGAGAACCCCTTCTCCAGTTGGATGCAGCCCTTGTGAATGAACTGCATGCTCGCGGGATGGAGGTCGCTGTGGAAACAAATGGTACCCTGCCACTTCCCTGCGAGCTCGACTGGGTCTGTGTCAGTCCCAAAAGCGTGCAGGATCTGGTGCTGACATCCGGTCACGAACTGAAACTTGTTTTTCCTCAGTCACAGTGTGGCCCAGAACAATTTCAGGATTTCGCTTTTGACCATTTTTACCTGCAACCTATGGATGGTCCGGATCTGATCGAAAATCAGCAGTTGTCTGCGGATTATTGCCTGCGGCACCCACAATGGCGGTTGTGTATCCAGATGCACAAGGTTTTGGGGTTGCCTTGAATGTCAGAAAGGAGCACAGGCGTGACAACGATCAACATTATCGTGACGTGCACGAAACAAAAAACAATGGTTGCGGCGCCCGCTCTGCAACTGCGTAATCTACCCTCAACATCAGTGCCCGCTCGCGTGTGCGCTTGGAAATCAAGAATCGATCGCTGCTCCGGCGAGGCGTGTACTGCCCGTAAACTTTATTCCGGAGACCACTGGGCTGTGGCGCGGTCACTCGAGCAATTGTCCGGGCACAGACACAAATTCAAAGTTTGGGTCATTTCTGCGGGCTTCGGGCTACTGGGGTTGGACCAACCGATTTCCGCCTACTCGGCCACCTTCTCGACCAGACATCCCGACTCCGTCGTGCATCCCTCGCATGTGACTGCCGCTGCGTTGGCGTCAGAGGACAAGCGCCTCTGGTGGAACCAACTGACTGAACAGGAATGGCGACGCGAGCGACCGATTTCTCTGCGACAGCTTGCCGCAGAATTCCCGGAAAGTCCGTTGGTGTTGGCGGCGTCGGCAAACTACCTTAAGGCCGTGCAGGACGACTTGCGCTCCGCTCGAAATCTTCTCAATGCCCCGCAGCAATTGATTCTGTTCTCTGCCGGAACGGAAGAACTTGGCGATTTGACCGAACATCTCGTTGATTGTAACGCCCGGCTGCAACCACTTGTCGGTGGGATCCTGCGCTCCCTGAATGTTCGCGTTCTCAGGCACTATCTATCGACTCTGGGCCGCCGTAATGTGACTCTTCAGGACGCCCAGAAAATGCTCAAAGGCTGGCTTGATCAGGCACCTGAACGGCCAAAGTATGATCGGGAATCAGTGACTGATGACGAAGTCCGAAGCTTCGTCAGTTCAGCATTCACGACAGGAAAAAGAGTTTCCCGGACCGGATTATTGCAGCAATTTCGCCAAAGTGGGCGTGCCTGCGAGCAGAACCGTTTCAAAGCACTGTTCAGTGAAGTGGAGGCAGCATTACATGGCTGAAACTCTTGAATACCGTCGGCGGGCACTGAGGATTGTGCAGTCCCCAAACCATCCTCTTTATCTCTTCACACTCACAGGACGCGAATTACTGGACATCGCTGATATTTCGCGAGTCTCCAGAGATGACGCCGGAAAACTGCTCGGGTATCAGCGGTCCGAGGTGAAGAAGCACGTTCAGAACATCGTGGAGTACCTGAATTCAGGGTCCATCCTGTTCCCAAACGCGATCATTCTCGCACTCTCTTCCGAAGTCCGCTTTAAAGGCAGTCGCGGACCGGATGTCAGCGACGGGAACGCCACATCGGGAACACTGGAGATTACCGTTCGAAAAAACGGCAAAAAACCAGCGTGGATTGTCGATGGCCAGCAGCGAGCCCTCGCGCTTTCAAAATGCAAGAATCCCGACCTCGTGATTCCAGTCAGTGGTTTTGTGGCCGATGACGTCGATGTCCAGCGCGACCAGTTCCTCCGTGTGAACAGCTCGAAAAACCTGCCACCCGGACTTATCACAGAACTTCTGCCGGAAGTCTCGACGGCATTACCACCAAAACTGGCACAACGAAAAATTCCATCGGCCATCTGCGACTGGCTCAACCAGGCGGACCAATCACCATTGAAAGGGATGATCCGTCGCAGTTCATCTTCGGACGAGGATCGAAAGCAGGCAGTGATTACGGACACATCGATCGTAAACATGATCGATGAAAGCCTGAAGTCAGCCAGTGGTTGTCTGTTTCCGTATCGCAATCTGGCAACACTGGAAACGGACTTTGATGGCATCTGTCGGATTCTGGTTGTGTATTGGACCGCCGTAAAAACTGTGTTTCCAGACGCGTGGGGTAAGCCTCCTGACAAAAGTCGCCTGATGCACGGCGTTGGCATCCGTGCGATGGGGCGATTAATGGACCGAATCATGCCCAGCATCCGCCTTCACCACAAAAACGCTGTGGCTGAAGTACAGCGAGAATTGCAGCGAATTGTCCCCGATTGTCACTGGACTGAAGGACAATGGCGCGAACTTGGGGGATTGCAGTGGAATGAACTGCAAAACGTATCAAGGCATATCACCTATCTGTCCAGTCTGCTGATCAGAAAATACACGCAGGCATGGAGCGAAGACCGATGAAGTTCTTTTTCCCTGACAGCCAGGATCTTGTGGATCCCAGTTTCGACTTCTCGACCGAAAAACGCAATGACCTGCGGATTCGGCAGCGAGACGATCTTTATGCGCATGAGGTCTTTGAGCATCCACCGTACGACGGCATGCTCGTGTCGAAGGCAATTGTTGAAGGCACTGGCAACAGCACAGGACGCTACACGCTGGGACAACAGCGACGTTTTTCAGCCGAGGGTGTACGCGAATTCCTGCGTCTTCCTCCACACATGAAAATCATGGGCGACTGCGGAGCCTTCAGTTATGTCCGCGATCCGGAACCGCCCGTCACTGTGGAAGAAGTTTCTCGCTTCTACGCCGAGAGTGGTTTTGACATCGGGGCATCGGTCGATCATGTCATTCTTGAATACAATCCACAGTGGGACTCAAAAGCACCGGGTGCACCGCCAGTACCGGAGGACTGCATCAAGAGACAGGAAATCACCCTTGAACTGGCCCGCCAGTTTTTGCAGAACGCAAGGAAACAAAGATTGCAATATGAGCCCCTCGGTGTCGCACAGGGCTGGAGTCCCGCTTCGTACGCCAAATCTGTCAGCGCGCTCCAGAAAATGGGATACTCATACATCGCCCTCGGTGGCATGGTACCACTCAAATCCCCGGAAATCCTTGCTGTCCTCGAGGCGGTCTCCGAAAAACGCAAACCAGAGACTCGCTTGCATCTGTTTGGCGTCACACGTCTTGATCACATCACGCAGTTTGCCAGCCACGGAGTCATCAGCTTCGACAGTACCTCTCCTCTCCGGCAGGCTTTCAAGGACGATAAGGACAACTATTATGCAGAGGATCGAACGTACGTCGCCATCCGAGTACCGCAGGTTGACGTCAACCCGGCCATGAAAAACAAGGTGCTGTCCGGCGAAGTCAACCAGGGCGAAGCCTTTCGCCTTGAACGCGCTTGCCTTGACGCATTGCAGCAGTTTGACAAAGGCCGCTTTCGCCGTCCGGAACTTTTGAAACTGCTGAATGAATACCAACAGATGTTCGGAGTTGACCGGAGGAACAATATGGCGGCCTACGAACAACTTCTTGCAGAAAAGCCGTGGAAGGAATGTCCGTGTGCTGTCTGCAGAGATCTCGGGATCAATGTTGTCATCTTTCGTGGCGCTGAACGCAATCGACGACGCGGATTCCACAACGTGTACCTGACATACCAGAAATTGAAACGACTGATTTAGACCCACAAACGTCTGCTGTCTATCGGACCGATCATGGCCAAAAACAACAGTGCTCCAGTGCTTTCAATTCCTGCAATCGAGTTCCGCCAGGGAGCGGATCGACGGCTTTACAGCTTCGCAATTGATGGGAAATTGCTCCACAGTTTCTGCACAGTCTCCAGAGTCAGCCGGCAAGGCAGCGAAACTCTGTCAGGGTATCAACGACCGGAGGTCGCTGCACATATCTCCCAGATCCGTGATTACCTGGAATCCGAGTCGCCGATTCTGCCGAATGCCATTGTCGTTGCGTTTGATGGAACGGTACGCTTCCGAGCACATCAGGGGATCCCGAGAACCGGCTACAGTCGTCAAGGCACCCTCGAAATCCCTATCGGACCATTCATTGACGAAACACTGAAACCCGGCTGGATCGTTGATGGTCAGCAACGGGCGGCCGCGATGCGCGATGCGCGAGTCGATGCTTTTCCCGTGTGCGTGGTAGGGTTTGTCACTGATGGACTGGAGGAGCAACGGCAGCAGTTCATTTTGGTCAACGCGACAAAGCCTCTGCCCAAAGGGCTGATCTACGAGCTACTTCCATCGACTGAGGGAAAACTACCAGCCGCTCTGCAAAAACGTCGCCATCCTGCGGAACTGGTGGAACGACTGAACTTCGACGAAGATTCACCGCTCAAGGGCATGATCCGTACTCCGACCAATGGACGTGGCCTGATTGCCGACAACTCCATGCTGCAGATGCTTTCAAACAGCCTCACTGATGGCATTCTGTACCGATACGACGATATTGAGGATCAATTGGCTGTATTGAAGCACTTCTGGACCGCTGTTTCACAAGTGTTCCCTGGCGACTGGGGCCAACCTCCAAAAAAATCCAGACTCCTTCACGGCGCTGGCGTTGTCGCTCTGGGCTTTGTCATGGACACTGTGGCGGAGCGATTCGGAAAAACCCGAACCACCGTCACATCAAATTTCGCGGCCGCCCTGAAGGCCCTTGCCCCCAATTGCCACTGGTCATCGGGCATATGGCACTTCGGCGGCGATAACCAACTCCGCTGGAACGAAGTGCAGAATGTCCCACGGCATATTCAAATGCTCGCCAATCATCTGCTGACGTCCCTGCGAAGCTTCAACGCGTCGTAGGGAGAAATCAACCACACAGTCAGCGTGTGGTGATCGTGCTTCGCCACACTTCAAGACAACGTGGCAATCGAATCCCAGCCGGCAATAGGTGAAATACGCAGCGATTTGCCACAACCCAACAAACTCAAACGGTACAACTTTCGACGGACGTTCTTACTTGGATTCTTTGAGGCCGTAGCTGGCCCACACCGGCGACGGACGCTCTCTCGGACGAGTGTCTACATCGAGAGAACTGCCATCCTGACACGATGTCGCGTTTTCGTACGCGTATCCGTCTAATGCCTGTCTGTTGATCGAAGCACATACTGCCCCTTGAGTGCACTGCAGTGTCTTTTTGTGCACTAGTGCATGGAAACAGGCCTGTTACATACTTCGATTCACGAACAACGACAGCGTATCGCCAACCTTCCCCCTTGACAAACCCGAATTCCGAATCACAAGCGGGACAAGTCTCCCGCGTAACCCCTCTTCGTCAATGCAATTCGGTTTTGGAACACAAAAAATCGGTACATAATCATATCGGTACCGCTGCAGTTTGTTTGGGCAAAACCCACAGATCCCTTCCAAGGCACTATCCACTGCAGTCACACTTCTCGGTTCGGACATTTCAAGAATCGGATGAATCGACGAAATCGATCATTCGATTCGCAATACACCCAACCCCAAAAGGCCCCAACCCGCGCGCCGTTGCAGTTGCCCCGCAGTAAACCTCGCTGGGGCACCCACGCGCAAGCTTGATTTTGGGCCTGTTTACCAGTCTACTTTGCAGTCACCGGTGCACAATCGGCATTGTTGAGGGCACCGACGCCCTGTTGTTTCGCGAACGGATTCCCAAGGTAAATACGACACTTGGATTTCATTGTGTCACAGTCACATTCTTCACGCAGACCATTCGTTGAATCCTCGGACAACCAACTAGGGATCGGCAAGTTGCTTGCTGTCAGTGGGGATCGCTGCCGCATTCAGTATTTCCGATCCCCCGTGGAAAACTCGCCACTTGAGACCACAGTGTCGAAGGCTAGCACCAAAAGAGTGAAGTTGGCCGAAGAGACACGCGTCTATCATTTCACGGCGGATGACGGTACTTGGGCGGTTGGTCGTGTCCTCGACTATCATTCCGATGGAGACACGTATTTCATCGGTTTTCCAAATGGAAAAAAACAATTGATACCCGGGGGCGATTTGCAAGTAAGGTGTCGCTTGCCCATTGCATCTCCGATTGATCATCTTGCCATGCAAATAAACGAAACAGCCTTTTGGCACCAGGCACGTTCTGAATTCGTCCGTCATCTCGTTTACCAACATCAGGTCAACAAGGGACTTCCCGCGTTGATCTCCTCATCCATCGAACTCGTACCGCACCAAGTAGCGGTAGTTCATAGAGTCCTACATGATCCGTTCCAACGCTACCTGCTGGCCGACGAAGTAGGCTTAGGAAAAACGATTGAGGCGGGTGCACTGATTAGGCAGTTCACCCTTGACGAACCCGAAAACCATGAAACACTCATTATCGTCCCAGAATCCCTGGTTTCCCAGTGGAGGCAGGAGTTGACCCATCGGTTCCACCTGGGACCGTTGCTCGGGCAGAGTATTCACATAGTTGCGAATACCGATAAAGGTGGAATCGACAATAAGAATCGATCATCCCGTATGATGGTCATCGATGAGGCACATCACCTGTGCTCATGGGCGTGGTCCTCAAACGCCCTCGAAAAGGGTATTTTCAATTCAGTCCAGGCCGCCGCGACGGAATTAGGAAAACGAGTACTACTGCTGTCGGCAACACCCGTCCTGCACAATGAGCGACCGTTCCTTGCGATGCTTCATCTCCTCGACCCGCAAGTTTACAGACTGGAGGATATTCAAGCATTCAAAGAGCGAGTCAGGCTGCGGCAGGAAATAGCGGAAAACCTGGCAGGCCTTCGTGAAACTGAATCGAATTACTTTCTTGGCGACACACTCGAAGTGCTCGGTCAAATATTGTCTGAGGACAAGGACTTCCTGACTCTGCAGCGACGACTATCCACATTGATTCGAAACGACGTCGACGAAAAAGACGCTGAACGCAATCACCTCATCCGGTCTATCCGTTCTCATGTCAGCGATATGTGGCGTCTGCACAGACGCATAATACGCAATCGCAGAACTGAGACGACGCAAATATATCTCCCCGGCCGAGCAAGTGGTCGAAAAGTTGTGTACGAATGTAAGCCTGAGCGAGGTCTGGCTGACGCGGTCGACGCATGGCGCCTCACCCTATCAACGGCGTTCTACTCGGCAGATGCAACTACGCGGGAAATTGCCGCCGACCTGGCGAAAACCCTGGAGGAATATGCGGCCTGCGATCCCTGCCGAGCAGCACATTGGGCTGAACAGAGACTCACAGGGTCATCCCAAAATCTCGTTCGTGATTTACCAATTTGTGAGGGTGAAATTGACGCTCTGCAGCAAGTCCAGCGAGCGGCAAAAGCGTGCAATGACAGGTCAAAACTGGACGCGCTGCTGACGATTGTTGCATCAGAAAACCCACTAAACTCTTATGTTGTCTTTACCGACTCAAAAGAAACTGCAGATCGAATTGCGGCTTTCTTAAATCGAAAACTCATCCCAGGCAGAGTGCTTCGGCATTCGCCATCCAGCTTGCTTTGGACGCAGTTCAAGAATGAAAGTGTAAGTTACATTCTGGTGTGCGATCGCTCCGCCGAAGAGGGCTTAAATCTTCAGCGACGTTTAGTTACCTCTATTCATTACGACTTGCCGTTCTCCCCAAATCGGATTGAACAGCGAATGGGCCGCCTCGATCGGTTTGGATCAGGTAAATCGGTCGACTCTCTGGCTTTGGTCTGTAGCGGATCAAAAACACAAAATGCTTGGTTTGAACTGCTGGAAAGTGCTCTTTCTGTCTTCAACCGTTCGATTGCAAGCCTGCAGTACGTAATAGATGATTCAATGCAACACCTCTGGAGCCAGTTCCTTGACGCCGGAGCAGATGCCATCCATGAATCGTCCGATCGACTCCGAGGCGAACAAGGCACTGTCGCAACAGAACTGAGAAAAATCCGTGCCCAGGATGACCTCGATTCTTTTGATGCAGAATCGTTTTCACAGGCAATCGGACACGACTTACAAGACCTCGATCACAAAATCTCTAAAAGCACCGCAGACATTTTCCAAAACTGGCTCGTCCGCGATCTACACTTCTCGCGTCGAGGAGAGGACTCCCGGGACGACGGTGTGTTCTCTTACGAGTTCACTCGGAAGGACGATTCTGGAAAACGACGCTACCCCGGGCGCGATACCCTGATTCCATCGGATGAGTTTCGGAGAACTTTCTCGGCTTCAATTGACGATGCCTACGTAACTCGAGATCAAACTCGGTTTGCCACCGTGCCATTTTCGTTTGATAGAGTCGTCGCACAGAAACGATCCTGCAGGCTTCTCCGCATCGGTGATCCGTTTGTGGACGCTTTTGAGTCCTATACACGTTGGGATGATCGCGGAGTATGCTATGCATTCTGGCGTTGCGTTGATGGCTATCAACCCATGAATGACCCAGATGTGTACTTTCGCTTCGACTACGTCGTCTCACCCTCGCCGGATCCCTTCCACGAACTGTGTCGCAACTATGCAGGAGTGAGTCACAAGGCGCTAATGCGACGCAGTTGGGCCATTATGAATCGCAGATTCGCTCAGATCTGGGTCGATGCAGATCTTCAAAAACTAGAGGATAAAAGTCGCCTTGCCCTGTTAGTCCAGCCATTCGATAAAAAGCAAGTATCGCAAATTAAAGACTTCAACCTCAATAACGACCGATGGAAAACAGTATCCTCGTTGTACGATATGGCACTTTGGAAAGATTTCTGTTTTGCTGCCCAGAAGAAATCAGAACTGCTGCTCAGAGTCCAAACGACACTGCCCGATTGGTCCGCTAAATGTATTACACAGGCTCAGGAACATGCAAGTCAGGTGCACCAACAATATCGGTCCCGAATTGGAATGGCGAATGGAAAAATAAAACAATCGTTAGAGTTTGAGTTAAGCTTCGAGGTGGCTTTCCTCGAGGCTCAAGTGGAAGCATTTCGAAACCCAGAGGTGCGGATCGATTCAGTCGGCGCAGTCTTTTTATCGAATCGAATCCCGTTCGCCGCGAATAGCCGAAGCGTCGAGGAGGAAGAGTGAACGATTTCGACGCAATTCAAAAAGCATTTTGCCGGCTACCAGACACGCAATGTCTTCGCCAACCATTCAACGACCGCAGTTGCGAACAATTGCGACGGGCGATCGTTTCGCTCTACGAACACCGTGGATCGGTTGGGCGCGGCGACCTAGCGGGCTTGGTACGGCATGTGCTGCGGCGAGGCATCCTGACCGGCCAAACGGGCCCAGATTTTGTGCTCACTGTGCCCGCCGAGGAATTGTGGCCTGATGCACAGTTGTGGAAAGCTTCGGATGTCCAGGTAGTCGGGGAGACTCAGAGCGCATTTCGCCTCAGAGCCGTCCGAAATTGGTCGGCTCCCTGGTTGGCGAATAGTGAACGATACCCACCATTCGTAGCCTCATTTCGTGAGGAACCTCGTCGAAAAGGTTGGCCGACATCATCCCATCTTCCCCTCGACACTGCTATACAGTATGGACTTAAGGTCCCGTTTTCAGGGTATCAAGGACCCGGACAACGACTTGCCATCCGAGCGGCGTTCTTCTTAAAGCCCGGTGCAACCCTGATAGTGAACCTTCCCACAGGCACTGGTAAGAGCCTTGTGGCTTGGGCGCCTGCACTATTATGCAATCCGAACGAACTCACAGTGATGGTCACGCCAACAATCGCATTGGCAATTGATCAGGAGCGTCAACTGCTTGAGAAATACCCCCACGTGCCTGGGGGCCTGCCAGCGGAATTGGCGTGGCACAGTGGATTATCAGACGATGCACGAAAGGCCATCACGCTACGACTTTGGTCCAATTCACAGCGTGTGCTCATCACATCACCAGAGAGCCTTGTTGGCGCACTCAGTCGGGTTCTCTATCAGACAGCGAGGTCCGGCTTACTACGGTACTTTGTCGTGGATGAAGCGCATCTTGTCGCCCAATGGGGCAACGATTTTCGTCCAGAGTTTCAAGCAATGAGCGGGTTGCGGCGAGAACTCATAAAATGCTGCCCTCCCGGTTCTGCGTTCAGGACCTTACTGCTGTCAGCAACCTTGACACAGGAAAGTTTTGATGTCCTCGAGAGTCTTTTCTCAGATGGATTGGTCGATTCAGTGAACGCGGTAACGCTGCGCCCCGAACCCGAATATTGGCAGTCTCCTTCTCAAACGAGGAGTGAACGCGACTCGAAGGTGGCGCAACTCTTACGCGTTGTGCCGCGACCTTTCCTCCTTTATGTTACCACCAAATTGGATGCCGACAGGTGGCACCATAAGATCAAGGAACTTGAGATAATGCGGTGCGGTTGCGTTCACGGCGCAACGCCCAACGAGGAGCGAGAGCGTGTCATTTCCCGTTGGCGGTCTGGAGACCTTGATTGCGTAGTCGCCACGTCCGCATTTGGTCTCGGCATGGACAAATCCGATGTTCGTGCGATAATTCATGCATGCATCCCTGAATCTATTGACCGTTTCTACCAGGAGGTCGGACGCGCCGGCCGGGATGGGTGCGCATCAGTTTCAATTCTTTTAGCCTGTGACGAAGCGGACAGGAAGGTTGCTCAGAACATCAGCAAAGAAACAGTCATCTCCCTCGATAAGGGGCGGGACCGTTGGTGCGACTTGCTCAATGGCGGTACGCACATAGATGAAAAACAAATATGGAGCATCGATCTAACTACCCGTCCCACACACATTCAACAAGACAGCGACGCCAATGTTGCATGGAATCTGCGAACGTTGGTTCTCATGAATAGGGCGGGTATCATTCGACTGGAATCACAAGAACCCCCGGATGTGACAAAACTGGAACACGAATCCGCTCATGCTTTCGATATGCGACGCAAGAAGCTCTTGGACCGCCACTTTACCACTGCATATGTCAAAATTCTGAATGACGGTCATCGCGACGAGAAGGTGTGGGAAACCACGGTAAAGAAGGAACGCGATCGAATGCACATAGCCAGCAACAAGTCCTTTATTCGAATGAATCAACTACTTAGTGGTGACCACGAACTCGGAGCGATTCTTAAGGAAACATATACAATTACAAACGCCACTGGTCACGTGTCCCCCGCGCACTACTGCAGCGGGTGTCCCGCGTGCCGTGAGCAATACGTAGATTTCAACCCACTTTTCAGCCACCCCGAACCCCACCTCGTTCAGTGCATCGAGCATGGAAATGTTGAGAAGCTCCAATCGCTATTCCGCGTCTCTTCCGAGGTAGTATTCGTGCGTATTGACAACTCACATAGTGATCGCGAACGTATGCATCTGTGTCTTGACCTCATTCAGCACTTAACTTTACGTGGAGTTGACGAATTTGCCGTGCCAGAGACCTGGAAGTCAAAGAGCGAGTGGAAACGAATCCATGAGTTCTCGCCGCGGAGGCTTGTTGTGGGGAGTTCAATTGCATCGCACGATCCATGCAAAAACGATTTGCGATTGCCAAGAGCCACGTTTCTCACCGATGCTACATTACCGTCGACCCTCGGAGATCTCATTAACATGGAACGACCTTTCCATGTTATATTCGCTATGGAGAGTGCAATAGACCCGAAGACACGTCGGCCGTTTTTTTCAACGCATTTTCATATTCGCGACTACGACCTCGTGCAAAGGTTAAGAATTCAATGAGTATTCTCAATCTAACCAGTGATGGACTCGTGAGCGTTTTGGTTGCCCTCGCTCGCACCAGCATAGTGATTGGCGCGATGCAGAAAAAAAAGTTGCTGGACATCTGCAGTCCATCGTCACTCGGCGATGGCAAGCAGGACAAGGCTGCAAAAACCCTCAACCGCTGGATTGAACTGGGCCTATTCTCACTCTCCGACAAGGAAGATGTAAGGATAGCCGAAAAATACCATGGAAGGCTACGCAAAAATGATGCCTCTGCAGAGTCGATTGCTGAAGTTGCGAGAGAGGTCGTGCTTCAGCCAACAAACAACAGCAACTTCTGGAGCGATGAGGAAAACAGATCGGCAGACTTCTGCCGTGCCGTGTCCTGGATGCTAGCACAGGACGTTCATCAATTCATCCCCACTTCCTACTCTCAAGTGGAATCGAAGGCCGCGGAGCAGGTGACTTCGAGCAAGACGGTCATCTTCCAAAACGACACACGTTGGCCTGGGTTCGTCTCATGGGCCAGCTTCCTTGGATTTGGTCGACCTGACTCGGGAAAGGCGTCCGGCGGCTTCATCACCGACCCCACGTCCGCCGTGAAAAGTGCAATAACCATTCGGGAACGTAACAAAAAAGAGGTCCCAATCGCAGAGTTTCTTGACGTTTTATCTCGTTCACTTCCAGTTGTTGACGGTGGTGATTACCGCCTCGAAGTTGAGAGACAACTTCGGCCCGACAAATGGGATGCTCCGACAGCACCGAACCTTTCAAGTTCGCTGTCACGGGCTCTCCTGCGCCTCCAGTCGCAAGGCCAATTGCGATTGGAAAAACGCTCTGACTCAGATGCACAAGTGCGGTTAACTGGTCGAGGAAGAAATGTTATCCAAACCGTCACGCATGTCTTAGTGGGAGAATTCACATGAAGCTACTTAATTTCTGGCCCACTGAAGCCAATTGCCTTGATTGCATCACACCGGAGGCGGAAAATCCATCCGACGCGATCTTTCTCGCCGTCCACCAGGAAATGCGGTTCGTTCGTAAGAGTTTTCACACGGACCACGCAGAGCAAAAGTCGCAGACGCAACTGCTGAATGAGTTTCTGCGCGACGAAGCAAGTGGCCGGGTGATTCTTCCCATACTTGGCGAATCCGGTATTGGCAAGTCCCACTTGGTGCGGTGGTTGAAGGTACAACTGCAGCAACGTGCGGATTCGGAACGACGGCACGTTATCCTTATTCCCAAAAGTTCGAGTTTGAAGTCTGTCCTCGGGCGCATTTTACAGGGACTTGAAGGTCCGCGATACGAGGATATTCGTGGGCAACTGAGAGCGGCACGCGAGCAGATGGATAGCATCAGTGCGAAGCAGCGAATTCGCGCAGAGTTGCTTGCAGCAATCGAGCGAAACCATACGGTTGCTGCGGAGCGAAAGCAGAAGTCAAGAGAAACTGGTGCTGAGCTTCGTAAACAGGACCAATTATGGTGCGGTCATGGTGACCCGCGAGCATTACCATCGCTGCTGAAAGACCCGGCGACTGAGATTCTTTTTCTGCAAGGGACGTCGTCTCGCCCCGGTATAATCAGTGAGCTCGCACGCCATCTGACGAATGATACTACTGAGGCTGATTCACCACGTCGCCAATTCGAGAGGGCAGATTTTCTGATTCCGGAGGAGTTGGCATGTGGGATCTCGGAAGCGAGCGAGATCGCCAAAAACTACCTCAACAAACTTCAGAAGACGACCAGTACCAAATCCCTCGATGAAGCGGTCGAACTCCTGAATGGCATCGTCGATGACGCCATTGCCCCCCTTGCGACGCCAGCGGACACATCGCTATCGGAGTTGTTCTACGAAGTTCGGCGACAACTGCTTAAGGAAGGTCGCGAATTAGTTCTGTTGGTTGAAGATTTTGCTGTGCTGGCCGGGGTGCAGAGGGCACTTCTCGATGCAATTCTCCGAGAGGGCCAAGTTGCTGGTAAGGCTGAAGCATGCATGATCAGGACAGCGTTGGCCGTAACAGACGGGTATTTCTTCTCCGCAAACCTCGAAACCGTCCAAACAAGAGCAGTCCACGGGTGGTGGATCCAGACAGGTGAGAATGAGAATGAGGACATCGTTACGGATAAAATCTGTGACTTCGTGGCAGCCTACATCAACGCAGCCAGAATTGGGTCGAGAAATCTGGAAGATTTCTATTCACATTCCACCAATCTCGGAAAAAAAGCACCAAACGCACTTGAATGTCTTTCACTAGAACCCGATGAGATCAGCTTACTCAGCAATTTTGGACGGTCGGTCGATGATTATAGCCTCTTTCCCTTCAATAAATCCGCTATTCGTACCATCTCTGACTGGCGATTGCGCGATCAGCAAAGACGTCTGAGGTTTCACCCCCGCAGCGTCATCAACGAAATCATTTTGCCTGTCGTTAAAGATTCCCGAGTGAACTTCGAGCAAGGTAGATTTCCTCCAGAAATGTTTCTGGGCTATCCAAAGAGCAAGATCTCTGCAGACTTGACTTCTGAAGTCTCCAGAAAGGAGAGAGATCCTCTACGAAGGGATCAGTACTTGTATCTTCTCCAGTTCTGGGCCGGCCAACCCGAGAGACTGGCGCACACCGTCTTGTCCAAGGGTGTGTTTGAAGCGTTTGAACTACCACCACTCGATGGTGCTATGCTTCCCCCGGCACCGACTCCACCAT
>Ga0255094_1000729_pt1 | contig 16574 bp, 8 predicted proteins | sample Colum_Law_RepB_8_2_FD_188434 | JGI IMG/M metagenome (GOLD analysis project Ga0255094, IMG submission 188434) | Freshwater microbial communities from Columbia River, Oregon, United States - Colum_Law_RepB_8d | ecosystem: Environmental > Aquatic > Freshwater > River | place: USA: Oregon | collected...
AAGCGCTGGCCGTATGCTTCCTGTGGTCCTTCCTGGCGCCGGCGCATGAAGCCCGCGTGAAGGCCATTGCCGCAGAAATTGCGCCGCAGCTCTACGTCACCTGCTCGCATGAGCTCGCGCCCAAGTGGGGCGAATACGAGCGCACCACGGCAGTGGCGCTGAACGCCTACATCGGGCCGCTGACGGTCAACTACGTCACCAACCTCGACCGGCGCCTGAAGGAAATGGGCTACAAGCCGCCGCTGCAGATCACGCAGTGCGCCGGCGGCACGATTGCGGTCCGCACGGCGCGCGATGCGCCGCTGCTGACACTGGACTCGGGTCCGGTCTCGGGCGTTACCGGCTCGCTGTATCTCGGCAAGGTGATGAACGAACCCAACATCATCACCACCGACATGGGCGGCACCTCGTTCGACGTCGGCGTGATCCACGACGGCAAGGCGATGGTGTCGTACAAGAGCCTGGTGCATCAGTACGAATACTTCCTGCCCAAGGTCGACGTGCAGACCATGGGCACGGGCGGCGGCAGCAAGGTGTGGATCGACAAGACCACCGGCACGCTGCGCGTGGGTCCGCAGAGCGCCGGCGCGATGCCCGGCCCCATCTGCTACCGCCGCGGTGGCGAAGTCCCCACCACCACGGACGCCGACGTGGTGCTGGGCTATCTGGACGCCGACAACTTCGCCGGTGGCACCATGAGCCTTGACCGCGAAGGCGCGGCGCGCGGGCTGCAGAAGCTGGCGGATGAACTGGGCATGGATCTCTATGAACTTGCCAGCGGTGTCGCGCAGATCGCCGAGTTCCAGATGGCGGATCTGGTGCGCAAGGCGACCATCCAGAAGGGCCTCGACCCGCGCGAATTCGTGCTGTTTGCCTTTGGCGGCGCGGGCCCGGTGCATATGGCGGTGACGGCGCGCGAAGCCGGCATCAAGCGGGTGGTGGTGCCGCAGGGCGACACCGCGTCGACCTGGTGCGCCTTCGGGGCGGCCTCGGCCGACACCCTGCACGTCAACGAACAGGTGCGGATCATGTCCTCGCCCTTCGACGTCAGCAAAATCAACACCGTGCTGGGTGAGCTGCTGGCCAAGGGCCGCGCGCAGCTGGAAGAAGACGGCGTGCCCGTCGGACAGCAGACCTACCGCTGCTCGATCGACATGCGTCACCGCGGCCAGATCAACGAAGTGGAAGTCGAAATCGACAGCCACGATTTGGCTAGCACGGAGCTGGACGACCTGCGCGCGCGCTTCGTGCGCCGCTACGAACAGCTCTACGGCCGCGGCGCCTCGCTGCCGGGCGCCCGCCTTGAATGCGTGACCTTCCGCGTGCGTGCCAGCGCGGTATCCCGCAAGCCCAGCCTCATCGCGGCCACCACGCTGACCCGCGAGATCCCGGCCACCGCCCAAACGGGCGAACGCTCCATTTACTGGGCGGAGTGGAAGAAGGCGGCGCCCAGTCCCATTTACGACGGCTATCAGCTGCTGCCGGGCAACGTCATCGACGGGCCCTGCGTGATTGAAACCACCACCACCTCGATCGTGGTGCATCCGGGCCAGCGCGTAGAAGTAGACGCGCTGCGCAACTTCGTTATCGACACCGACGTCACGGCTTCGGCCTGAGCAGAGGAGACTCCCCATGCCCCGTATCAGTGAAATCACCGGCGTCGATTTTGACGGCGTCAACCATCCCTATGTGCCGCCGGCCGAACTGCGCATTTCGCCCAAGCTGAAACTGCACCGCGAATGGGATCAGAACGTCGATCCCATCACCTATGAAGTGGTGCGCCACAACCTCTGGCAGATCAACGAAGAGCATGGCGCCACCATTCAGCGCCTGTCGGGTTCGCCGGTCGCGATGTACGCGCTGGACTTGAACCCTTCGCTGCTGACCGAAGACGCCGAGTTCGTCTATTTCGGCCCCTACATGCAGTACATGTCGGGCGTGACCGACACGCAGGTGAAATGGACGCTGGAAAACCGCTCCGACAACCCGGGCATCAGAGATGGCGACATGTTCCTTGCCAACGACCCCTGGGTCGGCGCGGCGCACCAGCAGGACGTGATGCTGCTGTGCCCGGTGTTCTGGGAAGGCGAGCTCTTCTGCTGGGTCACCAACTGCCTGCATCAATACGACATCGGCGGCATCACCCCGGGCAGCTTCTGTCCGTCGGCGGAATCGGCCTATGACGAAGGCATCATGCTGCCGCCGATCAAAATCATCGAGGGCGGCGAGATCCGGCGCGACATCGAAGCGGTGTATCTGCGCGCGTCGCGCAAGCCGCAGCTGGTGGCGCTCGACTTCCGCGCCCAGATGGCCGGCAACACGACGGCCAAGAATCGCGTGCTGGAGCTCATTCGCCGCTACGGGCCGGCGACGGTCAAAGGCGTGATGAAGAAGATCATCGACAACTCGGAGAAGTCTTTTCTCGAGAAAATGGCGCGGATCCCCGACGGCTACTGGCAGGACCGCACCTACATCGAAGCCTGCCGTCCGGGCGATCGCCGCACCCACCGCGTGCAGCTGCAGCTGCGCAAGGAAGGCAACAAGCTGCTGTTCACCAACGACGGCACGGCCGATCAGGAAGGCGCGATGAACGCCACCTACTCCGGCTGGCGCGGCGCAATCATGGTGGCGGTTACGGAACTGCTGTGCTGGGACCAATACTTCGCGGTCGGGGGCGCGCTGCGTCACATCGATTTCGACCCCGTGCCCGGCACGCTGAACTGCGCGAACTTCCCGGCCTCGGTCTCCACCGCACCGATTCAGTCGATGGAAATCTCGCTTTATCCGGCCTACAACGTGCTGTCGAAAATGATTTATCCGGATGCCGAGATGCGCAAAGACATCATGTGCATCGGCGGCACCAGCCAGTGGCCGGCAACGCTGTTCCGCGGCACCGACCAGTGGGGCGAGCGTTACGGCTATCTGCTGATCGATCCGATCGGCGGCGCCATCGGGGCCTTCTCGCACGCCGACGGCATCAACACCGGCGGTCAGTCGCGCACGCCGATTTGCCAGCTGCCCAACATTGAGCATACCGAGCAGAGCTTCCCCATCCTGTTCCTGTATCGGAAAGAACTGCCGGACTCGGGCGGCGCCGGTAAATACCGCGGCGGGCTGTCGGCGGAATCCTGCTTTATTCCGCACAACACCGACGTCATCACCCAGGACACGCTGTCGTCGGGCAATGCCACGCCGACCTCGACCGGCATGATGGGCGGCTACCCATCCACCACCAATGCCTACACCTTCCTGCGTGATACCGACATCCTCGAGCGGATGGGCAACAGCCGGATGGTGGAAGACATTGGCGAGGTGACCGGCACCGATGAAATGCTCCAGCTGCGGCAGGAGAACTTTCTGCAGCACAAGGCAGACGTTTACGCCGTGCGCTGGACCGGCGGCGGCGGCTTCGGCGACCCGATGGACCGCGCCTTCGACGACATCAACGAAGACCTCGAGCACTACGCGATCACGCCGGAAGCGGCGTACGGCATCTACGGGGTGGTCGTGGGCGCCGACGGCAAGCTGGACGAAGCGGCGAGCAGCGCGCGCCGTGCGGAGCTGCGGCAATCCCGCGTGACTCGCGGTGGCCGGCAGACCACGGTGCTCCACGGCGCGCTGTTGTGCGAAGCGAGCGTCAACCTGCACGTGCGTCAGGCCGACGACGGCGCCCACTGGGCCTGCGCCAAGTGCGCGAGCGATCTGGGTGCGGTGAATGCCAACTACAAGGACGGCTGCCTGCGCGAAGACCATCCGGTGGCGGACTCCAATCCGCTAATCGGGGATCCGGCGCGCTTTATCGACGACGACGTCACGTTCCGGCAGTTCTTCTGCCCGGGCTGCGGCGCCCAAATCGATAATGAAATTGCGGTTACCAAAGACGACGTGCTGGCCGACATCGGCGTCAGCCTGCGCTAGGTCGATGGCGCGCGAGGGCCTGCGGTGCAGGTTCTCGCGCGCTGGATTTGGACAGCCCCGCGCGCAAGGCGCGGGCCTCAGCGGCCAGCGACCTCCGGAAACGGCGGGCCCGGCCGGGCAAAGAGATAGCCCTGCAAGAGATCGCAGCCAATCTCGATCAGCAGCGCGGCTTCGGCTTCGGTTTCCACCCCTTCAGCAACCACCAGGGTTCGCGCCCGTCGGCAGACACTGACCAGCGACGACACCAGCGCGCGCTTCATGTGGGAGTCTTCAATCCCCCGCACCAGCGACATATCGAGCTTGGCCACATCGGGCGAGAGTGAGACCAGCAGAGACAGACCGGCATAGCCTTCGCCCAAATCGTCAATCGCCACCCGATAGCCCGCGCCGTGCAATTGCTCGACGGTCACGCTGACCTGATCGCGTAGCGACAGCTGCGCGCGCTCGGTCACTTCCCACACCACGCGCGAGGCAAAGGGCGCGAAACTCCAGTGGGTGCAGGTTCACAAACACCGGCTCGAAGCGCCCCGGATGCTCGGCCATGGCGCTCGCGACACAGCTGCGCACCTGCCGACCCAGTTCTTCGATTCGACCAAGCACCTCGGCGGCGATCAGCAGCTCGGCCGGGTTCTGCATGGGGCCGCGACTGCGCATCAAGGCTTCAAACGCGTAGATGGAACGGTCGTGGCTGCGCACCAGCGGCTGGAACACCATGTAGAGCTCGCGCAGGGACTCCGCAAACCGGCGCTCGGTCGTTTCCAGATCGAGCAGCAGCGGCTGGAACTCGCTGCGCGCCAGCAGCAGCTTGTGCTGCAGACGCTGGAGCTGCGCCTCGCGCAGCGTGCGGTCGACTTCCTGCATAAAAAATTCCGGCGCGATCGGCTTGAGCAGAAAACCCGCCGCCCGTCCGCGCATGGCGCGCTGCGCCGACTCGACCGAAGACTCGCCGGTTATCACCAGCACCGGCAGCAGCGGGTCGAGTTCGCGCAGCTTGACCAGCAGGTCGAGGCCATCGGCATCCGGCAGCAGCACGTCAATCACCGCCAGCTGAAACTCGTGCTGCTCCGCCGCCGTCAGCGCCGCCGCGCAGGTCGTGGCCTGAATCACGGTCAGGTGCCGTTGCTTGAGGAGTCCGGCCAGCGCGCCCCGCACCTGATCGTCATCGTCGACCAGCAAGACGTTAAGCGCGGTATTTTCTTCACTGACCGCGGCGACTTCCGGCGCCACCCGCGCCAGGGGCCCGGTGCGCTCTACGGCCGCCACGGCGGCGGTGGGTCCAACCGCGTCCAGCGCCCAACGGGCGAGCGTGTTGGCGGCGAAGGGTTTCCACAGCAGCGCCACCCGCGGTCCACAGTCGTCGGTCGAATGATTGAAATTACCCGAGGTCGCGATCAATTCGGCCAGCGGCGCGAGTTCGCGCGCATGGGCGAACACGGCGGGCGCCGGCATACCCGACAAGGACATATCGCAAATCAGCAGGGCGAGGGTGTCGCCAAGGGCGCTAATTTCACGACAGGCCGATTCGCCGCTCGCCACGGCAATCACGTTGAAACCGACGTGCATCAGGGCCTGCACCGAGGCCCGACGCAGCAGGCTGTCTTCTTCGACCAGCACGCAGACCGCGCCGCCGGCGCCGCCAGTCGCAGCGGGCAGCGGTGCGGGTTCGTCTCCTTGAGACATTTGGGGCGCCTCGACCAGCGGAAAATCAACGCTGATGCGGGTGCCCTGCCCCATCCGGCTATCGACGCGGATCGCGCCTGCTGCCTGTTCGACCAGCATCCGGCAGGTGGCGAGCCCGAGACCGGTGCCTAGCGCCTTGGTGGTGAAGAACGGCTCAAACAGCCGCGCGATGGTGTCGCTGTCCATGCCGGCCCCGCTGTCGCGCACGGTCAAGCGCACGTACTGCCGGGGTTCGAATGCGCCAGCGGCCTCATCCGGCCGGCGTACCGCAATGGCCACCTTGCCGCCCCCTGGCATGGCGTCGCGCGCATTGGCGATGAGATTCAGCAGGATCTGCTCCAGCGAGGTGGTATCGAGTCCCACCCACATCGGCTCGCTGTCCAACTCCAGGGAAACCTTGATTTGCGGCCCGGCAAGACGCTGGGTCATGCGGTAGTTCTGCTGCACCACCTGCAGCAGATCTGCCGAGCCTTGCGGACGGCTGGCGCTGGAGCGCGAGAGATCGAGCAGTTTGCGGGTCAGCATGGCGCCGCGCTCCGCGGCGTGGACCACACCTTCCAGATGGCTTTTCTGACGGTCTTCCACCGCAGACCAGATCGCCATCTCCGAAAAGCCCATGATGGCGCTTAGGATGTTGTTGAAGTCGTGGGCAATGCCGGCGCTGAGCCGGCCCATCAGTTCCAGCCGCTGGCTGCGCGCCAGACCGTCTTCGGCCTCGCGCTGGCGCGTGATATCGACGTGGAAGGCCAGCATGTGCGAGATGGTGCCGTTCCGGTCCGGCACCGGAGAAAGCGCCACTGCGCTCCAGAACTCCTGCCCGTTTAACCGTCGACCCCGCAGGTTGATTTCAAAGGACAGTCGGCGGGTCAGCGCCTCGTGCAGGCGCAGGCTCTCGGCCTGCAGCGTGGCCGGGTACAGGAACAGCGGTTCGAGTTGCAGCACCTCCGCCCGGGTGGCGCCTGACAACGCACAGAACGCATCGTTACAAAACACCGTGCGCCGGGCCGTACCGCGCGTGTCCATCAGCACAATGCCAAGCGTGGCGTGTTCTACCGCGCCGCCCAGCAGTCGCAGACGCGTGTCGGCGGCATGGCGTTCGAGCGCGACGGTAATGGTGGCCGCCAGCGTGCGGTCGTCGAACGGTTTGAGCAAATAGCCATAGGGCGAGGTTTCGGCCGCGCGCTTGATGGTGTCGTCGTCGGCGTAGGCGGTGAGAAAAATGACCGGCACATCGCCCAGAGTACCCATGGCATGGGCAATCTGAATGCCGTCAGCCTCACCCCGCACGTGCACGTCCATCAAGACCAGATCGGGTTGATGGGCGCTGAACAGGCCGAGCGCATCGTCGTAGTTATCCGCCACCCCGACCACTTCGTAGCCGGCGCGGACGAGGCGCCGCTCCAGATCGAGCGCGATGAGTGATTCGTCTTCGACGATCAGCAGGCGGTCCTTGCGCCTGGCCCCTGGGGCGGTGTCGAGCATGAGTTCCAACCAGGCCTCCGGAGCAGCTGAAGATTTCCCAAAGAGGGCGCGGGCCGCGCGGGCGGGCGTGGTGGCCGCCGCGTCAGAAACGCCTGTCTGGAGGCGAATAGGGCTCCCTGTCTTCGCATTCTCTGGCGGGTGCCGTGCGCTCGCAAGCTTCCTTTTTGAGCGTGAAAAAACTGCTCAAGGATCGGCCCGGGCGGCCGACACGCCGGTATTGGCGTGGACGCCCGGCCACCTTGTCTGTCCTGTAATCCAATTGCAGACGTCAGCAGGACACCGGTCCGGATGGCCTTACACAAAAGATGCCGCCGCAGGGCGCGCTTAAAACGTCTTCCGGGAGGCCTCATGTTGTCTGCGCGTATCCTCTGGCTGCTGAAACTGAGCGCCTTGCTTGCGGTGATTGGCTGCGCCAGCGGTGCAGCACTCCTGCTGGCCGCGAGGCTGGGGGCCACCGAATGGCTCGTGATCGGCACGCTGGCCCTGCTGGCCATGGGGCTTGCGAGCCTGTGGCTCCGGCAGGCAGAAACCGAGACACAGACCGCAGCCACCACCGCCCAGCGGGCGCTGCAACTCTTCGAAGCCCATCCCGGTGCCCAGCTCTGCGTCACCCATACCGGCCACATCAGCCGCGCCAATCCGGCCGCCCATGCCCTGCTCGCCAACGGCGCCGCGCCGCTGAGCGGTCAGTCCTTGTGGACGCTTTTCACGGATGCCGAACCCGTACTTGCCGCCCTCGACAAGGCACGTACCCGCGGCGTGGTGCGCGATATGGAGTTTCCGCTACGTCGGGCCGACGACAGCGTTCGCGAGGTCAGCTTGAGCGCTGCGGTGTTGGCTGACGATGCCAGCGGCCCGCTCAGCCTGCTGGTCACGCTCCACGACACCAGCGCCGCCCGCCGGGCGGAGCGCGCCGCGCGGGATCAGGCCGAGCTCAGCCGGGCGCTGCTTGATGCGGCCAGCGACGCCGTGCTCGTGACCGGGCTCGACGGGCGCATCCTCGACTGTAATACCGCCACCCGCAGCCTGTTCGGCCTGAGCGCGCAGGGTCTGCGGGATCTCCACTTCAGCGCGCTGTTCAGCGAGCCCGCGCTGGCCTCCCAGCACCATGCACACGCCATCAGCGCCGGCGAAGTCCTTGATGCCCCCATGCTCATCCGTCCGCGCGACGGTCAGCCGCGCGATGTGCTGATGCAGGCGCTGGCCCGTCGCGACGCCGAAGGCACGCTCACCGGGGTCTTCCTTAATCTGCGCGACGTCACCGAGGTCCGTCGCGCGGCGCTGGCGCGCGACGAGAAAGAATGGGTGGTTGCCGGTATTGCGCGGCTGAATGCGGTGTTTCAGGTCACGGGCGCGGTGGAGGACCTGGCGCGTCGGATCATCACCGAGCTGAGCGAGTACGCCGGCGCGCAGGTGGGTGCGTTCTACGCCAGAGAAGAATCAGGCGACGGGCATGCCCTGATCGCCAGCCATGCCTTTACCCACCGCAAGGGTTACGCCACCCGCTTCCTGTCCGGCGAGGGCTTGCTGGGTCAGGCGGTGCTGGAACGCAAACAGATTCACGTGGCCGACCTGCCACCGGGCTATTTGACCATTGCCTCCGGTCTGGGCGAGGCGGACGCCGGTCACCTCTACATCACGCCGCTGATGCTGGAGGGCGAGGTGAAAGGGGTGCTGGAGCTGGGGTCTATCAAATCGCTCGGCGAGAGCGCGCTGGAATACCTGCGGCAGGCCGCGCCGATGATTGCCGTGGCGCTGGAGGCCTCCAGCGCCCGCGCCATCGCCGCCGCCGCCCTTGCGCAGGCTCAGCAGCTCGCATCGGAACTGGAAGCCCAGCAAGACCGGCTTCGCGCAACCAACGCCGAGCTTGAAGAGCAAACCACCGAGCTGCTGGCCTCGGAGCAGAAGCTGCAGGCTCAGCAGACCGAAATCGAACTCGCCAACGCCGAGCTGCAACAGCAGAACGAGTTGCTCGAACAGCAGCGCAACGAAACCGAGCAGGCGCGGCGGACCCTGGTGATGCAGGCGCAGGAAGTGGCGCTGGCCAGCAAATACAAGTCGGAGTTTCTGGCGAATATGTCGCACGAGCTCCGCACGCCGCTGAACAGTCTGCTGCTGCTCGCGCGCTCGCTGCGCGACAACCCGGACGGCAACCTGAGCACCGACCAGGTGGAGTCGGCGAGCGTCATTTTTGACAGCGGCAGCGACCTGCTGAACATCATCAACGAGATTCTGGACCTCTCCAAAATCGAAGCCGGCAAGATGGAACTGCGGCTGGCGGACGTCGACATCCAGGACGTGGCGCGCACGCTGGTCTCGCAGTTCGAGCACATGGCGCACGCGCAGGGTCTGCAGTTCAAGGTGGCGGCGGAAGGCAATTTGCCACCCCGGCTGGTCACCGACCCGCAGCGGCTGGGCCAGATCCTGAAAAATCTGATCGGCAACGCGCTGAAATTTACCGAGCACGGCAGCGTCAGCGTGCGCTTCGCGCGGCCGCCGGGCGACACCCGCTTCCGGCGCAGTGGTTTCGACCCGGTACGCGCCGTGGCGGTCCACGTCACCGACACCGGCATCGGCATTGCGGAAAACCAGCAGAAAGTCATTTTTGAAGCTTTCCAGCAGGCCGACTCCGGCGACCGGCGGCGTTACGGCGGCACGGGCCTGGGGCTGTCTATTTCGCGCGAGCTCGCCAACTTGCTGGGTGGCGAGATTCACGTCAGCTCCACCCCCGGTGAGGGCTCTACGTTCACGCTCTACCTGCCGGAAACCCTCTCGGCATCAAGCGCCGAAGAGGCAACGCCTGCCGTCGTCCCGATGCCAGCGGTGAGCGCACCCGCCGGCGCGCCCGCGCCGATCGGCCACAGCGCACACAACGGGCACAAGCCGCCCGCGATGGTCGCCGCCACGCCGCGCCCGAATGTGGAGAAGCCACAGACGCCACTGGACGATGATCACGGCAAAATTGCGCCCAACGACCGCGTGCTGCTGCTGATTGAAGACGACCTTCGCTTCGCCAAAATCCTGATCGAGCACGTGCGCCAGCGTGGCTTCAAGTGTCTCCACGCCACCTCCGGTGAAAGCGGGCTGGAGCTTGCGCGGGTGTACCGGCCGGACGGCGTGGTGCTGGACATCGAGCTGCCGGGTATCGACGGCTGGACGGTGCTGTCCGAACTGAAGCAAGACCTCTCGCTGCGGCACATCCCGGTCCATATCGTGTCGGTCGAACCGGCGTCCAAGGCAAATCTCGGCATTGGCGCAATCGGCCATACGGCCAAGCCGGTGGCGCAGGAACAAATCGATGAAGTGCTGCGGCGGCTGGATGCGGCCTCGGCGCATGCCGCCAAGCGCGTGCTGGTGATTGAAGACGAGCCCCTGATGCGACAGGAAACCGTGCGCGTCATTGGCAACGGCAACGTCAAGGCAGACTCGGCCGGCACCGGCCGCGAAGGCCTGGAACTGCTGGGCAAGACCCGCTACGACCTGGTGGTAATGGACCTCGGCCTGCCAGATATGTCGGGCGTCGAACTGCTGCAAACCTGGTCGAAGATGACCGACAACCTGCCGCCGGTGATCATCCACACCGTGCGCGAACTGACGATGGAAGAAGAGCTTTTCCTGCGTCATTTCTCCGATTCGATCATCATCAAGGACGTGCGCTCGCAGGAGCGGCTGATCGACGAAGTTGCGCTGTTCCTCCACCGCGTGGTGCAGGAACTGCCGGAAGACAAGCGTCAGGCCATCTTCCACCTGCGTCAGTCAGACGAGCCGCTGCGCGGCAAGAAAGTGCTGATCGTGGAAGACGATATGCGCACCATGTTTGCGATGGCGCGCATGCTCGCCGGGCACGGCGTAAATCCCATCAAGGCCGAAAACGGCGAACGGGCGCTGGCCATGCTGGCCGAGCATCCGGATACCGATCTGGTTCTGCTCGACATGATGATGCCGGTGATGGACGGCTACGAAGTGGCGCGGCGTCTGCGTCAGGATCAGAACCTCAGCCAGCTGCCGGTGATTGCGCTGACCGCGAAGGCGATGCGCGAAGACCGCCAGCGCTGTCTGGAAGCGGGTTGCACGGACTATCTGAGCAAGCCGGTCGACCCCGACCGCCTGACTTCGCTGATGCGCGTCCTGATGTTCCGCTAGGTGCAGCACTTGCGCGTACCGGCCAGCGAGCAGCGAATGTCCCACGCGGCCAAGGCGATGGATATTCAGCACATCGAAGTCGAACTGCTGCTCGAAGCGCTTTATTTGCGCTACGGCTACGATTTCCGCGAGTACGCGCGAGAAACCGTGGTGCGTCGACTCGAGCAGTGCTGCGAGGATCTGGGCACGCCGACGATCTCTGAGCTCACCGGCAAGCTGCTGCGCGACCCGTCTACCTTCTACCGCGTCATCAGCTATTTTTCGGTCAACGTGACGGCGCTGTTTCGCGATCCGCACTTCTACACCGCGCTCCGCGACCGGGTCTTACCCATGCTACGCACCTGGCCGCATGTGAAAATCTGGGATGCCGGCTGCGCGACAGGCGAAGAGTTGTACTCGCTTGCGATCCTGCTGGTAGAAGGTGGCCTGTCGTCGCGGGCGCGCATCTATGCGACGGACCTCAGCGCGGCGGCGCTGGATACCGCACGGGCCGGCATCTATCCGCTGGAAATCCTCGCTCAGGGCGGCCGTAACTATTTTGAATTTGGCGGCAGCTATTCGCTGGCGCACTACTATCTGGCCGGCCGGGAAGCGGGCGTGATGGATGCCAGACTGCGCCAGAACATCACCTTTGCCCGCCACAACCTGGCGATGGACAAGTCTTTCGGTGAAATGCAGGCGGTGATCTGCCGCAACGTCCTGATCTACTTCAATCGCGAACTGCAGGATGCAGTGCTGCAGATGTTCTGGGAAAGTCTCGACCACGGCGGCTATCTGTGTCTGGGCAACAATGAGTCGATTTCGTTTACCTCGGTCGAGAAGCGCTTTGATGTGGTCGACGCCCAGGCCCGGATCTACAAGAAGAGAGTGCTGCGATGAACGCGACTAGCGCCGGCCGGTCGCCGGCCAGCCTGCCCCCGGCCGAAGAACTGCTGATTCTGGCGGTGGACGACACGCCGGCCAATCTGGTGGCGCTGGAGCGCGTCCTCGGCGGCGTGGGTGCGCGCGTGGTGCGCGCCGGCAGCGGCGAAGAGGCACTGGGCCTGTGCCTGCGGCATCGCTTTGCACTGGCCATTCTGGACGTGCAGATGCCGGAAATGGACGGCTACGAACTGGCGGAAATCCTGCTCGCGGATCCTGCCACCTGCCGCACGCCGATCATTTTCATGACGGCGGCCTATTTCGACGAATCCCATGTTTTTCGCGGCTACACCACCGGCGCGGTCGACTACATCATCAAGCCCTATCACCCCGAGACCCTGCTGGCCAAAGTGCGGGTATTTCTGGAGCTGGCGGTGCAACGGCAGCAGCTGGAGCGCATGCTGGCCGAGCGCAATCAGGCTCTGGATGCAAGCGAAGGTCGCTTCGACGATTTGTTTGAACTGGCACCACAGGCGCTCTTGATGACCTCGACAGACGGCGTGATTCAGCGCTCGAATGCGGCCGCTGAGGCGCTGTTTGGCTATGCGCGCGGGGAACTTGAAGGGCTCGCGCTGGCGCAGGTGCTACCGGCTTATCCGCTGCCCCGGCGGATCGCCGGTGATGCCGGCGCGCCGGACCGGCGTAGCGGCGACACCTGGACGGCAGAACGCCCCGACGGCACGACCCTGCGGGTGGAAGTGCGCGCTGCACTGGCCGAAATTGCCGGCCAGCATTACGTGCTGGCCAGCGTCAGCGACGTGAGCGAGCGCGTCAGCGCATTTGAAACCCTGCAGCGCTCGCTCCGCGAAAAAGAAGTGTTGCTGAAGGAAGTCCACCATCGGGTGAAGAACAACCTGCAGGTTGTCTCCAGCCTGCTTGGACTGCAGTCCGCGCAAAGCAACGCGCCCGAAGTGCAGTCGGTGCTGGAAGATTGCGTGGGCCGCGTGCGGTCGATGGCGATCGTCCACGAGCAACTCTACGGCAGCGAATCGCTGTCGCAGATCGACCTTGGTCACTACGCGCAAAATCTGGGCGACATCCTGCGTGGCACCTACGCCCCGGAAGCGAGACTGCTGGTGGTCGCCGAGCCGGTGAATGTCTCGATCGAAATCGCCACGCCGCTGGGGCTGTTACTCAACGAACTCATCGCCAACGCGCTCAAACATGGCCTCGCGCCGTGGCAGCCCGGTCGGCCGCGCCGTACGGGGGCGCATTGCGATGTGCTGGTGGAAGTCGCTTCGGACGCGGCACACACCTATATCTCGGTGACGGACTCGGGTCCCGGGCTCAGTGATCCACAACCACGGCCCGGTTCAAGCTCGATCGGCATGGAATTGATCCGCGCCTTGAGCCGGCAGGTCGGCGCGCAACTCGAGTTTCACAATCAGCACGGCCTGCGCGTGCGTTTGACGCTGGCCCGACTTTAAGCGCTGCTGCTCAGGCCGGCGCGCGCGGCATCCGGAAACAGAAGGACGTCTCGCCCGCGGCGCTGGCAACCGTCAGCGTGCCGCCGTGCGCACTGGCAATCTGGCGCGCAATGAAGAGCCCCAGCCCCAATCCTTCGCTACGCGCCTGCGGTCGGCCGCGAAAGAAAGGCTGAAAGAGATGCGGCAACAAGCTTGACTCGATAGCCGGGCCGCCGTTGCTGACGCGAAGTTCAAAGTCGGTGTTCGTGGCGCGCGCCGTCACCTGCACCGGCGCGTCATCTGCACCGTGGGCGAGCGCGTTGGCGAGCAGATTGGCCAGCAGCTGGGCGAGGCGCCCCGGATCAGCGGGCAGCGGCGGTAATGCCGGCAGGTCGAGCACAATCTGACGCCCCGGATGCGTGGCCTGCAGTTCGGCGACAACCTGCGCCAGCACGGGACGCAAGGGGATGGCCGGCGCAAGCGTCAGACTCAGGCCGCCGCCGAGCCTTGCGCGGGCGAAATCGAGCACGCTATCCACAATGCCGATGCTGCGCGCGGTGCTCTGCGCCATCAGTTCCAGCACGCCCTGCCCGTCCTTGCTCAGTGCTTCATCCTTGAGCAATTCAGCGCCGGAACTGATCGCCGCCAAGGGGCTGCGCAGGTCGTGTCCCAGCACCGCGATGAACTGTTCGCGCAACTCGGCTTCGGCGCGCTCATCGCGTAGCGCGGCAGCAGAGGACGCGAGTTGACGTTCGGCTTCCAGATGAAACGCGATGAGTTCGGCCCACAGTTCAAAACTTCGGACGATGTGGGGCGAGCTGACCCGATGCGGCTGCGGGTCGATCGCGCAGAGCGTGCCGAAAAACGTGCCGTCACGCAGCCGCAAGGGCACCGAAATATAGCTTTGCAGGCCGTATTGGGCGGGGGTGTGGTGGTGGCAGAAGGCAGGGTCTTCCGGCACGTTGTCGATCGTCACGCGTTGCCCGGAGCGCCGGATTTCATCGCAGATCGTGGTCGTCACGACGAGTTCGCCGCCCGGCTGCAGGCCAAAGCCGATTTTGTCGAGCACGCTGCACGCCACCCAGTGATTTTCCGTCACCCGGGCCACTGCGGCAAAACCCATGCCCGTCAACTCGCAGGCCAGATTGAGAATTGCCGGCACGGCGTCGAGCCGGGCGATATCGGCCACATCTGCGGCGAGATCATTGGGTAGACCCATGGGCGATGGTCCTTGGCTGTGGCCAACTACGATGACCGCAGTATAGCGAGTGGACCTCTGAGGCGAACGTGCTTCGCCCGGTAGCGGCGATGAATCACGCACTCAGCAAGGACGACGCAGGTCGTTGCCCGCCGGTTTTCTCCCGGCAGCGCGCCGCCCGCGTCTGTGACGCTCCCCGCAAGCCGCCTCATGCAGAAGCGCTGGCGGCGGCGCCACGCCCGACGCGCGAGGGCGCAAAACCGTGCGCCTGGCGAAACGCCCGGCTGAACGCAGCGACGCTGTCGTAACCCACGGCATGGGCAGCCTCGGTCACCGAGGTGCCCGCGCCCAGGCGCTCCAGCGCCACTGCCAGTCGCAGGCGGGTGCGCCACTGCGCCAGCCCGAGACCGGTCTCGGCGAGAAAGCATCGTTCCAGCGTGCGCAAGCTGGCGCCGGCGTCGCGGGCGACGCTCGCCAGTGGGTCCGGATCGTCCGGGGTTCGCAGCCAGCGTTCGGCGACCCCACGCGCGCGTCGGTCCGTTGGCAAGGGAAGACCCAGCGACAGATCCACAAGCGGCTGCACGAGCGCCGGGACCAGGGCTAAGGCCCGTCGCACCGGATGCTCAGGCCCGGCGCTTGGCGACAGGGCGAGCGCGGCCCGCAGGATTTCCCGCGCGACAGCCGGCACCCCGACCACCGCGCAGCCTGCGGGTGCCTCGTCGGCGAGGGCGTCGGGCTCAGCGTAAAGGGTGCACAGGCGGAAGGGTCGTGCGGCCTGTACCGCGTGTTCGGTACCGCCCGGCACCCACACCGCGCGTTCGGGCGGACAGACCCAACGGCCGTCCGCGGTCAGCACCGTCACCACCCCGGCGTCGGCGTAAAGGAGCTGATGTCGGCGGTGCCGGTGTGGCACACCCTTGCCCGCGTCGAGCCACTCCCCAAGCACGGTCAGGGCATGCGGCGCGCGGTCCGGGTCAAACACCGTGCGCCCGGCAGCGCTGCAGGACGCCATGGGCTGTAGGTCTCGCGTCATGTCGTTTTCTGCATCACCTCTGTCGCGAGCTGCAATGTACGACAGCTGCCGGCCAACCACACTGGTCAGGCGTTCAGGTTCGGTCAGAACCCGCCCAATCAGGAGCACTCCGATGAAACATGCGATCACCGCCGCCTTGTTCTTCGCCACCACAGGGATGGCGCAAGCCGGCACCCTGTACACCTACACCAGCGATACCAGCGGCTTTGACACCCACACCTACTACTACGACGACGGTCAGGAGGTGACGGTCTTCGACACCCAGTTCTTGCCCTCGCTGACCGCGGACATGCTGGCCAAAATCAAGGAGACCACACGCTCACCGGTCACCCGGGTCGTCGTCACCCATCCGAATCCGGACAAGTTCAACGGCCTGTCAGTGCTGCATGCGGCGGGCGTGGAGTCCATTGCCTCTGCCGCAACCCAGGCCGCCATGCCCGGCGTGAACGCCTACAAGCGGCATTTCTGGATCAACGTGGCCGGCGCGTTCACCCCGCAAAGCTATCCCCAATTCCAGCCGGTAAAGACCACCTTCACCGACCGCAGCGTGCTGAAACTCCGCTCCGGCGAGACCATCACGCTTTTTGAGTTGAAGCACCCGGGCGTGGCCAGCACCCAAACGGTGGCCCGCATCGACAACACGGGCGACCTGATCGTGGGCGACCTTGTGCACTACAAGGCGCACGCCTGGCTGGAAGGCGGCATCGTGGACGGCACCGCCCGACCCGATCTGGCGGCGTGGCGGGCGGCGCTTGAAGAACTGCCGGCGCTGGGCACGGGCAAGGTGTATGGC
>Ga0255094_1000753_pt1 | contig 16056 bp, 8 predicted proteins | sample Colum_Law_RepB_8_2_FD_188434 | JGI IMG/M metagenome (GOLD analysis project Ga0255094, IMG submission 188434) | Freshwater microbial communities from Columbia River, Oregon, United States - Colum_Law_RepB_8d | ecosystem: Environmental > Aquatic > Freshwater > River | place: USA: Oregon | collected...
TATTGCTGCCGACAACCTTCCGCCTGCTGTCGCTGCAGACACTACGCCCCCGCCGGATGGCCAGCCACACCATCCCGCCCGCGCCGACAGCGTCATCTGGATCTTTCTCTCCGGCGGTTACAGCCACGTCGAAACGTTTGATCCGAAACCGGCACTCAATAAATACGCCGGCCTGACGTTCGACAAAACGCCGTTTGAAAACCCGGTCAACTCACCCCTGCACAGAAAGCGGTTTCGTTCGGTGGCAGCCGAAGAAATCAACGTGCGGGATGTGTACCCCGTGATTTATCCGATGCAGGTCGGCTGGAAACCCCGCGGTGACAGCGGCATAGAAATGACGGACTGGTGGCCGCATCTGGCTGAGCAGGTCGACGAACTCTGCTTCGTGCGAAACATGTGGACCACGGACAATGATCACGCGGCCGAAAATCAAATCCACACCGGCCGCCATCGGCTGGATGAACAGCAGCCCAGCATTGGCGCGTGGGCCCACTACGGACTCGGTACGCTCAATGAAAACCTCCCGAAATTCGTGGTGCTCGGTGGCCCCACCCGCTCAGACACCCGACTCTCCATCGACTCGCTGTATCTGGGACCACAGTACGCCGGAGTTCCCATCGCGCTGGATCCCGCCAATCCCCTGCCCTTCGGTAAACGACAGCCCGGACAGTCCCTGCAGCAGCAGCAGCGCGAGTACGAGCTGATCGGTCGACTGAACCGACTGTCAGCCGTCGAATACCCTTCCGACCAGAAACTGCTGGCCCGCATTCGCGCTTATGAATTGGCCTTCCGCATGCAGGCGGCTGTGCCCTCTGCCATCGACTTCACCCACGAAACTCAACAGACACGTCAACTGTACGGACTGGACCAGGACAACACAAAAATCGCCGGTGAACGACTGCTGGCCGCACGACGCCTGGTGGAGCAGGGAGTTCGATTCGTGCAGGTATTCCCATCACCCTACGGCGTCTGGGACTCACACCAGAAGCTCAGAGACAATCACACGCGGCTGTGTGCCACCGTGGACCTGCCGGTAGCCGGACTGATCCATGATCTGCGGCAACGCGGACTGCTCGATCGTACCCTCGTTGTCTTCTGCACCGAATTCGGCAGAACTCCGGGACTTGAGCAGCGTTCGGGCGGAGTTGACGGCAGGGACCACCACCCCAACGGCTTCACCATCTGGATGGCCGGCGCCGGTCTGAAGCGCGGCTTTGTGCATGGTGCCACAGATGAACTTGGCTATCATGCACTCGGAGCAGGTCACTATGTCACCGATCTGCACGCCACAACTCTGCACCTGCTGGGACTCGACAACCGTCGTCTGCATTTCCCCGGACGAAAGCGGCTGGAAATTGACGATGGCCGCGTGATCCATGAAGTGCTGGCCTGAAGGGTCAGTCTGAAGGAGTATTCCATGCAACAGTCTCGATCGACCGCCACTGCAGGCTTTCACACGGGTGGCCTGCCCGGACTGCTGTGTTTTGCCTGTGCAGCTCTGCTGATCAGCGTCCCCACCAGCCGACTGCCCGCTCAGGAGATTGCGGGTATCACCGTTACTCCGCACATCATCTCTCCGCTCATGCGCTGGCGCAGACCAGCCACGCCTGAACTGGGTGCTCGCGTCGAAATCGTGCTGCGAAATTCGACAGACACCCCGTTCACCATTCGCCGTGATCAGAACTGGACATTTGACGGCAGCTCACCCGAACAACTGCTGCAGTCGCAGGACTGGGCATGGCATGAAACACCCCACGTCTGGGCAGAGGAATCGGTGCAGTTGCCACCAGACTCCCTGACAGTGCTGCACTTCAACGGACGGTCCGATCAATGGGGCGTGGGGACCGACCACACGCTGCAGGCCGGGCCGGCCGGCAGACCCCTCGCCTTTCAGTTAACGCAGCCGCAGATGTGGCTGCAGGACATCACTTTCCTCGCTGTCAATGACGCCGGGCAACTGCTGAATTCTGCGGTGACGGCCAATCAGGTCGTGGTCCACATCCGCCGCCAGGACCCCAGCGGCGGATCACTGCAGGTGTCCGCGTTGAACATCTGGCTGCCACCACAGGCAGGCAGTCAGCGGATCTTTACCCTCGCTCAGTCAGTGCCGGCAGATCAGCTCAGAATGTTCACAGGCACAGCCGGGCTGCAGACATCCGGGGGCTTTACGGCCGCCGTGCAGCCGCTGCCGCGACGCAACTGCCTCGTCGAAGTGCAGCTGCTGGCAGCCGATGGTACCCGGCAGTCCCTGTGGGGCAGTCTGAAAATTCGCCCGGAAAGCTTTGATATCAGTGGCGGCTGGATTCAGGGTGACGTGAATGGTCGCAGTGCACTGACAATCGACGAGTACCGCAGAACACTGGCGCGGATGCACATCAATGCCGGCCAGATTGAGGAAGTCTCCGGCTACACTGACGACCCTCAGGTGTACCACGCGACTCCCTTCAAACGCTTCAATCGACTGGGCGATCTGGCTCGGTATGACCGGGACGAGCTGCTGCCAACGATCCATGCCGTGGAGTTCATCGGGGAACCTCAGTATGGCGGCGGTCGGCCGGTACCGCCGCAGGAAGTGCACAGCCTGCTGGCTCCCTACCGCGACAGTCGCCTGCACACCTCAGTCACGCTCAGCGAGGAACGCACGTGGCGGTACTATGCCGGGCTGTCTGACCATCCACACTATGACGCCTATCGGGTAATCGCCCCGGCAGCGGATGCGTGGAGCCGTTATGAACGCTGGAACGGAAAATCGATCCGCTGGGGAGCGCCGCTGGAAACGGTGGGTGAAATGACTCGCAGCCTCCGCGAGCTGAATCGTCCGCGCGCGATTGCCTATTGGTCCCAGGGAGCGCATGACGGGTGGGGAGGGTTTCTCAGCCCGCGACGCGGATCACCCACGGCGGATGAACTGCGAGCCCAGGCGTGGCACGCGCTCGCAGCCCGCATCACCTCCCTCTACTGGTTCAATCTCAGCCTGAAATCCCTGCTGAAATTTCCCGACCTGATTCAGCCCATCACCGAGGTAAACCGTGAAATTCGCCTGCTGGACGAATTGCTGCTGCGGTCCACGGCACTGCACCATCAGACACTGCCGGCAGGCGAACAGCCGGATTGGGAACTCAGCGTGCTCGGTGCGCCCCAGGCCAGCCTCTTCGTGGTGCACGACGTTGGGTATGGCATAGATGAAAAAACCAGTACGTTTCGCTTTCAGAAACGCTCCGGCACCTGGAACTTTCCGCGTCCAGCCTGGCTGCCAGCGGGTGCCGAGCTGTTCCGTGTGGATGCCGGCGGAACGCACGACGTGCAGGGCACAGTTGCCGATGATCAGGTGCATATTCAGGATGAAGTGCATGTTGTGGGAATCTACGTGGCCACCGCAGATCCCGGGCTGCGACCGGCCCTGCAGGCCAGACTGCAGACGCTGCTGGCCCGCGAAACAGAGCTGGGCATTGATCCTGGTCGCAGTGAACAGGATCTGCAGACACTGCGAGATGCGGCAAAGTAGTCTCAGCATCCACCCTGCTCTGCACCGCTCGCCTCCCAAACACCAATTTGCAAAAGACTGCTGGGAATCGCCCCGCACCGCGTTACGATGGCCCCACGGCCTCTCGCGATCGGACTTCTGCTCACTTCACCGGAATACAAAATGTACTACTCCAGCGGTAATTACGAGGCCTTTGCCAGGCCCCGCAGGCCCGCTGGTGTGCAGCATAAATCCGCGTGGTGCGTTGGCTCCGGACTGGCCTCCCTCGCCACCGCAGCCTTCCTCATCCGCGATGCGCAGATGCCGGGAAACCGCATCACGATCCTCGAACAGCAGCAGTTGCCGGGCGGAGCACTCGACGGAATCAGACAATCGGACGACACATTCGTCATCCGCGGCGGCCGCGAAATGGAAGACCATTTCGAATGCCTGTGGGATCTGTACCGGTCCATCCCGTCTCTGGAAACCCCTGATGCCAGCGTCCTCGACGAATTCTACTGGCTCAATAAGGAAGACCCCAACTTCTCACTGCAGCGGACCACCGTCAACCAGGGTGACGCTGCTGAGACAGATGGCCTGTTCACACTTTCTCCCACGGCACAGTACGAAATCCTCAGTCTGATTCTGGCCACCCGCCAGTCCACTGAAAATAAAGCCATCACAGACGTCTTCAGTGAAGATTTTTTCAGCAGCAACTTCTGGCTGTACTGGCGAACGATGTTCGCCTTCCAGGACTGGCACTCCGCACTGGAAATGAAACTGTACCTGCACAGATTCATCCACCACATCGCGGGCATGCCCAACCTGTCAACTCTGAAGTTCACGAAGTACAACCAGTACGAATCGCTCGTGCTGCCGCTGATCACCTGGCTGCAGGGTCACGGTGTCGTGTTTCAGTACGGTACAACAGTCACCGACATCGATTTTCAGCTTCAGCCGGATCATCGTCAGGCCACGGGTATTCACTGGCTGCAGGATGGAGTGGCCGGTGGCGTGGCACTCGGCCCGGATGACCTCGTATTCATCACCAATGGGTCACTCACGGAAAACTCAGATCAGGGAAATCACTGCAACCCGGCCCGCCTGAACGAAGGCCCGGCACCCGCGTGGGATCTCTGGCGACGCATTGCCGCACGAGACCCGGCCTTCGGCAGACCGGAAGTGTTTGCCTCGTGCATACCCCGGACCAAATGGGAATCGGCCACCGTCACCACGCTCGACGCTCGCATTCCCAGGTACATTCGCAGAATTGCCCGCCGCGATCCGTTCAGCGGGCAGGTTGTCACAGGGGGGATCGTGACGGTGCGGGATTCCGCATGGCTGCTGAGCTGGACCGTCAATCGCCAGCCACACTTCCGACAGCAACCCCCGCACCAGATCGTCGCATGGCTCTACGGACTCTTCGTCGACGAACCCGGCAATTATGTCAACAAACCCATGCAGGACTGCACAGGCGAGGAAATCACCAGGGAATGGCTGTATCACCTCGGAGTCCCCCCGGGTGAAATACGCGAACTGGCTGCCACAGGCGCCGCCACAGTACCCGTCATGATGCCCTACGTCACCGCATTCTTTATGCCGCGACAGGCCGGAGATCGTCCTGATGTCGTACCGCCCGCCGCTGCCAACTTCGCCTTCATCGGCCAGTTCGCTGAATCCCGCCAGCGCGACTGCGTCTTCACCACCGAATACTCCGTCCGCACAGCCATGGAAGCGGTTTACACTCTGCTGAATGTCGACCGTGGCATTCCCGAAGTCTTTAACTCCACCTGGGACATTCGCACGCTGCTCACAGCCTCCAGCCACCTCCGCGACGGTCTGGAACTGAATGCCCCGATCCCCTCGTTTCTGCAGAATCTGCTGCTGAAACAACTGGACAGGACCCAGATCGGAGGCCTGCTGCGACAGTTCCACCTCCTTTCAGATAACTGAACCCCTGACGAATCAACCGCGCCACTCTGCCCGGCTCAGATCACGTACTCGGGCTCCGGCATGAAAATCCGAGCTGTCTTCGGCCTGACCGGCACGCGATCCCCGCAGCACAATCGCAACTCCTCAGCCCGCTCACGCACCACGTCCACATTCAGCTCCACCTCGTGCGGTCGCTCGGAGGACCTCGCACTGCACGCTGCCATAAAAAACCTCCTCACCCTCACCTCGCCCCCAATTCAGCGACACGAACATAAACTGCTGTAATACAGACTCACTGAGTCATTGGCAGACCGCTGGAACGCAAAGTATTTGTCCCCCCGAGTCGGTCGCCACGCTACGCCCGACCTTCGCATCGCCACCGGACACTGACGGATCTGACCACACCAACACCACTATTCACTCAGGCCAGTCAGCAGGTACCGTTCTTACTACCCGAAACCCCTGCTGCCCGGACAGAATTCCTGGCTGTCGGGCACTGACCGCAGCGGATCGATTCGCCCCCGCAACATCACCAAACGATGCACCCCGGCACATCCTCAGCCTTAAGTCAGAGACCCGCGGAATGCCTGTCGGTTCATTGATGTCCGTGTTTTCCATGGCAAATGGAGCCGGTACCCCCTCATCACTCACCCACTCATTCACGTTGCCGTAGACATCAGATAATCCAAATGGGTTCGGACGCAACTGACCGCAGGGCTTCAGCGTGGCCTCGTCCATGTTGCCATTCCACCACGCGTAGCTGCTCAGAAACTGCGTCGTCTCCCCGAAATACCGGGATGTCGTGGTGCCCGCACGACAGGCCAGCTCCCACTCAACCGAAGTCGGAAGCCGGTATCCCGACAGCTCGGTAAAACCAGGCTTCAGCGCCATCCCACTCGCAAATAACTGGCCAGGATCATAACACCACTGGTCCTCCGGAATGCCCTCCTGCGCACTGAGCCAGTTGCAGAACTCCGCAGCTGCGTACCACGTCACACGATTCGCCGGGTCGGCATCGCTGCGACTGAATTCTGCACTACCCGCGTGATTTCCCCTGAATGCTCGAAACTGCGACACGTCCACCTCAAACATGCCGATGGCAAATCGACGTTTCAGCCTCCTGCGATGCAGCGGTTCCTGATTCGGCGGTTTGTCTGCACCCAAACGGCCGACTTCCCACAGAGGACTGCCAATCAGAAAATCTGACCTTCCATCCACAATTGCCAGAATGTGCGGACGCGACTCGGCGGTGTCACCCTTCGTTCCTGTCAGATACCATCCTCGGCCACCCTCCAGCCTGCCCGTCGCCAAAGACGAAAGCGAGGCTGCTGCCTCCCCACCCGCTCCACACTTTTGCAGCGTCCAGTGACACATCGCATGCACGCCCGGGTCCGGATCACCCACCAGCCTCACCAGCAGATCAGCCACGATTCTCTGCCGCAGGTCCTCAGCAACCCCGCCCTCCAACACCAGCTCTCCCAACCCCTGAATCAATCCCCGACGGATGCCCACACTCCGCTCCTGAGACAATCGCCGCAGCAACGTCTCCGCACTCACTCCCGCTGCAGATAAACCATGCAGAACTCCCGTCCTGACTCGCGGATCCGGACGATCCTCAAGCACCTGCCATACATCCTCCGCCGCCCCCAGCCGAAGCAGCAGAAGCTGAGCCAAAGCCTGCCTGCGAGCCACTGCCTCGACCAGCTCCGGCTTGACAATCGGTCGCTGCAGCAGAACCACGCAGTCACCACCCCCCACTGTACTCAGACCCGCGGACACAGGACGCCATCCGTCCGCGCACAAAGCCACTGCCTCCTCCTGCACCCTCGGAACCGTGTTCCCTCGAACCAGCCGCGATTCCAGTCCGGCATCCGCAAACCACAGCCCCGCCAGCACATCCCGCTGACGCAGCGACGACAATACTTCACGCATCCGAACGTCCTCACGATACTCCGCCCACGGCGTAGAAGTCGCAAGGTCGATACCTCGGTTGAAACCAGCAGCTACAGCCGCTCGCAGCAGCACAAATGCCCGGTCCAGCACGGCTGCCGCATCCACCGCCGGCTCCCGCCGACGCAACGCCTGAGCTGACAGTGCTGCATACTCAGACAGTTCAAACAAACGCCTGCCATTCCCGGCCGACAATTCCTCAGCGCGATCAATGGCGGTCAGCACCACCCCTGCGTCAACCCCTGCCGCCGCCGTCATGACCCGCCCGGCAGCCAGAACTTCCTCTGCTGGACCGGCCTTCTCCAGACGCTCCATCACCACCACCGCGTCCTCCGCTCGACCAGCCTGCGACAATAATGTCAGGTACTGCACCAGCAGCTCCGGCCGCGGTACGAACGCAGGTGACATCACTGCATCCAGATCAGACACAGCTTTGACAGGGTCGCCAGCACCGAAAAACACCTCCGCACGCATCTGCCGAAACTCCGCAGTCGCCTGCGCTGCCGCGGACAACCCCTGCAGACTCCTCAACTGCCGGCGATACTTCTCCCGAGGATCCTCGGACACCTCATAGCCCGTCGATGCGACGGCACAATCACGCTGAGGAATCTCCAGCACCTCATAGCCGCTGTATGCCGTAAGACTGCGACTCCACACCTTCTGCGAAGAAAAAACCGCCCCATATCGCCTCACACCCATCTCATCCGGATACACCGACAGACTCAACTGCAAACCAAACTCACCCTCCGAATAACTCCGCTCCACAGCCCTCAACTCGGCTCCCGTGAGCCCCGCCACAAAACGACGCCGCTCACCCGATTCCACAGGCTCCGACCAAAGTACCAGCCAGCCACCAGTAACACCCTTCCCCGAAAAATGACTCACCTCCTCCGGTACCAGACCATCCAGGACCGCGTCCTCCTCAGCTCCGGGAAGCTGCTCCACCTGCAGGCCAGCCTGCAGCCTCCACTCACGACCATCACGACGCCAGACCGCGGACACACGGGCGGGACCACCCCCTTCAGTCTCCACCTGCCGCACACGCACTGGTCGATAGCCACACACTCGCAGCTCCTCCGCTATCTCCAGAAACCTGTCGAATGGCAGAGACAGACACATCGCCGATCGATCGTTCACCACGCCACCACAGGACTCCAGCTCCCGCCTCAACACCGCAGTCATTTCCTCCCAACTCGCTCCCAGCGGCTCTTCATCCCACTGGCCCATCAGTTTCTCCGTCAACACGCTCCGCAGCCGCTTCACGACACCGTCAGAAAGCCTCTCCAGAGATGGCAGCAGCACTCCAAATGATTCCTCTCCCGACTGCAGCACCAGGTCCACCAGCGCTGCCGCATCTTCCCTGACAGCATCTGCCAGAACTCCCAGAGCCACCGCTCGCTGCAATGGCCCCAGAGTCTTCCCTGAGTGCATTCGTGTCAGCACCGGCAGAAGCTGCGGAAATGCCGGTTGCAACAGCTCCTGCAGCGCCGGCACATCCAGCGGCCGCTGCTTCACCACCTCCAGCGCCAGAAACTCCACAGCTGAACCCAACGCCGATTCTGCCTCCGCATCACCTCCACCCACCAACCAACTGGAAATCAGGCAGGCTGCGTTCAGACGGCGCGCGGGACTCTCACTGACCGATGACAGCACACCCAAAAGCCCTGGACGCAATCGCTCTGACAACGCACGAAATATTCCGGACATCACCGGCAACTGCTCGAGACGACTGGCCAGCAACAGCTTCTCAATCGCTGACAGCAACTCCTCATCAACCTCCTCACCCAGTGCCACCAGACCAGCCGCAAGGTTCAGCTGCTGATCCGTTCCCGCCTGCACCAGCAACAACTGCCTTCGTAACTCAGGCACCGCATACTCAGCACGCTGTTTCAGCAACTCAATGTCCGTCGGAACCACAGCAGCACGAGCGTCACGCAGCCCCTGCACCAGATCAATCATCTCCCGCTGCCGTACCGCAGACTCCGCACGCCGATACACAAACAATCCACACAACAGACTCGCCAGCAGCACACTCAGAACTGTCACACTCCGACGCAGATGCCAGCGCCCCGCCACCTGCATCATCCGCCGCTGGCCCTCCAGCCAGCGTCGCCGGTCCGTTCGACGAAGTATCTCCAGCCACTCCCACAGCGAAGGCAGATACCGATTTTCCTGACGAGCCTTCCACGTTGCAGCTCGGTCCTCAAGCATCAGCTCCACACGACCTTCCACCGTCTCACGCTGCTTCTGACTCAGCCACGACCTCAGAGCAGGAACCAGAAAATCGTGTGTCAGCTGATAACACACTTCTTCAGAACTGTTCCCGCCAACCACCGACGTCTCGCTGCCCCCCGATTCCGTTACTGTCACCAGACGCAGCTCCTGCTCCAGTATCCGCAACAGCTCAGCAAACTCCTCAGACCGGCCCGCATAACAGGAAGCCTCCCGCAACTCCGATAATGTTCGACGAACACCACGGATCTCCCGATCCACGCCAGGCAGCATCGACTTCAACACCCGCTGCGCAGCCTCCGCATGCAGCCGATACTCCGGATTCGACTCCCGACCACAGAACATCTGCTCCAGAAAACTGACTCCCACTCCCTCCGCTCCGCCCACTGCCTGCAGAGATTCCGGAATCCACACACGCCGACGCATCATCTCCGCAAAAACCGCAACATGCACCGATACCACCCGGCCATCTCGAGCCAGTAACTGCGCGGCTGAGCGCAGAAATTCCGCCTGAGGCTGCGTCAGTTGATCCGCACGCTCAGGAAGTCGGCCATATGCACGCCCGAACATTCCCAGCACACGCTCCGTGTGCTCTGTGTCAAACAGGTCCACCGCTGCAAAATTCCAGCCTTCCACCAGACGACTTTCCACCAGCCGCATGAAACGGCCCGCCGACAGCGCAAAATCATCACGGATCATCAGCACTGCCTGCAAATGCGCTCCATCACACTGACGCAGGGCCAGCACCAGATCACTGTCTGCTCCCGCCATATTCCCCGATAACCACTGCTCAAACTGATCCAGAAATATCACCACCTTTCGACCAGCAGCACGCCGCAGAATCGAAAGACTCTCCACCAGACCAACTGCACCAGCCAATGCCGGAACCACTCGCCGCAACTGCTCGTGCAGACGATCCTCCGTACCAGTCGCCGTTGCATCCACACAGATCGCATGCACATCAGCACTCAGATGCGGTAACACCCCCGCACGTACCAGTGACGACTTCCCACAACCACTGGGACCATACAAAAGACCAACCGAAAATGTCTTCGAAGCAATGCGCTCCTCCAACCTGCCCTTCCAGAAGGCAACAGACTCCGGAAGTCCCTGACGATTTCGCATGCCCGGAAGAAGATCCAGAAAAAATGCAGCATCAGCCGGCTCAAATGACCGCAAACCACGCGGTAACACCCCCGCCTCAGACTCCGCTGCCAACCCAACAGGCTGCATGTACGACTGCAGGTCCTCAATCAGTTCGGCTGCCGTCTGATAACGCTCGGTGGCCAGCCGCGATAATGCCTTCAGGCAGATCCGCTGCAGTTCAGACGAGACATCCGCAGACAATTCCTGCGGGGGACGCACAACAGCACCACGGACCGCGCGCAGCACCTCCGAAACACTGCCACCACGAAATGGCTTCTGCCCCGTCAGCAATTCATACAGAATCACTCCCACGGAAAACAAATCACTGCGACCATCCAGACGATGCCCCTCACCACACACCTGCTCCGGACTCATATAAGACGGTGTTCCGGACACCACATTCGTCTGCAAATACTCAGACTCCCGTATCGCCAGACCAAAGTCCGCCAGAAATGCAGCCCCGGTTCGACTTTCAATCAGAATGTTGTCCGGCTTCACGTCCCGATGGATACAGCCCTGACGATGAGCATGCCCCAGTGCCGAAATCACCGGAATCAACAGCTGCACACCGTCCCGCTCCGATGGACGCGACCGCCGCAACAGACCCCCTAAAGTCTCGCCCTCGATGTACCGAGTCACCAGATACACCGCGCCCGAATCCGTCTTCCCCACATCGTAAATCGGCAGAATATTCGGATGCTCAAGGCCCGCCACCAAACGAGCCTCCCGCAGATACTCACGCCGACGATCCACGTCCGCCATCCGCTCCTCTGACGGTATCTTTACCGCCACGTCACGCTCAAGCTCCAGGTCCCGAGCCAGAAAGACTCGACCAAAACTCCCCTGTCCCAGCAGACGATCCAGTCGATAACGCCCCTGCAAAACCTCACTGTCCGATATCCGAATCACTTCCGTGACATCCTCATCAACATCCCGGCCAGTCGAGGCATGACTGCGCAGTGTCTGACTTAAATCGGGAAATCGCACCTGAATCTCATCATCAGACAGCGGATGCCGTGTGCATCGTCGAGCCTCCAATTCACCAATCGCCAGGGCCAGTCGCCAGTCACCATCGACCGGAAGCGATGACAATGCCCCCAGATAGTCCTCCACCAAACGCTGCTCGCCACGCCCCCACCGCAATAACTGATCACGACGCAGACCACTCAGAACCTCGTCCGCAGAAATTCCGCGATTCAACGCTCCAATCGCCGTTTCAACGATCGCCGAAAACTCCAGCATCGCGGAAGTTCTCTCCCACAATGCACTGACTTCCGATTCAAACGACATAGCTGCAACTCACCATAACCAAATATCTAAAATCACAATACAACCCCATAAGAATACCAGAATTCCGATCGCCCTCAATTTCCAGACACAACGATCCGCACAAGGCAAAAAAAGCTACGCGAAATCCTGTGCGCGGCAACGATTGCCTTGCCACGGGTCTTGACCCCTTTGGGAGCGCGAAGCTCCTGCTGTGCCGAATCCCTGTCAGTCCGCTGGATCGTCCGGCTCGGCGGGAGCCTCGCCCTCCCACGGTTGGCCGGCTCGCCACTTGATGACTCTCTACGTGGTGTCTTTCGTGGTCAAAATACTTCTTTACACCGCGCACTTCATTCTGCGTTGAGCCAAAAAAAAGCCGCTCTGCTGCTCGCAGAACGGCTATTCGCAAAAACAGGCTTACCAATTGATCAGCAGTAAAGCCCAGCCTCACTCCGGCAGTCGTGCTGCCGATACCGCCGGGAATTCACCCGAACAGGCCCGCATAAACTCCACCAGATCCACCTTCTGAGCAGACGTCAGTTTCAATGGCACCATCTTGTCACTCAGCCACTTGTTCTTGTGACCACCCTTCGCATAGTGCTCCACCACGTCCTCCAGAGTCAGCAGGCTGCCATCGTGCATGTAAGGTGCAGAATGAGCCACGTTGCGGATCGTCGGAGTCTTGAACGCTCCCTTGTCCTTCTCCACCTTCGTCACCACGTAACGACCATAATCCGGCTCCTTCGACTCCATACCAATGCCCAGATTGTGATACTGCTCGTCAGCCAGATTCGCACCCACATGACAGTTGCTGCAGCCCACTTCCTTGCTGAAAAACAAGGCCATGCCACGCAACGCACTGTCAGACATCGGATTCGCCGATGCCCCAGCCTTCGCCGCTTCGTAATCAGCTTTCGTCTCCGCGTCGTCCAGCACGTCCTGCAGATCATCACCACTCAAACCAGCAAACTTCGACCACGCTTCCTGATAGTCGTACGGCGAAGGACCCGTCACCAGCACTCGCTCAAATGCCGCAATCGCACGACCCACGTTGTCAATCGTCACGCCCTCACCCGGAAACACCTTCTCAAACTGCATCGCATAAGCAGGAATACCCTTCAGAGTCTTCACCGCGTTCTCATGAGTATTCCCCATTTCGATGCCAGCCTGGATCGGACCGACAGCCTGAGCCTCCAACGAACCAGCACGGCCGTCCCAGAACTGCGCATCACTCAGAATCCGATTGTAACTGATCGGCGAATTCCGACCGCCCTTCGCGCCGCCAATACCAATGCCCGTCGGAGTATGCCGGGAATATCCCTCCTGCGGATGATGGCAAGAAGCACAACTGACCGTGTTGTCCTTTGACAACCGAGTATCAAAATACAACTGACGACCCAGCTCCACCTTGGCACGCGTCAAAGGGTTCTTCTCCAGACCCTTCATCTGCGCCTGACCCAACGCCAGACCCATCGGCAACTGCACGTCCAGAACCTCGTGGTTCTTCGCTTCCGCCAACCACTCCTGCACCTGCTCCACCGTCAGTGGACCTGTGCCGGGAATTCCCGCAGTCAACGATGCATCACTGCCCAGAATCACCTTCTCCGCCGCCTGCACCCCCGACATCGCAAGCGAAGCAAGCCCCAGAGCTATGCATGCTGTCAGTCTGATCGCCTTCATCAATCTCTCCCAGAAAAAGACCAACAAATCCGAAATCCTCCGGCCCGCAAGCAGCCGTGCAGACAGACCTCCGTGCCCGGCTCTCCATTCTAGACGACCCCCGGCTTCCTGCCAGGCTCAAGTCCGCCAATCTCGCCACCGCGGGAAATGCCGCTGCCCCAAACCACCAAATCCTTCCCTGCCACCCGAAAACATCATCCACTCCTGCACAGAAGTGCAGTTCGCCATCAGTCCCGAACACACCTGTCAGACAGCAAAGACAACAGTTGCATCACAAACTGACCACGAGACACCACCAGCCCAAACCCCGCCACTCGCGCAGCCTCCAACCGCAAAACATGCACATGCGGACCAAAGGCAATCGCCCGCCCCAACACGGCCTCACTGCACGCCGCCCCCAGCTCACACACATCCACATTCGACGCCAGATCCACACACAACACCGTCCCCGCCATACGCAACTGCTCACCAGCCTCAGCCACCGCTCGCAGACTGCGAAACCCCACACCCAACGACTGCGCTGCACCACTCACACTGCTCAGCAGCATCAGATCCGTAGAATACAACAGCACAACCGGTCCCACAGAACCCGCAGCCATTTCAGACACCACTCTTTCCCCCCTCCTCGCAATGACGCTGCCGCAACTCCACAGTCAACGCTCAGACAATCCGCCACTCAACAAACAAAACTACCGCCCACTGCCATCGCCCTGCCCGGATTTTTGATCGTGCGAATGATCGTGCGAATGATCGTGCGAATGATCGTGCGAATGATCGTGCGAATGATCGTGCGAATGATCGTGTGAGTGATCGTGTGAGTGATCGTGTGAGTGATCGTGTGAATGATCGTGTGAATGATCGTGTGAATGATCGTGTGAATGATCGTGTGAGTGATCGTGTGAATGATCGTGTGAGTGATCGTGTGAATGATCGTGTGAGTGATCGTGTGAGTGATCGTGTGAGTGATCGTGCGAATGATTACGCGGCGCCTTTTGGGTACTGCCCTGCACCACCCACGCAGCCTCTGCAGCCCGATACACGTCCCGCAACGGCACTCCCGCACTGGCAGCCACCGCCGCACATGCTTCAAACTCCGGTGCAAACGTCTCCGATGCTCCCTGCCCCCAGCCACGCTTACCCAGCACCGGCCCCCAGACCGTCTGGACCGTCACAGACTCACGCTGCCGCACCGACCGCTCCAACTGCAGTCGCCTCACCCCCAGAGTTCCAGTTTCCGCAAACAGGACCTGCTCCAGCCCCGTCACCGCCCCCGGCCGGCTCAGACAACTGACAATCACTCCCGGCCGCCCCTTCTTCATCTGCACCGGAATCACCCACACGTCCAGCGCGCCAGCCGCCGTCAGCCGCTCGCGTACAAAACCCACCGCCTCACCCGTCACGTCATCCAGTGTCGTTTCCAGCAGTGTGACCGTTTCGGTCTGCACGTCCGCAGGAGCCGTTCCAATGAAAATTCGCAGCACATTCGCCCGCTCTGGAAACGTCATGGTCCCGCAACCGCACCCAATCGACTCAATCGTCATCGCGGGCAGCGGTCCAAATCCATCCGCCAGCACCTTCACGATCGCGGCACCGGTAGGAGTCGTCAGTTCGGCATCAATCGGCACCACGGTCAGTGGAATGCCCTTCAGAATCTCCGCGGTCCCCGGAGTCGGCACGGGGCAGATTCCATGATCAATCCTGACATACCCCCGCCCCGGCGGCACCGCATTGCAGACCAGCCGGTCGATCTTCAGCAGATCAAACGCCACAGCAGTCCCCACAATGTCCACAATCGAATCAATCGCCCCGACCTCGTGAAAATGGATCGTCTCCACCGATACACCATGCACCCGCGACTCGGCTTCGGCAATCACCTGAAACATCTGCAGCGCCAGCGATTTCTGCCGCGCCGTCAGCAGTGATCGCTCAACCAGAGCCCGTATGTCCGCCAGATGCCGATGCGCATGCTGCTCCGGATGATCCACCAGAGCATGCAGGGACCGAAAGCCACCTTTAATGACTGTCTCCAGTCGCAGTCTGACATCCGGCAGCCCCAGCGACTGAATCGCCGCGCGAACCACCTGCACGTCGGCCCCGGCGTCAATCAGTGCCGCCAGCGTCATGTCACCACTGATCCCCGTAGCACATTCCAGCCATGCCGTCCGCATCCGTTCACCGCTCCTGTTTCAGCCCAAAAAAGAAACCCGGCCTTCAGATGACGGCCGGGTCCACGTGTTCTACTGAGCCCTCAAACGGCGACTCACTTTTTCATGGCACCCTGAGCCCGAATGCGGTCCAGTGGAGATCCCGTCAGCGGAGCCGCCGTTCGCGCTGGTGCAGCCGGAGCCGCAGCAGGCGGAGCCGGTTCAGCCGCCGCCGTCTCCTCC